>Ga0210124_1000970_pt1 | contig 13323 bp, 11 predicted proteins | sample Muzzi_PWC_D2_FD_185554 | JGI IMG/M metagenome (GOLD analysis project Ga0210124, IMG submission 185554) | Wetland microbial communities from San Francisco Bay, California, USA, that impact long-term carbon sequestration - Muzzi_PWC_D2 (SPAdes) | ecosystem: Environmental > Aquatic > Marine >... | reverse complement strand
CAACGGCTGAACCGGCTGTGACCGAACTACCAGCCACGGGGTTCTGCTCCATAACCAGACCGGCGGTGATGGTGTCACTATTGGTCAGGGCGATGGTACCGGTGATAAGGTTGGCCGCCACCAGATTGGCTTCGGCGTCGGCCTGGGGTTTATTGACCACATCGGGTACCGTAACTGTGGTTGGGGCAGCTGGCCCAGAGGAAACAACCAGATCAACGGCTGAACCAGGAGCAGCAAAATCGCCGGCCACCGGGTTTTGGCTGATGACCAGACCGGCCGTAATGACGTCGCTATTAGTCAGGGTGATGGTACCCGTTACCAGGTTGGCCGCTACCAGGTCGGCTTCGGCCTGGGTCTGGGGTTTATTGACCACATCGGGTACGGTGACTGTGGTTGGGGCAGCTGGCCCCGAGGAAACAACCAGATCAACGGCTGAACCAGGAGCGGCGGAATCACCAGCCACTGGATTTTGGCTGATGACCAGACCGGCGGTGATGGCGTCGCTATTGGTCAGGGTGATTGTGCCGGTGATAAGGTTGGCCGCCACCAGATCGGCTTCGGCATCGGCCTGGGGCTTGTTGACCACATCGGGTACGGTGACCGCGATTTGGACAGCTGGCCCCGAGGAAACAACCAGGTCTACGGCTGAACCAGGAGCAGCGGAATCACCGGCCACCGGGTTTTGGCTGATAACCACCCCGGCTGGGATGGTGTCACTGTCCTGTGGGGTGACCGTACCCAAAACAAAACCAGCCGCAGTCAACGCGGCTTCGGCATCAGCCTGGGTAAGACCCCCCACATCGGGCACGGTGATTGTGGTTGGAGCAGCTGGTCCGGCGGAAACAACCAGATCAACGGCCGAGTTTTTCTTAGCGGAGCTACCGGCCACCGGGTTCTGGCTGATCACATCGCCTGCGGGGACAGTATCGCTATTTTCTGAGGACACAGTGCCAACCGTCAGGCCAGCATTCGTGATGGTTGCTTCGGCCTCACTCTGGGATAGACCGACCACGTCCGGTACCACAGGCTGGTCCAAGGCTGGACCGGCCAGGGCCGGTGGCGTGGTCGTTGGGCCAAGAGCCCACATGGCCGTTAGCAGCAGGATCAAGACTACACAGAAACGGCCCAGCCAATGTTGTTTCTGATGATGTAGCCTTCCCTTAGTTGTATAATTTCTTAACTTCATTTAGTATTCCTCCTCATTGATTTACAAGGAAATTTAAATCGATCGAATAATTCGGTAAGGTTTGCTTGTACTTCGTTTACAATGAACCAAGTACCCCCTCCTTTCTCTCACGGAATATGTGCTAACTATTTAGAGATGATGTTAATGAGTTGAGTGGCAACGGTGATTAGGATTTCTTGTTTGCCGTAAATGTGGATTCGGTTGTCGTTAGCGCTCACCACCACAAGCCGCAACTGGGGGAACTCTTTCAACAGAGGTAGTAATTTGGTCAAGCTGGCCCTATGGCTAGCTTCATCTAACACAATCACCTCTGGTTGAAGGCGTTCGATTTCTTGAACCAAATCCGGCCATTTTCTGGAGGAAATACCTATAACATCCAGATTGGCTGTGCCAGCCAGTAGGTTCTGAATACCTGCACCCAGCAACAAGTTATTTTCGATGATAAGAACACGTTGCAAGTTGATCACCCTATTCAGTACGATGGTAGCTAGGGTTGTCTGCCCAGCAAACTCAGAGAGGTGTGGTAACAAGGTGGTAACAAGAAGCGATTTGATCAGCCTGTTTCACTGCCTAACTTATTGTAGTGGAGTAGCAAGTAAAGTTCTATGACCCTTCATAATCCTTCCGGTATTAAAGTAGGATTATCTTTATGTAAGCATGGGATTACTAAGAAGTATGCTGGAGTATTAAAATAAGACTATACGAGGAATTACAAAGTAGTATGTTGGGGTATTAAAAAAGGATTACTCAAGGATTACAAAAGAGTCATCACAGGCGTGTAACACAGGCCACCAATGATGAAAATGTCTAAGGGCAGGTATCAGACCTGTCCCCAACAAAATTATATACATAAAAAAGCAAGTTGATTTTTATTTCAGCGAGGAAGGGGGAAATGGATATCTTAACTATACTCAGATGAGACCTTGCTGGCGGGCATAATTGATAGCCTCACGACGGTTTTTAAGATTTAGTTTATCCAGAATATGGCGCACATGTACTTTGACCGTATTTTCACTAATAACCAAACGCTGGGCTATTTCCCGATTACTGGCACCCGTGGCCAACTCTCGGAGTAGCTCTATCTCCCGCAAAGTGAGGTTGTTAAACTCATCGCTTTGGGGCTGTGAAGCACGGCGCGTATGATAAAACTCTTCCAAAATATGGCTAACCATAGTCAGCGTGATAGCCGCTTCACCCCGCCCTATACCTCTCAAGTAACTTAATAAATTGGATAGGGGCACGTTTTTAAGCAAATAACCTTTGGCCCCAGAGCGAATCGCGTGAAACAAATATTCCTCTTGATCGTGAACGGTGAGAAAAACAATATTGGTTTCCGGTCTCTCGGTCAGAATGGCTTTTGTGGCTTCCAGTCCAGTACCATCTGGCAGCGTAAAATCCATCAGGATCAGATCAGGGGCCAATTCACGGGCCAGCTTAACTGCTCCCTGAATTGAGCCTGCCTCACCAACAACCTCAATATCTGGTTGGCCATCTAACAGGCTAACCAATCCTTCTCTAAATAAAATGTGGTCATCAACTAACAATAATCTCATGTGCGCCTTTTTATCCCCAATCAAAATACCCTGGTCAACTGGTAACTTGAAACAATTAAGCCACCGGTACAAGAGGCAGATGAATGGTTAACCGTGTGCCTTCATTAATGTTTGATGTGATTGAGAGGAGGCCGTTAATTTCTTCGGCTCGTTCCTGCATAATTCTCAGGCCAAAATGCCCATCGGATGGGAAGGAACTTGTTTCAAAGCCCTGCCCGTCGTCCAGGATAGTGATGTTTAAAGAATTTTCTTGCCAGATCATTTGGATATAAACATTTTGGGCCTTGGCATGTTTGGCTACGTTATTTAAGGCCTCATTAAAAATATAAAAAATCTGTTGTTGCACTATCGGCGAAAGAAGGTAGGGCTGGCCGGTAGTGGAAAAGTGGAGCTCAAAATGTGCCCGGTTCCCAATTGATTTGGCCTGAGTCAACAAAATAGTAGCTAAATGGGTTGATGTAGTGGATCGCGCTGCGACTACCATGCTCCGCACAAGTTCATAGGCTTCGTTAGCCACATCGCGCATCCGTATCAAGTCTTTTCGAAATTTATTAGGGTCAGGCTTAACCTCTTTGCTGGTAAAGCCATCCAGTTTAAGGCGTAAATAGCCCAGGCTTTGTCCAAGCAAGTCATGCAAATCTCGGGCAATACGCGCGCGTTCCGCTTCAAGGGCGGTAGCATGAGATTTCCGTTCGGTGATGTCGCGCACAATTGCAAAAACTTCGACAGGACCACTGGCGACCAGCCATATCTCAAAATCTCGAGTGTTATGGGGTAAGGGTAATTGATATTCAAAAATTTGGGTAGTTTGGCTTTTGAATGTTTCATTAATGTGGTGAATCATCAGTTCAACCAGATCGGACGGCAGTAAGTCACGTAAATGATGGCTAATTCGTCCTTCGCCTATAAGTTCCTGCAATAAGGTCCCTTTGGAGATTTTATAGTCTAAAATAGTCCCATCAGGTCTGAGTTGAAAAAGCGAGTCAGGAATCATGTCCAAAATAGCCTGATTCTTGGCGGCAAGTTCACGTAACTCTTTCTCCACTAATCTTCGTTCGGCCAATTCTTCCTGGGCTAAATCATACAACCTGGCATTTTCCAGGGCTACGGCTGCAGCATTAGCCAGTGGCAGCAAAGAATCAATATCATGGGTAGAGAATTTGCCTGGGATATCGCTATCTAAGCGCAGCAAGCCTATCACATCAAGATGTAAACAAATGGGGACAATAATTGATGAGTTAACCCATTGGGTTCCCGGTAAAGTTACCCACAATGGATTTTGCCGGGTCTCAGCCACAACTATAGGCTGCCGAGATTTAACAACCTCAGCATCCAGAGGTAAATTGGCTAAGGATTGCGTTAAATTAGAAATTACGTCCCCTGTGTCAAAAGCCTCATACCCTTGATACCGAGCTGTTCGCAAATTTTTGCCATTTCGTAGCACAATATTGGCTGCACTGTAAGGTACAACCCGTTGCACCTGATCTAATATTTCGTCCAAAACGGCTTCACGGCTGGTTCGGGCCGTCAGAGCCAAAAAAACCTCTCCCAGAGTTTCGGCTAACTCGCGCTGCACTCGCTCAGCCGCTAAAACTCTGGTCAGTTCAGCGGTACGTCGTTGTACCCTACCTTCTAATTCCTCATTTGTTTGCCGTAGAGCCATTTCCGCTTTGGTACGTTGACCGGCGATAAAAAAAACCATGATAAGAATCGTGGTCAGCAAAGGGATTTCAACCATCTCATGAGCCTCGGTTTCACCGGTCAGAATTGTGATTGATACCACAGTGGTGGTTAAGGTTACCCAAAAGACAGCGCGTAGGGCAAAAGCGCGAAACTTCCAGTAGAAAGCACCAAAGGTCAATAGAACAAAGATTATATGAAAGAACAAAACTCTGTCGTGGGTAAAAATCAATAGGAGGGCAGTTATCAGGAGTACCAAATCTAAAATTATGAGCCGGCCATGCAGCTCAAAATCTTGGATTAAACCACTAATCTTTTGGGGGAGATCCATTTTTTCTGTACGCATATTCATCGCTTACACATTTATTATTTGTTAAGCTATTTTTTTCGACTTGAGGTAGATTACGGAAGTTGAAGACAAGTAGTGGGTGTGATGGATAATGAATGTGCCTTCGCCGATGGTGATACCGGCAGGCAAGGTATGCAGATAAACTCCTTGATCCAGATAAACACTTTTACCTAATATGGCTGACATATACAAGGCGCACCTCATCTTTGGTGGCCGGTACCCCTTGAAGTTTCATAATTAGCCGACAGACCAGAGTACGTAATCCAACACCCAGAATTGTTGGTATCCAGTTAACGGCACCAATCACAAGTTGATCCATGATATATCTGGGCAATGTTGAGGCCTGCCCGGCTAAATAATATCGAAGTCGATCAAATATAATTTATGAAGTGTACTGCCATCTCTTTGGGGGGAGAGTCGGTCTGAACTGGTATAGGAATGAGTGTATCAATATTTAATGATAAAGGTGTAGGAAAATAGTTAGAAAAAAGTTAGAATTGAGCCAGGATGGGGTCCAGGATTAACAGGTAGAATGTGACTGAAGGTCATGTTCATATCAGGCCATCTGACAACTTTGATACTGCCGCCCAGGAATTATGTTAGCTCATATGTGGACGCCAGCCCCTATCCCATATTATCCCGGCTTATAGGTTACGAGACTTGCCCACGTGATAGAATGGCTCAAAGTAGGAGAAAATGGCAATTACTTAATTTACCCATAAAAATCACGAATAGTAACTGTCACCTGAGAATTATCGGCCTGAGCCTATTATACACCCAGTGAGGATATTACATCAAAGTTTGATGCGCATTAGCAATCACCAACAGGTTAGCAAAATTAGATCCCTCCACTGCGCTGGTCAGATGTTTTTGATATGCTAATGGCCGGTTGGATTCGTGGCGATGGCTTCACTCGTCTACTTCATTACGAGGAAGCCATTAAGTCACTTCAAGGCAAGATGACACCAGACACTTTGATGGAAAATGACATAGCAGAGATACACGCTTTTGCTGCCACGATCCGTAAGGGGTTAGACAAAGCTGATACCAAATTTGAGGCAAGACGCAAAATTGCCAAATTGCTTCGTGTCAAAGTCGTTTTATCCAAGGTTGACGGCGTTAGATATGCAGAGGTTAAGTGTGTTTTAGGGAAAGAAGAGTTTGCAACAGACGATCTTTCAGGAAATTGCAAGAGAAACTGTTGCATAATCCTCCAGGTTACACTCAGAATAGACTGATCAAAAGGGGCCAAATTCACCCGGCAGACCTTTTTTTTATCCGTTTCGTACTAAAATTCTGAACTAACGCTTTATTTCGTCTCGTTTTTTTGGTTCTGGTATTTTTCGGTTAGCGGTTTGACTATAAACGGTTGTACTTACTGGTTCAGATTCGTTAGTCAGTTCGATTAAGAAGTTGATAGCATTTATGCAATGCCGATTGCTCTGTTTTGTCAGACTGTTCACTCATTTTGCTTAATACTTGAGGTTGGCTCATCCAGTGACCGGGTTTGAACAAGTCAACCTAAAAGTATAGGATTAGATTCTAACCATTTTCCAATTGTATTCAAAGTATATTCATATCAAGGTGCGTTATTATTTAATCTAAAGTAAATTCTAACTTTTTTCTTAACTAAAAGCGAAGTTCTGAATGGTCAATACTTTAGTGCTGGCAACTGCCGGACTAAAACCAGACCAGTTAGCCGACACCGAACACATACGCTATTCCCGTGTCGATTATCTGGAGTTGCAGCGTCTGATTGACGCGGATGTGCTGAATTATACAGCTTATGATCGCACAAAGCTGGGTCGCCTTTACCGATACCTGGAAACACAAATACGCTCCGACCTTTATCTGGCGTTGAGGAGTGTCCTGATAAAATCGTCATATAAGACCATCTTTGCGATGTCCGAACGGGTAGGTATCCCTCTGGCTGGCATTTATAAAGCCTTTCATGGAGATAACCGCTTTGTCGCCATGTTTCAATGCTGGTCTCAACGGCAGGAGCAAACCATTACCCGGCTTAAATTGCTACCCAGCATTGATACGATACTGGTTCATTGTAACAGTATGAAGCAGCATCTGGTGAAACTGGGTGCGCCTGCGGAACGCGTACACGTTATTCCCTATAGCCGTGACCATCGCTTCTTTTCACCGCTATCTACTAAAGTTGAACAACAATCGAATTTTATTATGAGCCTTGGCGAGACCCGGTCGCGTGATTATGGGACCCTTTTTCAAGCCGTGGATGGTTTGCCGGTAGAATTGTTGGTGGCAGCCTCGGGAGCTTGGGATGCTCGTGAAAAAAACATGAAGATACCTGGCGCTGTTCCCCAAAACACCACGCTTGTTAAACACATTCCACTGGTGGAACTTAGAGAACTTTATGCCAGAACGCAATTTGTGGTGGTTCCTGTCCATGAAACGGTATATTCCGCCGGGGCAACGGTGGTGCTTGAGGCTATGAGTATGGGCCGGGCTGTGATTGCCACGCGCTCACCGGGGTTGCTTGATTACATCATAGATGGGGAAAGCGGAATTCTGGTTGAGCCAGGAGATATTAAAAGCTGGCGAGAGGCTATTCAATATTTGTTGTCTCACCCCAAAGAGGCCCATAGAATGGGCCAGAATGGTCGTCAACGAGTAGAACAGGAATTGAACCTGGATGTATACGTGGAGCGTCTAGCAAACATTTTAGAGCCATCTGCCATCAAACCGAGTGACGCTTCAGTACCTTCTCAAAAGTTACCCTTACCATGCGAAAGGCGATGCGATGAGTAAGCACACCCCTCGCGTCAGTATCGGTCTGCCGGTTTTCAATGGAGAAAATTATCTGAGTCAGGCCCTGGATTCCCTGCTGGCACAAACCTACACGGATTTTGAGATTATCATTTCTGGTAATGGCTCAACCGACCGTACCGAAGAAATATACCGGAGTTACGCGGCCAGAGAGCCACGTATTCGCTATTACCGGCACGAAAAAAATGTTGGGGCGGCGAAAAACTTTAACTTTACCTTTGAAGTAGCGGCTGGAGAGTATTTTAAATGGGCCGCCCACGACGATATGTGCGCCCCGGAATTCTTACAACGATGTGTGGAGATACTAAACCACAACCCTAATGTTGTTGTTGCTTATCCACTTACACTCTTTGTCGATGAAAATAATGAACCCCAGTGGACCTATGCGGATAACCTCCATCTTCAGTCTCCCAGAGCTTCTGAACGGTTGAGCCATTTCTTTGAGAATCCGGGGTGGTGTCATCCGGTTTTTGGTCTAATCCGAACCAGAACCCTGAGTAAAACACAATGCATAGGCAACTATCCTCGCTCTGACAGAAATTTATTGGGAGAACTGGCCTTATACGGCTGTTTTTATCAAATCCCCGAACATCTATTTCTTAGGAGAATCCATCCTGAAATTTCAACCACTGTTAACAAAACCGAAGCCGAACTGGCCGCCTGGTTTGACCCCTTAAAGAAAGGGAAAATTGTGTTTCCCCACTGGCGACGCCTTTTTGAATATCTTAGAGCCATTCGCCGCGCTCCGTTAAGTTGGTCCGAACGTAAACGTTGCTTCATGGAAGTAGCGCGGTTTACTCTGGTACCCAAGAAGTGGCTTGGTATCGCCGAAGATTTGTTTAATATCACGAAAATAACCTCAAGAATAAAATCGGGGAGGACTCCATGAAAGTTGGTATTTTAGCGGGTGGGGCTGGCTCTCGGCTGGCCGAAGAGACCCAAATTAAGCCCAAACCGATGGTTGAAATAGGGGGACAGCCCATTTTGTGGCACATCATGCGCCACTATGCCCATTATGATTTCAAAGATTTTGTCATTGCCTTAGGCTATAAAGGTGAAATTATCAAGAAATACATGGTGGATTACTGTGCCCTGAATAGCAATCTAAAAATTGACCTGAGCACCGGCCAGGTGGCGATGAACGGCGGCTACAAACCGGATTGGACCGTAGAATTGATAGATACCGGCATGTCAACCATGACGGGGGGGCGAATTAAACGGCTGGCTCCGTACATGGGCAACGAAACATTTATGCTCACCTGGGGTGATGGTGTAGCTGATATTAACCTGCGTGACTTGCTGGATTTCCACCGCGCTCATGGCAAGTTAGCCACCCTCACCGCGGTGCGACCTCCGGCCCGTTACGGTCATATGGTCTTCGACGGCAACCAAGTGGCTGAATTTACAGAAAAACCTCAAGCTGGTGAAGGTTGGATTAACGGGGCTTTTTTTGTACTTGAGCCTGGCATATTCGATTATATTGATGGTGATGATACTCAATGGGAGCATGAACCGCTAGAAGGGCTGGCTAAAGACGGTCAGTTAATGGCCTATCGTCACACCTCCTTTTGGCAATGCATGGACACCCTGCGTGAGAAACACATTTTGGAAACCCTATGGCAAAGCAGCCACGCCCCTTGGAAAGTTTGGGAGAATTAATATGCGCGTTTTGCTTACTGGACATCTTGGGTATATAGGAACAGTACTTGGCCCCATGCTGGTTGAGACCGGTCACAACCTGGTCGGTCTGGACAGCGACCTATTTGAACAATGCACCTTTGGCAATGATTTGCCCCATATCCCCTCTATAAAAAAAGACATCCGTGATGTCACCTTGTCAGACCTTGAAGGCTTTGAGGCTGTACTTCACCTGGCCGGTCTTTCTAACGACCCTCTCGGCAATCTAAATCCTACCCTCACCGATGAAATCAATCATCGGGCCTCGGTGCGTCTGGCGCAACTTGCCAAAGAGGCGGGTGTTCGACGCTTTATTTTCTCCTCTTCGTGCAGTAACTATGGCGCAGCCGGGGAAAACATGATTGACGAAGAAGGCGAATTTAACCCGGTTACACCCTATGGCGTTTCAAAAGTAAACGTTGAAAAAGCTGTCTCCGAACTGGCCAATGATAACTTTAGCCCCACCTTTCTACGAAACGCCACGGCTTATGGCGTTTCGCCCCGTTTGCGCTTTGATTTGGTACTGAATAACCTGGTCGCCTGGGCCTTTACCACCGGGCTGGTCTATCTCAAAAGCGATGGTAGTCCTTGGCGGCCTATTGTACACATCCAAGATATTGCCCATGCCTTTGTTTCTACCCTGTACGCACCGCAACACTTGATCCACAATCAAGCCTTTAATGTTGGGCAAACCGAAGAAAATTACCGTATCAGCGAACTGGCCCAGATTGTGGTCGATACCGTGCCAGGCAGCCGCCTGGAATATGCTCCCGATGCCGGGCCAGATAAACGCTGTTACCGGGTCAATTGCGAAAAAATCAAACGTACTTTACCCGATATTCAGCCGCAGTGGAATGCTCGCCAGGGGGCCGAGGAGCTTTACCTTGCTTATCAAAAAACAGGACTAACTCTGGAAGAGTTTGAAGGCCCTCGATACCAACGTATCGCCCACATTCAAAAGTTGTTAGCAAGCCAGCAATTGGATGAAACGCTGCGCTGGCGTGAGTCAGTACGGGTTTGATTTAGGGAATTGTTGAATGTTTTATACCGTGGAGGACCGCTGCCGGGCTAGCAACTCACCCAACATGGAAACCGTTTTAGCCTATGGTCACACTCCCCTAGCCGATCGCCTGCTCACTGCGGAACAGGTACAGGCTATTGAACAAGGCATTGACACCGAATTATTGGCTCCTTTGACTCTGGCCTTTTGTCCGGACTCGGCTCTGGTGCAGATAAAAGAAACCGTTTCGCCGGATGTGCTGTTTCACAAAGATTACCCCTACTTCTCCTCAGTGTCCCAATCATTATTGCAACACTTTGCCACTAGCGCCGGTGAATTGATTGAGAACAACAACCTCCATGAGAAGAGTTTGGTTATTGAAGCCGCCAGCAACGATGGCTACATGCTCAAAAATTTTGTTAGCAAGGGCATTCCTGTTTTGGGGATTGACCCGGCTAAAGCGCCAGCCCAGACGGCTCAACAGGCCGGTATCCCTACCTTATGTACCTATTTTGATAAGGGGCTAGCCTCTCAACTACGCTCCGAAGGTCAAATGGCCGACCTGTTTCTGGCGAATAACGTACTGGCCCATGTGCCGGATTTGAACGGCTTTGTGGAAGGCATCAAGATTTTGCTGAAAGAGACAGGGGTGGCGGTTATGGAAGTTCACTATGTGGCTGATTTGGTAGACCAGTGTCAGTTTGACACGGTTTATCACCAGCATCTGTGTTATTTTTCGGTCACTGCCCTGGACCGCTTGTTTAGAAGCCACGGACTTTTCCTCAATGATGTGCGGCGCATACCCACTTATGGGGGTTCTTTGCGCTTATTTGTAGAACATCATCCTGCCCAAAAAGAGGGAGTTGAATTGTTACTGGCCGAAGAGGCCGAGAAGGGTATCGATCAAATCGACTATTATCTAAACTTTGCCCGTCAAGCCCACCAAATTAAGCAGGATTTGCTAGAGCTTCTACAGGGGCTTAAGCAAGATGGTAAAAGAATCGCTGCCTATGGGGCGGCGGCCAAGGCAGCCACCTTTCTCAGTTATGTTGGCATTGATAAAACATTAGTTGACTATGTGGTTGATTTGAACAAATTTAAACATGGCCGTTTTATGGGTGGCAATCATCTACCCATTTACCCTCCTACAAAACTGCTCGAAGATAAACCAGACTATGTTTTGTTGCTGGCCTGGAATTTCGCTAAAGAGATAATGCAACAGCAGGCCGAATATCGACAAGGTGGAGGTAAATTTGTTCTTCCAATACCTATACCAGAAATCATTTAATCGCTACCTTGATTATACTCATACTTTTTCAAGGCAGATTTCAATTTGAAATTAGCAAGAATATGACATCAAGGACCATGAAGTCGACAATAGCCACTAACCGAAAACTTCCAGCCCAATGGGGGAGGATCATTGGGACTGGTGGCTTGCTCCTGATTTTATATACCACCCTTTTCCCATTCGATTTTCTCTTTTCGCACCAATCTGCGTCTTTTGATTTCAGCTTTGTCACATCGGATGCACTCGTTGACTATCTCAGGAATATTTTACTGTTTATCCCCTTTAGTTTTGGGTTGGTTTACTTGCTATTGTCAAGAGCAAAGAGGTATCGCCAGATTGTGGTAGTAATTGTGATTTTTTCCGGTATTGGGCTGTCGACGATGGTTGAGATTTTGCAGTTATTTCTCTCTGCCCGCAACCCATCACTGGCGGATATTTTGGCAAATAGTATCGGTACATTTTGTGGGCTTCTAATTTTTTATTTTTGGGGAGAAAAACTTCTAAACTACCTGCCCCGATTCCCAAGGATGCTGTTGGCGGCAATTATTACAAGTCATTTAATGGTGATGGGGGTTAGCTATGTTAGTTTAACCAATGCCACCGGGCTTAACAATTGGGACCCTTCATACCCATTGCTATTGGGTAACGAGAAAAATGGAGACCGTCCCTGGCAGGGCAGCGTCTCAAACCTACAAATTGCCGACTACGCCATATCAGAAAAAGAGATAAGCCGGGTTTTCAACGGAGAGATAGTAGACTCTTTGATAGCTTATTACCCACTCACCTCCACCACATCACTGGCTGACCAAACTCAGCAGCAGCCAAATTTAAGCTGGCATGGGACTCGCCCAACTGTACCTTTAGAAACGGGTGTTGCGCTTGACTCAAATCATTGGTTGCGTAGTCACACGCCGACCACTAATCTATTTCGAAGATTAGCCGATACATCACAATTTACGCTCAGTCTTATGGTTACCACAACCAACCTGGACCAAACCGGCCCGGCCCGGATTGTGACCCTTTCCGCCAATCCCTTTTATCGAAATTTTATGGTAGGGCAAGATGGTTCTGATTTAATCATACGGTTGCGTACACCGGCCACCGGCGAAAATGGAACGAAACCAGAGTTAGCTATCCCTAATATTTTTACCGATACGCAACCTCATCATCTTGTTATCCTTTACAATGGGGCAACCTTAGATGCCTATATCGATTCTTTAGACCAACATTACACTTTTACCCTGACCCCGCACGTGACTTTTTTTCAGTATATCTTGCCGGTCGACACCTGGCGCATTCGTATTAGCTCGGCTTTTCTGCCAGTGTACGGGGTACTGTATTATGGACTTATGATGTTTATTCCGTTAGGGTATCTATTATATTTAATAATCAGATTTCTGGGTAAAGAACAACCCTTACCAAAACGACCTACGATAATTGATTAAGGATAAATGTCAATGAAATTGCAACGCAAAAGTCTATGTTCATTTGTATTAGCACTAATCTTAATGGGGTTGAATTTTATCGTCCCGAACCCGGTTAGCGCAGATATGCCGGTCATAAATGTTTGGTATGGTCAACATCAAATTTTTGGACAGCCAGCTATGGCACAAAGCTGGGTAAATATTCTAGGGAATGTGTCCAATCCGGACGATTTGGCCTCGCTTACCTACTCACTCAATGGGGGACCTGAACGTTCCCTCTCTATTGGGCCAGATACCCGCCGCCTGGCCGCACCGGGCGATTTCAACATCGACATTTATCACACAGAACTGCGCTCCGGCCTTAATGAAG
>Ga0210124_1000969_pt1 | contig 13324 bp, 12 predicted proteins | sample Muzzi_PWC_D2_FD_185554 | JGI IMG/M metagenome (GOLD analysis project Ga0210124, IMG submission 185554) | Wetland microbial communities from San Francisco Bay, California, USA, that impact long-term carbon sequestration - Muzzi_PWC_D2 (SPAdes) | ecosystem: Environmental > Aquatic > Marine >... | reverse complement strand
CTCGCCTTCCTCTACTCCACACCGGCCTATTGGCGCTGCCTCGGAACCTTCGGCTGGGACGACGTCGGGCGTCAGCTGCACGAACGCTCCCGAGCGGGACGCTGGCCGGAAATGAGCGCGCTCGTCACGGACGAAATGCTCGACGCGCTGGTGCCCTGCGGTCCCTATGCAGAGATCGGCGAATCCCTGCACCGCTGGTACGACGGCGTCGCGGACGTCGTCACCTTCCCGGTGCCGGATTCACCGGCGGACGACGACGCAGTGCGCTCGGTGCTCGCGGGGCTCCGTTCCGTCTGACGCGGCGTCGCGGACCCTCCGGCGACGTCGGGAACCCGTCTCACGAACCCCGACCGACCCAGACGTCCGTATTCGGCCCGAGATCGAGGCGCGAAAGCGCAGCCATGGCACCGCTACGGCGAGCTTTCGCAACTCATGAATCGGATCGCAGGCCGATGTCTGGCGACCAGGCGGTTCGTGAGATGGGTTCTATTTCTCGAGTCGCACGACCCGGCCGGTGAGGACGACGTTCGCGACCACGTTCCCGGCGGCGCAGCGGAACTGCGTCTCGCTCGAAAGATCCTGGTGCTTCGTGATCGACTGGATGTCGACCACCGCGTTTCCGCCCTCGCGCAGGGCGCGATCCTGGAGCGAGATCAAGGCCGAGAGGAAGGCGATCTTGCAGGCGGCTTCGTCCGACTTCCCGAAGGCGTTGGTGCGCCGGTTCGCGGTGTACACACCCAGGTCCGCTGCCACGGCTGCGTGGCCCTGGTCCGCGAAATAGAGCGGTACATCGAGCAGCTTTTCCTTGCCGGTCTGGCTGTTGAGCGCTTGCTCGATGTCGTAGTCGTGCAGGGTCGTCCGCGCACTGGCCGCAGCCGGCATCCACAGTACGGCGATGAGCGACGCGAGGACGACGGAACAGACTCGTTTCATCGAGACCCTCCCTCTCGGTGATCGAGAACGCGAAAATGGTACGAAGCGGCGACGAGGCGGTCAACCGGACGAGACTCCCGGCGCCCACACGCCGGTCATTCCCGATCGGCGCGCCAATGCCGTATGATCGGACACGCCGGCTCGGGGTAGTCGGCGCGAAACGGGCCGACGGGGCGGCCGGGCACCGTGACGCGCACCGTCTTCGTCCGGTGATCGGAGGGAACCGCCAAGGTGGCAGCGGCTAGACTCGACGTTGCGATTCTCGGCGGCGGCATGGCCGGAAACCTGCTCGCCCGCCAGCTCTCGCGAGCCCTACCGGGCCACCGCGTCGCGGTCTTCGAGCAGAAGACCGGCTACGGATACACCGTGGGCGAATCGACCGTCGAGATCGCCAGCCACTACATGATCCGGCGACTGGGGCTTTCGACCTACCTCTACGACCGCCAGTACCCGAAGAACGGGTTGCGATACTTCTTCGATTCTCCGACGCACGACACGCCACTCGAAGAGATGAGCGAGATCGGATCGAACGGGCTTCCCGCCTTCCCCGCGTTCCAGATCGATCGGAGCCGCTTCGAGAGCGATCTGCTGGAGATGAATCGCGCCGCTGGTGTCGAGATCCACACCGGTGCGCGCGTGGAAGGCATCGACCTGGGTGCGGGCGCCGGTGGTCGTCACCGGTTTCGGGTCGAACGCGATGGATCCAGCGCTGCCTTCGAAACGCGCTGGCTGGTGGACGCCACCGGTCGGCGTCGGACGCTCGCGCGCGCGCAGGACATCGCCGTGGCCGAGGACGCGCACGCCACGACGTCGGTCTGGGGTTGGTTCGAGAACGTGAGCGACATCGACGCCGCCGGCCCCGATGCGTTCCGCGACCGGGTCCGCCACGCCCCCCGACGCCTGTCGACGACCCACTTCCTGTATCGCGGCTACTGGATCTGGTTCATTCCGCTACAGGCGGGCACGACGTCGATCGGCGTCGTCGCCGACAAGGGCTGCCTGAAGCTCCGTTGCCGCAGCAACGACGAGTTCCTCGCATTCTTGCGAAAGCACCGCGCCGTCGCTTCACTGCTCGAGAACGCGAAGCCCATCGAGACGCGCTCGTTCCCCCACCTCCCGTACGGCACGCGCAGATTCCTGAGTCCCGACCGCTGGGCGCTCACCGGGGAAGCGGCGGCGTTTCCCGATCCGTTCTACAGCCCCGGCGCGGACTTCATCGCGCTGGCCAACGACTTCATCACGGACCTCGTTCGCCGCGATCTCGGTGGCGAGCCGCAGCAACGCCTCGACCGGCGCCTCGCGATCTACGACTCCTTCATCCGATTCCGCTTCGAGGCCACGATGCGCCTCTACCGGAACCAATATCCCCACCTCGGGAGCTTCGAGCTCGGCAAGCTGAAGTGGGACTTCGACATCGCCTGCTACTACAACCTGTGGCTGTCGGCGTACATCAACGACCAGCACCTCGACGCGCGCCAGCTCAAGCGTCAGCTGCGCCAGCGACCTTTCGTCCTGGCGGCTCTGTCGAACTTCGCCGACCTGTTCCGACGGGTCGACGATCACCTGACCGCCCGCGACGCCTACCACCGGTGCAACGCCGGGCTCTACTCGCGCGGAAACGAATACCTCGGCTTCGCCGACGAGGTCGCGGAGCCGCGGTCCGACGAGCAGGTCTTCGAACGGACCCTCGAGATCTTCAACGGAGTCCGCGACCGGGCGCTCGACCTGCTCGAAGACCGCCGCGAGCCGAAGTGTCGGGATCCCCTTCCGCTCGCAGCCTTCGTCGGCGAGACGCCCCTCTACGACGAGCCCGGGGGTTCGCGCTCGTGAATCGACGTCGACTCCGAATTCCGCGTGAGGTCCGATGAGATTCCACGGCGAATCGAACCGCGACCACTACGACGTGATCGTCGTGGGCTCGGGCATGGGGGGACTCACCGCCGCGGCCCTGCTGGCCCGCGCCGGCCGGGACGTCCTCGTCGTGGAACGGCACGATCGCCCCGGTGGCTACGCCCACGCCTTCCGGCGTGGGCGCTATCTCTTCGATTCGGCGGTGCACCTGATCGGCGGCTGCGAGCCGGTTCCGTTCGAGGGGGGGGGACTCGTCCATCAACTCCTCTCCGGCCTGAAGGTCCGGGACCGCCTCGATTTCGCGCGCATCGACCCCTGCTATGCGGCGGTCTATCCCGGGTTCCGGCTGGATGCGCCGTCGAATCTCGACGAGTTCGTCAGATCCCACACCGAGGCGTTCCCCGAGGAAACCAAGGGGATCGAGCGAATCGTCCAGGAGTGTCTGAACATCCGGCACGAGCTGCGGCGCGCCGCGGACATGGAGAATTCACTGGACGTCGTGCGGGCGCCCGACCGCTTCCCCACCATGCTCCGCTATCGGCGCGCCACGCTGGACCGCGTGCTCGACGATCACCTGCAGTCGCCGCGGCTGAAGGCTGTCCTCGGGACCCTCTGGCCGTACCTCGGCCTGCCCCCGTCGCGGGTCTCGTTCCTCTACTTCGCGACGATGCTGATGAGCTACGTCGCGGACGGCGCGTACTACTGCCGCGGGAGCTTCCAGAAGCTCGCCGACGTGCTGGCGGATTCGATCCGGGAGAACGGCGGCGAGGTCCTCCTGCGAAGCCCGGTGCGGAAGATCGTCGTCGCCAACGGATGCGCCCGCGGAGTGGTGCTCGAGAACGGCCAACGAATCGAATCCGAGGTCGTCGTCTCCAACATCGACGCGACGCAGACCATTCACGACCTGGTCGGAGCGCACGCGTTTCCGGCGAGCTACCTGGCGAGCTTGAAACGCATGCGGCCCTCCGTATCGGCGCTCGTGGCCTACATCGCCACCGAGCGATCCGTCGTCCCGCAGCGACTCGCCCACGAGACCTTCCTCTTCCCGACCTGGGACCACGACGCCGCCTTCGCCACGACGGAGAGGGGTGCACCCTCCTGGCTCACCATCACCGCTCCGACGCTGGCGGATCCGACTCTCGCCCCTCCCAACGAACACCTGCTGGTGCTGACGAGTCTGGTTCGAGGCGACGCCCGCAATTGGCGCGACGTGAAGCGGCGCGCCGGCGAGGCGATGCTGGCGGTCGCCGACAGGCACCTCCCGGGGCTCGCCGAGAACGCGAAGTTCTTCGAGACCGGAACGCCTCGGACGCTCGAACGCTACACCCGCAACTCCGGCGGCGCGGCCTACGGCTGGGAGGTCTCGCCGAAGCACGTCGGGCCCGGGAGGCTCGGGATCCACACCCCGGTTTCCGGGCTGCACCTGGTGGGGCACTGGACACAGCCGGGCGGCGGCGTCTACGGCGTGGTGTGGTCCGGCGTCCAGGCAGCCCGCGCGCTGCTCGGGTGCGAGCGCGAGAAGCACTTGTGGGAGCGCATCGACCGACGTTCTTGAGGCGCGAGCCGGGCCCGGTCGCGATCGATGAGACGGGCTCTAGGCACTCGACTCGAGCCGGAAGATCAGCGAGGTGCTGATGCCGCCGAACGCGAAGTTGTTCGACATGAAGATCTCGGCGCCGAGCTTGCGCGGATGGTCCCGCACGTAATCGAGCGGCGCACACGCGGTGTCGACGGTCTCCAGGTTCAGCGTCGGTGCCACCCAGCCTTCGCGCAGCATCCGGATCGCCATCCAGGCCTCGAGGGCGCCGCAGGCGCCGAGGGTGTGCCCCATGTGTCCCTTGAAAGTGCTGACCGGGACCCGATCTCCGAACACGGCGTACGTCGCGGCGCTCTCCGCAACGTCGCCGGCCTGGGTCGCCGTTCCATGCGCGTTGACGTAGTCGATGTCCGCCGGTTCGAGGCTCGCGTCTGCCAGGGCCAGGCGCATCACGCGCTCCATCCCGCGTGGATCGGGGTTGGTCATGTGTCGGCCGTCGCAGCAGGTCGCGTATCCGAGCACCTCGGCGTAGACGCGGGCTCCCCGCGCCAGGGCGGCGTCCCGATCCTCGAGGATCAGCGATGCCGCACCCTCGGCGACCACCACGCCGTCGCGATCCGAGTCGAACGGCCGCGGCGTCGTGGTGGGATCGTCGTTGCGGGTGGAAGCCGCGTAGAGCACGTCGAAGATCGCCGCATCGATGCCGTCGAGCTCCTCGGCGCCACCGCTGACCATGACGTCCTGCTGACCGAATCCGATCGTCTCGTAGGCGGTTCCGATCCCCTGGCTTCCCGAGGTGCAGGCGCTGCAGGTCGGCAACACCCGACCGACGATTCCGAAGAATTGCGCGATGTTCGCGGCGCAGGTGTGACTCATGAACTGGATGTAGTCACTGCCCCGGATGCCGCGGGTGGTCCGTTGCCCGTAGAACTTCGTCGCGTAGACCTCGACCCCCCGAGGGCTGCCCTGGGTGCATCCGAACGCGACGCCGGTCCTCCCGTCGGAGATGAGCGGTGCGCCTTCGAGACCCGCGTCGGCGAAGGCGAGGTCCGCCGAGCGCGTCGCCATCAACGAGTCGCGGCCCATGCTGCGTGTCTTCTTGCGCGGATAGTCCGCGACGGATTGGAAGTCGCGAACCGGCGCGCCGAGGCGCGTTTCGAGACCTTCGAACTGCTCCCACTCGTCCATCCGGACGATCCCGGAGTGGCCTTCGAAGAGACTCTTGCGCACTGCGTCCCAGCCGATTCCGATGGGCGAGATCCCGAACATGCCCGTCACGACCACGCGGCGCTTCATGACTCCTCTCCAGCGAGAAAGATTCCCCTCGATGCGCCGCCGAGTCTACCAAACCGATCGGGCGCGGCGGAACGAGTCACCCCGGCGGCGGGAAGATGCGCCGGAACAGCGGCTCGACGATGGAGCCCTGGTAGCGTTGGAAGCGCCACGACCGGACCACGAACTCGATCGAGAAGAGCAATCCCACCAGAAGATAGGAGAGGACCCCGGTATAGAGCGTCCAGATCCACAACTCGGCCGCCAGCGCGAGGTAGCTGCACGCCGTCGCGTTCACCGCGAAGAACCCGCACCAGACGACCGTGACGCTCCGGCAATAGCGCACCTCGCTCGGATTCAGATCGGGATCTCGAAGCCTCGCAAAGGTTTCCACCATGGGTGTCCCGCGGAACAGCGTGCGCACGAAGGCGATGAAGAGCGCGACGTTGACGAGGGCGGGAACGAACAACAGGGTCTGCTCGTCGTTGGCCGCGAAGGCCGTACCGAGCACGGCCGCCACCAGCAACGCCGGCGTCGCCAGGCGCAGCAGCTCGTCGCGGGTGGGACGATGCCAGCGCAGTACGGCGCGCAGCGCCATCGTCGCGCCGATGGCCAGCGCCATCGTGCGCGGCTCGAGCCAGCGCAGGCCGACGAAGACGAGGATCGGGTAGGCGCCGGCCAGGAACGCTCCCAGCAGGGACGCGGCGCGGGCGCTGCCTCCGCTCCGCGGCAACGCGCTCACGCAGCGGGCTCCTCACGCCGGCTCACGCGCGCGAGCAGCAGCAGCACCTGGATGGCAGGCAAGGTCCGCCAAGCCGGCGACTCGGCGCCGGCGAGGATCGAGAGGATCTCGCGGCGCAGCCATTCGACACCGATCCGCCCGTGCGGCGGGCGCATGAAGACCGCCCGGAAGTCCGGGTCGTACCAGGCGTAGATGAACTTCGAGTACACGCGCAGCGCGGAATCGGTGGCGCGCGCGTAGCGCGCGAAGTCCGCCGCGCGCGGGAGGCGTCCTCGGCGCAATGCGCGCCGGGCCGCGCGCTCGGCGCGCCGCGCACCGGTCATGGCGAGGTGGACACCCGAGGAGAAGACGGGATCGACGAATCCCCCCGCATCGCCGATCACGACCCAGCCGTCCCCGGCGATCGGTCGCACGCGATACTGGAAATCCGCTGCGGCTTCGAGCGGACGGATGCGCTCGCTTCCCACGAGGCGGTGGGCGACCGCCGGCACCGCCGCCAGGATCTCCTCCCAGATGTCCTCGTTTCCCCGCGCCTGCTTTCGCCGCGACGCGTACCACTCCCGTTCGATCACGGCGCCCACCGAGGCCGCTCCCCCGGCAAAGGGGATCAACCACATCCAGCCGAAGGCCGTGGCGACGATCGCGATCGTGCCGGCGTCGTCGCCGGTCGAGCGGACGACGTCGGCGTAGTGGCAGAAGAGGGCGACTTTGTCGAGTCGGCGGTCGCGAACGCGCATCCCGAGCTGCCGCCCGAGCACCGTCGAGCGCCCGCTGCAATCGGCGACCAGACGTGCGGCCACGCTGCGCTGCGTCCCGTCCGAGGCCACGACATCGACGCCGGTGGCGCGGTCGCCGTCGAAGCGGATGCGTTCGACGGCCGTCTCGTCGAGGCAACACACCCCGGCGTCGACGGCGGCCTCCCACAGAATCCGGTCGAAATCGGCGCGCGGGACCTCGTAGGCGTTCGGCGCACGGGCGCGCGCGGCGTCCGCGAAGTGGAAGTACTCCGGATCCTTGCCGTCTTCGCAGCAGAAGTACGCGCCGAACTTTCGCGCGAAGCCCGCCGCCTCGAAACGCTCGACCAGCGCCAGCTCCCGCCAGACCGGTGTCGTCCCGGGGAGCAAGCTCTCGCCAATGGTGAAGCGCGGATGGCGCGCGCGCTCCACCAGCAGCACCGAGTGGCCGCTTCGGCGCATCAGGTGCGCGAAGGACGTACCCGCCGGCCCGCCGCCCACGACGATCGCGTCGTAGGCATCCGTCACCGGTTGCAAATGCGCTTCCACGGGGTGGGTGTCCATCAACGCAGCAGTCTAGGGGAACCGCGGAGCGACGATCGGCGCCGCTCGGTTATGCTGTATCTCATCGCAGCGGCGCGCACGTCGCGCCGGATCGTGGGGAGAGCGAATCCATGGCCCGAATCCTGATCGCCTTCGCCGCCACCGCCACCTGCCTGATGGTGGCCGGCGCGGCGCAGGCACAAGATGTCAAATGCAAGATCCGGTACTCGCTGAAGGGATGGTCCTTCATCTACAAGGAGTACCACGGCAGTGGCACCGTCACCTGCTCCAACGGCCAGACCGCTGCAGTGAAGATCGTCTCCCGCGGCGGCGGATTGACGGCCGGCAAGAGCGAGGTCCATGACGGCGAGGGAACATTCTCGGCGGTCTTCGACATCGAGGAGACACTCGGAACGTACGTCGCCGCCAGCGCCGGAGCCGGGGCCTCGAAGTCCGCCGAGGGCCAGGCCATGACCAAGGGGGAGGTCTCGCTCTCCCTCGCGGGCACGGGCCGCGGCGTGGAGGTCGGCATCGCGTTCGGGAGCTTCACGATCTCGCGTCAGTAGGCGAGCCCTCGTTTCGCACGGCGACGACATCGCCGTCGTCCCGCAGCCGTTCGCGGTGCGCCCGGATGGCCGCCAGCGAGCGGCGTCCACGTGCGGTCGCCTCGGCGGGAAAGAGCCGTGCCCAGAAGCGGTCGAAGGGTCCACCGCGGAAGTAGTAACGGAACCAGGTCTTGCGAACGAAGAACTCCGTCACGGTGAGACCCGCCATCACCCACCAAATCGTTCGTCCGCTGAAGCCCTGCCAGGCCGCGGCCGAGCTCCCCAACGCGAGCGCGGCGATGACCAGCGCACAGGCGGCGAAGAACGCGCCCCACAGCGCGGTGACCACGCGGCAGTACCCCGAGATGAAGTCGGGCGCTTCGGGAACCATGGCGCGGGCGCCCTCTTCGATCAGCGAGCCGCCATCGCGCAGGCTCGACACGCACAACCACGCCAGCCCCAGATACACCCAGCCCGGGATCAGGCGAAGGAAGGTCCGGTCGCCCGTAGTCGCCGCGCCGAGGAGCAGACCCGCCAGGCCGAGCGTGAGGAGCGGACTCCCGGGCAGGCGCCGGGACCGCACGGGAACCGTCAGCGCGACGATGCCCACGAGGAAGGCGGCGGTGAGGCGCGTCCCGAAACGCGCGATGGCCCCGTCGAGAACCCAGGGGTAGACGGTGACGAACGCGACTCCCGACGCCGCCACGCCCACCGCCGCGACGACGCGAATCACAGCACTCCGCCGTTGACGGCGAGAACCTGGCCGGTGATGTAGGCGGCGCCGGTGGAGAACAGGAACGAGACCGCGGCCGCGACGTCTTCCGGCGTGCCGAGGCGCCGCAGCGGAACCAGCGCGGCCAGCTGGGTCGCATCCGCGCCGGCGAGCATGTCGGTCTCGATCCACCCCGGGGAGACGCAGTTCACCGTGATCTGGCGCTTCGCCAGCTCGAGCGCAAGGGACTTCGTCGCGCCGATCAGACCCGCTTTGGAGGCGCTGTAGTTGACCTGACCGCGATTCCCGGTCGTACCGGCGGCGGACGAGATGGTGACGATCCGCCCGCCCGCGCGAGCGCGGACCATCGGCATCACGAGCGGGTGAAGCACGTTGTAGAAGCCGTCGAGGTTCGTGCGCAGGACGCGGTCCCAGTCTTCGTTCGTCAAGCCGGGAAACGGGCCGTCGGCGGTGACGCCGGCGTTGAGCACCGCGCCGAAGTAGGGCCCGCGGGCGTCGAGGTCGGCGACAATCGCCTTCGCGCAGGCTTCCCGATCGGAGACATCGAACGCCAGCGCGGCGGCCGCACCTCCGAAGGATCGGATCTCCGCCAACACCGCCTCCGCAGCATCCTCGCGCCGGTGGTAGTTGAGCGTGACGTCGTAGCCGTCTCGCGCCAGGGAAATCGCGATCGCCCGCCCGATTCCCCGGCTGCCTCCGGTGACGAGCACGCGTGCGGCGTCACGCTGGGGCGCCACATCAGCCATCGGCGCCTCCTCCCTTCCGGATCGCCTGCCAGTCTTCGAAGCGGTAGACGTTGATGCGCCCTTCGACCACCGGACCGCCGCCCGCCGCCCGCGCGAGCGAACAATCGAACACGACGAGGCCGGTCTCGCCCGCTTCGTGGCGCGCACGCACCAGCAGCTCGTCGCCGGGAACGAAGTCGCGCGCATCGAATCGAAGGCGGCGCGAACCCAACAGGATTCCCGGCTTTGGCGACTCGCCGCGCGAGCGGGCGGCGAGACCGCCGTGCACCGCGACGCACTGGGCCATGTACTCGACGCCGATCCAGGCGGGCACACTCCCGTCGGCGCGGGCGAGCAGGTCCGATGCAGCCGGATCGACGGCGCAGGTGGTCTCCGCCGGCGAGTGCTCGACGACGCGATCGAGCAGACACATCGAGCCTGCGTGCGGGATCAGCTCGGCGATGGGGGGCCAGGTGCCGTCGCTCACGACGCGGTCTCGTCCCAGAAGTCGAAGAAGTTGAACCACTGAAGGGGGTAACGCTGACAGAACTGCTCGAGCAACGCCACGTAGGCGGCGAGCAGCTCCTTGGCGCTCTTGCGCTGTTCCCCCGGCGCGACGGTCGCCGGCCCCGAGATCGTACGCAGGATCGTCCGGTAGCGCGTGCCCGAAACGCGCACGCACAGCACGAAGCAGACCGTGCAGCCGAGCGCACGCGCCAGGCGGAAGGGCCCCAATGGGAAGGGCGCGTCGTGACCGAGGAAGTTGAACCGCGCGGTGGCCGCGGCGGCGAGCGGCGGCGTTCGGTCGGCCATCACGGCGACGAACTCACCGCGCTCGATGCAGGCACGGATCTCGAACGCGGCCTGGACGGAGCCCGGCCGGAGCTGGATCAGATTGACGCGCGGTCCGTCCAGCGATTCGAGGAACGCGTTGATGCGCTCGGCGTTCTCGTTGTACACGACCACGTTCATGGGAAGATCGTGATCGGCGGCGATGAAGCCCATCATGTCGAGGTTGCCCAGGTGCGCCCCCAACAGCAGGGCCCCCTGCCCTGCCTTCGCGAGCTCGAAGAGCTTCTCGGAGCCGTCGTGGTCGAGCTCGAAGGTGTCCACCGCCCCGCCCCAGACGACGATCCGGTCGTAGATGCTGATGGCGAACTCGATGAAGATCCGCAGCACCCACCATCCGCGCGGCGCGCGGCCCGACGCCAACGGGCCATCGCTGCTCACCCCGACCCGCGACACGTAGCGCGCGGTGGCGCGACGCGCGGCGCCATTCTTCAGGCAGAAATAGACCGCGGAGAGGACCGCCAGGACCAGACTCGGCTTGCGGCCGAAGTGGCGATGCACCCAGCCGGCGAAGCGAAGCGCACTGTTCGTCCCGACCTCGGCGGCCTGGGTCCAGCGACCGGGACCCGTCATCGGCCTGCGTCCGCCGTATCGCGGGAAGGGTCGCCGCCGCGTGCCCGCGACCACGGCGCTCCGAGCAGGGCCTTCGCGTAGACCCGCGTCATGCGCGCGTTGTCGCGCAGCATGTCGAAGTGCGACAGCCCGCCCTCCGCGTAGACCACGCGGGTCGGGACGTTGCGCACCGGAACGCCGGCCCGATGCATCTCGATCACGAACTGTGGATCGAACTCCATGTGATCGCCGGTCGCCTTCCGTTCGAGCAACGCCACCGCCGGCGCCAGCGGCACCCCGCGGAACCCGCACAGCGGATCCTCCACGTCGTAGGAACGCGTCGCCATCCAGACCATCGCGCGGGAAAGCTGACGGCCGTACAAGCGACTGCGCGGCGCACTGGAATCGAAGCGCGGCGCGCCCAGCACCAGCGCCGTCGGATGGGCCTCCATTTCGCGCAGGAACGACGGCACGTCCGCCGCATCGTGTTGACCATCTGCATCGAGCTGCAACGCGTGGGTGTATCCCCGTTGTTGCGCCAGCCGGTAGCCGGTCTTCAACGCCGCGCCGCGCCCGCCATTGCGATCGCGTCGATGCACGCTCACCCGGGGGAACCGCTGCGTCAGGGACGCGAGCACGGCCCGGGTCGCCGCATCGCTTCCATCGTCGATGATCGTGCACGGTAGACCGTAGGGCTCGAGGGAGGCGACGACTCCGCCGATCTCGTCCTTGTGTTGATAGATCGGAATCAGGAAGGTGACGTTCATTCGCCGCTCCGCAGGTCGCGGTCGACCGCGAACTCCGCGCGGCCGTCGAGATGGACGCGTTCGCCGTCGAACAGGCGGAAGCGGATCGCGGTAGACGCGACGCCTCGTTCGAGCCGCAGCGTGACGCGGCCGCCGGGGACGAGCGGTTCGGGGTACTTGAGCCCTTTCAATCCGATCAGTACGAGAGGCGTCGCCAACCAATCTCCCGCGGCGCGCAGGGCCCAATCGAGCTGCACCACGCCCGGCACGAGCGGGTTGCCGGGGAAGTGAACTGCGCCGTGGACGAGATCCGCGGGCACCTCGAGGCGGCGCTCGAACATCTCCTCCGAACGCTTCTCACCGAGGGTGCGCGGGCTCGACGAGCGATCGGAGGCAGACGGCGCGTCGAAGAGCGCGCGCAGCGCCGCCTGCGGGATCTTGTCCTGACCGTCACGCGGGAGCGCCGCGACGAAGCGCCACGCACGCGGCAGAAAGACGCGGTCGTAGCGTTTGGCGAGATGCGCGACCAGCGCGCCGCGGCAACAGCGCGACCCCTCGCGCACGAACTCCTCGCGACCCGCCCCGGAAAGAGCCACCACCGCGTGCACGCGGCTCTCGCGCGCGATCTCCCGCACGAGCAGGGACGCCTCTGCAACGAAAGGGTGGCCGCAGAGAGTCCGCTCCATCTCGGGAAGGGAGAGCCGCTTCTCGGCGATCTTCACCACGCGATCGGCTCGCCCGAGCAGCACGAAACGACCGCCCGGACGCATTTCGATCCGATCCCCCATGACGGTGCACGTGCGTCCGTCGGATTGGCGCTCCCCGGTGCTGACGAAGGGAGAAGTCACCTCGGCGCGCCCGTCCGGCGCGACGACGCGCACCAAAACCTCGGGCATGGGCTCCCACTCCTCCTGGGTCGCCTCGCCGGAAGCGTTTGCACCGCCGCCCTCGCGACGGCAGCGAATCGCCACGCCGCCGGTCTCCGTCGATCCGAAGATCTCGAACGGCGCGCATCCCAGCCGGTCGGCGACTTCGTGTGCGACCGCCTCGTCCAGCGGGCCGCCGGACGAGAAAACGCGCAAGCAACGTCCGCGGAGCGCTTCGAGATTCGCACTCTCGGCCATTCGCTTCAGGTGGACCGGTGTCGTCACGAGCACCGAGGCCGCGCACTCTTCGAGCCGCGGCAGGAGCTCCCGGGCGTGGAGCAGGATGTCGCGTTGGAACGCGCGCCCCGACGCCAGCGGCCACAGCACACCGAACAGCAAACCGTAGATGTGGCGATGCGCCGCCGTCGCGAAGATCCGGGTCGTCGCCGGGAGCCCGCGCCCCAGACGCGCCTCGAGAATGCGCACCTCGTCTTCGAGATGCCGCACGGCCTTGACGACGGGTTGCCCCGCTCCCGAGGTGCCGGAGGTGCGGAACTCCACCCACGGACGTCCCCGGCGGTCACCGGATTCGATCGGCGCACCGGCGCTGCCGGCGAGCGCCGTGGCGACGAGCGGCGTCTCCGACGACTCGGATTCCGCGAGCAGGCCGACCGCGTCGGCGCCCCACGCCGCCTG
>Ga0210124_1000968_pt1 | contig 13325 bp, 10 predicted proteins | sample Muzzi_PWC_D2_FD_185554 | JGI IMG/M metagenome (GOLD analysis project Ga0210124, IMG submission 185554) | Wetland microbial communities from San Francisco Bay, California, USA, that impact long-term carbon sequestration - Muzzi_PWC_D2 (SPAdes) | ecosystem: Environmental > Aquatic > Marine >... | reverse complement strand
TAGGTAATGGAAAGCCCAAGGCCGGTTCCGTGTTCTTTTTTGGTGGTAAAAAACGGCTCGAAGATATGCCGGCATGTTTCCTCCGACATACCGCAGCCATTGTCCCGGACGGAAGCAGCGACAGTCTCCGCATCTTTTTCCCAGGTGGCGATAAAAATCCGCCCCTCGTCTTCCACAGCAGTCATGGCATTGTTCAAAATATTCAAAAAAACCTGCTGGAGCTGTCCCCGATCCGAATCGATCATAGGCAGATCCTTTGCCAATTCCAGCCCGATATCGATATTCCGGTAAAGGGCTTCTTTTTCCATAAATCCCAAAACTTCCTCTATAAGTTCGTTAAGGTCCAGGGTTTCAACCTCAACCTCCATCCGTTTTGCAAATCCCAGCAGACGGTGGGTTATAGTTCTACAGCGGCTCACGGACTGCAAAATAGACCCCACCAGTGTCGAAAACTTTTCTTTTTGCGCAAAATCCGGGGCGTATTCAATGAGGTCTTTGATAAGACCGGCTTTTTCGTTGATAATGGCCAGGGGATTGTTGATCTCATGAGCCACACCGGCGGCAAGCCTGCCGATGGAAGAAAGCTTGTGATGGTGCTGTAATTCTCGGAAGGCGATCTCACGATTGTGGTCTGCTTCTCTGATGCGATTCACCATGATACCTGTCAGTCTGAAGACCACAATGACAATCAGTATGGAACTGACAAGAAAAACAAGAAACAAGTCACTTTTCAGTGCATACCAGGTTTTGAAAACAGTGGACTTAGGTTTTACGATCACCAGAGTGTATTCAGGATACGTTAAATGGGTATAGGCCAGGAAAACATCGTTCCCGCCGGGATCCTTTCGTTCATCGATATACGTTGCATGCCCGCCTGCAGGAATCTTCAAAGGACACTGCTCAAGAACCTTTCCGTACAGACGGGAATTGGTCTGGAATATGCCCTCCTTGTTAAGAATAAATGCATCGCTTTCCGCATCGAGCCCCATGGCTGCAATGAGATTGTCGAACATGGTGGTGTCGATGGTGGTTCTAAGAATCCAGGATTCCCCGTTCTCTTCAAGACGTTGAACAGCTATGGCAATGTGAGGAAATTTTCGGTATCCCATAAATACATCGCTGATATATATGCCTTTAAGCGTAACTTCTTGAAACCAGTCCTGATTCGCATAATTTTTTCCAAGAAGATTATACGGGCCCACATAGCGTATCTGGGCACCGTCAGATCCGTTTATAAGGCCGAGATCAACAAAACCAACGAATTCCTTTTTGAGTATAAAAAGAATGTGATTCAATTTCTTTTCGTCACTTAATTCATTAAGAGAATAAAAATAAGAAATGGATTTTATCAAAGATTGTCGTTCGTTAAGGAAAAATTCAAAAGAGTGTCTGGTCTTGCTGACCAGCAACTTGGTTGGATCGATCATCTCTTGTTTAAGGCTGCTCTGGTACTGATGGTAGTTGATTAAAGCCATCATAAACAAAGGAACAATGGTCAGCACAATCATCAAGACCCTAATGTTCCTCTGGAAGAGTCGATATCGATTTGAAGATGAATCTGCGTCGGTGAGCATTTGCAGACTTTCTCTAATATGGAACCATTTTCTAAGATTCAGCGCCATTTCCCCTCCACCAGCCCATTATCGAATGATATCTCCGGATTGAAGCGTCCCCGATTCCAGTCGTTTTATTACATCTTTGTAAGAACCGATTACGGAATCCAAAACTTTCACGTTCTTCCATTTAAGATATTGATAATACTCATCTTCAATTCCACCACACACCACCGTCCCTATTTTTTCCAAAATAACGAGATGACAAAGCTGTTCCGCCGACGCCCGAGGTAAGACCACGGTCTTTTTTTCTATGGGCCGGCCATCATCCGCCATTTGTACAATAGAAACCTCTGAAGCCAAATCAAAGCGCGGCGCCACCTGATCGACGTATAAAGTGATGAGAATCTTTTGTTCCATTGTTATGCGTTGAATCCATTAAACTTGGCATGTCAAAGTTAAGTATCAAATTGTTTCATCTAAGTCCATAATTATCAGGCGTCTATTTTGTATTGTTTCATTTTTCTCCACAACGTGCTCCGTCCCCACCCCATCATATCTGCCGCTTTGTTGCGTCGTCCCTTGTTTTTGACAAGTGCCTCTATAATCATATCTCTTTCCAAAGACGCCCAGGTCTTTTCGCCGCTGCGTTCGCTGTTGGATTTTACAAATGACGCCGTCCATTCGGACGCTTCGCCGGCTTCCGGCGTTGAGCGGTCATAATGATCTTTCACCTCGGAAAGATAGGCAGGAAGGTGTGTGAATTGTATCTGTCCTTTTGGACAAATATTCACGGCGTATTCAATAATGTTTCTTAGCTCCCTTACATTTCCGGGAAAAGGATAATCCAGTAAAATCTTGAGAGTCTTTTTGGACAATCCATTGATATCTTTTCGGAATCTCGTGGCAAAAATATTAATAAAGTGATCCAAAATAAGCCGAATATCGTCTCCCCGCTCCCTCAACGGCGGTAGATGCAATCTCACCACATTTAACCGAAACATCAGGTCTTCTCGAAACCTTCTCTCTTTAACCATGAGATCAAGGTTGCGATGGGTGGCGGCAATGATTCGGACATCGGCCTGAAACCCTTTGGCGCTTCCTAAAGGATAGACCACCTTATCATCCAGAAACGTTAAAAGCTTGACTTGTAGTGGCAGGGGAAGATCCCCGATCTCTGTAAGATAGAGGCTTCCGTTGTGTGCCAGTCGAAATCGTCCGGGTTTATTTTCCACCGCACCCGTAAACGCCCCTTTTCGGTGACCGAACAGCTCGGATTCCATCAAGGTTTCGGGCAATGCACCACAATTGACCTTGACAAAATGACCTTTTGCTCGATCAGAGGCCTGATGGATGGCTTCTGCCAACACGTCTTTGCCGGTTCCGGTTTCACCGGTAATCAAAATCGCCGAATCACTTTGAGCAAGCAAGGGAAGAGTTTGAAAAATTCGGGTCATTTTAGGACTTTTTCCGATAAGATGGCGGAAAGCATAGGCATGGGTTGTCTTGGAATCCACTTCTTTAAAGGGACGGAGATCTTCAACGGTTTCCAGAAAACCGGCCAGTTTACCCTCAGCATCCCGGATCGGAGACAGATTGATCAACACCGGAATCAGCTGCCGTTCTTTGTTGATCATGTCGCTTTCAACGGAAATGGATTCGGAATTTGAATCCATCTTTTTAAGCGGGCATTTCTGTATGCACAGCTTGCTTCGCATGATATGAAAACAGGAGATTTCTCTTGCATCTTCCATCGAAAAGCCGCTAAGGGCTTCAAAAGCACGATTGATCAGCACGATTCGCCGCTGGGTATCGAGCACCACAATTCCCAGTGGAATTTCATCGATCAAAGAAGGCAATTCGATGGAGGCGTCAAATAGGCCCTTAATATGTGTGCGTCGTAATGTATTCAATGATTGTTTCAGAATGTTTTACTCATATATTTTTTTTCTAAAAAAAATGTTTCAATATGTCTTTACCATAGGCAAAAAGGTTTGTAAACGGAAATTCAAAACCTAAGTATAGCAAGTTGGATATTCGAATCATAAAATGTAGGACACGCCCTGCACAAATGTTGCATATTGTAACGACAGATCGGATAAATTCCTGTAAATATAGTGATATTTCGTTACGTCAATGTTATGTAATGATGAATGATAAGATATTGTATTTTAAACAAGTTATATGTAAATTTCTACATATTTTTAATTGACATTGCATGAAATGTAATATAGCTATCATTTTTTGGTAAATTCAACTTCTTCAACAACCATATCCGTTGTGACGGAATTTTCTTTCACATCAGGATTCAGATCCAAAAAAAAATATAGCGCCCATGTTCAGGAGGAAGAGATGCGGATAAATGGTAATCTTTGGACGATGATGTTCATTGGCCTGTTTTCATTGGCGGTACTGGTTTCACCTGTTTTTGCAGAAGCATCCGCTGAAGCTGCCGCCAATGGCCATGCCTGGTGGTTCTGGCCGATAGTACTTTTTTTCGTCACTTTTATTATGGGAATTCTTGCCGTGCTCGGCGGCGTCGGCGGCGGGGTCCTCTATGTGCCGATCATCAGCGGATTTTTTCCGTTCCATTTGGACTTTGTTCGCGGCACAGGTCTTCTGGTTGCCCTTTCGGGTGCCCTGGCCGCCGGCCCCGGGCTTCTCAAAATGAACCTTGCCAGCTTAAGGCTGGCGATTCCGGTGGCCCTCATCGCTTCCACTTGCGCCATCATCGGGGCCATGATCGGACTTGCACTGCCCACCAACATCGTTCAGATTGCCCTTGGCGCCACCATCATCGGTATATGCATTCTAATGTTAACCGCCAAAAAATCGACGGTTCCGGATGTTCCCCAGGCAGACCGTTTATCATCAGCGCTTAGAATCTGTGGCGTCTACCAGGAAGCCAGCACCGGGGAAATTATCGACTGGAAAGTACACAGAACACCTTTAGGATTGGCTCTGTTCGTTTTAATCGGAATCATGGCCGGCATGTTCGGCCTTGGGGCCGGATGGGCCAATGTACCGGTACTTAATTTACTTATGGGAGCACCCCTGAAAATCAGTGTGGCCACCAGCAAATTCCTCCTTTCCATCACTGACACTTCCGCAGCATGGATATACATGAATAAAGGTTGTGTGATACCCATGATGGTCGTTCCCTCTTTGGTGGGAATCATGCTCGGCTCTTTTGTGGGGGTCCGTTTGCTAAAAATTGCCAAGCCCACCTTTATCCGGTGGATGGTCATTGCCATCCTGGCATTTGCCGGGATCAAAGCATTGTCCAAAGGACTTGGATTTTAATTGTATACTTAAACTCAAGCAAAACATGGAATTATTTGCCGGGAGAACATAAATGGAAGAAAAAACAAATACCTTGTTACAAGCAACACCGGAGCAGATTCTTTATGCCAAAATACTGGAAAAGGGTATGTACGTTGGTTTACTCATTCTTTTTATAACATTTGGTCTTTATGCCTTCGGCATTTTAGATCCCTATATTCCGCTGGATAAAATTTCCAAGTACTGGTCTTACAACGTCCATGAATATCTTGAACATGCAGGAATAAAAGACGGATGGGCCTGGCTGGGTATGCTCAAGTACGGAGATTTCATTAATTTCATCGGCGTAGCCATGTTGGCGGGTGTGACCATTTTCTGTTATGCCGCCATCATACCGACGCTGTTGAAAAATAAAGACATAGTTTATGCTATTATAGCGATACTTGAGGTCATTATTCTCAGTGCCGCGGCCAGCGGGATACTTGCCGTTGGGCATTAACCTCATTTTAACATAAATGAGTGGTCGGGGAGCTATTCTAAACAACCTCTACATGGATAATCTTTTTTTAAACCGCATGAACTCGCGGCAAGGGATCTTAAAGAAAAAACAGGAAACTATCTTTGAAATATCAATAGGTTCTCTGCATCATTTTAAAATTCTTTTAAAGACACGATTTCGGTATGTGCCTGTTTTTTTAACGATCCCTAAGCCACCCTGCCCGCTCGTGCCTTACGTGGCAGGCGGGTCAGACAGCATCCGATTTTAAAAAAGATCATCCATTCCGCTATTATATTCAAGGAGTTAGGAGAAAAACTCACCGACCCCTCATATAAATCATCAAGCGTAAGTATAGACATTATCTTGTGTCCATCCACAAATCTATATCGGACGCAAATTAAGTTTCCAAAGCAGAAATTAGCAATTTTTCGCAAGGTCAAGGAAATCAAGGAATTACGCGGAGGCGTACAAGTGGCACGCCACACAAATAATTCCGCTGATTGACGAAGAGATTGCGGAAAATTGCCATTTCTGGATGGAAACCATCTAAAATATACCGCTCAATTGATGTGACAACGAATCACTGCAGATATCCTCGAGCTGCAATACAATCCGCTTGAGATCGTGACTGCCCGAAATCGATTTTATGGTATCAATAGCAGCAACCTGTTCAGGCGGATAGGTTTCAAGAATTTCATAGGTATCTTCGAATTCATCGATGGCGAGCTGTGCGGTCAAAATAATATAGTCATCCACCCGCTGTCTTGAATCCTTTAATTCCGGCCTTTCAAGGAGCAGCTCTTCCATGGTTTTTGCCGTCAAAAACATCAAATCTTTGACTTCTCTAGCCGTAAATCCTTCAACAAAGCGCCGGTAGGCAATAACCTGCGCATAGTTGGGTATCATCGCTCTGTCCCGGTTCCTCACCGTTGCCGAGACAAGCTGATAGTTCAACGTGATGTACCATTTCAGCAGATCCTGATCCATTTTACGGTAATTTGGAAACCGCTCCGCATTTTCCGGTTTCATCACCTCTTTGACAAGCTGATTGACCAACGATTCGCGAAAATCAACAAGAATATTATAGATTTCAGTACTTTTTCTGTAAGCCACCCGCTGTAAAAGCAATTCATTTCGAAACTCCCAGTTTTTCGGGTGGATGATCATTTTTTCGGTGATGAACAGTAAACGCCTCAAGATATGATACCGTGGTGTAGGTTTCCAGTCTAAAGCCTTGAAGGTTACAGAAGCATCTATGGTCAGTTTCTTGTCAATATATTCCGCCATCCAGGGCTTCTCAAGGGTCTCTTTCCCGATCAGCCATCCCCAAAACGAAAGAACGACCAAACCCAGCCGTGCAAATGTTTTGGGCATCTTAAACGGTTTCACGTCACGTCCGTAATAATAGCGTGTGGCAGTTCGAAAAAGATCAATATGAGAAATACTCCCCTGCGAACCGGCAATATATACGGCCAGCTGAGGCAGTGTATCGCTGATATTTATAATTCTGAGAAACAGCTTGATAAGATCCTTGGTATGGATATACGGTACGGCAGATTCGCCGTGTCCTCCCAATATTTTCGATAAGAGTGTCTTTTGGGAAAGCCAGGATTTCAGCAGCATATACAATATGGGATATTCACACCAGTCACTGAATACGGCAGCCAATCGAACGATGGAACAGGGGAGCGTCTCGGAATAATCCCCAATGATTGCCTCCGCCCGTCGTTTGCTTTTTGCATAGGGGAAATCCGCATCAACAGGACTTTTTTCGGTGAGGGCCCTGCCGGTAGGGGGGAATTTGCAAGCAGCCAAAGAACTGGAAAAAATAAACCGTTTTGCGCCCAGCATTTTTGACAACTCAAGAAGATATCGGGTGCCGGTAACATTGGTCTCTTCATACGCTGGATTCTCATTCAAAGTAAAGTCATAATAACCGGCCAGGTGCAGGACATAATCAGTCCCCCCGTGTTCTTGAACATATTCAAAGACCCTCAGAAGATTTTTCCATTGGGTGATATCCGCCTGCAGCCAGTGGGTATGTTCATTTTCCGGAACACCGGCCTCTTTTTGGCTTCTTCGGGCAATACAAAAAATGCGAAATTTTCCGGATACGGCGATAACAAAATGTCTCCCGATGAAACCGGAGGCTCCGGTCACCAAGATTCCCGGCAATCTGTTGCTCATTTTACCCTTCTTTTATATCTATCGGCATAACAAACTCATTGAGCGTTTTATGTGATTGATGTATTAAAACAAATTTAATATAAATAACTGAGGAGTCGGGTTATTTATTTGTTTGTCAAGTCGCTCCATGGATAATATTTTTTTCAAACCGTGTAAACTCGTAGCTAAAGGATCGTAAAAAAAGAACAGAAATCGGTCTATAAATAATTGACTCGATTTAAAACAAACACTTTCTTTCTGTTGAAATGTTGCGGCAACCGTCTGTTCTTTCTAACGATCCCTAAGCCACTCAAACAGTACACGCTTTTTTAAAAAAAGATTGTCCATTCCGCTCATACACTCGTGTTGCATGTGTTCAAGGGATGTGCTTTTCCGTGTAACGATACGGTTGGAGTGGCTTCGTCATTTCACTGACTTAGCAGTGGGGGAGACCGCGGCTCCCGCATGCTTTTCGCGGGAGAACGCGGAGGGGGCAGGAATGCCACCGCTGCTAAGTCTTTGAAATGACCAGACACGTAGACACCGGAGTGAACGGGAGAGCACACCCCTTGAACACGAATATACATGTTTATATTATAACACCCCGACCCCTCAAAATAACTAAAACAAATATAACAGCACTATTGAGGAAAAAATGCAATACCATTACCTTTTTGGCCCGGTACCTTCACGAAGATTGGGAATTTCTTTGGGGGTGGACTTGGTCCCCATGAAAACCTGCACGTTGAATTGCATCTACTGTGAATGCGGCAAAACCTCTCACTTGACATTGGAACGTAAAGAATATGTTTCGTTTGAAGCCGTCAAAAAAGAGCTGACCCATTATTTGGCGCATCATGCCCGGCCGGATTACATTACCTTTTCCGGTTCAGGCGAACCGACACTCAACTCAAGAATCGGCGATGTTATCCGCTTTTTAAAAGATCGGGTTCCTGATATTCCGGTGGCAGTTCTGACCAACAGCACATTAATTTCCCAAAAACAGGTACGATCAGATATTAAAAATGCCGAGGTGGTCATTCCTTCGCTGGATGCTGCAACCGAAAAGATATTCAATAAAATAAATCGTCCCTCACCTCATGTGCACGTGGATAAAATCATTGACGGACTGATTCGATTCCGCAAAGAATATGATGGGGCAATATGGCTGGAAGTCTTTATTATCCCCGGCATGAATGATACAACAGCAGAATTAAATGCCTTAAAACTGGTGATTGGAAAAATCAAGCCGGACCAGGTTCACTTGAATACACTGGACAGGCCCGGATCGGTATCAACGCTTCGTGCCGCCACCCGGGAGGAACTTGAACATGTTCTGGATGTCTTTAAGATGGACAATGCCACTATTGTCGCTGATCCACCCGAGCACAAGGTGCTTTTTGCCTATCGCAAAGACACAGCAGGTGCCATTTTGGGAACCATTGCCAGACGTCCGTGTACTTCAAAAGACTTGTCTGAAATTTTGGGGTTACAGGTCAACGAAGTGGATACCTATCTGAAATCCCTGGAAGCAGATAAAAAAATAACGGCTATAAAACAAAAAAGGGGATTGTTTTACCAATTAATGTAAAATCTGGCTGAGAAACAGTTTGGTCCGATCGTGCTGGGGGTTTTCGAAAAATTCATGCGGGGTGTTCCCCTCGACAATTTGGCCGAAATCCATGAAAAGAACCCGGTGGGCCACACTCTTGGCAAATCCCATTTCATGAGAAACCACGATCATGGTCATCCCTTCCCGGGCGAGCTCGATCATAACATCCAAGACCTCTTTGATCATTTCCGGATCCAGGGCGGAGGTGGGCTCATCGAAAAGCATGACTTTCGGGTTCATGCACAAACTTCTGGCAATAGCGACACGCTGCTGCTGGCCGCCGGACAGCTGCCCGGGATATTTTCTTGCCTGTTCGGCAATATGCACCTTTTCCAGGTAATACATGGCGGTTTCTTCGGCTTCCTTCTTCGGTACTTTTCTCACCCATATGGGACCCAACGTCAGATTTTCGATGATGCTCAGATGGGGAAAGAGATTGAAATGCTGAAACACCATACCGACTTCCGTACGAACTTTCTCGATATTTTTGATATTGTTGGTCAGTTCGATGCCGTCCACCACAATGCGTCCCCGTTGATGTTCTTCCAGCCGGTTGATGCAGCGGATGAGTGTCGATTTCCCGGACCCTGAAGGGCCGCAAATGACAATGCGTTCCTGTTTATGAACGGTGAGGTTGATTCCCTGAAGTACATGGAAATCACCGAACCATTTGTGCATATCGATGATCTCTATGATGGCTTCATCAGACAGCGTTTGTTCCGTGGTGACTGAGGATTCTGTGTCCATAAAAACGTTTAATTTCCTCTCGACAATTCTTTTTCCAACTTTCTACTGTAATTCGACATGGAAAAACAACCCAAAAAGTAAAGAATGCCCACAAAAACATAGGCTTCTCTGCTAAACCCCATCCACTCCGGGTTGGAAAGGACCGTTTGGGTGGTCTTGAGTAAATCATAAAGGGCGATGATCACCACAAGGGATGTGTCTTTGAAGGCAGAGATAAGCTGACTGACCGTGGGCGGTATGACGATTTTCAACGCCTGGGGAAGGATTACCAGTCGCATGGTCTGGTAATAATTCAGCCCAATAGACTCGGCAGCCTCGTACTGCCCTCTGGACATTCCCTGAAGCCCACCCCGAACCACCTCTGCAATATAGGCGGCCGTAAACAAAATGATGGCCACCTGGGCCCGAAGAATCTTGTTGATGGTTACCCCTTCAGGCAGAAGCAGCGGGAAAATAATCGACGACATAAAGAGCAGGCTGATCAAGGGAACGCCCCTGATCAATTCAATATACACAATGCAGAGTGTTTTTACGGCACGCATTTTAGACTGACGCCCCAGTGCCAAAACAACCCCGAGTGGATATGCCGCCGTGAGTCCGAAAACAGACAGCAACAGCGTCAACGGCAAACCGCCCCACTGGGTGCTCTCCACCGGGTCAAGTCCAAAAAGGCCCCCTCTCAACAGCAGGCCCATGATAAAAAGACCCGCGATCCAGGCATATGCCAGGGGCTTTTTCCAGAGTTTTCGGTTCTGACTGAAAAACAGCAGGACAAAGAGAATGATCATGGCCAAAAGAGGCCGCCACTGAAGATCGTAAGGATAGAAACCGAACAGGATAAACCGAAAATTCGATGAAATAACCGACCAGCAGGCACCTCCTGCATCGCGGCACACCTGTCCTGTGGTGTTCCAAACGCTGTCGATGAAGGCCCATCGAAAAAAAGGCAGAACGGTTTCCCACAGAAAAAAAAGCGTCACTATGGTCAGCGCTGAATTAAACCAGCCGTTAAATAGGTTGGCCTTTATCCAACCGATAACCCCCACACTGACCACCGGCGGCTTGATCTCCTCTTTGGATGTTTTTTGGATGATATCTTCCACGAATTTAATTATCTTTCTACAAGAGCCATCTTTTTGTTATACCAGTTCATAAACGCCGAAGTCAGTAAACTGAAAAAGAGATAGACCAGCATAATCAGCGCAACCCCTTCAACGGCCTGGCCGGTCTGGTTGATGGTCGTGTTGGCCACAGATACAAAATCAGGGAACCCGATGGCCACAGCCAGCGAGCTGTTTTTGGTCAGGTTCAGCATCTGGCTGGTGAGCGGCGGAATGATCACCCGAAGGGCCTGGGGTAAAATCACAAGATTGAGCACCGTGGGCGGTCTAAGACCCAGGGACATGGCAGCCTCTGTCTGTCCTTTGCTGACCGACTGAATTCCTGCCCTTACAGCTTCTGCGACAAATGCGGCCGTATAGAGAACCAGACCCAGCAAAAGAGCGATGAACTCCGGAGAGAGGTTCAGACCGCCGATAAAATTAAAACCCACAAGCTTCGGCATATTCAATTCGGTGGGGGCACCCGCCATCCACCAGGTTAACAATGGAAGTCCTAACAAAATCCCCACGGACACTCGAAATACCGGAAAAAGTTGTCCTGTCCGCTCCTGACGTTTTTTTGACCACCGTCGCACCAGATAAACGATAATGCAGCCTGCCAGAAAGGCGATGGCCATATAGGCATGTGCCGGATGGGTCTTGGGAACGGTAAACGCAACCCCTCGATTGCATAAAAAAACACCCGCTATGGGATGAAGGGCATGCCTGGGAGAAGGAAGGGTTTCATAAAAAATGGCATACCAGAAAAACAGTTGCAACAGCACCGGGATGTTCTGCATCACTTCAATATAGATGGCCGCCAGTCTCGATACCAGCCAGTTTGTGGAAAGTCGGGCCACACCCATAAATGTGCCCAGTGTAACGGTAATAAAAATACCGATAAAAGAAACATACAACGTATTTAATGCCCCGACAATCAGGGCGCGGCCGTAAGAACTGGCTGCAGAATAATCGATCAGGGATTCACCGATTTCAAAGGAAGATTCTTGGTGGATAAAACCGAATCCCGTGGCAATGGATTGTTTTTCAAGATTGTGCAGCGTGTTGGAGACGAGGTAGTATCCCAGCAATCCCACCATGCAAAGCGTTATGAACTGAAAAAGGATCGCTCTCTTTTTAGGATCGAGCCAGAATGGAACTTTTTCAGATACCGTATTCTTCAAAATTTTTTCTATAAGCGTTAAAAGGATTCACTTTTATCTGAAACCCCAATTGAGAGAACCGGCCTTATCGACAGGAAAACAGGTCTGGAAATTCACGCAAGATAATAAAGGTGCCCCATTATATGGAGCACCTTTTTATAACCGATTACCTTACAGGAGCAGCGTACATAATGCCGCCGTTGCTCCACAGGGCATTCAAACCGCGTTCAAGACCAAGGGGAGTGTTGACACCCACATTACGTTCGAAAATTTCGCCGTAATTCCCCACCTGTTTAACGATGTTGTATGCCCATTTTTCATCCAGTCCCAGGGCTTTACCCATGCCCGGGGTCACACCCAAAAAGCGCTGGATCTCAGGATCTTTGCTGTTGAGCATCTCATCGACATTTTTCGATGTAATACCGAATTCCTCGGCCTGGATCAGGGCCATCACCGTCCAGTTGACAATGTCATACCACTGGTCGTCACCATGGCGAACCACCGGTGCCAGGGGTTCTTTGGAAATAATTTCAGGGAGCAGGACGTAGTCTTTGGGGTTGGGGGCTACAGACCGGTGAGCCGCCAATTGGGAAGCATCGGAGGTCAAAGCGTCACAGCGACCGGCAAAAAATGCTTTGGACAGTTCGGCGGTCTGCTCGATGACCACCGGCTTCCATTTTAACCCATTTTTTCGGAAAAAGTCTGCGACATTCATTTCCGTGGTGGTTCCCGGCAGAACACATACCGTGGCACCACTCAGTTCTTTTGCACTTTTAACGCCCAATTTCTTCGGCACTAAAAAACCCTGACCGTCGTAATAGTTGACATGGACAAAATTAAGACCGTTTGTGGTCTCACGGGTCAGTGTCTGGGTGGTATTTCGGCAAAGAACATCAATCTCTTTGGACTGGAGGGCGGGCAGGCGCTGCACGGCGGTCAGCGGAACAAATTTCACCTTGTTTGCATCGCCGAACACCGCGGCTGCAACAGCCCTGGCCGTGTCCACATCCAGGCCTTTCCATACGCCTTTCTCATCCGGCATGCTGAAACCGAAAACCCCACCGTTTACGCCGGCTGTGACAAATCCGTTTTTCTGGACATCCTGAAGCGTGCCAGCGACGGCCATGCCGACGGTAACCATCAGAAGCGCCAATACGACTGCCACAGCTATCTTGATAGATTTCATTCTTCGTACCTCCTTTT
>Ga0210124_1000965_pt1 | contig 13361 bp, 12 predicted proteins | sample Muzzi_PWC_D2_FD_185554 | JGI IMG/M metagenome (GOLD analysis project Ga0210124, IMG submission 185554) | Wetland microbial communities from San Francisco Bay, California, USA, that impact long-term carbon sequestration - Muzzi_PWC_D2 (SPAdes) | ecosystem: Environmental > Aquatic > Marine >... | reverse complement strand
CGACAGTATTCCCACCGGTCGCTCACAAAGAACGCGGAGCGCCCGCCGTTCTCTCACCCCGGGCCTCCTCTCGCGGGATAACACGACCGTAGGTTATCCCGAGCCGTACTGCCGCCGGTGGCGCGCCATGATACTCGCCATCAGCGGCTTGATCCCCCTGTCCACCACGTACGGCGGAATCCCCCGCGTGGCGGCATAGGCCGAGAGATAGCGCCCGGTGGCATCGGCCCCCATCCCGGCCTCGATAGCACTGACCAGAAACCGTGCGACGTCCTTCCACATCCGCCGGCTCTGGTGGCGGCGGATGCGTCGCGCAGAATCCAGGTCGAGTAGCCAGAACTGTCCGGTCCCCTCGTCGACGGCGATGTTCGTCCACTTGGTGTCGCCATGGGTCAACCCCTTCCGGTGCATCGTGGCGATGGTCTCTCCAACCCTGGCCATCAGTTCAATGTCCGACAGCCACGTCACGAAATCCCCACGCCGACGGGAGATCGTCCCGAGATCGGCTACGTCGGTGAGGGCCTCGCCGAAGAAATAGCTCGTCGATCCACCGCCCCGCCCCCCCAGCAGGTAGCCGAACGGCGCTGGAACGGGTAGCCCCGCCTCCTGGAAGGCCCGGGTCATCCGCCAGAGATGGGGAGCCCGTTGATGCCCCAACACCGCCTTGATCACGTGCAGCCGATCCTTGGCGCCGAACCGCTTGGCAAAGATCTTCTCCCCGTCTCGTCCTTGCAACAACCGGACCTGGATCGCGCCATCTTCCTTCAGCACCTCGCCCGGGCCCGAAAACCAACCCTCGACGTCCGCCCCCTCCACCAAAAGGCGGTCGACGGCGCTGCCGGCCACCACCTCTCCCCGGAGCTCACCGCTGGCAATCCGCCGTACCTCCATCGAGCCAGCCTCTCTGACCACGCGCGGTTCCTCTCTCACCCGGTTCCAACAATCACAAAGCGCGAGCACAGCGGTCCCACTCCCCTCAGAAGATGCGCGTCGCCCGCGCCTCGACGACTCGCCGGATACATCGATCTCTCGTTTGGCTCGTGCGTAAACCGCCGTGGCCAGTCTTCCGGACAAAGCGGAGCAGGTCACCCCGCATTAACGGATATCATGGCCCGTTTTCCAGTGCCGGGACTGGAGGCCGGCCGGGCTCACGCCCCTCTCCCCTCGTACTCCTCGATCTGTGCGACGGTGAAGGCCTGCATTTCCCCGTCACGGCGGTGGAAACGCCGGTACCAATCGACCGTCCTCTCGATGGCGCGGTCGATCCCCCAGCGCGGCCGCCAGCCGAGCTCCCGCTCGGCCTTGTCGATCTTCAGCCGCAGCGTCTTGCTCTCGTGGGGCTGCTCCGCACGGGAGGCATCAGCCCAGCTCCCCTCCCCCCACCGGTCGATGAAGCGTTCCACCAGCGCCCGCACCGGGAGATCATCCCCCTCGCGCGGGCCGAAGTTCCATGGGCCACAGAGGTCTGCCGCCGCGCTCCCCGCGAGGCGGGTGGCGAGGGTGAGGTAGCCGCCGAGGGGTTCGAGGACATGCTGCCAGGGGCGAACGGCGTCGGGATTGCGCAGGGGGATCGCCTCGCCCGCCACCAGGGACCGGACGATGTCCGTCACGATGCGCTCCGCTGCCCAGTCGCCTCCCCCGATGACATTACCGGCACGTGCCGTCGCCACCCGTACCCCGTGGGACGAGAGCCGCTCCGGCGGGAAGAAGGAGCGCCGATAGGACGCGACAAGCAGCTCCGCTGCGCCCTTGCTGGCGCTGTAAGGGTCGTAGCCGCCCATCCGGTCCGACTCGGCATATCCCTCCTCCCGCTCCTGGTTCTCGTAGCACTTGTCGCTGGTGATGATGATCACCACACAGGGGCGGCCGCAGTGCCGCACCGCCTCCAGGAGCGAGCCGGTCCCGATGACGTTCACATCGAAGGTCTCCCGGGGGTTGCGATAGCCCTCTCGCAATAGGGCCTGGGCGGCGAGATGGAAGAGAAATTGCGGGGCCGCCCGCTCCACCGCAAGGGTGAGGCGATCCTCGTCGCGGAGGTCGCCCCGATGATCCACTGCCACCACCTCCCCGACACGGGCCACTGTGTAGAGGTTGGGCTCGCTAGGGGGATCCAGGGCGTAGCCGGTGACCCGCGCCCCGAGGCGGTGCAGCCAAAGGCTCAGCCAGGAGCCCTTGAAGCCCGTGTGGCCGGTGACGAAGACGGAGCGCCCGGCCAGAGCGGCCGCGAAGGGAGAGCTCACGGCCAGGCCTTCCACGGGGCGTCCCCGCGATCCCACCGCTCCTCAAGGTGCTGCCAGTCACGGTAGGTGTCCATGCATTGCCAATAGCCACCATGCTCGTAGACGTAGAGACGCTTGTCCGCCGCGCACCGTTCCAGGGGTTCCCGTTCCAGGACACAGGAAGCATCCTCGCTCAGATAGTCGAGGAACGCGCGCTCAAAGAAAAAGTAGCCGCCATTGATCAACCCGGTGGAGACCTGCGGCTTCTCGGTAAAGGCATCGATGCGCCCATCCCGCACGGTGATCTCCCCGAACCGGCTCGGCGGCCGCACCCCGGTCATGGTAGCCACTCCCCCCTTCTCCCGATGAAACGCGAGGACCGCGTGGAGATCGGCGTCGGTGACACCGTCGCCGTAGGTAACGCAGAAGGTCTCGTCCTCACTTCCCAGATACTTCGCCGCCCGCTTGATCCGCGCGCCGGTCATGCTCGCCTCTCCGGTGTCGACCAGAGTGACCCTCCAGCCTTCCTCACCGTGGAGGTCGCCGTAGAACCGGATGGAGTCGCGGCGACCGAGCTCCAGGGTGACGTCACTGAACTGGGACTCGTAGTTCAGGAAGTAATCCTTGATGACCTGTCCCTTGTAGCCGAGGCATAGGATGAAATCCGTGATCCCATGATGGGCATAGGTTTTCATGATGTGCCACAAGATCGGCCTCCCCCCGACCTCCACCATCGGCTTCGGTCGGGTCTCGGTGTGCTCCCGAAGCCGCGTCCCCTGCCCGCCGCACAAGATGATCGCCTTCATACCGCCCCCTGTCGCCGCCAAGCCTCCATCGGATGACCCGATCGCCATCGTAGTCGAACGACGCCTCGTTGCGGCATTCCTATCACCAACGCAACCCCACCGCATCGCCCAGCCCACGCACCCACCTGGAGAGCGTCCTGCGGACGGGGCCGTAGTTGCGCCGCGGTAGCACTTCGCCCGCCGCGAAGCGCGCCAACACATCTTCCAGACCGGACTCCTCCGCCCAGTCGGCAAGCAGGGTGGCGACCTCCGCACGCTCCTCCCGGTCCAGAACCGCGCTGGCCGCGGAGAGGCAGCGAAAACACTTCCGGCAGGAGTACTCGCGGATCAGCGCCTCCTCCACTCCCACCATCTGCGCCGCCACCTCCGGGATGATGCAGTGAAAGATGTGGAGGTAATCCCTCGCCCAGAGGGCGGAACGCCGCTTCTCCGCCGCCACATCCCGGTAGCGGTTGCGGTACTGGATGACCGGTACCCGTTCGTAGACGAAATCACCGAGGGGTGCCAGGCGCAGCCAGAACCCCCAATCCCCGGCGAGGTGGCACTCCTCCGGAAAACCACCCACCCGCTGCCACGCATCCTTGCGTATCGCAAACCCGCCGAATGCGACGTCGGACCCGGTGAGCTGTCCGGTCAAGGTCTCGGGAGGGGATACCACGGGGCGAGTTGTGCGCAGGTGCATCGTCTTGACGACCTGACCCCGCCCGTCGATGCGCTGGTAGCTCGCCTTTACCAGGACCGCCGCCGCGCTCACTGTCGTCCCTCGCTCGAGGATCTCGACATAATTGGGCAGGGCGAGATCATCGCTCGAGAGCAGCACCACCCACTCCCCCTTCAGGTGGGAGATCAGGTAGTTCCAATTGGCCATCATCGAGAGAGGGGTCGGGGGGCGAATCACCCGGATCGCATCGCCGTACTGCTTCAGGATGGCCGGTGTCCGGTCGGTGCAGTGGTTCTCGGAGACCACGATCTCCAGCGGCTGCCGGCGCAGGCGAACCAACGAGTCGAGCGTCTGCTGGATGTACTCCGCCTGGTTGTAGGTGGGCACCCCAACCGAGAGGATCGGTGACCTCCCTGCACTCTGTGGCGCGCTGACCGGTTCTGACCTCACCCCTCTCTCCAGGTGCGCAGCACCGTCTCTGCCTGGTAGCGGGCCATCGCCTCCGTTATCCCGGGATAGACGCCGAGAAAGAGACCACCGAAGGCGATCTTGTCGGTGTTGGAGAGCTCTCCTACGACCCGATGGGCGATCCCCTGGTAGGCCGGCTGGCGCAGGAGATTGCCGCCGAAGAGGCGCCGGTTGCCGATGTTGCGCTCTGCCAACCGCTGGCAGAAGACGGTGAGACGGTCGTGGTCCGGCGCGCGCATCACCATCAGGAAGCCAAACCAGCTCGGGTCGCTGTGGGGGGTCGCCTCGACGAAGTGCCACTCCTCCTGCAGCTCCGCGAGGGCCCCCGCCAGATAGCGCCAGTTTCGCTTGCGCGCCTCGACAAAGTCTGGCAGTCGGCTGAGCTGAACCCGACCGATCGCCGCCTGAATATCCGTGGGCTTCAGGTTGTAGCCGATGTGGCTATAGACATACTTGTGATCGTAGCCGTCGGGCAGGTCCTCCCAGCGCCACCCGAAGCGCTTGCCGCAGGTGTTGTCCTTACCGCTGGCGCACCAGCAATCCCGTCCCCAGTCGCGCAGCGATTCGACGATCCGCTTCATCCGCGTCGACTGGGTGTACACCGCCCCGCCCTCCCCCGTGGTGATGTGGTGCGGCGGGTAGAAGCTGGAGGTGGCAAGATCTCCGAAGGTCCCGGTGAGACGGCCGTCGTAGCGACTGCCGAGGGCATCGCAATTGTCCTCGATGAGGTACAGGCCGTGCTCGTTGCAGAACCCCTTGACCGCCCCGATATCAAAGGGATTACCAAGGGTATGCGCGAGCATGACGGCGCGGGTTCGATCACTCAGCGCCGCTTCCAGGTAGGAGACATCAATGTTGGCGGTACGCAGGTCAACGTCCACGAAGACGGGGACGCAACCTGCCTGGATGATCGGGTTGACCGTGGTTGGGAAACCCGCGGCCACGGTGATGACCTCATCCCCTGGCCGCACAGGGCGTTCCAGCGTAGGACTGGTGAGGGCCATAAAGGCTAGGAGATTGGCGCTTGACCCGGAGTTCACCAGCAGGGCGTGCTTCACATCGAGAAAGCGGGCCAGGTCCCCTTCGAAGCCCTCCCCCTCCACGCCGAGGGTCAGCCAGAAGTCGAGAGAGGCATGCACCGCCGCCTGGACCTCCTCCTCCCCGTAGACCCGACCCGCGTACGGGACCGAGATCGGCCCGCCCGCTTCAGCCGCCCGTTTCCGCGCGCGATGGAGCCGTGAAACCAGGGCGAGAATCGCCTCCTCGAGTTGTTCCGGTGATTCGTCGTGCTCCACTAGCTCGGCCACGGTCTACCCCTCGGGTGCTGCTGCCAGTGGGCCACCGCCTCCTCCACAGCGCGTGGCCTAGGGCAATGTCCCGCTCCACTTAACGTCCCAAGCATCTTATCAATGGTAAGCCCCGTCGCCAGGGGCCGCGGCGCCACCTGATTCAAGGCGGCGGTGGCCACCGCCCGGATCGGGCCGGGATCGAGCCCCGCGGCGCGGGCCAGGCGTCGCGCAAAGGTGAATCGGTCCATGGTCTCCGGACCGACGATGTTGTAGATACCCCGGGCACCTGCCTCGACCAGGGCGACCGAGATGGCGGCCAGATCCCGGTTGTAGGTAGGGCTGGAGACCTGGTCCTCCGGAACCACCACCGCCTCCCCGGCCACCAGCCGCTGGGCAAGCTGGTAGGCGAAGTTCTTGCCTTGCTCCTCCGGTCCATAGACCACGGTGGTGCGCACCACGAGGGCATCGGGATCGGCCGCCATCACCGCCGCCTCCCCCGCCAGTTTGCTCTTCCCGTAGACCGAGATGGGATTGGGCGCGGCCTCTTCGGGATACGGGCCGCCACGGCCATCGAAGACGTACTCGGTCGAGTAGTAGACGCTGCGCGCACCAACCTCACGGGCCATCCGTGCCACGGTGGCCGCCCCGTCTCGATTGACGGCATAGGCCCGGTCCGGGTGCTGTTCACAGCCGTCGACCCAGGCCATGCCTGCGGCGATAAAGACCACGCCGACGCCGTGGCTCTCCATGTCGGGCTGGAGCGCGGGGACGCACCGCGCGGCACTGGCGAGGTCGAGATAGCCGGGTTCCGCCGGCCAGCGGCGCTGGGTGACCACGACCGGCCGATCGCCGAGGGCTTCCAGCAACGCCCCACCGACCTGGCCCTCCCCACCGATGACCATGGCGGTTGTCGCGGCCAGGCTCATCCGTGCTTCAGCCCCCAGTCGTACGGGATCTCGGAGCTCATGGGATCCATGCGCTCGATCTCCTCTGGATCGTGGGCGATGGTGGCGCAATTACAGACCAAGCTGGGGTGGCTGGCGATCCCCTTGAAGCCGTTCCACACTCCCGGCGGCACCTGCACGAGGCGATAACACTCCGGGCCCAGGAAGAGCTCCATGAGCTCCCCCCGGGTGGGGGAATCGTTCCTGGCATCGTAGAGCACCAGCTTGATGAGCCCGACCGGGCACGTGTAGTTGAGCGTCATGCGGGTGTGAAGGTGCCACGCCTTGATCACGCCCGGATTGATCACCGAGAAGTAAACCTCGCCAAACTCGCGGAACTCGGGATCGGTGGCACGAAGCACGTGCATGATCTTGCCGCGCTCATCCACGATCTGCCGTCGCTCGGACACCACGACCTGATGGATCATCGCGTTCAATCCTCGGATGGGGACCTTCTGCCATCGGCGGGCGAAGATCTCGCTGGTGAATAGGCAGGCGTTCGGCTGCCAGAAGGCTGCCTGTCGGTTCACAGCGTATGCAAGGCCTGCGCGATCGCCTCGGGGCGGATGGCATCCATGCAGATGAAATGATCGCAGGTACGTTGAAAACACGGACCGCAATCGGGGTTCGATTCGATCTGCCAGTGCGTATCCCCGAGGGGCGCCGAACGCCAGGATGCCGAAGGCCCCCAGAAGCTAACCGTCGGCGTACCCAGGGCAGCCGCTAGATGCAACAACCCGGTGTCCGCGCCTACCACGGCATGAGCCTGCATCAGCAACTCACATAGCGCCGACATGTCCAGCCGCTCGGGCAGGGCCAGCCCATCGCACCCGGCAGCAAGCGATCGGGCCAGCGCTCGTTCCGTCTCGTTGCCCCAACTGAACACTGGAATAGCGCCGTCTGGAAGTGTCCGGGCGACCTGGAGCCATGTGGCCTCCGGCAACTGCTTCGTCTCCCATCCCCCTGCCGCATGGAGTACGACATAGCCCTTTTCTTTCAGGCCCAGATGAGTCGTGAGACCCCGATCCATGACGCACGCGGTCTCCGTGAGGTCGATATGAGGCGCTTCGTAGGGCAGGGGGGAATCGCGGTATGCGCCTTCCCCCACGACGGCCGTAGCTACCCGGCGGTACTGTTGCACCACGTGTCTCTCGTCCGGATGGAAGGGCACCGGGCGGATCAACAGGCCGCTGGCCTTCTCACGCAGGTGGGACCTGTCGATGCCATAGACGGGCGAGCCGCAGGCACGCGCCAGCACCGCCGACTTGATCAACCCCTGCAGATCGACGATCGCATCTAACCGCAACCTGCGAAGGCCGCGGATCGTCTGCCACGCCGAACGCACGGGGTGGCTACCCTTCAGGGCGACCGTGTGGACGCGCACCCGACGCGGAAAAACCTCCGTGACGAAACCATAGCGTTCATCGACGAGCCAGTGCACTTCCCGGACACGTGGGCATTGCAGCAGATCATCCAAGGCCGGCAGGCTGTGGATGATGTCACCGAAGGCCGAAAGTTTGACAACCAGGACTCTCATGGCACTGTCATCGCGGCTCTTCGCACACCTCCCCTTCGCCAAGGATCACCGCGGATCGGCCCTTCTTGAAATAGGGCGCGAACTCTGCCGTCTTACACAAGGGAAGCGACGCGAGCTGCTCGACAACATCACTATCCACGAGCAGCAGGAATGTCTCACCCGCGTTCACCTTGTCGGCGACCTGCTGACCATCAAGGACCGGGATCACCCCGCCGTAGGAATACAATGTGCGTTCATCGATGTCCTGGTACGCGTAGATCGGATGCTCTCTGTGCTGCTGAAGGAAAGCGGCGATCTTCGGCAAGGACTCGAACCGGTAAGAGAAAATACGGGGCTCGAGCACTGCATAATATACGATAAACAACACCGGTAGCGCCGCGCCGATCGCGCGAACAAGGCCCTTGCGCGCGTCACTCAGGTCTCCATACACCTCGGCCACTCGCCCCCCCAGTAAGATGGCAAATGCTGGATAGGCAGGGAGGAGATACTTGGCATGTTTATCCGCAAACAGAGAGAAGATGATCAACGGCACGACTACCGCGACAAAAAAATAGCGTTGTTCAGTTGATGCAAGCCATCCCCTGATCGTTTTTCTAGGGGTCGCGAGAAGCACCAGACTCCAGGGTAGAGCGTCCGATAGCAGCCACATCGGGTAGTCGTAAATCGGGTCAAACCGGGAGCGTGATACCTTGCCCACGATGTCGACCGCGACCACGGAGGTGAATGCCGTGATGCCAAGCTTGGCGACGATCAGCAGGAACCACGACGAGCCCACCACGAGAAGCACCGCCCAGCCCCGTACATCGAGGAGATAGGCTCGCGCTCGTGGATTTCCCCTTGCTACGGCCAAGACCAGTATGGGAACACCCACAAACAGCAACGCCACCGGCCCCTTGGTGAGCACGGCGAGTCCAGCCAGCAGATAAGAGATGTAGAGCCAGCGGCGGTTTCCATCGCCATGGACAAAATGAAAAGCGGCGAACAGTGACCCGGTGCAGAGGCACGTCAGCACCATTTCGATTTCGGCCCGGCGCCCGAACGAGGTGAAATTGGCGTTCGTCACTAACACCAGGGCGGTGAAGAGGGCCGGCCAGCGGCCACCAACCCGTCGCACCATCGCGAAACTCATCCACGCCGTGGCAAACCCGGCGATGGCCGAGGGCAATCGAACCACCCACTCCGCCGTCGACCCCGTTATCTTCGCGATCACCAGCGCACACCAGTAGAACAGCGGCGGCTTGGTCAGATACAGCTTGCCATTGAGTGTCGGCACCAGCCAGTCGCCGGAGAGCATCTCCCTTACTGGAACCGCACGTCGTCCCTCGTTGAACGACAGTAGGGGAACGGCTCCGAGCCCCCAGAAGAAGACCCCAAGAGACGCGACCACAACCGCCCAGAGCATCCAGCCGTAGAACCGATCCGCTGGTACCCGCATGGGCCTCGAGTGTTCCAAGAAGATCTCCGCGCTGGGCTTCTGCATCGACGGCGAGGACCGCCTCGCCGATCTCGTCGAGGGTCTCCGGGGGTCAAGTTGGAGGAGACCCGGAGGCAGTATGCTCCATCGACCAAGCGTGGTCGATCAAGCGGTGTGGGCCAACGCGCCGACCTACCGGGCGGTTCATGGGTCGTGCACTTGTTGCGTGGCCGTAACGCGTCATTGCAGGCATTTCCCACACACCGCCTCACGTCTGGTAATCCCTCCCCCCTTTCGAAAGCGGTGCGACCGATACGATGAGGCCATGCCAGAATTAGGACTCACCGAAAGACGCCGTCCCGAAATACCGAGCCGCCGCCGGCGTTGATAGCCTCCCGTTGCAGCACCAAGCCGGTGCCTCTCCGCCGTCCTCCATGCAGCCACGCCATCCGCCACTTGCTCCCGCGCCCGATCCTGCCCGACAAGACGCGGGGGAAGGCCAAGCGAGTCCAAAACGTCACATCACGTCATCGAGAAACTTGCTTCCGAGCAAAAACCCTTTTCAAGCAGCACCCATTGAATCCACAATTCGTCCGTTATCCACGCGACGCGAGCTCAGCCATCTAAATGAATCTTGCATTCTGTCTGTTCCATTATTTCCCATTCGGCGGCCTTGAACGAAATTTCCTGGCCATTAGCCAAGAGTGCATCAAACGTGGCCACACAATCGATGTCCATACAATCAGTTGGGATGGAGGCCATCCGAACAACATTAACGTGAACATTATTCCCGTGCGTGGATTTAGCAATCACAGCAAAGCGGCTTCTTTTGCAAGACACCTTATCGGCGTTCTGGATCGCTCTAGATACGACCTCGTTGTCGGCTTTAACAAAATTCCCGCTGTCGATCTCTATTATGCTGCCGATGTATGCTACGTTCTCGACATCGCCAGGCGACGAACCCTCCTCTCTAGGATGACACCGCGTTACCGCATCTATGCCAATCTTGAAAGGTCTGTGTTTGGATCGGAAGCGCAGACTCATATTATGTATCTGTCCGAGACTGAGAAGAAAAATTACATAAGAGTCTACAGGACGCCAGAGGAGAGATTTCACTATCTACCACCAGGCATAGACAAGGACCAGATAAAAGCGGCTACTTCAAACCGAACCAGGCAAAAAATAAGGAAAGAATTAGATTTAGGCGACCATCAATTCATGCTTCTTATGATCGGTTCTGATTTCAGGCGAAAGGGAGTATCCCGCACAATCGCGGCGGCCGCCTCCTTGCCCGGAAACCTGAGGAACAGGGTCGAACTGTTCATTATTGGCAAGGGGAAAAATAGGCCCTTCATTCATCAGGCGGTGAAGGCGGGGATTGGCGGTCGAGTCCATTTTCTTGGCGCGCGGTCAGATGTTCCTCGCTTTTTAGCCGGGGCGGATCTTCTTCTCCATCCGGCGGTGACTGAAAATACCGGCAATGTAATCCTTGAATCTATGGTTGCCGGCGTGCCTGTGTTGGCGACCGAAATCTGTGGCTACGCGTTTCACGTAAAGGCGGCACATTGCGGATTGATCGTACCGGAGGCGTTTCGGCAGGACGAGATGAACAAGCTCCTCTCACAACTGCTGGCCGAAGAAGATTTGAAAAAGCTTGGCAAAAATGGATCTTCGTATTCGGACATCACTGACCTATACAGCCGCCACAAAACCGCTGCAAAAATAATTGAAGGCCTGGCTGGCAAAGAGGAGACCGGAGCAATCACATGAAGGACCTCTCGTTGCCAGTAAGGGTCTCTCAACTAGACAAAAATAAAGACGGCTGCCACTGGAAGGTAGTCGTAAATTGCGATTACAATGAAGCTCTTTCAAGAGCCGGATTCGATTCATTCCAAAGCTATTTTGATTTGCCGACTGGGACCGTCGTAAAAAGTATAGAAACCCGCTCGATTATGCGATTTGAAATATCCGGATCCGTATTTTTTTTAAAAAGGCACGAAAGGGAGAAACAGCAAACCATTGCACAACCACAATCCTTAGCGATTCCTTACTGCTCAGAAGGAGGCAAGGAGTTTTCGAATCTTTGTGCCTTCAGAAGGAACGGGTTGGCGACCGCGATCCCTGTTGCCATGGGGGAAAGCATTTGGCCGGATGGAACCGTAGAGTCATTTTTGTTGACCGAGGATTTCTCTCCTTTTGTCCAGCTTGAATATATCATTAGAAACACGCCTTCCAAGCTTGCCGGCCCCGAGAACATCGAAAAAAGGGGAGATATATTGCGGGCCGTGGCTTGTTATGCCAGGAAAATGCATGACAAGGGGTTTAACCATCAAGATTTTAACGCAACTCATCTACTGTTGTCTGATGTAGAAGGCGGCCTTCCTAGCGTGGCTTTATTTGATCTGCAACGGGTTGACCAGAACAGGTTGCAGAAGTTCCGATGGCCCATAAAGGCGTTAGCGGAATTCAATTACAGCAGTCTTGAAAATGACATCTTCTCGGATGCGGAACGACTTTTTCTTTTTAGGATCTATCGAAAAAAGGAACAGGGCGCGCTTTCCCTTTTTGAACGTTTTCAATGGGCTTTGATACGGCTCAAAACAAAACGCATCGCCATCCATACGGCTAAAATCCATGCCAGAAAACGCATTTCCTCAGATCAGCCATCTTCCCCAAGGGATGCAGACGGCTAAGGGCTCACCGACCGGTGCCCATGACCATTGATGGAATTCTACGTATCCACCTTTCAAAACGCCCCCGACTTGTGCAAGAAACCATCATTCCTCTGCTAACAAAGACTGGCTCTATCCACGGCAACTCGGCGCCCAGGAATTGTCCTCCTCGTAGCGTCGTCGGGCGGACCTTTGTCCACCATCCCAGAGTCCACAGATTCCCTGCGTAACGACGACGTCGGCTTTTTCATTCCCCACTCCGGTGTCCGCCCAGCCCGGCGCCCATGCGTCAAGGGCCCGTGAGTCCCAACATGGATCCTACCGCGCCTGACATCTCGGTTGCCGGTCGACCGCTTCCCTCGTGGCTGGCCCCGTTGAGCCTCGTAGGGTTGCTCTTCCTCCTCGCTCTTCCAGGACTCGATCGACCTGTCCACAACATGATCGAGGCGGTGCGCATCGCCTGCGCCCAGTCGATGGTGGAGGATGGCCACTGGCTCATCCCCCGGACGTGGGGCACCCCCTACATCCTCAAACCGCCCCTCACACCATGGCTCATCGCCGTGGTTGGGTCGCTAGCGGGCGGCGTGAACGAGGTTACGGCGCGCCTGGCGATCACCTTCACCAGCGCGAGCGGCCTGGTCTTTCTCTGGTACCTGACCCGCCGCTCGCTCGGCGCGCACACCGCATGGGTCGCCTGCCTGATCCTCGCCACGGGCTACGACTTCGGCCATCGGGTGGGATACGCCCTGATCGACCTCCCTCTCATGTTGGCGATCGCATGCGCCCTGTGGTCGTTTTACCTCGGCCTGCACGATGAGGAACGGCGGCGGGCCGCCTTCGCCTGGTTTCATGTCTGGGGCACCATCGCTTTTCTGCTCAAAGGCCCACTGGCCCTTGCCCTCGTCGCAGCGGTGGTACTCCCCTACCTCGTGGTGGTGCGCCGGCTCGGAATCGTGGTCACTCTTTTGCGCTCACGCCTCGCTCTCCTCTGGCTATTGCCGGTTGGATGGTACGCCGCGGCGCTCCTCCTCGCGCCGGGTGACACCTACACCACCTTCACCACCGAGCTCACCCAGCAGATCGCCGGCCACAACGAGCGGGAGCCGCCCCTCTGGTACCTCAACACCTTGGCCGGCCACTTCTTCCCCTGGGGGATACTCCTGCCGGTCACCGCTTGGCCGGCCCTGCGCGAGCGGCGGCAACCGGCGCTGTTCGCGCTCGTCTGGGGGTGCGCCACCTTCGTCCTGTTCTCTCTCTCGGCGGAGAAGACCCACCGCTACCTCATGCCCATCTATCCGGCCCTGGCGGTGTGGACCGCCCTCGGCCTGGCCAGGGCCGGGTAGATGGGCAT
>Ga0210124_1000963_pt1 | contig 13404 bp, 9 predicted proteins | sample Muzzi_PWC_D2_FD_185554 | JGI IMG/M metagenome (GOLD analysis project Ga0210124, IMG submission 185554) | Wetland microbial communities from San Francisco Bay, California, USA, that impact long-term carbon sequestration - Muzzi_PWC_D2 (SPAdes) | ecosystem: Environmental > Aquatic > Marine >... | reverse complement strand
CGGGGGCGAGCCGATCCGGGTGATCCGGCCGTTCCTGGAGGGGGAGGTCGAACACCCCTGGCTGCTGGCCATGACGGCTGCGGGGCAGTCTGCCATCAATGTGCGAGGGCTGGACACCGTGGTCATCTACGACGCGCGCTACGGGATCGTGGTGGACCACGGGCGAAATGTCCTACACCGGATGTACCTGGGGGCCAACGAGATCCTCCAGATGGCGGGGCGTGTCCACGGCCGGGTGGCCAACGGAGAGGTGACGATCCTCAGCGACCGGCATCTGGACTTCACGTTGCTCAAGCCGGGACCACCGGAATTCCAGCTGGCAGGGGATGCCGAACGGGTGGCGATGACGTGCGCGGCGCTGGGGGTGGACGCCATCGACCTCGACCTCCCCGTCCCCCTCGACCGGACGGGCTACCGCAGAGCCGCGACCCGACTGGCCGACCGGGGACTGGTTGCCGAAGGGCGGCTGACCGCCTACGGCCGCGCCGTGGAGGCCCTCCCGGTCGAACGCCCCTGGGGCGAGCTCCTCGTCGAAGCGCCACCCGAACTGCTCCCGGTCCTCGCCGTGACTGCCAACATCGATTCCCTCCACAGGATGACCCGAGATGAGCGGGACCTCCACGGGCTCGTCGCCAAGGGGAGTGACCACCTCACGGCGTACAACATCTACGCAACGGCCGTCAACCAGTTCGGGAGTCTGGGGGAGGTGTATGGTCTCCCCCGTCATCTCTTTGCCGACGAGCTGGAGGAGTGGGCCGAGGAGCGAGGCGTGTTGCTGAAGGCACTGGAGGATGCCGCGCTGGGGACGGCGGCGGTGTACCGCTCCCTCGAGCGTCCCCTCCCTGCCACGCTCCCCTACGCCAGGAAAGACCTTCGCGAGCGGTTTGCGGACCTTCTGGCGCGGGTGATGCCATTCGACCTCGTCATCGACCAGGAGACCGCCGCCGGCGAACAGGCGCGGGTCTCGCGCACCTCCGTGGCCGGCGATTGGGGCGCCGTGGCCGGGACGATCCGCTACTTTGCCGACCGGTTCGGGACCCCGCGGGCGGCCATCGAAGGGACAACGCTCTCCTACGATCTCGTAAAGAAATACGCCAGCCGCGCCCCGGCGACGGTCGAGCTCCGGGGACCGCGGAAGCGACAGCGCTTGGTAGCCGTGCGGACGCTCGAGTATTTCGGCTTTGTGCTCGATGTCGAGGTGGAGCCGCTGGAAAGTTCGGCTCCGGAGGAGCTGCGCCCTGCCGTCAGGGACGCACTGGTCGAGGCGGTGCTCGCTGGCGGAACGGAGCACCCCCACCAGGGCCGGGTGCGGCGGGCGGTGGCCGAAGCGAGTGAACTCTATCGCCGCTCGGGCGGCGCCATCCCCGCCCTGGCACCGGCCGTCCTTCGGGAAGAACTCCGCCGTCAGTTGGAGGGAGTCGACGGCTGGGAGGGCTTCCTCGAGCGCCGGCTGGAACTGCCCCTCGAAGGCGCCATCGCACCGGAAACCCGCGCGGCGCTCGAGGCGCTCCCGGACAAGGTCCGCCTCCTCGGCGATACGGTCCCGGTGGACTACGACGTGGAAAACGGCACGGGTGTGGTCCGGCTCCGCATTCGCGAGGGGCAGGCGCGACGCCTCCGGGAGCGCGATCTCCCCGACATCGACCGGCCGATTCGGTTCACCGTGCTTCAGAACCGGGGGGCTGGCCTCAGGGCCGGGAGCCTCGAGGATCTCCGCAACCAACTCCGGCGGCAGAAAGAGGCCGGGAGGGGAAATCGCCGCCGGCTTCCACGCCGCCGGCGGAAGTAGCGGCTACAGGATGCCCAGCCAGAAGCGGTGATACGCCTCGCGCGTGGCAGAAGCGTCATCCCCGCGGACGAGCGCGACCTCGAGGCCGTCAAGCGTCGCGTGAAGCGACCGGGTGACCGCAGGTTCCGGGAGATCGGTGTCCAGCGCCGAGGAGATCGCCTGGGAGGTGTCGGCGAGGGCGGCGGCGGAGAGAACGAATGCGCTCCGTACCGCTCCGTCCGGGATCGACAGGAGACCAAGCCACGCCTGTGTCCGGCCCGAGCGGACCGCGGAGCGGGCGTCGCCCCAGAGGCCATCGAGCGCCGCCGTGCCCCGCAGGCCGAGCGGCCGAAGCCGTGCGGCCAATCGGTCAGCTGCCAGGCGACGGGCCATCGCCTCGAGGAGGCGGGACTTGGTCTTATGGTGGTAGTGGATGAGGCCCTTGGCGCAGCCCGCTTCCTGGGCAACGGCGGCGGTGGTCCACGCTGCGATGCCCTCGCGGGTGAGTACCGTGATAGCGGCCTTGGTAATGTCGTCGCGTTGCATATTGACTGTCCAGTCAGTCAAGATACCTGTGGAGGCCAACGACGCAAGTCGCCGTCAACCTCGTCCTGATCGTCGTCCAGGTCGGCTTTGCCAGCCTGGCGGTTGTTGGGAAGTTCGTCTTCCCGGAGATCCCGCCGACGTCGCTGGTGCTCATCCGGGTGTCCGGGGCAAGCGTGGCGCTCTTGGTCGCCGCGCGAGTGGTGGGCGGGCCCAAGATCAAGGGTGGACGCGACTGGGCGTGGGTGGCCCTCCTCGGGCTCCTCGGGGTGACTGCCAACCAGACCTTCTTCCTGATGGGGCTGAGCCGGACGACCGCGGTCAATGCCAGTATCCTGGTGACGACGATCCCCGTCTTCACCGTCCTCTACTCCCTGCTCGGCAGGCAGGAGCGGGCCTCCCCCTTCAAGCTGATGGGTATTGCGCTGGCCGCGGCCGGGACCGTCTACCTGATCGGGCCCGACCGGGTCTCCCTCCGGCCCGACCTGGCGTTAGGCAACGGGCTCGTGGTGATGGGGATGATGTGTTACGCCGGTTTTCTCGTCCTCTCCAAACCCCTCCTCCGCCGCTACGGGACGGTGGCCGTCAGCGCCAACGCCATGGCCTTCGGGGCCATCGGGACGGTCCCATTTGGGCTTCTTTCCCTTTCGCATACCGACCTAACCGCGGTGAGCCCGGTCACGTGGTGGTGGGTACTGTACATCGTCGTCGTCCCGACCGTCGGCGCCTATTTCCTGAATGCCTGGGCGCTCAACCGGACTTCCTCCCAGCTGGTGGCGGCGTTCATCTACTTGCAGCCCGTCTTCACCGTGATCGTGGCCCCGCTGGTCCTTGCCGGCGAGGACCTATCCCACCGCGCCTTGTTGGGTGGGGTGGCGATCTTCCTGGGGCTGGGACTGGTGATTTGGGGGGAGCGGCGGAGGGTGGAGGGGGTCCCACCCCCAATCGCCGGGGAATAGCCGGGTGTGTTGGGTCAGGGGGCTGGGACGTCCCTTGTTGAAACTGGCGCCCTCACAAGGCCGTATTTCCGGTATGACCATGACAGAACAGGCAGTTCCACAGGCCTCAAAGGCCTCCGTCTTCTCCCCCTTGGCCAAGGCCCTGCTGGATGGGTTCAGCGAGGGCGTGGTGGTATTCGGCCCCGACGGCATGGTGGTCTATGCCAATGGGCCGGCCCAGGAGGTCATCGGCGAGGAGGACCTGAGCGACCAGGCGCACGACCTGATGCCTCGTCTAGCTGCCATCGGGGGCCGACTCCAACCCCTCCGGATCGGGAACATGGACCTCGGTGAGGCGATGTTCATTCCGGGCGGTTCCGGGCCCACGACGCTGGCAGAGCGTGAAAAGGACGCCATCCTTCGATCGCTCGAGGCACATAACTGGAAACTGGCCGAAACGGCCAAGTTTCTTGGGATCAGCCGCACCACGCTGTGGCGTCGCCTGAAGGCGTACGGACTCCATCGGGACGGCCGAAGCAAATGGGCCTCGCCGCAGCAGCGCTAGTCGCCCTCTCCTTCCAGACCGGTCTCGCGGACAGCGTTTCCCCCTATGCCGACTCGGCCACAGCCGAGTTGGTTCGTCTTGGGCGCCTGCGCCACGCCGCGCAGGATTCGGCCGTGCGGGACTACCGAGCCAAGCTGCGGTATCGCATTTCGTTCTCGCTAGGGAACCGGCGGTGGGCCAGGGTCCCGCTGGCGGCGGTAACCGAGAAGGACGCCGTGGTGGCCTGGCAGCTACCGAACGACGTTCGTGTCGACGTCTTGGGGGAGCGAACTCGGGCCCGGGAGGAGGACTGGAAAATCGATGCGATCCTCGACCATCCGAGCTTCTTCCCGCGCGATGTCGGGGATTCGATCTCGTTCTTTGGAAACGAGCTACCCGAGCAGGCGGCACTTCACCCGCTCGCCGAGAGTGGAGCGGCGTGGTATCGGTACGCCCTGAGCGACTCGGTGACGATCTACCTCCCCGATGGGACGGAAGTCCGCCTTGGTAAAGTCACCGTCGTGCCGAGCCGGAAGGGGCCGGCCCTCATCGCGGGAGCGATGTGGTTGGACCGGGCGACCGGACAGGTGGTGCGGCTGACGTTCCGCTTTGTCGGGACGGGTCTCTGGGAGGTGCCAAGTGCGCCGGAGGATTCTGCGTCGGCCCGGCGCACCAACGCTCTCATCAACCGGATCCTCACTTTGGACGCGGACCTGGAGTACTCCCTCCAGGACGGTCAGTACTGGATGCCTTTCCGGCAAATCCTGCTGGGGAAGGTGCAGGTTCCCCTGGTCACCAACATCGTGGTGCCGTTCGAGGCGTCGGTGACCTTCGACGACTACGAGATCAACACCGGCCGGGCCATCGTGTTCACGCGTTCGGACGAGGGGCCGCCCGCCCCGGACCAGCCGAGGTGGAGGCGAGACCAGCACGCCAGACATCGATGGTACGACGACACGACTCGCGCGGTGGACTATACCGGCCGCTGGGCCGGTGGGCGCTACCAGATCCACCGTCCCGCCAAGGACTCGCTCCAGGCCTACGACGCCTGGGGAACCCCACTCACATTGGACGTGGACCCGAATGACGACAAGCGCATCCGGGGTGTTACCGCGGATTTGGCCCGGCTGGCGGATCGACTCGACCACGACCTGACCGGCCGCCGGGTGCTGGGGATCAGCTACGAGCGGGCGGCGGATATCCTCCGGTTTAACCGAGTGCAGGGGCTGTCCGCGGGGCTGGGGTACATGGTGGTGGTCCCGGGGATGGGGTTCACGCGCGCTACCGGCACGCTCCGCTACGGTCTGGGCGACGGCCGGGTCAACGTGCGGGCCGCCGTCGTACGCGATGCCCCCGGGGGCCAGTGGCGGCTGAGCGGCTATCGGGAGGTGCGGGAAGTGGACGGCTTCTTCCGGGTCAAATCCCTGGGGAACGCAGTGAACGCTGTCCTCACCAGCCATGACAACGCGGACTACTACGTGGCCACCGGGGCCGCGCTGGGGTACGTGACGTCCCTCCGCCGCGGACTCGAGTTGACGTTGGAAGGGTCAGTCGAACGGGCCCACAGCGCGGGACGCTCCGTCGGGGCTGGGCTCAACGGGCTCTGGGGCGACAGCGAGTTCCAACCGAATCCCCCGGTGACCGAGGGGACCTTCGGCGTCGGTGGCGTTCGGCTGGACGGCGTCGCCGGCCGGGCCTCCTGGAGCGCCGCTGCGGACGTGTTCGTGGGGCCTGGGCCGGCGACGGGGCGGATCATGGCGCGATGGCGCCAGCCGTTCCCGCGGCCCACGGGGCTGACGCTCACGGCCCAGGGTGGCGTGGCGACCACCCCCGCGTACCAGCAGGCGCTGTTCCGTTTGGGCGGTCTTCCGACCCTTCGCGGATATGGCTACGGCGCGGTTCGTGGGGCGGCCTTCTGGTCCGCCCAGGCGGACTGGGCCCCGTTTGGAGGCGACATCCGGCCAGTCGCGTTCCTCGATGCCGGCCAGGCCGGTCCCACCGACGGGGTGTTCCGAGAGCGGATCCGGGTGGGGGGTGGCGTGGGACTGTCCTTCTTTGCAGGGCTGATGCGCTGGGAGCTGAGCGCTCCGTTCCGGGGCGCGGACGGGAACCTCCGGTTCGACATCGTGTTCGGCGCCGTGCGCTGAGGGGACCGGCCGGCTGCTCTTCCGTCGGTCTTCCGCTTGGTCTAGTATGGCTGCATGGCATCGGCCCCCTTTCAAATCGACGAGTACGTCCGCTGGTCGGACGTGGACGCGGCGGGCATCATCTTTTACGGCTCGTACGTGCGGTTCTTCGAACTGGCGGAGACGGAACTCTTCCGGGCAGCGGGACTGTCGTACGCGACGATGTTCGACATCTTCGACATGTATCTCCCGCGGGTGCAGGTGCACACGGAGTTCCACTACCCCGCGCGGCTCGACGACTCCCTTCGGGTCGCGGCGTACATCGGGAAGGTCGGGACGTCCTCGATCACGATGAACTTCGAGGTGCTCCACTTGGCGACCGGGCGGTTGAGCGCGCACGGCCACCTCGTGTTGGTGGCGGTGGACCGCGCGGCCCTCCGTCCCAAGCCGCTGCCGCGGGCCTTCGTCGACAGCCTGGCGCCGTTCATCCTCTCGCCGGACGACGCGCGGGCGCGCCTCGCGGCCACCGGCGGCACGCGATGAGGCCGCTGACTGCGGCTGGATCGTGGCTCCTCCTCATTGTGGGGTGCGGATCCGGAGGGCCGGGTGAGGGCGCCATGCAGGTCTCCTGGATCGGCGCGGACACCGCCTCGTTCTCGGCCGCCGCTTCGGCGCTCTGGTGCGGGACGCCCCGCTGGCTGGAGGTGGTGGGGCAGCGGGGGGATACCGGGGTGGCGCTGGTGGTTTATCCGTCGGCGGGCCAAGCCCGTATGGGCGGGGTGTATTCCGTCAGGGCGCCCGCTCGCGATTCGGCCGCCGATTCCGTGGCCGCTGTGCGACCGTCGGGAGCGATCGCGGTCCGGTGGGTCACGCCGCAGGCGGTGGAGGGGTATGAGGGGATCGCCGGGACGATACGGATCACGGAGGGCGACCAGGGGATCGCGGGGACGTTCGAGGGGGTTCTTCGATCGGTCGCCAGCGACGACACCTTGTCGCTGGACGGTCGCTTCCGTGGCCTACCGGTGACCCGCGACGGGGCCGAGTGCCAGCCGGCCGATACGACCTCGGCGGCGGGGCCAAAGCGCCCACCCGGCTAGGAGGTGGTAGATTACGGGCATGGACGCGACATACTTCCGAAAGGGGTTTGGCCTCAAGCAGGACATCCAGGGGCTCCTCGACGCCGACTACCACAGCGATATCGTGGAGGGCATCAAGGCGCACGGCAACCGCCTGTCCGTGGGGGGGCTGACGTTTCGGCTGGCGCGGGAGTTCGGCTTCTGCTACGGGGTGGATCGGGCGGTCGATTACGCCTATGAGACCCGCCGCAAGTTCCCGGATCGCCCGCTCCATTTGGTGGGGGAGATCATCCATAACCCGCATGTCAACCGGAAGATGGAGGCGATGGGGATTCGCTTCCTCGGGCGGGGCGCCGATGGGGCTTTCGATTTCTCGGAGTTGTCGGCGGAGGATGTGGTGATCCTGCCGGCGTTCGGGGTGACGATCCAGGACTTTGAGCGGCTGCGGGGGATCGGCAGCGTCATGGTCGATACGACCTGCGGCTCTGTCCTCAACGTGTGGAAACGCGTGGAGCGGTATGCCAAGGACGGTTATACGGCGGTGATCCACGGGAAGCACTACCACGAGGAAACCAAGGCCACGGCCAGCCAAGTCAATAAGCATCCCACCGGGAAGTACCTGATCATCCTCAATATGGATGAGGCTAGGCTGGTCTGCGATTACATCGAGCGCGGGGGGGATCCGGGCCCGTTGGCCGAGCGGTTTCGGGCGGCCGTATCGCCGGACTTTGATTTCGCCACGGATTTGGAGCGAATCGGCGTGGCCAATCAGACGACGATGCTCGCGCAGGAATCGCTGGCGATCGCGGCTGAGCTTCGTGCCAGCATGGTGCGGCGGTACGGTGACGCGGCGATCGACGACCACTTCCGCACGTTTGATACGATCTGCTCGGCCACGCAGGACCGGCAGGATGCGATTCTCGAGCTCCTAGAGGAGGCCCCCGACGCCATGATCGTGGTGGGCGGCTTCAACTCGAGCAACACTCACCATCTGGCGACGATCTGCGTGGCCAGGGGCGTTCGCACGTACCACATCGCCGATGCGTCCGGGATTGACGTGGAAACCGGGATCATCACCCACCAGGAAGTCCGCGGGAAGACGGAGACGCAGGACGCGGACTGGCTGTGCGACACCGCCGTCATCGGTGTGACGGCTGGTGCCTCGACACCCAACAACAAGATCGGCGAGACGGTCGCCCGGGTGTGCGCCGTCGCCGGGGTGGACCTGGCCGGCGCCTTGGCGGGCTAGCACTCGACCAACACCCCCTCTCCCCCGCCGGACGCCACCTTCCGGAAGCAGCCGCTTGTCCCGATGAGGGCCAACCACGACCTCCTAGCGGGCCGACGACAAGCGAGCCGCGGTCATCTCCGCCACCGCCGCGATAGTGTGGGGCGCGCTCCCTTCTGCACGGTTGTTCACCAAGACATACGCTGGGATTCGGGCGCGGACGGCGGTCTCGATGAGCCGGACGAGGTCGCGCCGGAGCTCGGGATTGGGGTCGCGGATTCGATCGTAGGGCTGAAACAGCTCAACGGCGTCCTGGTAATACCGTCCGGGCCGGAGGAGCGCGCGGGTGAGAACGAATGGGGCGGTCAGGGCGTCCGGCAGGTCCAGTTGTGTGCCGATGGGCGGCATGCGGGTCCACGAGTTGAAGACATGGGCCGCACCATGTTCCCGCAACACCGCGAAGTAGGGCGGCGCCAGGTACTCCGGATTTCGAATCTCCACCGCATATGGAACATCGCGCGGGAGGCGTGCCAGGAATCCGTCCAGGCGATCCGCGAACGCCTGCGCCTCCAATCCTGCGGTCTCCGGGATGGCTTGGAATTCGAAGATCAGCGGGCCCAGATGATCGGCAAAGTGGTGCCGCATCGGTTCGAGGACCTCTCCCATGAACAGGTCGACGTTCAGAAAATCCGGGTTGGCCTCTCCACCCAGAGCGGGCTGGCGGCGGTTGCTGTGGGTGTGGACCGTGATCTGGTCCCATACCTTGCTACAGCAGGGGAATCCCGGCGGGAGATGGCGGGCATACGCGGTGAGGGTCGCCTCCGACGCCGGGCGATAGAACGTCGAGTCGATCCCCACGGTGGTGAAGAGGGGGAATTGCGCATACTCCGCGAGCATCCGGGCGGCCGCCCCCTTGGCGGGGTAGCGTCGGTGATATACCTGGCCGGTCCAGCCGGGGTACGTCCAGGAGGAGGTGCCGAATCGCACGTCCGCCGGAAGCCGGGCGCGAAGGCCGGCGAGGTCCGGGAAGGGGGACGGCTCGGGAAAGAGACTCTCGGTCACCGGGGGCGGGGAGGGGCGAGGGCCAACGCGGGCGCCTGTGCGCTCAGGGGCTGGTCTGCTCGACGATCCGGAAGACGGTCCCACCGCCGATGACGTACAGCTCGCCGTCGGCATCCTGTCCAAAGCTGGTGATCACGTCTCCGGGGGCAAGGGCATCCCACCGGATCTGCTCGGTCGCCGCGGCCCCGTCCCAGCGGAAGCTATTGACCCAACCGGCGCAGTAGTCGGCGTAGAAGTAGGTCCCGGCGAGGGCCGGGATCGCGCTGCCGCGGTAGACATACCCACCGGTAACGGAACACGCGCCGCCACCGTGTCCGTAGTCCAACACGGGGAGGACCAGGTCCGTCTGGTCGCAGGAGGTCGCGTTGTAACATTCGAGGCCTTCCATCGTATTCCACCCGTAGTTTTCGCCGCCCGCGCTGGCGGCAGGCTGGACATCGATCTCCTCCCGGCGGTTCTGTCCGACGTCGCCGATGTAGAGGTCGCCGGTCTGGCGATCGAAGCTGAAGCGCCACGGATTGCGAAGGCCGTAATTCCAGAGCTCCTGGCGAAAGGTGGCGTGCCCAGCGTAGGGATTGTCGGCGGGGATGGCGTAGGGGGCGGACCCGCTCACGTCGATTCGCAGAATAGAGCCGAGGAGGTCGGTGCGATCCTGACCATTGCCTTGCGGGTCGCCGCCGCTCCCGCCGTCACCGAAGCCGATGTAGAGCATCCCGTCGGGGCCGAAGACGATGCCGCCGCCGTTGTGATTGCCGAACGGCTGGGACACTTCGAGGATGACCGCCTCGCTCCCCGGATCGGCCACGTTGGGGTCGCCCGCGGAGACGGTGAAGGAGGCGATCCGGGAATCGCCGTTGCGCTTCGTGTAGCTCACGAACAACCGCCCGGTAGTCGCATAGTCGGGTGGGAAGGCGATCCCGAGGAGGCCGCGCTCGCCGCAGCAGGAGACGACCCCGCTCAGGTCGAGGAACGGTAGCGGGAGCAGCATCCCGTTCTCGATGATCCGGATGGCGCCGGTCTGCTCGGCCACGAACAGCCGGGACTGATCCCCCGGTGGGGCGGTGAGATCCAACGGGCTGCTGAGGCCACCGGCAACCGTCTCGAGCGCCAGCGTCGGCGCACCGGGTGGTGGAGGACCGGGAGCCTGCGAATCCATCGGGGTGCCGGCGCAAGCGGTGGCCGAAACGAGCAGGGTGCAGAGCGCGAAAGGGTTCATAGTAGGCATGAAGATATCTCGCTGAGTTCGCCTGTGGGAGGGATATACCCGACCGGGCGTTCCTGGGCCGTGCGGGGCGTCACATGGCGAGTCCGGAGGCCCACGGTGATGGTGCAGGTCACGCCGGCGATACGGCGGACGCATCGAGGACGCTTGGTGCCTTCGGATGTCTCGGCGCTCATCGAGATCGGTGAGGCGAGGGCAGGCGGTGAATAGGAGTGTCGAAGGGCCGTGGTAGAACCCTCGATGATGGCCCCTGCGATCCGGTGATCAATCCTGGACGACCCGTCCGACCGCCCGCTCGAGGCGATCGAGGTGGGTGACGGAGAGCGTGACGGCGCCGAACTCCTCCTGGACCAGGCCTCGGAGGAGGAAGGGGCCCTGGTCGAAGAGGACGTGGCTCCGGGCGCGATAGACGCCGGGGAAGAGCACGGTCTCGATCAGGCCGTGGCCGTCGTCGAAGGTGGCGAACTCCATCGGCTCGTCCTGGACGGTACGCACCGGCTTGGCGGTGGTGAGCATCCCCGCGACCACGACGTGACGGCCGATGTAGCGGTGGAGTTCGGGGCTCCGGACGGTGCGGAAGCGGCGAACCTGATCGGCGTAGAGTGCCATCGGATGGCTGTCGGTGACGAAGCTCAGGGCGGCGTGCTCCTCGCGGCGGCGGCGTTCGGCGGCGTACTCGGTCAACGGCGGGGCCGTTGACTGCGGGGCAGTGGCATCCGGGGAAAGGCCCGCGCCGGTATCGAGTTGTTCGTCCTGGTCGATGCGTTCGTTACGCTCGGCGTCGATGGTCCAGAGGAGCATCGGGCGCGTCAGCTCACCGGCGATCGAATCCAGCGCGCCGACTTTGATGAGGGTGCGGAGGTGGTCGGGGTGGAGGCTGGTGCGGCGCCGCAGGTCGGCGAGGGTCCGGTAGGGCGTGGTCCGGTGGTTGAGGATCCGGTCGCAGGCCTCGGTCGACAGCCCCTTGATGAACTGGAAACCGATGCGCACTTCCCGGTCTTGCCCGGTGGTGCGGAACTCGCTGGCGTTGATGTCGGGGGGGCGGACGGTCAATCCTATTCTCATGGCTTCCGCCACGTACGCAAAAGGATGGTAGAAGCCGCCCCCGTTGGCCAGGACGCCCGCCATGAACTCGGCGGGGTAGTGGGCCCGGAGGTAACAGGAGTGCTGGGCTACCTGGATGTAGGAGCAGGAGTGGCCCTTGCAGAAGCTGTACCCCGCAAACGACATGACCATCTCCCACACCCGGCGCGTGACGTCGGGATCTCGCCCCAGGGTGGCGGCGCCTCGGAAGAACTCCTCGGCATAGGCGGCGAGCCGCTTGGTGGGGCGCTTCTTGGAGAGCGACTTTCGGAGGCCGTCGGCGGTGGCGAGCGGCATGCCCGCGTAGGCGGCGCAGACGTTCACCACGTCTTCCTGATAGACCATGATGCCGAACGTCTCGCTCAGGACGTCGCGGAGGACGGGGTGGAGCGGCTCGTAGGGCCCGCCGTGGAGACGCTCGAGATAGGCGCGGATGTATTTGTTGGACGCCGGTCGGATGATGCTGGTATTGAGCACGAGGAGGTCGTACGTGCCGGCGCGGGATTTCTGGCACAACTGCCGCGACGCCGGCGACTCGGTGTAGAACACCCCCATCGTCTGGCCGGTGCGGAAGAGCTCCTGAGTGGCGGGGTCGTCCGCCGGGTCGGACGTGGTGTAGTCGATGGCGCGGCCGGTGTGATCCTTGACGGCCGCGATGGCATCGCGGATCACCGCGAGCGACCGATTCCCCAACAGATCGATCTTGACGAGCCCGGCGTCCTCGGCGCCGTCCTTCTCGAACTGGATGACCGGGACCGTCAAGTCCGGGTGCCCGTCCAACTCCTTCACGGCCGGTTGGGTTGGCACGTAATCCGTGAGGGCGCCCGGGACGATCACCACGCCGCCTGGATGGAGGGAGAGGTGGCGTGGCGTGCCGACCAGCGGCTGCGCCAGCTGCACGAACGTGCGCCAGGCGGCCGGGAGGTTGAGGCCTTGGAAGTTGGGGTGCGTCGCCAGGAGGTCGGCCAATGAGGCGCGGTCCTCGTGCCAAGGGATGCGCCGAGTGACCTCGCGGATCTCGCCGGCGGGGCGTCCGTGGACCTTGGCCACCTCCCGAATGGCGCCACGAAGCCGGAGACAGTTGTGGTTGGCGACCATCGCCGCCTGGGGATGGGGATAGCGCCGGAAGACGTAGGCCAGCACCTGGTCGCGCTCGTCCCACGGGAAGTCGAGATCGATGTCCGGCGGGTCGCGCCGCTCGGGGTTCAGGAACCGTTCGAACAGGAGCCCCGATGCCAGCGGGTCCACGTGGGTGATCCCGAGCGCGTAGCTCACGATCGAGTTGGCCACCGAGCCCCGGCCGCAATGTGTGGGGCCGTGCTCCACGATGTCGCGCACGACCAGGAAGTAATCCGCAAAGCCCTTGAGCCCAATGATGGCGAGCTCGTGCTCCAGGCGCTCCCGAGTGACCGGGGCGATGGTGCCGAAACGCCGCTCGGCTCCCTCGTAGGCGACCGCCCGGAGACGCGCCAGGGCATCCTCCGCCTCCGCCAGGCGCGGCGCGACGGTCCGTCCCACGGGAATCCGGTAGCGGCACCGCTCGGCAATGTCCCGCGCGTGGCCGAGCCCTTCCGGATAATCGGGGAAGAGGCGCGTCAGGTCCGCGCCGGGTCGAAGCCACGCATCGCGCGGCCACAGGGCGCCAGGGGGGAGGGCGGAGAGCGTCGTGTTCCCGTCGATGGCGCAGAGGAGTCGGTGGCGAGCCCAATCCTCCGGATGCGCCGCCACGACGCCGTTGGTGACGGCGGCGGGGAGTCCCAACGCGCGAGCGCGTGCCAGCACCGCGTGCCGGTGCTTCCCCGGGCGGAGCTCGG
>Ga0210124_1000961_pt1 | contig 13412 bp, 13 predicted proteins | sample Muzzi_PWC_D2_FD_185554 | JGI IMG/M metagenome (GOLD analysis project Ga0210124, IMG submission 185554) | Wetland microbial communities from San Francisco Bay, California, USA, that impact long-term carbon sequestration - Muzzi_PWC_D2 (SPAdes) | ecosystem: Environmental > Aquatic > Marine >... | reverse complement strand
CCGGGGCTCGCCCGGCCTCGACAAGACTGCACCACAGGGAGCGTGTAACCGCCGACCCGTGGTGGTCGATCCGTAGGGGCACGGCATGCCGTGCCCACACGGGCACCCAGGCCGGACGCGGACGCCTATCCGCCCGCCAGGCGCGATGGGACCCTCGACCTCAGCCGCGGCGTCCGGGACACGCGTAGGGCGGGCTCTGCCCGCCATGCCGGGGCTCGCCCGGCCTCGACGAGACTGCACCACACGGAGCATGTGACCGCCCACCCGTGGTGGTCGATCCGTAGGGGCACGGCATGCCGTGCCCCTACATGGCCTGCCGACAGACCGCGCCGCAGGCGCCGATCACCGGGACACCCGGCTCCCACCTTGGCCGACCGGCGGCCCGGTCGTTGCGGGCTACAGGAAGTGCCGGCGGATGGTCTCCTTGTGGACCGGGCCGAACTTCTGGACCCGGCCGCGAGCGCCGTCGACCCTGAGCACGCCCATGGCCCCGATGATGTTGCCGCCGAGCTGCGAATACGACTGGCCGCTGGCGTCGAAGTGCAGGGCGTGGGGCAGCCCTAGGGTGTGGCCGATCTCGTGGGCCAGGACACTGGCGAGGAATTGCATGCGCGTCGCGGCCTGGTTGATCTGCCCGTAGGTCCCGTCGAAGACCTGCTGTCCGCCCAGCACGGCGATCGGCACGATGACCCGCTTGGTCCGGGCCCCCACGTTGATCTCGTTGGCCGGGTTGAGAGACTCCGACTCGGCGGCCTCGGCACCGCCGAACAGGCTCGACTGGCCGAAGGCCCAGAACTCGAAGAACGGCAGGTCCTGCCCCTCGTTGTCGAAGACGCTCGAGGGGTTGGCGACGTTCTTGGCGATGAACCGGCTGCCGCGCTGCTGCCACCACGCGGCGGTGGCGTCCGCGTCGCTCTTCTGCTGTACGTCGATGGTCGAGAACCCGGCGTCCTGGAAGATCGTGGTGAGGTGGGTGGTGAGCTGGGCGAGGTTGAAGGAGCCCGGGTGCACCGCATTGCAGGCGTCGCGCACACTGTCGTGGACGAAGATGCGCAGGGGATCGCTGCCGATCCGGATGTGCTGGGCGGTCGTGAGGTGGTGATTGCCCGTGGGGTAGACCTCCTGGATGCCGTGGCACTCGAAGCGATGGGCCGTGTCCGTGCCGTCGTCGGGCACCCCGCGGTGGACGAGGGAGACGTCGAGGGTGTCGTTGTTGGCGAGGTCGGAGTGGACCGTGCCGTTGATCAGCAGCTTCACCCCCACCTCCAGGCGACCCCGCTCGGCGACGCTCTCCCACGGCAGCCGCAGATTCTGATCCGTCACGTTCTCGAAGTTCGTCGTGGCGTAGGTGAGGGGGACGCGGAAGTCCGTCTCGTTCACCAGGGGATCGAACTGGATGAGCAGGGGTGCCACACCGGCGAACTTGAAGGTGCTGCCCTCGAGGCGGATCTCGCCGGCCAGGGTGCCGATGAGCCGCGGCTGGCGCGCCGTGTCACCCTGGCCCGGCACCTCGTAGAGCTCCAGGGAGGCGGCGGTGGGCGTCGCCTGGACCGGCGCGGCGCCCCGTCCCCGCGAGGCGAGGCTGATCGTGACGCCGGTCACCACCGTGTAGGCGGCGCCGCCACCGCCGGGGGTCATCGACACGGTCGCGGGTTGTAGCAGGACGCGGATGGCCACGGTTCACGTCTCCAGAAAGCGGATCTGCGGCTCGCTCGCCGCCGTGTCGAGGACCAGGGCCGCGTGCTGCCCGGCGACGCCGTCGACCACGAGTTGGTAGTCGTCGGACGGGACATCGTCGTGGGCCAACCTCCCCTCCCCGTCCAGGGTCCCCTCGAACATCGCCTCCGCGGCACCCAGGGGAGTGATGCGATACGTACGACCGGCGAGCGGCTGCTCCCCGAGGGCGTCGCGGATCTCCATGAACAGCTTGCCCTGCCCTCCTTGGTGGATCTCGATCAGGGAGTCCCCGGCGATCCGGTCGTAGAACCGGCAGGCGAAGGTGTCGCGGGTCTGCGGGTACTCCCGGCGCGACCCCTGGAAGCTGCGCCGGGTCGCGGCATCGGACCAGAACCGCTTGCGGCACTTCTGGTCCCCCGCGGTGGCGGCGGGGCACGGCCACTTGTCCAGGGGCACGACGGTCCCGGGGCGGAAGAGGAGGGCGACCACCCGGCGGTTCGGAGCGTTCTCGCGGTTGCGCTCGGCGCGGTTCGCCGGCTGCTGCAAATGCTGATTTTCTTCCTGAGAAAACATGCGTACAGGGTTGAACTCGCTGCATCCCTGGTAATCGCCGCGACCGTCCGCATCGGCCCCCTGACCGAGGAAGTCCGCCTTCTCCAGGACGAAGGCCTCGCCCGCCTCGTCGCGGCAATGGGCATCCATGTAGGCGAGGAACAGCTTCTCGCGGGTCTTCGGCCCGGCGACCCCGTCCACGGTGAGGCCGTTCTCACCCTGGAAGGCCTTGATCGCCGCCCTGGTCTGGTCTCCCGCCACGCCGTCGATCGTCCCCGGCGAGTGGCCGCGATCCTGGAGGATGAGCTGAATGGTGCGCGTCCCCCACTCGTCCCGGCCGTGGGGGTGGGAGTAGAGGTCCTCCCACAGGGCCGTGTCGCGGGTGAGCACGGCGTAGACCGCGATGACGCGCCGGCCGCTGAGCTTCTTGTTGTAGCCGTCATCCCCCACCGGATCCGCGTGGCCGAACAGGGTGATGGGCGCCTCGGGGTGCTCCTTGGCCAGGACGGCGAGGAGCGTGAGCTCGTCGGCCGCCTCGGGGCGGATGAAGGAGGAGTCGAACTGGAAACGGATGTCGTCCATGCGCCACGACGCCACCGGCACGAGGGGCTCGGCGAGGGTGTTGCGGCCGTCCTCCGTGGTCGTGGCCACGCACAGGGCGTCCACGTCCCCGAGGGGGTGGCTGGACGCCGCACCGCCCTGGGTCGTGCTGTGGGTGGGCCGCGGGCTCACCGCCGGCGACCTCCCGGGGCGAGACCACCGTGGTGCGCATTGTCCGGAAATTGAGGGGAGCGCAATGCGTTTGACAGGTCGCCCGGCGGGCTGAAACCCGCCCTACACGTAGGGCCGACTTCCGTCGGCCTGTGTGTGGCTCCCCGCCGGTGGCATCGGTAAAACATTTACCTTTCCCTCAATTTTGCATCAACATCCGTGGACTTCCTGAAGTTTTTCCTGAGTCGGAGGACCTACCACACCGTCCACGGTCAGGTCGTGGGCGCACTGGAACTCCTCCACCGCCGAGCGGAATAATAGGTCATCCGCGTCGTCCCCCTGTCCCGCCCGATAGCCGAGGTTGTTCAGCCGCTCCCGCCGCCCCGCGTGCTCGTCGATCGGGTCCAGGTGGCCGATCTTCAGGGGCAGGACCCGCTCGCCCACGAGGAGCTTCCCGTCCTGCTCGCCGGCCGGGACCACCTGCTCGATGACGCCATCGCCGTCGCTGGTCAGCTCGAAGGAGCGCTCCCCTACTACCAGGGTGCACGCCTGGTCGGCGAGCGGCTGGTCGCCGGCGTCGTGCAGCACCAGGCGCAGGGTGACCGTGCCACGATGGGTGCGGAAGCGGTGGCGCTGCTCGGTCGCCCCGCTCTCCTCCTTCGCCTGCTTGTCCGGGACGACCACCACGTCGCCGGGAAATAGGATGTTGGGATCGCCGCGCTGCTCCTTGAGGTCCGCGTTGGCCGGGTCGTCCCACACCGTCTCCGGCGCCAGCCCATGCCGGGCGGCGATGGACGCGACCGTCTCTCCTTCGCGAACCTGGTGGTTGATGGGCATCGGCGTGCTTCCTGTCCGGTGTTCCTGGCCCGGTAGCATAGCGCGGCTGGCTCATGCCCGGCAGGGCCGACCGTGTAGACGACCGCGCGCCTGTACCGCCGAAACGCAGTTGCACGCTTAGAGGGGTGGCGCGTCTGGCAAGGTATGCCGCCGCCACATGGCCGAGGCCCCCGCCCGGTGGCATGACCGCCGCATGCCGCCCGCGCCCCTGGTAGGAGCCGATCCGTAGGGGCACGGCATGCCGTGCCCCTACACCGACCCAGTCCCGACAAGGCTGCTAACCGCTCGCGGAGCAAGAGCCCATTCGCCCGCGGGGAGACCAATCTCACCGCCGTTGGATCCACCACCACGGCCGTTCCCGGTCAGCCACCGACGCCGCAGCAGGAAGGGCGTGAAGAGCGCGACCTACCCGATCCGCAGCACCTTGGCGCCGCGGATGCGGCGCTCCTTCAGCTCCACCAGGGCGGTGTTGGCGTCGGCCAGGGGGTACTCCTCCACCTCCGGGCGCAGCCCGGCCTCGGCCGCGAGGGTGAGAAACTCGCGCACGTCGCGGCGCGCCACGTTGGCCACCGACTTGATCTCCTTCTCCATCCACAGGTGGGCCGGGTAGTCGAGGGCCAGCAGGGCCTCCTTGTCCGCCGCCTCCTTGCGGATCGCGTTGACCACCAGCCGCCCGCCCGGGGCGAGGTTGGCCAGGGCCTCGACGACGGGGCGCCAAACCGGGGTGGTGTCGATGATCGCATCCAGGGGCGCCGGCGCACGTTCCAGGGTGTCGCCGGCCCACACCGCACCCAGCTCGCGGGCGAAGGCCTGCTCCTCGGGGCTGCGGGCGAAGACGTAGACCTCCGCCGCCGGGTCGCGGTGGCGCACCATCTTCAGCACCAGGTGGGCCGAGGCGCCGAAGCCGGTGAGCCCGAGGCGCCCGCCGGGCCGCAGCTCGGCCAGGCGCAGGGAGCGGTAACCGATCGCCCCGGCGCACAGCAGCGGCGCGGCGTCGAAGTCGCTCAGTTCCGCCGGGATGGGATGGGCGAACGCCGCGGGCACCACCATCTGCTCGGCGTAGCCGCCGTCCACATCACGCCCGGTGGCGACGAAGGCGTGGCAGAGGTTCTCGTCCCCGGCGAGACAGGCGGGACACGCCCCGCACGCCGAGTAGATCCACGCCACCCCCACCCGGTCCCCCGCGTGCAGATCGGTCACCCCCGAGCCGACCGCCGCCACCCGCCCCACCGCCTGGTGGCCCGGCACCACGGGCAGCCGCGGCGGCGGAGTCCTGCCTTCGATCTCATCCAGCTCGGTGTGACACACCCCGCAGACCGCGACCTGCACCACCACCTGGCCCGCACCGGTCCGCGGCTCCGGCAGCTCCTCGAGCGCCAGCGGTGCCCGATTCTCCGCGAGCGAGCAGACCTTCCTCAGCACCATCGCCTTCATCTGCACCCCCTAACCGGCCAGGCCGGGCCACAGGTCACCCCGCCGCGATCCTCGTGTCCGAACGCCTCTGCAGGCAGCGGTCGCCGCATTTGCGCTCTCCTGGCCCCCTCTCTCGGTATGACCCAGCCGTAACCCAAGAATACAAAGGCCATCCCCAATAGACCTGTCCAGGACTAATCGCCGCGGGGCTCGTCTGCGGCACTGGACCTCTCGGCGAAGAAGGCAGCGATGAGCGCCCGGGCTCGCCCCTCGTCCTTCGGGGCCACCATGACGGTCTTCTCGTTGAGAAGCGGGACCATGGGGCCGACGTGCAGGGAGCCGAAGTGGTCGTTGCGCACGAAGTAGCGGATGTCCGCCTCTTCCAGCAGACCCCGAACGATCGCAAGGTCGACCTCGTTCTCTGCGGCGAAAACCTTTCGCATGGGGGGCACGCGGGCAACGCGGAGTGGGTCCGCACAGGTTAAAAGCACATCTCGAACACCAAAGGGGTCAGCCGCGGCGTTCGGCCAGGGCCCGTTCGATACGCCGGTCGGGGACCAGCCACATCAGGGCGACGAGCACGTAGATCCCCCCGGCAATCGCCTGGTGAACGAAGGCCGCCGGGATCGCCACCGCGTAGAGCAGCGGTGACACCTTGCCCTTGAGATCGTGACCTACCGCCGAGGCCAGGACCGACTGGCAGCCATGCTTGACCAGGATCGTCGCCTGCAAGATCCAGTACGCGATCGCCGCCAGCAACAGCACCACGCCATAGAGCGCAGTCGGTGCCGGCGCGAAGTGGTTCTCCCCCATCCAGCCGGTGACGAACGGGATGAGCGACAGCCAGAACAGCAGATGTAGATTCGCCCACAGGATCCCGCCGCCCACGCTCTCCGTCGCGTGCAGCATGTGGTGGTGGTTGTTCCAGTAGATCCCGAGGTACACGAAGCTCAGGACGTAGCTCAGGAAGATCGGCAGCAACGGCCGCAACGAGGCGAGATCGTCGCCATGCGGCACCTTCAGCTCCAGGACCATGATCGTGATGATGATGGCCAGCACCCCATCACTGAATGCCTCCAGCCGCGTCGTGCCCATGATCCGCGTCCTCGCCAATGGGAAAATGCCTATGGCCGACCATCCATCCGCGGCGATGATAGTCGAGCTGTCACCACACACCCACGGCGGCCTGACCAACCCCGCATTTCTCCGGGCGCCCATTCCCCTCATGAACACGACGGCGTGGCGAAACCCGACCGCACCGCGCTCACCGCCCCGTGTCGTGCCTGTCGGCTCATGGGCGCATTTTCAGGGGGCGACCGCGAGCCCAGTACCTCGCGGATCTTGGTGGCCAGGTCGACGATGGTGAACGGTTTCTGGAGGAACGGGGTCTGCGGGTTCAGCACGCCATGATGGACGATGTCTTGAACGGGGCACGCTCTTTGCGGGGAGCAGGATACCGTTAGCCTATTGGTCTCCCACCGTAAGGGCGTAGTCCCGTCCGGTTTCCCTCGGGTCTTTATTGTCCGACGTGGAGAAAAACAGCCAAACAGTCGTGCCATCCTTGCAGTGGTTATATCGCCCTTCGCCGTTCTCTTCGATTTCATGGCGCGGGCTGTGCGCGGGTCCGAGCTTCCGCGTGTGGCCGTCCGCGATTTCGAGGACGATTAATTCCGACACCTTGGATGCTCCATCACAGTCTGAGTTCGCGGGGGTCGCGGCCAATTGCTCCCCTCGGAATCGATAGCCGAAATTCTTTCGCTCGCTGTGCTCGATCTCGTTCTTATTCAATGCAAGACGTTCGCCGCTGGGTGCAACCAACGTATATTCAAAATCATTCCTGCCAGGATCCGAGTTGTCGGACGACGAAAATAAGATGTATTCGTGCCCCTCGTCGTCCTGCCAATGGCTGTAGCGCCCCCTTCCTTGTTCCAATATTTCATCGTGCGCGCTATGCGGCTCAGGCAGCGGTGCTCCGTCTTCAAGTAGCGCCAAAGTCGAGACCTCAGGGTGGTCTAGGTAGTCCGGGTTACCGGGCAGTTTCTCCACCTCGTTCCCTTGTACGTCGTATACGTATCCATAGCTGACGGGCGAAGGGATGGCCTGAATTTTCTGTCTATCTATTGGCCATATCGCGGGCTTCTTCTGTCCGAGAAATTCATGGTAAACGCGCACGATCGTGTCGATCGAGCCGACAAATGTCCCCGCCGTGGACACGACAATGACAATCACCGAAACCCAAGCGAACAATCGATGATCTTGAAACCAGCGGACGATCTGATGAAAGCGTGTCTCCCTTTCCACGTCTCCTCCTCAAATGCATCCGATGTGGGTTAGGCGTGTGACATTGCGTCCGAGCAGTGCTGCCATCAAGAGTTGACATGTAAGGTCAGCTACGAGGTCCGATGATTCAAGACCTGACCCTGCGGCACCGCCCGGGCATGCGATGACCCAAGACCCGCCCTCCGCGCCGCGCGGTGACAGGTGTGATCCGCTCACGCGTTCGGCGGCCCCCCGTGAGGAAACTAAGGTACCGGAACGGATGGCTCCTTCGGTCCATGCCACTCCGAATAACGGCCGTGAGGATGTTCGCCGGAGATGATGTGGATACCCGCCAACAACATCTGCACGACGACAACGATCCGGGCGAGGTAGCCCCAGCCTCGCCAGCGAGCATTGAACGCACACCGCCACACCGAGACCGCGGCCCACACCATCACCGGAGCCATCACGATCCATACCGCAAGATAGGGCAGACCGAACGTCCCGACGACGTACCCCACGACGAGGACGCCGAGGTTCAGCAGCAATACGAAATAGAGCCAGAACGCCTTCCAGAGCCTTACCTCGCCAGCCCAGGCGCTCCTAACGATTCCAGTCCTCATCACGCGTTCCTCGCGGTCGGAAGTGAACGAGTCAACCACGTCCCGCATGCGTTCGGGGACGACGGCTGCCATCGTTCGTCAGCCATGAAATGCGATCTTTCAAGACCTGACCCCAGCTTTCTGTGACCCCAGCTTTCTGTGAGGAATCGGCCGACTCGCCAGGAGATGATCACGGCCAAGAGGGGGGCCGTGATCACGATCGTACTGATCGGCGAAAGGAGATTGGTCCACTGAACCGGGGAGCAGTCGCCCTCCACCTCGACCGGCAACACGAGAGAAACAACCATCGGCACGGCGGAGACGAGGAGGGCCACTCGCCAGCCCGTAGTGCCGTAGGTCCAGATCGACCCGATCGGCTCCCAAAGATCGATGACCGGCGCGACCAGCCATCTCGACGCGGATTTGATCGTGCTGGAAACGCGCCCGCCGAAGGGCATCGTCTTCACCCTGCGCGGGCGACGAGCGCAGGCGCTGATCACGCTGCGCTTCGAGCAGATCGGCCGTATGCCTCGGCCAACGTTGCCCCAGGGGTCGGAAAGCCGCCCAAACGCACCCGCCTTCATATCGATGCCTCCCGACCGGGTTCCACACCCGGAAGCCAAGTGGAGCAGGCCCGCGGACTCCATGGTACCGCACGTCAGGATGCGATCCAGCGTCGCCGGTGCATAGATTCGCCCAGCCACCGAGGCACGATTTGGCGCGCATCCCGTCTCGTGCCGGGCTGGCGCGCGCCGACCGCCGCGCCTGTGTGAACAGCCCACCACCGCACAGGGCCGTGTTGACTCCGGCGGGATGCAGACTATTGTTGAGTAATAAGATTCTATTTCTTTCGTTTTCCTCTGCCGCGGGAGGACAAGCCTTGGCGAGCACCTCGAGAATTGCAGGTCACTCGGAAGGGCGGCAGAAGGGTAGTGATAGGGCCCTCAGTCGCCGTGGAGCGCGCATGCGGAAAGGGCTGCCGTTCCCGGGAAAGCGCCGAGCCGCCTGGCTTCCTGGCCGACCTCGCCCTTCTAGACGCTCACACCGGGCCGCCCGGGCCGCCCTGGAGGAGGAGCTACAACAACGAAACAACTGAAGGAGGGTCTCCAAATGATTAGACCGGCCTTTACGATCGTTGCGGCCACCTTGGCCGCTGCCACGATGTCCCTTGGAATCGTTCAGGAGGCCCGTGCAGCCAACGGTATGGGTGGCATCCCGCGCGTCACGGGCGACGTCGCGGTGCTCCAGCAGTCCGTCGACGTACTGCAGACGCAAGTCGGTGCGATCTCCGACGATCTCTCGGCCCTGATGGACGCGGTCGACAATCTGAAGCAGGGCTCGGCGACCGACTTCCTCGACGTCACCGGATCTCTCTGCTTCGACGTGGGCCTGGGAGTTCAGCCCAAGTTCACGAACGTGACGCGGGGCCGCATCGAGATCGAAGGTGGCGTGGGTGTAGACGTCTACGGCAATGGGATCGAGGTCGATCTCGAGCCGGTGAACGACAGCAAGTTCAGTCTCGGTCTCGGCCTGAAGGCCAACGCCACACTTCGGATCTGCGGGAATCTGGGTGTCTTGAAGGCCCTGGACCAGGCCGGCGTGTTGACGGCGAATGCCGCTGACACATCGACGCTGGAAACCGACGTGCGCGCCGCGCAGATGGCGTTGCGTGACACGCTGCCGGCGATGCTGAACAACATCGGCCTGCAGCCCGCGAACGTTCCCGCGCTCTTCCAGCAGGTACAGGACTTCGACTTCGATCTCACGGATCCGGCGAAGATGGTTGCAGAGGGCCCGCAGAAGCTTCAGGACATCGTCGCGATCATGCCGATGCCGCCGGCGCTCCGCAGCCGGCTTGTCTCCGGAGCAAACCCGCTCGAAGCGATCGCCCAGCAGCTCGCGAACCCGAGAGACGCCATCTGTAACAACGTGGCCGCTCTGCCACCCGCCGTTGCCGACCGACTCAACGCGATCTGCTCCGACCAGACGGGCACCCAGCTCGCCGCGACGATCAACGGCATCAAGACCGCGGTCGATGGCGTCAACCAGACCGTCGACACCATCAAGAAAGCGCTGCCTACCAAGGACGACTGCAAGTTCTTCTGTAAGTAACGGGCCCAGGAGGGCCGCGCCGCGCCGCTCAGAGCTGGTTGAAGTACCACCGCCCGTCCGTATAACGAACGAGCACGAAGCGCTCCGGGTGGGTACCGGCGCCGGTCATGTCGATGATCGCGATCACTCCGTTGCTCTGGGGCTCGGCTCGCCGGGCCATCTTGAGCGCGAGGATCACATCGTCGATGTTGCGCTGATTCTCTGGGGTACAGACCATGCGCTGCTTGTAGGCCTCCAGATCGTCGATCTGCGCGCGCTTGATCGGGCTGAGGAAGTGGACGGCAAAGCCGCCGCAGTCGCCTGCCTCGAGCGTCTGGATCGCGTTGTCCAGCGTCGCGTGGACGGATCTGCCGGGAAGATCGTGCTCGTGAAGGCCGATCGTCGAGCAACCCGTAAGACATGCGACGATCAAGATCCAGGCGGCTGCCTTAGGCATCTGTCTCCCTTTCGCCTGCCGTGGCGGCGGGCTTCCTACGCCGACTTCTGCGTGAGCCATCCGTTGAACAAGAAGGCGGTGTAGAACCGCTGGGGCGGGGAAAAGCCAACGCCCTCGAGGACCTCCACCAATCGTGGCTCCGAGAGACAACACACATCGCGACGCACGTGGTCGAGGCGCTGAGAGACCTCCTCGACATCGCCACCACCATTGACCATGTGTTGGCCCCATGCGGCGAACAGCCGTTCGAACGCGGGATCACCGGGACAGCCGGTCAGATCGGCCAGCAGCAGATAGCCGCCCGGCGCCAGCCGTTCATACACCGCCCGCAGCAACCCCTCCTTGGCGCCGTCGTCCGGCAAGAAGTGCATGACGAGGAGCACCGTGGCCGCATCGCAAGGCCGCTCCAGTTCCACCGCCGTCGCCTCCCCGTGGACCAGTCGGATGCGATCCTCGAGCCCGGCCTCGCGCAGACGCCCGTTCGCGACCGCCAGCATCGACGCCGAGACGTCGACCCCGGTGAGGGACCAATCCGGGTTGGCGGTGCCGTAGGCGACGAGCTCCTGGCCCGTCCCGGCCCCGACCACCAAGACCGAGGCGGCGGCGGGAAGCAGATGACGCAGCAGGGCATACGCCATCTCATGCAGCGCCTCATACCCGGGGATGGCGTCACGGATCATGCCGTCGTACGTCGCCGCGAGGGTGTCGTCGAAGTGCTGCGCGGGGTCGAAATCGGCGGCCATAAGCGGTCCTGTCCGGTTCCTCATGGACGGAGGCCCATGACCTTCCCCCGCCCTCCCCCGCCGGTCAACCACTCACCTGCTCCTCCTTCACCCCGGACGTCGCCTCCCGTCTCGCCGACAACCGCCGGGCGGTGGTAGTGGTCTCGGCACGCTGGCCAACTGTCGGAGGCTGCCGTCCGGGCGTGCAGGATACGGCGAGGAGACACTTGCTAGAGGAGACTGTGCGACTGACTCGACTGACCGGCGCCACCGTCAGGAACGACTCAACGCAGAGACGCAGGGGCGCAGAGACGCAGAGGAGATCGGTGGCCGGCGTCGCCGGCCGATGATCGAGAGGGGTGAGCCGCAAATGGACGCGAATATCGGGTGGCCTCTCCCGCTTCCCCGGTTCGATCAGCCCCGCCGCTTGTTGAACCACGAAGGACAGTAGAGTAGAGGAGCGGATGCACCCGTTTAGGCGTCGGCCTACCTCGGTGTCAGGGTTTCCCCGTTCGTGGCTCAATGTCCGCATGCCGTGCGGGACATCCGCTCCCCCCTCGTCAAACCGGACGTGCGGATCTCCCGCATCCGGCTTTCCTGGGGCCTTCACAGCAACGCTGTCGCAGGGGAGCTTCGCGTTCATAGTAGGACCAGCCCGAGCTGCCGATGGACGTGGGCATACCACGAGACCCCCTTCGGTGGACGATAGGGGCGCTGGCTCCGACGGTTCAGGTGACGAATCACCCGCTGGAGGACGTAGCCGTTCATGGCCCGGAAGGCCGGACGGCTGCGCCCCTTGCCGAAGTAGGCCGCCCAACCGCCAAGCTGGCGGTTGATTTGGCCAATGAGCTTCGGAAGGGGCACAAACGAGGTGCGCGCGTTGACGATCGCGCGGATCGCCTGCCGCTGCCTCGCACACGCCTTGGCACTGGGGACGATGTTGAGGAACCGGTGGTCCCGCCCGAAGCGGTCTTGCTCGTAGCGGAAGGTGTAGCCCAGAAAGTCGAGGCTCGCTCCCGTTTCGCGCAGCCGCACCGTGCGGGTCTTGTCCCGGTTCACCGACAACCCCATCCAGCCCTCCACCGTGGCCTCCACCCAGTCCGTGATCCGGGGACCGAGGGTGCGCGCCAGGATGACGAAGTCATCCGCGTAGCGGACCAACCGCGCCTTGGCCCAGGTCCCAGGGCCGTTGTGGGCGTGGAACCGATGGTCCAGCCAGTGGAGGTAGAGGTTGGCCAGCAGCGGCGAGATGACCCCACCTTGCGGGGTCCCGGTCCGCGGCCGCACCTTCCTCGGAGGGTGGTGCCGATCCTGGGGCGGCTCCAACACCGGCGCGGCGAGAAACCTCCGGATCAGCTTGAGGACCGATCCGTCGGCCACCCGCCGCGCCACGCACGCCATGAGCCGGTCGTGCGGGATGGTGTCGAACGGCCTTCAGATCGGCGTCGTAGACGGCGACGTATCCTTGATCCAACGCCTCTTTGATCGCCCGCAGGGCGCCAAAGGCGGACCGCTTCGGACGGAATCCGGGGGAACAGTCCAGGAAATCCGCCTCGAAGATCGGTTCCAGAATCAGCTTGAGTGCCGTCTGGACCACTCGATCGCGCACGGTGGGAATGCCCAAAGGGCGCTCCCCGCCGTTGGCCTTGGGGATCATCACCCGTCGCACCGCTTGCGGCCGATAGCACCGCGCCTTCAAGGACGCTTCGATCGCGTCCAGGAAGGCAGCCACGCCGCCGGGGGCGATGCGCACCTCGTCGATGCGCACGCCATCCACGCCCGGTCCGCCGTCGTTGGCGGCGACCGACTCCCACGCGGCCACAAGCACGTCGCGCCGAAGGATCTGCCCGTACAGCGTGTAAAACCGGACCTTCGGCTCCTGCTTCGCCTTGATGTAGAGCTTCTTCCGCAGCCGGAAGACCTTGTCCGGGAGGCCCTTGTCGTGGACCGCAAAGGCGGCCGGCAGGGGGATCCTCCGTCGGCTCGTCGTGGCACGGCCTGCTTGGGCCGGCAATCGAGCGCTCTTCTTCTGCGAACCCAGCATGACCTCAGTTGGGCTCCTTCGCTCCACGGGCATTACCCCGCTTCCCC
>Ga0210124_1000958_pt1 | contig 13435 bp, 8 predicted proteins | sample Muzzi_PWC_D2_FD_185554 | JGI IMG/M metagenome (GOLD analysis project Ga0210124, IMG submission 185554) | Wetland microbial communities from San Francisco Bay, California, USA, that impact long-term carbon sequestration - Muzzi_PWC_D2 (SPAdes) | ecosystem: Environmental > Aquatic > Marine >... | reverse complement strand
TATCAACGGGGTTGTAAGAGATAATTTAGATACCCGCCATATGATGTTTTGTACCGATGATAAACACCCCGATGACCTGCTGGAAGAAGGCCATATTGACTATATGGTCAATCGCTCAATTGAGTTGGGTCTGTCGCCAATTGACGCCATTCAAATGGCCAGTATCAATGCAGCCAAACATTTTCGTATAGACCATCTAATTGGCAGTCTCACGCCGGGCCGCTGGGCCGATGTTATTCTGGCTGACAATCTTGAACACATTATACCCAACGATGTTTTTGTTAAGGGCCAACATGTAGCACAAAAGGGGAAGTTAATTGTCGATCCGCCTCCTTCAGATTACCCTGAGTGGTTATATAACACGGTCAAAGTTACAAGCGGCAAAACCGCTGCGGACTTCATACTATCTGCCACCGGACCTACGGCTGAAGTAACGGTTATCGATTTGTACCCCGACCAAATCATCAACGAGGTCGAGCAAGCCACGCTTCAAGTTGTCGATGGCAACGTTGTTGCTGATACGGCTCAAGATGTGCTTAAGCTCGCTGTGGTCGAACGGTATGGGAAGAATGGCAATATCGGCCTTAGTTTTGTGCGAGGTTTTGGCCTTAAGCGAGGGGCGCTGGCTTCAACTGTAGCCCATGACCACCACAACATCATCGTTGCCGGAACTAACGAGGCGGATATGGCGGTTTGTGTGCGAGCCATCGAACAGATACAGGGCGGTTTTGTCATTGCAGCAGATGGTGAAGTGCTTGGACAACTTCCGCTACCAATTGCAGGTCTCTTGAGCGACCAGCCAGTGTCGGATATCATTCGAGAATTAGAGAATTTGACCAAAATCTCACATTCTTTAGAGGGCAAACTCCCGGCCCCGTTTATGACGATATCATTTATTTCGCTGCCCACCGTTCCTGAATTGGGTCTGACCGATAAGGGGTTAGTCAACGTGCGCCAGCACCAATTGGTTGGCCCGTTTAGATAATATGCATTGGAGTGTTTTAACTGGGTAACGCCCAAAAATAAATGAACCTGCTAGTATCTTGACATACAAGCGTGTTATGCTAATATAACCCCGTCCAGATGGCCTTTATCCCAGAATCAGTTTTGTTCTTTCTTCACATTAAGTTTGTTTGGCTTTGCGTTGATCTCTTGCTGAGTACTTTAAACAGGATCATTTGTGGTACGTCAAGTTGACCATCTCCAACAGGTGAATGATGGATGAAGTAAACTCACCAGCCAAATCCGGTGTCAGGGTTGACGCTTACACAAAAGCTACCAGAAGACACATATGCTCCTCGGATATGATTCTTGGTGATATGTCTTGGACGCAAGGCCCATATACTACCCATCCCCACACCCGAATCATCACACACTTAGTATCTCTCATCAAAAACCCACAGATTTTACCGATTTCGCTCCCCCGCTTGGCGAAAAATATTCAAAGGGGAACTATTCGCCAAATTCAATCAATGGGGTGAAATATATTTATAATATTTTCTAAATAGTTAATAGAAGGGGGGTATATGTACGAAACTAACTGTTGAATGTTAGAATCGCCGGTAAAGTTTTTTGTATTTGTATTTCGCAATACGAGATACTGTTAAGTGCAAATGTTATTGATTTGTTAATATTTGGAGGAGATTTTTACAATGAAACGTTTTTTGTTGATTGGAATACTGATATTTACCCTAGCTTTGGTATCGGCTTGTGGCGGCGCAGCCCAACCCGATACATCCTCAGAAGCCCCGGCCGCCGAAGAGCCGGCTGCGGAAGCGCCTGCTGCTGAGGAACCCGCAGCCGCAGAGAGTGCAGCAGAATCGGGAGGTGGGGCATTTGAGATACCTGCTGTTGAAGAAGGTAAGTATAACGTCGCTTTTGTCTATGTTGGCCCTCATGATGATGGTGGCTGGACTCAGGCTCATGACGTGGGCCGCATGTATGTCGAAGAGAATGTTGACAACGTGCACACTGCTTTTGTTGAATCTGTCCCTGAAGGCGCCGACTCCGAGCAAGTCATTCGCTCACTGGCCCGTAAAGGCTTTGATGTGATCTTCACCACCTCTTTTGGGTTTATGGATGCCTCGGAGACTGTGGCTGAGGAATTCCCTGACGTCAATATTATTCATATTAGCGGTTTCAAATCTAATGGAGCCAACTTCGGTAATCTCTTCGGGGCGATGGAAGATATGAAATACCTGGCCGGAATGTTGGCTGGCTCTCGGGCCAAGATGGATGGCAACCCCAAACTGGGTTACCTGGCCACCTTTCCCATCCCTGAAGAGCTGCGTTTGGGTAACGCCTTTGCCTTGGGTGCCCAACAAACCTGCCCGGAATGTACCATAGACGTGCGCTGGATTTTCACCTGGCACGACCCCATTGTTGAAAAAGATGCCGCAAGTTCCCTTTTCGACTCTGGGGTACAGGTGGTATTCACTGGGGCCGATACGCCCGCTCCGCCTGAGGCCGCGCCAGAGGGTAAATGGGGAATCACCTATGATTACTCTGAAAACTGCAAGATCGATGCCTGCCTGACCTCTATATATTGGAATTGGGGGCCAATCTATGCCGACGTTGTGGAGAGGTCTAGAGCAGGGACCTGGGTTGGAGGCTCGGAATATTTCGATGCGGATTCCGGCGGGCTGGGCCTCTATGGCTTCATGGAAGGTGAAACCCCGCAGCCAGGTGTTGCCGAATTGCCTGAAGAGGACCTGGCCTTGATCCGAGAGACGCTGGACAAAATGCTCAAAGGCGAATTCACTCGCTTTGACGTTTTTGCTGGCCCAATCACAGATAATCAAGGCAATGTTGTTCTGGCTGAAGGTGAAAAGCTCGAACAGCTAGACCTTGATGGCTTTTCTCAATTTGGCAGCCCTTGCAAAACCTGTATGTACTGGTGGAATCAAAACATCACCGCAGAGTTGCCTGAACTAGAGTAGGTAAATTCAAGAATTCTAACCTACGCTTTTAGTGATAGGAGTGCGGATTGCAATCCGCACTCCTAAAAACAAAGCACCTTTGGTGAGGCGGTCAAAGTGTCGCCTCACTTAATATCCCCAAAAAAAGGACCATACATGACCAACACACCTTATGCCGTTGAGCTGGAGGGTATTACGGTTCGCTTTCCCGGCGTGCTCGCCAATGACCAGGTCAACTTTACCCTAAAACGGGGGGAGATTCACGCCTTACTCGGCGAGAATGGGGCAGGAAAAAGTACGCTGATGAACGTCCTGTCGGGTCTTTACAGACAGACTGCCGGCATCATTAAAGTATACAATAAAATTGTCGATTTTCATTCACCCAAAGATGCCATTGTCGCAGGTATCGGGATGATTCATCAACATTTCATGTTGGTTCCCACCCAAACTGTCACCGAAAACATTCTGTTAGGTCTCAACGAACCCCGGTTTTTTATGAATTTAGCCACCTACGACAAAAAAATCGTGGCTTTACAAGAACAATTTGGCTTATACGTTGATCCTACCGTCAAAATTTGGCAACTTTCTGTAGGCGAGCAGCAGCGCGTTGAAATTCTCAAAACACTTTATCGTGGAGCCGATATCTTGATTATGGATGAGCCAACGGCTGTGCTGGCTCCTCAAGAAATCGACGAATTGATGGGCACGATGCGCTCGATGGTTGCGCAGGGCAAATCTATCATATTTATCAGCCACAAGTTACAAGAAGTGGCCGATGTGGCCGACCGCGTTACCGTACTGCGTAAAGGCAAGGTTACAGCCGAAGGTTTGAGTATGGAAGGGGTGACCAAAGAAAAGTTAGCCCAATTGATGGTTGGCCGTGATGTTGTATTTGAAGTACATAAAACACCTCGTAAATCGGGGGAAGTAGTTTTATCTGTGGAAGATGTCCACGCCGAAAACGACAAGGGGGTTCCGGCACTACGCGGGGTCTCTTTTGAGATCCGAAGCGGTGAAATTCTGGGGTTTGCCGGTGTAGCCGGTAATGGTCAAAGCGAGTTAGCACAAGTAATTACGGGGTTAAGAGAGTGCAGTGGCAAAATCACTATCAATGGTCAAAACCTTGAAAATCACCCCCCCATCACTGCTATTCAAAACGGTGTGTCGCATGTTCCAGAAGACCGAACCCATGTGGGTAGCGCCCCCAATATGACCATCACCGAGAACACCATCATGAAAGATTATCGCCAGGAGCCTATTGGCAACGGTTGGACCATCAACTTTACCAGCGCCCGGCAACGGGCAAACACATTAAAAGTGCAGTATGATATTCTGTGCCCCAGTGTGGATACCTTGGCCCGCAAACTGTCCGGTGGAAATCTGCAAAAGGTGATTTTGGCTCGTGAAATTTCTTCTAAACCCCAGTTAATGGTGGCTGTCCAACCTACTCGAGGTCTGGATGTGGGAGCCATCGAATCGATTCAAACGTTGTTATTAGAGCAACGAGAGGCCGGAACCGCCATTTTGCTTATCTCCGAGGAGTTGGAAGAGTTACTATCCTTAAGCGACCGCATTGCGGTGATATTTGATGGCAAAATTATGGGAATCGTAGGTGCAGATAAGGCTGATATTGACGAAATTGGTCTGATGATGACCGGGAGTAAAACCTTAAGCCCGATAGAAAGTTAAGGCGTTATAACCAGCATTACCTGTACCACTATGAAGATGAGTTTTATGAGTCTAGTGAGTTTAATGAGTTAGGGGTGATGATTGCCCCTTCAAATCTAAACTCAGCAAACTCTATAACTCACCCAACTTACCAAACTATTTGTGGGGAGAAGAAAATCTTATGTCAACACCTGCAACAACCGGGGGAAAAGGTGGGGTTCAATTACCCTATACCCTTAGCTTTGAAAAACGTGTTGAAGATATTCCCAAGTGGCTGCCGGTGGCGACGGCGCTCGGCTCGGTCGTTCTGGCCTTTTTGATTGCCGGGATTATCTTAGGGCTTATCGGCGGCGAACCACTGAAGGCAGGCACTTTCTTCTTTAACGCCACCTTTGGTAGTTGGGCTGTTTTTTCCGACACACTGGTCAAGGCCACACCACTCATAATGATTGGGCTGGGCCTTATTGTTGCTTTCAAAATGAAATTATGGAATATCGGTGCCGAAGGACAATTCTATATCGGGGCTTTTGCGGCCAGTTTGGTTGTGCTCGTGCCCCTGGTCCCGGAAGGAAGCCCTAAAGTGGTGGTGATTGGGGCGATGATGATTATGGGCTTGATTGGTGGAGCCATCTGGGGTTTTGTACCTGGTTATCTCAAGGGTCGCTTTCAAGTTAATGAGATTATTACCAGCCTCATGCTTAATTTTGTGGCTATCTCTTGGAACAATTTTTGGATTTTTAACACCTGGAGCGATGCTGGCTTTCAGATGACGCCTACCTTTGATCACTCGGCCTGGCTCCCCCGCGTCACAGATTATGCCCGCCCGTACGGCGAATTTATAGAAACGTCAACTTCGCCTCTGGTTGGTTTCTTAAGGTCCATTGGCCTGGAACGCATTTCTGGTATGACTCTCCATCTGGGTGTTTTCTTTGGCCTGTTGGCGGCAGTTATAGTCTGGTGGATTCTGGCGCGGAGTCGCTGGGGTTACGAAATCAAACTAATAGGTGACAATCCCCAAGCTGCCCGATACGCCGGTATCAACATTGTTCGAAATATTGTGCTGGTGATGATGTTTTCGGGGGCATTGGCTGGTCTGGCCGGGATGTCGGAAATTACGGGCGTAGTTCATCGCTTGCAAGAGCGCATCTCGCCAGGCTATGGTTTTACGGGCATTATTGTGGCCTTTCTGGCCAAAATGCACCCTTTTAACGTTATTTTGGTTTCTATCCTCTTTGGAGCGCTTATTGTGGCCGGGCGAGAACTTCAGCCATCGGGCCTGTCACTCATGCTCCAAGGCATTATTCTTTTTATAGTCGTTAGCAGTGACATCCTGCTGCGCTACAGAATTCGCCTCCTACGAACAGTCAAGGCAGGTACATAAATCTAGTGCAAATATCAGTAGCATCAGGGAGATAGTATGGACCCGATTATTATTCTACATGCAGGGTTAGCAACAGGCACAATCTTACTCTTTGCCAGTATTGGCGAAATCTTCACGGAGCGGGCCGGTATCCTCAATCTGGGCGTTGAAGGGATGATGTTAATGGGTGCAATGGCCGGTTTTAGCATCTCATTGGCTACAAACGCTTGGTGGTTGGGTCTGGTGGTAGCCATACTGTCTGGCGGAATATTGGGCTTGGTACACGCCGTGGTGACTATTCACTTTCAGGCAGAACAGGTGATCAGCGGCCTAGCGCTTACCTTCTTAGGTACAGGGTTAGCCCTGGCGCTAGGTACGGGTCTAACCGGGCAGACTCCGCCTCTAGTACCCTCATTTGACATTCCGGGCCTGGCTTTGATCCCAATTATTGGCCCTATTTTTTTTGAGGATCACAGTCTTCTGGTTTATGTCGGCTATGTTTTTACACCGTTGGCTTGGTATTACATCAACAAGACCAGGCCTGGGATGCACCTTCGAGCTATAGGTGAAAAACCCGAAGCCGCTGATACAATGGGCATTAGTGTCTACAGACTGCGCTATTTTTATGTTTTTGTGGGTGGTTGTTTAGCTGGTCTGGCTGGGGCTACTATTAGTCTGTCCATTTCGCCCGGCTGGTTCAGTACGCTGACTACCAACGGTGTGGGCTGGATTGCTATCGGTTTGGTGATCTTTGCCCAATGGGATCCGGTTCGGGCTGCGATTGGCGGGTATCTCTTCGGTGCAATCCGGCGTGGCATTCTCGATTTGCAGGGACCGCCCACCCTTTTTGGGTTGACCAATCCTCTCTTTATAAATGCTAATTTTATTTTCTTTCTTCAAATGGCCCCCTTTATTCTAACCATCATCGCCTTGATTTGGGGATCGCAAGCGGCTGCCAGAAAACGCATCGGCGCACCTGCCGCTCTTGGAATCCCATACATCCGTGGTGAGCGGGGATTATAGCCAACAAAAGCAATAGGGCGATGTCCAAACTTTTATCCTCGCCGGGCAAATTGTCGGCCTGGCTACTCATTGGTCTAATCCTGATTGCAACCTGGGTTAGGCTCTGGCAATTTCCCAATATTCCTCCGGCATTCAATTATGACGAAGCCTATAATGTAATAGATACCCTATGGCTACGCAAAAATAATTCGTTTGTAGCCTTTCTGCCTGGAAATACCGGCCGTCATGCTTTGTTTCATTATTTGGCGATTCCCTTTCTTTCGATACTGGGCGTTAATATCTTTGCTTTTCGTTTTTTGTCTGTCGTGATTGGCATTGCGATGGTGCCTCTCATGTATCGCTGGGTGACGACCATGTTCGCTGATGAACCGATGCGTCGTTATTTGGGGTTGATAGCCAGCGCAGGGTTAGCCTTCTCTTTTTGGCATATTGCCATCAGTCGTAGTGGCTTCCGAGCTTCGCTCTTACTAATGCTTTATGTGCTAATGGCCTATCTATTCTGGCGAGGCTGGCACCGTCGATCAATGTGGGCCATAGCCGGGGCCGGAATTGCTCTGGGACTTAGCCAATACACCTATTGGTCTGCCACGCTATTGCCGTTTCAATTTGGATTATTCACCGTAATCCTGACATTATGGAGCCGTGGCAAACTCCCCTTTGTCAAGGACAACCCAACATACGATATCAAGAAAATCTGGCTGTGGCTTGGCGTCATGGCTGTTGCATCTTTTATCATCTTTATCCCGCTTGGCCTGTTTTACCTTGACACCCCGCTTGTACTTCAGTATGTCAGGCAATCATCTATTACAGATAGAATTGCCAACGATGGGCAGACGACATGGCCTGTACACTTGTTTAACTCGCTTCGCATCTTCTTAGATGGCCCGGTAGCGCTGTGGCAAGGTCAGATAAGCCAGAGTCTAAGCTTCGACTGGCTGGCCTTGATTGGCTTTTGGGTCGGCTTGGTCGTTGCCATCAAACGGCGATACCAACCAGCCTATCTCTTTTTGCTGATCGGCTTATTTGTCTTGTGGCTGCCTGCCCCTCTAAATGATATCGACTTTAGTGACCTGCGTCTGCCAGATATGCTCCCCGTACATCATGCGATAAGTAACTTGCGAATCGCCGGAGTATTGCCGATTTATTACACGTTGGTGGCTATTGGCCTGCTAACAACTGCACGATGGCTTAGCCAACGCCTAGCCTGGCTCAACACACCAGAAGCGGTTGGATTAACAGCACTTTTTTTGGTGGTGGCTATTAGTGGTGGCATAAATAGTTACAATTTCTTTGGGCGCTGGCCGAAACAACCCTTCTTGTATGAGAGATACAATGGCCCGATTCTCGATTTGGCTCAATATCTTGCCCGTGAGTCGAAGAACCATGATATTCTGATTCCGTTTCATCTCTATACCCATCCTACGATGCACCTTTTTTTGGACGACCTCTTCATAGAATCAGGTACGCCACCGTTGGTCGATTCTCACAACTCCGCAATTTTAGTGACCACACCGAATACGTCTTTATCTTCCTATACGTGGCTTGTTCGTCCCGAATCGGGGTCAGCAGGAGTAGCCTTTATGACGCTGCCCTTGAAAACAGATGAGTTACTGCGATTGAGTTCGGGTCAACCGATACAGACATTTGATTTAGCAGCCCCCCTAATGTATACCGCACAGACATCGCTTATTCCGAATCTAGAACCGTTACAGCCACGCTTGGGCGGATGGACCGTCCCAAACCCGGTCAATTATAGTTGGAGTGACGAAGTACGCTTAGTTGGTTATCAGGTTACGCCTAATTGGACTCAACCCGGACAATTGATTAACCTTACCTTGTATTGGCAGAACCTTACCGACCAACCTTTAACTCACGATGTTTTCATTCACATCATTAACAGCCGGGGCGAAGGGGTGGGGCAAGTCGATGGCGTAATGCTCGGAGACGGTCATCGCTGGCGAAAGGGTAAACTCACTCCAACTGATCACACGATACAACTTAGTGACCAGCTTGAGCCTGGCCCATACCTAATCCGGCTTGGCTTGTTCAATACTAGAACCGGGGCCCGTATCGCCATGACTGGAACTGAAGGTGAGCCATCGGGAGATCAAGTTTTGCTCGGTTTATTCTATGTTTCAAACCAAGAGCAGATTCCCGCCCAGCCGGATACACCAATCCAGGCAACGTTAGGAGAGGAAATTCAGCTTCTTGGTTATTCTTTGCCAGTGGAACAGGTACGAAAAGAAGACGCAACCATATTAAGCCCTGAAATTCATTGGAAAGCCACCAAACCTGTTGACAAGAATTACACCATCTTTCTACAATTACTAGATAACCAGAATCAATTCATCACCGGCTACGATACCCAACCTTTACACGGCAACTATCCCACCTCCCATTGGCAAACCGGGGAACTGATTATAGAACGGGTAGATTTGCCGCTTCCGGCGCAATTAGAGCCGGGAGACTACCGTTTAGTAACCGGGATGTATGAGGCTGCTACCGGTCAGCGTTTAGTGGCTATAGATGGCAAAGGACAACCGTATATGGATAATTTGATTACACTTGCTAAGGTGCGAGTACTGGTCGATAGAATCATCTTGAATACAGAGATAAATATCTCGGAGGAGTGAAAAACTATAGTTTTTCACTCCTCAAGGCATTGAAAGTGCAGACCAAGAAGTATATGAGATCAGAAAAATGCTTGGGGAGGACGTCATCCCTAAAATACTCAAGAATAGATGCTAAAGTGGTGTAATTTCCCTATTTTTATTAATATATTTATTGAGGATAATTATGAAATCCAATCAATTTGCCAAAACTCTGATTTTTCTTTGCCTTGTGATATTGACAGGCTGCGGCACACAAGCCTTACCGACTCCTATCCCCTCTCCTACGATAGAAGAGGTTAGCGTGGTATCCGAGACTGATGAGCCGATAGCGACAGAAACACCCACTCCAGAACCAACCTTCACTCCATCTCCGTCGCCAGAGGCATCGCCAGAGCCAACGGCAACCAATACCCTGGTGCCGACCGTTACCACCACGTCCACACCCTCTCCCACTCCTGAGCCGGTAGCGAAGATTGATGAAACGATAACCGGGTTAATCAATGTCCGGGCTGGCCCTGGTACGGATTATCCCACCATCGCCCAATTAGAAGCAACAGGCCAGGAACTTCCTGTGACGGGACGTAACGAGGATAGCAGTTGGTGGCAAATCAGCCTGACCGATACCAAAAGCTCGAACTCCGTCGGCTGGATTTTTGGCAACTTAGTCCTTCTTTCCGGCAATGACAAAAGCATTCCCATTGCCGAAATACCCCCACTCCCAACCGCGACTCCTGAACCTGTTGCTGTCACTGAGACCAAGACTGAGAGCGAAACCGAGAATAGTAACAGTGAGAGCGAACCATCCACCGCAGAACAGTTGGCCGATGAGTTACGCTGTGGCAAAGACTTTTGCGTGACATACCAGGAAATGGTCCCTATTTGGGAGAACGGGGGCTGTGTGGGCAATCATAGTATCTATATCACCGTCTTAAAGGGCTTGCCGCCGGGCGAGCCGATGGATGGGGTGGTTATCGGGGACACTTTTAACAATGTCGAGGTTGCCTCCGGCGATCACGGACCGGGCCGAACCGAAATCACCTTGTGGAGCAACAGCATGACCCTGATTGCCAAACGCAATATAGATGACACACCCTATACCAGCGAAGAGAGTTTTAACTTCACCTCTCTTGATGAGTTGATTCCGGCTGAGGTGTTAGCCGCCAGCGGCTATTGTGAAGGTAGAGTAGATGTTTGTGAGTACGCTCGCAACCACAACAGCGTGTGCCGGGGGCACTACTCCTGGCGAGTAACGTTTCATAAGTTTGATTAATCCATAGCCATGCGCCATGCAGCCAATCCATTTTCCAAATCGGCGATGAGATCATCCGGGTCTTCCAGGCCAATCGAAGTACGGAACATATCATCATCCAGGCCACGATGGGCACGCCAGCCTGGGTCATCTTGGTGAGATGTATTCAGGGGCAGCATGAGGCTCTCGTAGCCTCCCCAACTCACCCCAATCAAAAAGAGTTCGAGGGTGTCTACAAAGGCATGACGGGCTTGTGCGGTGCCGGGTTGCAGCCGGAAGCTGAATAAGCCGCTGTAGCCTGTCTGCTGCCGTTGGGCCAGGTCGTGACCAGGGAAATCGGGCAAGCCGGGGTGTAACACTTCGCGGACTTCGGGCCTGCTTTGTAGCCAACGAGCAACCATCAAGGCCGACTCCTGGTGTTGGGCCATCCGTAAGGGAAGGGTGCGCAGGCTGCGAAGAGCCATATAAGCATCATCAGGGGCCAGATTTGCGCCCAGCATGGAAGCAATTGGCTTTATTTTATCGAAAAATTCGGCGGAGCAGGCCAGTAACCCCAGAGTCAAATCGGAGTGCCCGCCAATATATTTGGTGCCTGTATGAACCACAACATCAATACCCAGTTCCAGCGGCTTTTGATATAACGGCGTGGCCCAAGAATTATCGACAATTGTATAGATGCCACGCGGACGAGCCAATCCGGCCACCGCTTGCAAATCCTGTATCTCAAAGGTCAAACTACCCGGCGATTCCAGGTAAATCAAACGGGTATTGTCTCGCAAGCGTCCGGTCAGATTAGTCGATTCCGCCGCCGAAAAATATTCAGATTCAATTCCCATCCGACCCAATACCTCGTTGCAAAATTGGCGAGTAGGACCATATACCGCATCAACAATCAATAGATGATCGCCCTGGCTTAAGAAAGTTAGCAAAGATGCCGTAATCGCCCCCATACCGGATGAGAAGGCAATCGCAGCCTCTGCATGCTCCAAATTGGCAAACTTTTTTTCCAACAAATTGACCGTAGGATTGAAACTACGGTTATATACGGGGCGGCGATACCCATCTTCGGCTGCTTCAAGAAACTCCTGGTAAGTTCGATAACCAAATAAGGAGGCGTGGTAAACGGGCGGATTAACCGCACCGTGATACTTTTCTGGGGTATCGCCTTGATGTAGTATCTGAGTGATTTCTTTCATTGATGTTGCTCTCCCGAATTTTTGTGAAGTTATTTGAGATGAAACAGCAGTATATCACGATTTACGCCAGACGAAATGTTGTCTGCAAGACATGAATGATTACCCAAATCTTAATTTTTCTTTAAAAGACGCTAATTTCCTTGAACCAACCCCTTTTTTGGCTTGTCCTGGTGTTAAAGATATTGTAAAATGACATAATATTATTAAATAACAGAGGCAGCCGGTGATGGTTACAGGATTAACCCTATAGCCATCATTGGCGAGTAATCCACGACCAAACGAGGGATCATATGCTAGTTGGTATCCATGGACGTAACGATTTCTGGCAGGGAACATTTACTGAGAGCGACTACCGCGTCATTCGTGAGGCCAAAATTGAGATGGTGAAACTTATGGAATATACCAAGCTTAATGTGATTCAGCGATTGCGGGCAGAAAATCCCTCTATTCAGTTTATCATCAGGTTGTACGAAGAAGGGCAAAAGCCGGGTTCACCGGCTGAGTTCGTACAGAAGCATGCCGGCCCTATTGAGACCTTTCGACCCTATACTAATCTATTTGAGGTTTTGAACGAACCCAATCATGCTCACGAGGGATGGGGACCAACTTTAGATCAGGCCAAGGCATTTAATGATTGGTTTTTAGAGACCCTATCCCGGCTCAAGGCACGCCATCCCTGGGCCAAGTTTGGCTTTCCGGCCCTCTCGCCAACAATGCTCCCCGACGACCCTCATCTTGACCTGGATTGGTTGGAAAAGAGTCGCCCTGCTATAGAAGCAGCCGATTGGTTGGGTGCTCATTGCTATTGGTTCGACGAGCATGGGGTGCTTCACCCAGGTTTTGGGCTGCGTTTTACCCTGTATCACGAACGTTTCCCTAACAAAACCATTCACATTACCGAATTTAATGGTGGAGCACAGCAGTCTCCCTGGCTTCGCGCTCAAGATTACGTTAAATACTATCAGGAAGTAGCTAAACATGATTATATAGCTTCGGCTTCATCGTTTATTATTTCTTCACCCGACCCCCAGTTTCAACCACTTCAATGGTGGGATCCAAATTCTCAGCAGCCTCATCCAATTGCCGGGCATGTCGGACAAATCCCGCGCCCTTTAGGTCTCCCCAAACAGGAGGATCGTCCAGCGTATGCTGTGGATTACTTAAAGCATAATACACCTACCAAAATGGTCACCGGGAGTAGGGCAACGGTAGAAATAACTATCCGTAATGCCAGCCGTCGCATCTGGCCCGAAGCAGGAACTAATATGGTACGCCTAAGCTATAACTGGTACACAAAGAATGGTAATGTTTTACCGCAAAACCTTTGGACCCAACACCGAGCACAATTGCCCTTCGATTTAATGCCAGACCATACTGCGGTTGTGTATATCACCTTAGATGCACCCCAA
>Ga0210124_1000956_pt1 | contig 13479 bp, 6 predicted proteins | sample Muzzi_PWC_D2_FD_185554 | JGI IMG/M metagenome (GOLD analysis project Ga0210124, IMG submission 185554) | Wetland microbial communities from San Francisco Bay, California, USA, that impact long-term carbon sequestration - Muzzi_PWC_D2 (SPAdes) | ecosystem: Environmental > Aquatic > Marine >... | reverse complement strand
CCGCTCCCGCTACCCCCTACCATAACACCGACCCCAGAGGCCGAAGTTGTTTCCAGCGCAACAGAGAGTGAACCACCCGCTGAAGGTGATTTATCTACTCCTATGGCAGAAAGCGCACCTCCACCTGCCGACGCCTTACCCGCACCTGGCGTCGAGGAAACTCCCCCAGAAGCAATCGCACTGCTTGACACTGAGACCGACTCAGCCGTCTCCGCTGGCCCGACGCCAACTGTCGTTCCGCCTGTATCCTTTAGCACTGTTCTCCGTCCTGATCGTATTCTGTGGCTGTTGATTATTGGGTTGGTTGTCTTCACCGTCAGTTACGGGGTGCAGGTAGTGATTTGGTATCGGTTGAAGAGATAGACCAATCGTAAATCCAAAATCCAAAATCGTAAATCGAAGACTCGGCCTTTTTTCTCATTGACATGGGCCTAAGCGGCTGATAAACTTGGAGGTAATACCATTACCATCCAAGGGTAAAGAACTTATGCAGGAGCCACAAACTACCTCACCACGTTGGTCAGCCTTACTGCCCCGGCTGGCCCGTTACCTTCCGGCAGACCAATTTAACCAGTTACGCACTTTGCCGGAAGATTTGGAGCAACTCGATGGAGATGCCCCCCCCAATGCTGCCCGTACCCTATTAGCCACAACTAGAACCCTGGAGCCGCTGCACCGGGTCCTAGTTCAATACATGCCGCGTTACTTGATTGAGCTAGACCCCACGCCGGGTCAAGCTCACGGGGCGCTAATAGAGGGTAGCTTCATCTTTGCCGATGTCACGGGCTTCACCGCACTGACCGAACTGCTCTCTCGCCAGGGTCACGCCAGAGGGCGCGAATTGATGAACCAAATCATGAATCGCCTCTTCACCGAAATCCTTGACCCCCTGATTGCATCGGGGGGCGATCTTTTGATTTTTGCCGGTGATGCAGCTCTGGTTTACTTCCCCAAACAAGAGAATGATGAGGATGCCCAGCAAGCCATCCGGGCCGCCTTACGTATGGAGCGAGCCATTATTCCCTTTGCCTCGTTTGAAACAGAGTACGGTCATTGTAGTTTGACGATGAGCGCCGGAGTGGAACGAGGCATCGCCTATGCCGGCGTGGTCGGCACTCATGAGCGGATGGAGCTATTGGTCAGTGGTCCGGGGATTGATGGGGCTATGCAGGCAGAAGTACAGGCCGATCCGGGCCGGGTGGCTTTGGGCGAACAAGTCCGGGCCATCACCAACGATGATTTTACCCTGGATGGGGTTCAGGTGGTTGATGATTTGGGTGAAGCCTTAGGCGACTATGAAATCTCCTTACCTACCCGCAAACGAGGTAGCTCCGTCATTATGGGTCTGGGAATCTCGGAAATATTAAAGACTGTTGAGGCCGGTTTGGAACGGGTTGAAAAGCTGGCCCCATTCTTGCCCGAAGATATGCTGGCTCACCTGGTCAATACCGACCAACGCCATCGCAAATTGGTATCAGAATTTCGACCTGTGGCTGTGCAGTTTATTCATATCGTTGGGCTGGAAGCCCTGGCTACAAAGTATGGACCGGAAATCGCCACCCGGTTATTTCAACGCTATTTTATCCGGGCCGAGGAAATTGTGACCCAACATGAAGGCGTCATCAGCCAAATTGATGCCTATGGCGGGGGCTTTTTCTTGCTCAACACCTACGGTACGCCCAAGGCTCACGAAGGTACAACCCGTTATGCCGTCTCCGCTGCCCTGCAATTAGCGAAACTCTTGGACCAGGTTAACCGTGAGTTCGAGCTTGAAAATCCCTTGCAACAAAGGGGGGGCATTACCTATGGCCTGGTCTTCAACGGTGAAATTGGGGCAAAATACCGGCGCGAATCGGTGGTGGCCGGGCCAGCCGTCAATCGAGCGGCCCGCTTGATGAGCAAAGCCGAATTTGGGCAGGTTATTCTCGATACCCAAATTTGGCAGGATGTTCAGAGTGCTTTTGTGGGCGAACAGTTGCGCTCTGTCGAACTCAAAGGTATCGAGGGTAAGGTTGTCATCGTCGATGTCCACGAGATTCGGTTGGGAACGCGCTTGCAACCCCTTGAACGCCCTTTGTTGGGGCGTGAAGTCGAACAGGCCAAGCTCACTGAAGCGCTCGAAGCACTATTGCACCGGCAACACGGAAGCATTTGGGCCATTCACGGCGAAACCGGCATCGGCAAAACCAGCTTAATCTTAGACCTGGCCGACAACGCCCGCCAACGTCAGTTGACTATTCTTGCCGGTCGATGCCAGCCACATGGCAAAAATATACCCCTCTTTGTTTGGGTTGACCTTTTAACAGGCTGGCTAGATATTGATGAGAGTACCGACCCGGCCAAACAGCGTACTCATTTGGTGGCCGAATTAGAAGCATTAGGAATGTCTGATGCTGAGAAGGCTCTCACCGACTTGCTGGCTCTTTCCGAGAATGAAGTGAGTGACACAGCCAGAGGCATAGGACAATCTCGGCAAAAGCCAAGTGGCGGTGGCTCATTGATGAGCGCCCTAACTCCAAAAACAGAACCAGACCCAACCTCAAGCCCTAAGGTAGCCCAACCACAGGGTAGCTTGAGTACCTTGCTGGGAAATCGTTTGGCCCAACAAGCACACCAAAAAAGTGGCAAAACGCTTTGGAAACGCTTGGAGGAGCGTATCAGTGGGCCGCGCGTAGTTATCAACTTGCTGCAACAGTTAGCAAAACGCCAGCCAGTGCTGATTATTTTGGAAGACATTCATTGGATGGACCGGGAGTCGGAAGCCTTATTGAATAAATTATTGGAGCAGGTGACACCCGACTTGCCCTTGACGTTTATCTTGACAGGCCGCCAGCCCTTAGAGGATTACGACTCCTCGTTATTAGAGTTGGGGGGGCTGTCGGAAGCATCTCTGACGCAGGTTGCCCAACGTACCTTGGGTGGGCGCACCCTTGATGACTCATTGGCACGGTGGATTTGTAAACAAGCCAATGGCAATCCCCTATACGCCGAAGAGCTATGTTATGCCCTCCGGCAGGCCAACGCCGTCTTTTTAGATAGAGAAACCGGCGAGGTACGCTGGACGAAACTCGCCCCGGCGTTACCCTTATCACTGCACGAGCTACTCCTGGCACGCCTCGATGAGTTGCCGCACACCCAACAAGCCGTTCTGAAGCAGGCTGCAGTAATCGGCGTATCATTTGAGGCAGATATCTTATTAACATTGTGTCAAGACCGTATGAGCCAACGTGAGGCAGAGAATGCCTTAGAGCGGGTAGTTCAGGCCGGATTTGTAACAGAAATCCGCGACAATACATATCGCTTTAACCACCCCCTCATGCAAGAAGCCATTTATGCGACACTCTCTTTCTCGCAACGACAAGAGTGGCACACTAAAATTGGCAACTGGTTGATTGAGCGCAACCCGGAGCAATTTTTGGAGATGATTGCCTATCACCATCTGCTAGGGACCGATATCAAAAAAGCGGCTAAATTTACCCGACAGGCCGGTGATAAAGCCAGAGAGCACCAAGCCTATGCCGGAGCCTTAGAGTATTATGAACAGGTACTTGCGTTAGAAAACGCACCGGCCCACGACATAACATCAGCGGCGGAAAGCAAAGCCGATGTCCTGGTACTTCAAAAAGATTATCGGACGGCCAAGCAAGCATACAGCCAGGCCACGAAACTAGGCAGCACAAACGCTCGAGGTAAACGGGCCATTGTCTCTGGGAGTGCGGAGGAAATTTTTCAAACTGATTTTACGCCATCCTTACAGACCTGGGCTAAGGGCAGCCAGGCCTGGCTATTAGCTATTAGCGGCCAGCGTGAAGCGGCTTTAAGGTCGGCCAATGCTGCTCTGGAGTTGGCAGATGACTCAGCCAAGGCAACGATGGAGTCTTTGAGCCAATCCCTAACAAATGGCGAAGAATTAGGGCCTTATGAAGAATGGCTACAACAATTTACCCAAGGTGTTTTGCTCAATTGATCTTAACTCGACTTTGTACATTTTGTGGAGTCAGCACGCATGCGTCAGATGCGGCTTAGGCTACGAAATACAGCATCTAACGCATGCGTGCCTCACTCCTCAACTTTAGGGGTAGGTTCCTAATATCTCGGCAATCGTAGGCTCTGTACCATTTAAATATTCCTCAATATTGGTGTAACCATCATTATCGGCGTCTGCACTGCCGTCCATAGAATCATTGGGATCAAAGCCGTGCAAATTTTCCCACGCATCGGGCATACCGTCGTGGTCACTATCTGGTGGCGGTAGTCCGGCGGCGAGTTCAGGCCAGCCGCCAACATCAGCCGGTTCCTTGATAATCTTCCCGCCCCCGCTTATTACATCGGCTACAATTTGCCAATCTACCACATCTCGCAGGGGCAAAGTAGCTCCCGCATTGGCTAAAACCTGGTCATACGCTACAAAGGCCGATGTCTCCGTAATGGGTGGCGCGGCATGACGATCTTCGACGACATAGGCCAGTGATGTATCTCGCACCACGCCCACCGCTTCATCTAAATCATCGCTAGGTCTACCCGGCGTGATATTGCCCCGGACATATATTGCGGCTGGCCTCTCGTCTGTATCAACAAAAAAGTCTCTGTTACTATCTGGACCTCTCTTGTAAAAATTACCCACATAATTTATTGGCGGAGCAGAATTCCACTCATTCCTAATGGTCGAAGGTTGGTCTCCCGGATTGTAAATTACATTATTGACAACATCTACCACCCCACCGGTATTCATTCTCGGATTACGGCCATGATTATGGGCAAACAAATTATGATGAACTGACATATTTTTGCTACCCTCACTGCCCAATAGCATCCCCAGGCTATGCGATCCCTGTTCACGCGTAGTATCGAGTAACCCCTCAGCGATTATCGACCATTGAATGGTAATATCGTGAGCATCGTACCAGGCATCAACATTTTCATCTGAGGCCCAGCTAAATGAGCAATGATCGATGACGACATTGAACGCGCCGGGCATTGAAATTGCATCCAAAACGGTGGAAGCCTCGATACTGGGACCGGGCCTAACTCTAAGGTAGCGGATAATCACATCGTGGGTTCTAACTCTGAGAGTAGGCTTACTACTCGAAGGAGAATTTTTAAGCGCAATCCCCCCACCCGGAGCCGTCTGACCGGCGATAGTGATGAATGGATTATCTATATTGAGGGTCGATGAGAGTTCAATAGTGCCAGCCACCTCAAATACAACGATTCTCGGTCCCTCCGTCTCGATAGCCGCACGTAAACTGCCGGGACCATCATCATTCAAATTGGTCACCGCAATGACTTGACCACCCCGGCCACCGGGAGTCGTTGCGCCAAACCCTTCCGCGCCAGGAAAGGCGGGAACATCGGGAGGGGGTGGGATAGGCGTAACGGTTGGCGTTGGGGCAGGGGTCACGGTAGGCATAGTAGTCGGCGTAGCTGTGGGTGTCATGGTAGACACAACAGTGGGGGTCATTGTACTCTGGGGGATCATTGTAGGCGTATCGGTCGGAACCGCCACAACTTGGGAGGTTATTTCAGTCTGGTCAGCCTGACAAGCTGCTAAAGCTATAATCACTACCAATAAGAGTCCTATTTTGCTCAAATTGTTTTGTCCTTTTCATTCAGCCTTCGTTAAACCGAGGTTGTATTTTTGATGCGAACATCATCAAGGATAAGTTAGCATAAGTTGATTGGTTTTTCAAACTCTACTGTGAATAACTGCTGTTAAGAGATCATAAAATTTCGACAGCTTTGTGCAAAACAGCACAAATGAGTTTGACAATTGAAAACAAGTCACTTAAAATTGAGCTTTGGCGAGGGAGCCAACAGCTTTTTGAAGGTGCGTAGCCTTCGGAAGCGCAGGCTTTGGCTTTGCATGTTAGGCGAAGCCTTTTTTTGTGAATTTTAATTGCTCAGGAGGAGTTCTGTGATTCGTTTAGGTTCTATTTTGACAATGCTATTTATGGCACTGGTCGCTGCGCCCACTGCCCTGGCAGCGCCTTTGGTTCAGGAGGGAGGCCGTGACGCTTTGCCCTTAATATGGTGGCTAACCCCCATTGGTTCTGCCGTTGCGCTTATCTTCGCGTATATGCTTTACCGCTCGGTGATGAGCCGGAGCGAGGGCACCGATATCATGATAGAAATTGCCCAGGCTGTTCGTGAGGGCGCAATGGCGTATTTGAATCGTCAATATAGGGTAGTGTCCATCGTCTTTGTTATTCTATTTGTGATTCTATTGATTATGAGCCTGGCCGGTCTGCAAAGCTTCTTTGTGCCGTTTGCCTTTATGACCGGCGGTTTTTTCTCAGCTTTATGCGGCTTTTTTGGCATGAAGACGGCCACCAACGCCTCTGCCCGAACGGCTAACGCGGCCCGACAAAGCCTGAACGATGGCCTGCAAGTCGCCTTCCGGGCCGGAGCGGTGATGGGTTTATCCGTAGTAGGCTTTGCCCTGCTCGACACCACGCTCTGGTTTTTGGGGTTGTATTTTTTCACCTCATTAGATTTATCTCAGATTACGGTTGTTTTGCTCAGCGCCGCTATGGGCGCTTCAACCCAAGCACTCTTTGCCCGTGTAGGCGGCGGTATCTATACCAAAGCGGCTGACGTGGGAGCCGACCTGGTAGGTAAGGTTGAAGCCGGTATCCCCGAAGACGACCCGCGCAACCCTGCCACTATCGCCGATAATGTGGGCGACAACGTGGGCGACGTGGCCGGAATGGGGGCCGACCTCTACGAGTCTTACGTTGGTTCGATGCGAGCCGCCGGGTCATTGGGAGTGGCTGCTGCGGCGGCCTATGTTGCCAACAACCCATCGGTGCAACTTAGTTTGGCGCAACTCAATTTTCTGGCTGCCCCGATGGTTATCGCAGGGGTGGGTGTCATTTTGTCCATTATCGGAATTTATTTAGTCCGCACCAAAGAGAATGCCACAATGGGCGACCTGATGGGCGCTCTAATTCGCAGTATCACGGCCAGTTCCGTGTTGATTGCCATCGCCTCGATCCCCATTGTTTTGATTTTGGGCTTGCCCTGGACTTACATCATTGCAATTGTCACCGGCCTAGTGGTAGGAGAGGTCATTGGCCGGGCCACCGAATATTACACCTCCGACGAATACGCCCCGACGCAGGCTATCGCGGAACAGGGCCAAACCGGCCCCGCTACCGTCATCATTAGTGGTCTGGCCGTGGGGATGCGTTCGACAGGCATTCCGGTGGCGGCTGTGGTGCTGGGGATTGCCTTCAGCTTTTATGCCACCGGCGGCGCTCAAGATGTTGAGTTGGGTCTCTATGGGGTGGGGTTGGCCGCGATTAGCATGCTTTCTACGCTGGGGTTAACTCTGGCGACTGATGCCTACGGCCCCATCGCCGACAACGCCGGGGGCAATGCCGAAATGTCTAACCTGCCTCCCGAAGTCCGGGAGCGTACTGACCAGCTTGATTCGGTGGGGAATACCACCGCAGCTACGGGTAAGGGGTTTGCCATTGGTTCGGCGGCGCTGACCGCCCTGGCGCTGTTGGCCTCATATCTCGAACAGATTCGGGCCAGCTTGGGGCTGGCCGGAGTCACAGAGCTGGTTGTTTCCGGCAACCCTATGTCCGTGCTGCAAATGCAACTCGGCGACTTCACCGAATTTTACAATGTCACGCTCATCAACCCGGCGGTCCTGATTGGCCTCTTTGCCGGGGCTGCGACCGTCTTTTACTTCTCGGCCATGACCATGAGCGCCGTTGGGCGAGCTGCCGGAGCGATGGTACAAGAAGTTCGCCGCCAATTCCGGGAGAAACCGGGCATTTTGGAAGGCACAGAAAAACCAGATTACGCCCTATGTGTGGAAATTAGCACGGTTGGGGCGCAAAAAGAGATGGTTGCTCCCTCAGTCTTAGCCATCGCTGTGCCGGTGATAACGGGCGTCCTGTTTGGGGTAGCCGGGGTTTTGGGCTTGCTAGGCGGTGGTTTGATTACCGGATTTGTGATGGCCGTCATGATGGCGAACTCTGGTGGAGCCTGGGACAACGCTAAGAAGCACGTTGAAAAGGGGGCGCATGGCGGCAAAGGTTCGCCTGTGCATAAGGCCACCGTGGTCGGCGATACCGTAGGCGATCCTTTCAAAGATACCACCGGCCCCTCGTTGAACATCTTAATCAAGCTGATGTCGATTGTCTCCATCGTCTTCGCCGGGCTGATTGTGGCCCTCGGCAATGGGACCGGCTTGTTGGGGTTGCTGTTGTTGGGAGGATAAACAGACGAGGGACGGCAGACGAACGACGATTGTTTTGATTTGGTCGTCGGTGGTTGTTCGTCACCAGAAAATATAAGTCCACAGATGGACACGGATGCTCACTGATGGTTGAATTTAATCTGTGAAATCTGTGACCATCTGTGGACCGAGGCCAGCTTTAATTGGCTGGCTTTTTTTAATTCTCCCCCAACACCAGCCGGTAAAGACGAAAATGCTCATCAAAGCCTTTGATGCCGGTTTCAAAGCGGGCAATATCTATCGGTTTGGAGGCCAGTAACTTATCCACCGCCAGGTCTTGACGCAATTTCTCGGAGATTATCACGTCGCCACCCCGGCTTAGACCCTCTAAACGAGCCGCCAGATTCACGGTGGTGCCAAAATAATCAAGGCGGCCATTGAGATTCACCGCAATACAGGGGCCGGTGTGCAAGCCTAGTTTGATGGTCAGGGCATCGGTGTTGGCGGCATTAAAAGCTTCAATCTCTTGCTGAATGGCTAAGGCCGCGGCCACGCCATCGGCGGGTTCGGAAAAGGCGGCCATAATCGCATCGCCGATGGTTTTGACAATTGCCCCATCGTATTTGCGGACAATGCGCTGTAAAAATGAAAACTGCTCCCGAACCAGAGCATACGACGGGGCATCCCCCCAGCGATTATACATGGCCGTAGACCCCACCAAATCTGAAAAAAGAATGGTCATGCCCTGTACCCCAATCTCTTCGCCGGGGCGCAGCACCTCATCGCTAAAAAGGTCTCGGAAATGCTGGAGGCTGGTCACTTGAGCCGCCGTCACCGCGTCGGTGTACCAGTCGGACCGCTCAATATAAAACTTTTGCGGATAAGACGCCTTATTGGTGATGACCAGACTAAATGTTCCATCATCCGGTGAGATATCAGGTGGTTTCGAATGACAAATAGTGGCCTCAATGGTATCAGCATCCGCCTGAATCGAGAGCCTGGCAACCTCGCCTTGAGCCTCATCATCCAACTCTAGCCACTGTTCAACACCGGGTTTTTGCGTACGGACACGATAGCCGCCTGCATTGAGCCTGGCTTGTGGCAGCTCGCGGGTCTCACCGGCTTCAACAATTTGATGTACCAGGATATGAGGGGTCACCATCGGGCCACCAATACAGTAAGACCCATCATAAATATTACGGATTTGTGGGTGCGGGGTAAAGGTCAATTCAACATTGCGCGAAAAATCAACCTCAAAATCAATATTACAGGTGCCACAGTGGACCCCTTTTCGAACTTCATCCAGAGACGAGGCGGTAGCTTTCTCGCCCCGGCATAGCGGGCACATCAAGTCCCAACGCATATTGAGAATACCCGCTTTTGCTGCGGATAAAAACATCTCCAGGATAGGGCGGCGAGGCACTTCCCACCTATCGGCCAAAACATAGGGGCGCATCCGAGCCAGATTTATATCCGGTTCGTTGGTCAACAGCTCGGCGAGTCGTAGCGCCCAACGCAATTCATAACCCTGGTTTGATAGCTCTTTGGTCAAATTCGCCAGGCGCTTTTCAGCCAATTTATTCAGGGATTTCACGGGTAAGGAAAAAGCCTGTTTCTCCTGGCCCTGCAAAGCCTCATCAATTTGCCGGAAGACCCGCTCAAAATTACGGCGCATCTCCCAGCCAAATTGATACGGCGTTCCGAGATAGCCCAAAATATTGGCCGGTGTTACCTCCACATAATAGTTGAGGAGCGTTCCTGCTTCATTTGGCTCAAGGGTCAATCTGGCAAAGGTACGGGCCAGAGGGCCATATTCAAAGACCCGCAAGTTGCTAAATTCTTGCTCTTTGACCCACTCAAAAGGAAAATCTTCGTATCTTACAGAGATGCCGAGCTTACTCGTTTCGCCGATGCGTTGGCTGCCACCAATCTCTAACGGGGCTTCTGTAAAGTCGATATTGGGTAGGCGAGTGGCCTGGTTAAAGCGTTGAGTATCAGCGACATAGGGCCATAACTCCGCCGGTGAGCTTTTAAGCTGCCACTGCCACAGATATTTTATCGTCTTCCAGGGCATAACGGTCTCCGAATTGTTGTTAAAGGTGCATCTATGAGTATATCATTCGAATATTAATATTTCTATAGGATAATATGGCAGATTATACCACACCAGCTTGTCGTAAAGATTGAATTGTCGTCTCATCGTAATTGAGGACGGTTTGCAGGATTTTGTCGGTGTGCTGGCCGAGTAGCGGCGGGGGATAACGTACCTGGGGTGGCGCAGTGGAGATATTCAAAGGGGAACCGACCATAGATAGGGTTCCTACAGTAGGGTGGGGAATTTCCACCCGCATTCCCCGGGCCTGAACTTGGGGTTCGGCAAACACACGGTCAATGGTATTGATTGGCGCTGCCGGGATACCAATCTCTTCCAATTTACTTAACCATTCATCGACCGTTCTTTGGGCAAATAATTCATCCAAAAGAGGGATGAGCGTCTCCCGATTTTCTACGCGGGCGGTGTTGGTGGAGAAACGGTCATCCTCAATCCATGCAGAGCGTTCCACCGCCTGGCAGAATCTTCGCCATTGCCCATCATTACCTACGGCAAAGGCAAAATAGCGGTCGCTAGCCTTAAAAACCTGATAAGGTACTACACTAGCGTGAGCGTTACCATATCGAGCCGGAACTTGCCCTGATACCAAATAGTTACTGGCAACATTAGCCAACCAGGCCACCTGGGAATCGAGCAGCGAGATATCGATTCGCTGCCCGGCGCCGGTTCGCTCACGAGCATATAACGAGGCCAGAATGGCATTGGCGGTAAACAGACCGGTAGTGATATCAGCGATGGCGACGCCAACTTTATAGGGTTCGCCATCGGCTGGGCCGGTGATACTCATAATGCCGCCTTGAGCCTGAATGATGAAATCGTAGCCAGGCCGGTGGCGGTCTGGGCCGGTGTAGCCGTAGCCGGTAATGGTACAGTAAATCAGTCCAGGCCGGAGGCGCTGCAATTCGTCGTAGCTCAGACCCCAGCGTTCGAGTGTCCCCATTTTGAAGTTCTCTATCAGCACATCCCCCTGACGAATGAGCGCTTTGAGAATCTCCAAACCATGCTCGGATTTCAAGTTCAAGGTCATGCTGCGTTTGTTGCGATTAGTACACAAGAAATAGGCCGACTCGCCCCCCTCGGCAAAAGGAGGTCCCCAATGCCGGGTATCGTCGCCCCGGCCAGGAACCTCGATCTTAATCACATCAGCGCCCAGGTCGCCCAGGAGCATGGTACAGTATGGACCGGCCAGAACCCGGCTAAGGTCAATCACCCGAATCCCATCCAGCAGTTGTTGTTGTTGTTGTTGTTGTTGTTGTTGATTGTCTCCCACTAGCATCTCCTGGCGTGGCTCACGGCTACTTTCAGATTAGGCGTAGGTTGGGTAGAGCCAAAATTTATCTGCTTTGGACACTCAAGGTTGGGTTTCATTGGCGCAATTAACCCAGATTATGGGACGAAACCCAACAAATTCTGGGCCAATTTCACTCTGGTCACGCCATTCAACCCAACCTACTTTTAATTATCTGAAACCTTTATCAGATTAGTCGTCGTTGCCGCCGTCATTAATCATTTTTCTCTTGGTAACATCTTTTCTAATTCTTTAGCTAAGACCTCTGCAACCACCTCACTACCTTTTTCCGTTAAATGACTATCTTCAAAATAGAGTTGTTCGGCCTCATCCTGCCATTGACCTCTGATTGCGGGGGTTAAATCGATGATTGAAATATTGTTTTGCCGACCAAAGTCTAATAACTGCTCACTTGAAGCGTCGAAGGTTGGCTGAAGATCAGTACCTGTATAAAGTATTTGCTCTCGAAATGGGATGATGACCACGATAAATTTTGCATCAGCCAGCTCTGTATGCAACTCTTGATCTGCCTGGAAAATCAGCCCTTTCGACCGTTCAAAACCTTCCGCTACCTCTGGAACCGTCAAATCGCTATAAGCCAGCCACCAGGCTAAGGTGGAGTTTCCCGTAACGGGAGAATTTTCGGCATATAGATGCCGAAAGAAGTTGCGCTCATACCAGAAGTAAGAGAGGGTTACATAGATTGCCGAATGTTTTGCCAACCAACCCCGTACCGGATTTTTCCAAAATTCTCCTTCTACAATTGCCCCTTGACCAAACTGGTTAAAACGCCAACCCTGTATCATATCATTTGCAAAAAAAACCCATAATACCACTTTGGGTCTCAGAGGCAAGCCATAGTGCTGGAACATCCTAAATTGTAAGTCAGGCCCATAACCTGAGACTCCTAGATTAGCAAAATCTGTGCCTGTTTTATCTTCTAACAACTCCACCCAACAATCCGCTTGATTTATCCCCACACAAGCCGTCACCGAGTCACCAAGGACGATAGCATATGGTTCTCCATCAATGCCATCATCTCTAAATCCGGTGTCATTATAACCTAGCGAAACGGTTGAAATAAAATAGGTTTTATTGCCATAGGGCACTTCCATATTTGAAATATTTGGGGCGTATTTAAACCCAACATTTTTATCGGGGATGGTTCCAGGGGGGAAACTTTTAGAGTCGGCCAAAAAATATTCTGTTCTTATAACTGGAGGAATTAAATCGGGTTTGAGATAAACCACCACTTCTATCAAAAGGAGGCTCATAAAGGCGCTTACAACCACCAAGCCCACAATAGAGTAAATCGATGTGCGTTTAGATTGAGAAGATTGTTTCATCAGCTTGATGCGTTTGTCAAAACTCTTGGATTTAATTGGCCCGTCTGGGCCATGTATCGGTCAGACGATAGCCATCGGGCCAGGGGTCTTGGGGATCACACATCAATTGGTGTGTGCCGGTTATCCAGCCTCGCCCCCGTATTGTGGGTATGATAGCCGTCATGTTTCCAAGGCTTGTCTGCTCTAAGATGGTGCAGTCAAACCGTGACTCTATAATGGATGTCGCCACAAAACGGTCCCCGACCTGCATTTCCCCCTTAGCATGAAGCACCGCCATTCTGGCCGAACAACCCGTGCCACACGGCGAGCGATCCAGTTTGCCGGGGTCAATGGCAACCGTATTGCGGCCAGTGAGAACGCCTGCCTGACACTCGATAGGCCTCACAAACTGGCAGAAGGAAATCTTGTTCCAATCGTGATTGGTCGGATGTTGAAATCCAATTTGCTCGTTGGCTGCGGCGGTGATTTTTGCGCCGGTTACGGCCAGGTCTCGCGCTTCATCGGGCACAATTTCAAAGCCCAGAGCCGGGGCATCGACCAA
>Ga0210124_1000955_pt1 | contig 13482 bp, 11 predicted proteins | sample Muzzi_PWC_D2_FD_185554 | JGI IMG/M metagenome (GOLD analysis project Ga0210124, IMG submission 185554) | Wetland microbial communities from San Francisco Bay, California, USA, that impact long-term carbon sequestration - Muzzi_PWC_D2 (SPAdes) | ecosystem: Environmental > Aquatic > Marine >... | reverse complement strand
CGCCAACGGGCCCACGGCATTGGCCACGTCGTTGGAGCCGTGGGCGAAGGCGACCGCGCAGGCCGTGCACACCTGGAGCACGGCGAACACCCGCTCGACGTTGGTGTAATGAAAGTCGCGGTCGGCGTCCGGGTCGATGTGGATCCGGCGGACGAAGACCGTCCCCACCGCCGTGGCGAGCAAAGCGATGGCGGAGGCGACCGCTAACGCCTGCCAGAGCGAGAGTTCCAGATCGAGGTGCGACAGCCCTTTAAAGGTCGTGAGCAGGCCGAGGATCAGGGCCACCCCGAAGATGTAGAACGGCGCGTAAAACTGCGCCCGGCGGAACGGATCCTCCTGCTCCAGGATCGTCCGTTGCACCAGGGTGAAGAGGGCGAAGGCGACGATCCCGGCCACCAGCGGCGAGGTCACCCAGCTCGCCGCGATCTGCCCCACCTTGCCCCAGTGAACCGCGTCCACGCCCAGACCCGCCGCGGCAAAGCCGACCACCGAGCCGACGATCGAGTGGGTGGTCGACACCGGCCAACCGACGCTCGTGGCAATCAGCAGCCAGGTGCCCGCCGCCAGGAGGGCCGCGAGCATGCCGAAGACCAGGAGCTCCGGATTGGCGCTCACCGCGGCCGGGTCGATGATCCCCTTGCGAATCGTCTCCGTGACGTTGCCCCCGGCGAAGAACGCGCCGGAGAACTCGAACACCGCCGCCACGATCACCGCCCGGCGTAGGGTGAGCGCCTTGGAGCCCACCGAGGTCCCCATGGCGTTGGCCACGTCGTTGGCACCGATCGCCCACGCCATGTAGAAGCCGGCGGCGATGGCGAGGTAGACGAAGATCTGGGCGTGGTCCATATCTAGCTTTCAGCGATCAGCAGTCAGCTCTCAGCTCCCGCGCGATGTCGCACGCCATGTCCCCCCCGATTAGCCGACCGCTGAAAGCTGACAGCTAATCGCTAAACACTACGTCGCCAAGAACAGGCGCAGGCGACTGCCGACCTTCTTGGCGTAATCCGCCAGGTCGCCGGTGAGCTCTGTGATCCGGTACCAGAAGACCACCGAGACCGGGTCCAGCTCCCCCTCGATGGCAAACAGGAGGCGGTTGACCTCCGCCTCCAAGTCGTCGGTGTCATCCTCGATCTCATCGAGCACCCCCACCATCGCGACCACCCGGCTTGCCTCACGGCCGCGGAAACTCATCTCCAGCAGCTCGTCGAGGTTGGCGATGATCTCGCCGGCGTGACGGCATGCCTCATGGCAACGGCGCACCAGGGCGAGCATCGGCTCGCGCATCACCTCGGGCAGCACCATGCGTCGCTCGACCAGCAGGCCGGCGATGTCCTGCGCCCGGTCCGCGATGGTGTCCTGGAGGTCGAGGATCTCCAGGATGTCGCGCCGTGCCACGGGGAGGAAAAAGCCCTTGGGCAGGTGGGAGCGCAGCTCGGTCTTCAGCGTGTCCGCCCGATGCTCCAGGGTGTCGATCTCCTCCTTTGCCGCCTGCACCCGCTCGCGATCGCCGGCCGCGAGCGCCTCGAACAGGGGCACCACCTGGTCGACGCACTCCACCACGGCCCCCATGTGCCTCTGCATGGCCAGAAACGGGGAGCGACCAAAGAGATCGCCGAGGGGGGTGCCGGGCATGGTCGGGTCCGTTGGGCGTCGAGATGACAGGCCCTCATGGTACGGGCAAACTGCAACGAGGCCAACCGCTGGCCGCACGCCGCGCATGCCCTGCGAACCCCACGATCAGCGCCAGGCCCACACCTCCGCGTCGCATCGCCCGCCCATGGACCTCCACCTGACCGGCCGCCACGCGATCTGCCTCGCCGCCTCACGCGGCCTCGGCTACGCCTGTGCCGCGGCCCTGGCCGCGGAAGGGGCGCGAGTGTCGCTGGTCTCCCACGACCCGACCGCGTTACATGCCGCGGCGGCCCGGCTGACGACAGAATTCCGCCGCCCGGTGGCGAGCCGCGCCCTCGACATCAACGATGCCGCCGCCCTGGAGGCCGGCCTCGCCGACCTGGCCGCCAGCCCGTGCGACATCCTGGTGACCAATTGCGGTGGCCCACCCACCGGTCCATTCGCGGAACACGGACCGGCGGCGTGGCACGCCGCCTTCACCGCTCAGCTCCAGAGCGCGATCGTCGCCTGCCGGTCCTTGGTCCCGGCGATGGCCGAACGCGGCTGGGGGCGGGTGATCATGATCGGCTCCCTCACCATGCACGTGCCGCTGGCGGGCTTCGCCCTGTCCAACGCGGTACGGCCGGGGCTGGCGGGCCTGGCCAAGACCCTCACCCTCGAGTACGCGGCCCACGGCGTGACCGCGAACGTGGTCTGTCCCGGCTTCACCGCCACCGACCGCATCGCGGCCGCCGCGGAGCGCCTGGCCGCGGACCGCAGGATCGCCGTACCCCAGGTGGTCGCGGAGTGGACCGACCGCATCCCCGCGGGGCGACTCGGCCGGCCGGAGGAGATCGGGTCCCTGGTCGCGTACCTCGCCTCTGACCAAGGCGGCTTCATCACCGGCCAGTCGATCCTCATCGACGGCGGGCAATGCCCCGCCATCTGAGCAGGCCTCACGGCCCGCCGCGCGCGTCGCGCGGCGCCGGAGGCGCCGCGGGCGCACCAACGTCCCCGACCGTGAGGTCCGGACGGGCGCCGGGGAGATGGTGGGCCGCCCGTTGCACCGCGAGGAATACGACCAAGGTCACGACCACCATGGCGACGAAGACCGTCGCCACGATCGCCAGGTAGGCACGAAGACTGACCGACTTTGCCATAACGTTGTTACTCGATCGCGGTACCGACACCGGCCACCGCGGTTGCTACACCGGCGCACAATGCGCAGTCCGCCTCCCCGGACCCACCAGGGGCGCGCGGACGCCAACCGGGCCCGGTGTTCGGCGCGGATTCACGCCGCTGGCAGGGATACCATCCTATATCCACCCACACCCGCACCGGACTTGTACCCTGACCCATCGTTACAAACACCGGTAATGGAAGTGTACCTGCAACGTGCTCGTTTGTTCCTACCCGTCTATTAGGCGGCGACTTCTAGTACCCCCTCGCCGCTATCCCCGACGGAGCGTGGGGGTTCCATCCCGAAAAAGCAAAACACACTCGATGAGCCACGTCGTTGCCGGAAATGTGTTACCGCGCCCTCAATCTCCCTCGTATTCTTCCGATGGGGGTGTTCCAAGGTGGTCGTCTCAGCAGCAACTGGGCGAATCCAACGCGACGATCTAGGTAGAGCGCAAAGGAAGACGTAACTCAGCCATTTGGCACAAAGAAACTATTGCCGTTGGCGCGAGCCGTGCTTATAATTTTTTTCAACATTTCACTTTTCGAGGTTTTTTTGTAAGGAGAGGACGCATGCCACGGACAAAAGATCTTGGGTTGACCGAGCTACCTCTGACTACCCGCTTCAAGAGGAAGCCACGCACGCCAAATGTAAAAGCAATCCGTGAGAAGGCGAAGATCTCGGTCGCGTACTACGATGCAGATCACTACGGAGTTACCCTCAAGCGTGGCATCACCATCGTCAAGAAACTCAAGATGCCGATCCAGAACATGGACATGGCGCAAGCGGAGAAGGCCGTCCGTGCGGAGATCGTTCGTGGCAGCTTCGACGATGACCTGATCAACGGCTACCAGCGCATCATGGCGGCCCGCAAGCGCAAGAAGAGCCGCTAGGCGAAGCCCACGCCATTGAGCACACCGAGGCTCCCTGGGAACATCCTCCAGGGAGTCTCTTATTCCTCCGCGAGCAATGCCTTGAGGGTATTGACCACGTCGGATGGGAGGCCGTAGTCGCGATACCGCAAGCGTCCCTGCTTGTCGATCACCATCACTTGCGGCAGGCCGTAGATCCCGTAGCGGCGCGCAAACGCTCCGGCGGCATCGACGAGGATGTCAAATTGCAGCTTGTGCTGGCTCTGCGTACGGGCGATCTGACGCGGCTTCTCCTGCATGTTCACGCCGAGCACCCGTACCGGCAGACCATCAACCGCCGCGACCAATCGATTGAAGAGAGGAAACTCCTCCCGGCACTGCGGTCACCAGGAGGCCCAGGCGAACACGACGACCACCTCTTTGCCGCGGCTCTCCGCCAGATGGTAGCTGCCGCCGGCGTAGTTCGGCAGGGTGAAGTCCGGCGCTGGGACCGCCGCCGAGAGCCGGCTCGCCGGGACGAGCAGAAGCAGTAGGAGCGGCAGCAGTCGGCGCGCAAGAATCACCATAGAGCGGATTAACTACCGGGGAATCGGGGACCGGTCAAGATCGAACGTGGGACGGCGGCGAGGCCGCGCGGTCCCCGGACCCGAGCCACGCGGACCCACGCCCCTCACAGGCTTGAGGCCAGGGTCTTTTCGGCCCAGCTGAGGGCGTCGATGTAGGTGTCCGCGATGGCATCGGGCTGCAAACCCATCCGCCCTGCCTCCCCGCCGACCGTGGCCCACTCACCACGCTCATAGGCGATGACCAGGGTCAGCAGGTCGCCCAACGTTCCACGGCGATACAACAGGGCGTCGATGCTCTCCTCGGGGAAGTGCAACGGCTCCAGCGCCTCGGCCATCGGCCGGTCCAGGAAGGCGTCGATGGTGGAGAACAGGCCGACGGTAAACGCCTGGGCACTGCGGCTGGCATCGCCCGCTGGCATCAGCGTCTCGAGCATCTTCGCGCGGACCAGGGAGAGGCGCAGCAGCTCGGTAGGCTTGTCCGTGCCCACCTCGGTCAACAGGATCAGGGAGAACCATTTCTTGACCGCCACCGACCCCAATAAGGCGAGGGCCTGGCGGATCGACGATACCTCGCCGGCCAGGCCGAATGCCGCGGAATTGATCAATCGCAGGAGCCGGTAACTCAGCGAAAGGTCGGCGGTGATCACCGCCTCCAGATCTTCCAGTCCCTCGGCGAACAGCACCTCCCGGATGCTCTTCAGCGCCGTCAGCGTGGCCCGCGGGAGGTCCCGTGCGACCATCATCACGGGCCGACTGAAGTAGTAGCCCTGAAAGTAGTCAAAACCGAGCGCACGAGCGGCCGCGTACTGTTCGTGGGTCTCCACCTTCTCGGCAAGCAATCGCCGGTGGTACGGAGACAGGGCCTCGACCTGCGCATCGAGCGACCCGTTCGACAACGCCATGACATCGAGCTTGACGATCTCCGCGATGTCGAGCAGCTCGTGGAATTTCCGCCCGTAGACGAAGTCGTCGAGGGCCAGGCTGTACCCCTTCTGGACCAGGGTACGGGCCGCGGCAACCACCTCCGGATCCGGTTCCACTTCCTCCAGGAGCTCCAGAACCACCAACTGCGCCGGCAAGATGAGGGCGTAGTCCGAGACCAGAAGGTCACGGGTGACGTTGATGAACGCCCGTTTGCCACCGGTCACCGTCTCGATTCCGAAGGTGCCGAAGGCATTGAGCAGGACGTTGGCGGTGCCACGCTCTCCCGGCGCGTCACCGGCATGGTTCTCCACCCCGCCGCGGTACAGCAGCTCGTAGGCGAACACGTCACCTTTTCGATCGAAGATGGGCTGTCGGGCGAGGAAGGCCTGCATGGAGGACCAAGGGCGCGACGCGATGGATCAGAACCAGCCGTCCTGATCGTTATCGGCGCACCACGGAGCCGCGTGAAGGACCCCGCTGGCAACCCGCCACCGGCGCCCTACGGCCGTAATTGCCGGAGCAACGACGCCACGTCCCTGGCCGGGAGCAAACACATGTGGTTCTCGCAGACGTACGCCGTGGGTCGGTCGTCGATGGCGATCCGCCCGGCGGCCCACGGGATCGTCTTCGCGATGGCATCCTTGCCCGACGTCAGCGCGATCACCCGGGCCGGCAGAAAGGTCTGCCGGGCCGTGTCGAGCAGCGAAAGGGTCCGCGGATCATCGGCGGGACCGGCGATCACGACCTCCTTGACCGCGCCGAGGCGGAAGTCGAGGGCCCGGAGCATCTGCGGCACCGTGCGCGGCGCCTGGGTCGTTGCGGTGTGGAAGGTCCGCAACGCCTGGTCCGCCCGGTCGCGGAGCCCGGCATCGGCGAAATATTCCGCGAGGCGTAACAGATCGAGGCACGCCACGGCGTTGCCCGTCGGGATGGCGCCGTCGTAGCTCTCCTTGGTGCGCAACAGGAGGGTCGGATCGCGACCATCGGTATCGAAGAAACCACCCGCCGGGTCCGCGAAGCGATCGACCATCTCCAGACCCAGCTCCCGCGCGGTGGTGAGCCAGCGCAGGTCGAAGGTCGCCTCGTACAGGTCCAGCAGCCCATCCACCAGGAAGGCGTAATCGGTCAGGACGGCGGGTATCCCCGCCTCGCCTGCGCGCCAGCGCCGCAAGAGGTGACCGTCGCGTCGCAGGTGGGCGAGGAGGAAGTCGGCGGCCCGCACCGCCGCGGCACGGTACCGCGGCTCCTTCAGGACCTGGTCTGCCTGGGCGAGCGCGCCGATCATCAGGCCGTTCCAGGCGGTCAGCACCTTGTCGTCCCGCCGCGGACGTTCGCGCTCGCTGCGCACCGCCAGCAGCTTTGCCTGCGCCGTGGCCAGCCGTTGGGCCACCGCTGCCGGCGTGAGCTTGAACCGCGCGGCGAGAGCTGTGTCATCCGCCACCCGATGGAGGATCGAACGCCCCCCCTCGAAGTTGCCGGCCGCGGTCACGTCATAGGCGGCCGCAAACAGCGCCGCTGCATCCCTGCCGAGGGCAGCCTCCAGCTCCTGAGGGGTCCAGAGATAGAACTGCCCTTCGCCCCCGGCGCTATCGGAATCCTCCGCAGAGTAGAAGCCGCCCGCCGGATCGGTCATATCGCGCAGGACGTAGTCGCAGGTCTCGCGCACCACCCGCTGATAGTCGGGGCTGCCCGTGACCTGGTACGCCTCCAGGTAGGTGCGGACCAGCAGGGCGTTGGTGTAGAGCATCTTCTCGAAGTGCGGGACCCGCCACGCGCGGTCCACGGTGTAGCGGTGGAAGCCGCCGCCCAGATGGTCGTAGAGACCGCCGGTCCGCATGGCATCGAGGGTGCTAGTGACCTCATCGGGCAGGCCGCCGCCGTCGCCCTTGCGCCACTGGATGCGCATGAGCAGCGACAGGTCCATGGCCGGAGGGAATTTCTGCGCGCGGCCGAATCCGCCGTGGTCCGGGTCGTAGCTGCGGCCGGCCTCATCGAGATAAGTGGTGAAGACCGAGCCGTCCGGCAGCTCACCTCCCGCCTGGAGGATCGCCTGGCCCCGCAGATGGGCCACCATCTGTTCCGCCGCCTGGCGTGCCTTGTCCGGCTCCCGCACCCACACCTCGTGCAGCCTGGGAAGCAGGTCGCGCAGGCCCACCTGTCCACCGTGACTCTCGGCCGGAAAATAGGTGCCGCCGAAGAATGGCTTGAGGTCGGGGGTGAGAAACACGGTCATGGGCCAACCCCCCGAACCGGTCATCGCCATCACCGCGCCCATGTAGATCGCATCCAGATCGGGCCGCTCCTCGCGGTCGACCTTGATGCACACGAACCATCGATTGAGCAGGGCGGCGATCGCCTCGTTCTCGAACGATTCGCGCTCCATCACGTGGCACCAGTGGCAGGTGGCGTAGCCGATGGATAGGAAGATCGGCTTGTGCTCCGCCCGCGCCTTCGCGAACGCCTCTTCCCCCCACGGATACCAATCGACCGGGTTGTGCGCGTGCTGCAGGAGGTAGGGAGAGTGCTCCTTGGCCAGGCGGTTGGTATGGCGCGGCGCGTCGGCGGCGAGGCCCGTCGGCAAAAACACCACCCACAACAGCGCCCACACAGTGGCCCAGCGACTTGCGTAACCCCTTCGTTTGGTTGTGTTCATAGAGCCCTTGCCCTAGCGTGATCGCTTTCCGAAACGGCAACCTCACGCGATCGTCTCATGCATCGTCAAGATCAACGCTTCCGGCAGCTCATCGAGCGAGTGGAGAAACCCTCCCGCTACATCGGCGGCGAGGTCAATGCCATCGTCAAGGCCGAGGCGGAGCTACGCATCGCCCTCGCCTTTCCCGATGTCTACGAGCTGGGGATGAGCCACCTCGGCTGCAAGATTCTCTACGACATCCTCAACGGCCAGGCGGGAATCGCCGCCGAGCGGGTCTTCGCGCCATGGTTCGACATGCGCGCGCTGCTGCGCCAGGAGGGGGTCCTCCTCCCGTCCCTGGAGACGGGCACGCCGCTGTGCGAGTTCGACCTGATCGGCTTCTCCCTGCAATACGAGCTCACCTACCCGACGGTGCTGGAGATGCTCGCCCTGGGCGGGGTGGCCGTGCGGCGGGACGCGCGCCCTGGCACCGCACCCCTGGTCTGCGCCGGCGGACCGACGGCCTTCAACCCGGAGCCGATGAGCGACTTCATCGACTTCTTCCTGATCGGCGACGGCGAGGAGGCGGTGGTGGAGATGGCCACACTCCTGCGGTCGGCAAAGGGCGCCGGATGGTCGCGCGCCGAGACCCTGCGCGGCCTCGCCGGGATCGACGGCATCTATGTGCCGGCGCTCTATGCCCCCGAGTACGGTGGTGGTGACCGCCTGGTGGCGACGCGCCCGGTCGATCCCACCATTCCTCCCCGGGTCACCAAGGCCCTGGTCACCGACCTCGACGCCCGCCCCTACCCGCGGGCGCCTGTGGTGCCCAATGTGCAGGCGGTCCACGATCGGGTCTCCATCGAGATCTCCCGCGGCTGTACCCAGGGGTGCCGCTTTTGCCAGGCCGGCTACATCTACCGGCCGGTGCGCGAGCGCGCACCGGAGACCGTCCTCGACCTGATCGACGCCTCCACCCGCGCCACCGGCTACGACGAGGTCTCCCTGTCGTCGCTCTCCACCGGCGACTACCTGTGTCTGGAGCCCCTGGTCCACGAGCTCATCGAGCGGCGTCGCGGCAGCCAGCTCGGCGTCTCCATGCCATCCCTGAAGGTGGGGGCCCTGACCCCGGAGCTCATCGCCGCCGTCGGCCGCACCGGGAAGTCGGGCTTCACCATCGCCCCGGAGGCCGGTAGCCAGCGGTTGCGTGACGTGGTCAACAAGGTGGTCACGGACGAGGAGATCCTGACCACGGTACGCGACGTCTTCGCCGGCGGCTGGGACTCCCTGAAGCTCTACTTCATGATCGGCCTACCCACCGAGACCATGGCCGACATCGACGCGATCGCCGACCTGGCCCTGCGCTGTCTCAAGGTGGCGCGGCGGGAGAACCCACGCATGCGCACCCTGACGGTGAGCTGCTCCACCTTCGTGCCCAAGGCCCACACCCCGTTCCAGTGGCACGCCCAGATCTCCCTGGAACAGACCGAGGCGATCCACCGCCACCTGCGCCACCGGTTGCATGACCGGCGCATCCGCTTCCGCTGGCACGATGCCCGCCTGACGTGGATCGAAGGGGTCTTGTCGCGCGGCGATCGCCGGGTGGGGGCGGTGATCGAGGCGGCGTGGGCCAACGGCACCTACCTCGACGGCTGGAGCGACCACCTCGATCTGGGTCGCTGGGATCGAGCCTTCACCACCACCGGGGTGGTAGCGAGCGAGTACAACACCCGCGCCCGCGACCTCGACGAGCCCCTGCCGTGGGACCACATCGACGCCCTGCTGCCCAAGAAGTACCTGCGCAAGGAGTGGGACAAGGCCCTGGCCGCCGCGACCATCGACGACTGCCGGGTGGGCAAATGCACCGTGTGCGGGGTGTGCGACTTCAAGGAGGTGAAGAACGAGCTATTCGATAGCTTCACGCCATCGCCGCACCGGGCGCCGGCCACCGCCACGGCGGCGGGCCTCGCCCTCCCGGGGACCGGCACCCCGGAGCGGGCGAGCCAGCCGCGCCAGCCCCACTTCCGCTACCGCCTCGCCTTCACCAAGACCGGCGCGGCGCGCCACCTCTCCCACCTGGAGCTCGGTACCGCAATCCACCGCGCCATGGCCCGGGCCGGGCTGCCCCTGCGCTACACCCAGGGATTCAACCCGCGACCGCGGGTGGTCTTCGGCCCTGCCCTGCCGGTGGGCAGCGCCGGGCTCCGCGAGCTCCTCGACGTGGAGCTACTCGAGCCCCTTCCCGCCGCCGATCTCCTCGCGCGCCTCGCCCCGACCCTACCGTCCGGGATCACCGTCACCGCAGCACGCCGCCTCTCCGGGGACGCCCCGACCCTCGGGGAGGTTCTCCACCAGGCCGTCTACGAGGTCGAATTCGACCCGCAGTGGCGCGGCGTGATGGCTACCCTGGCACCCCGCCTCGCCGCCAGCGAGCGGCTGCCGGTGGTCCGCGAGCGCAAGAACGGGATCCGGGAGGTCGACCTGCGGCCCTTGATACTGGACGTCGCGCTCCCCGACGACGGGCCACTGCGCCTCACCCTGACCGTGGGCAACGACGGATCGACCCGCCCCACGGAGGTGGTGGCCGCCCTGCTCGGTAGCGACTACCCTGGCGATACGCACCTGCGCACCGTCCGCACCGCCCTCCTCGACGCTCGCGGTGCCCGACTCCTGGAGGAGTCGGCCGACACCGACGAGGGGGAGAGCTTGCCCGTGGCGTGTTAGGGATAGCCGTTAGCGGTTAGCTTCTGGTTGTTGGGCGGCCGGCGGATCGCGGCCGGGACACATCACCTCACCGACCGATACCGGACAGATGACATTCGATCCACCGCGGAAGACAAGAGCTGATAGCTAACCGCTAGTCGCTAAGAGCTGATCCCCCATGTCCACCCTGCTCGTCGTCAATGCCGCCACGGAAGAGACCCGGGTCGCCCTGGTGGAAAACCGGGTCGTCACCGAGATCTACATCGACCGGACGCGCTCACGCGGCACCATCGGCAACATCTTTAAAGGACGGGTGAGCAAGGTGCTTCCAGGGATGGAGGCGTCGTTCGTCGACATCGGCCTGCACAAGGCGGCCTTCTTGCACGTCGACGACATCCGTGACGCGTCCACGATGCCGCCGCCGCGGGCCTTTCACAAGTTCGACGTCGGCGAGGAGACCGCGGACGACACCATCGAGACCGACGATATCGACGACATCGACGATGGCGGCGACGTCGCCACCCGGGCAGCGCTGCCGCCGCGGCTGATCACCGATCTGATCAAGGAGGGCCAGGAGCTCCTGGTGCAGGTGGTGAAGGAGCCGATGGGGACCAAGGGGCCGCGGGTCACCACCTACCTCACCTTCCCCGGCCGCTACCTGGTCTACATGCCCGACATCGACCACGTCGGGGTGTCCCGCAAGATCGAGGACGAGGAGGAGCGTGAGCGCCTGCGCCGCCTGGTGGAGGAGACCCGCCAGCCCACGGAGGGCTACGTGGTGCGCACGGTCAGCGAGGGTGGCGACGGCCGTGAGTTCGAGCGTGAGGCGCAATTTCTTCGCAAGCTGTGGGCCAACGTCATCGCCCGCAGCGAGAACAGCCCGGCCCCGGCCTTGCTGCACTCCGACCTCGACCTGATCACCCGCACGGTGCGCGACCTTCTCAACGACGACGTCGATCGGCTGATCATCGACTCCCCCACCGAGTACGATCGACTGCTGCAATTCGTCAACAACTTCCTGCCGGAGCTGGCGCCGCGCATCGAGCTCTACGAAGGCGAAGAGCTGATCTTCGACCACTTCGGGGTGGAGATGGAGCTATCCCGCGCCCTGCGGCGGCGGGTGTGGCTGCGCTCCGGCGGGTACATCGTCATCGACCAGACCGAGGCCCTCACCGCCATCGACGTCAATACCGGTCGTTTCGTGGGCCAGCGCAACCTGGAGGATACGATCCTCAAGACCAACCTGGAGGCGGTGGACGAGATCGCCTATCAGCTTCGCCTGCGCAACATCGGCGGCATCATCATCATCGACTTCATCGACATGGAGATCCTGGAGCACCGGCAGAAGGTGTACGAGCAACTCGTCGCGGCGACCGCCGCGGACAAGGCACGCACCACCATCTACCCGGTCTCGGAGCTGGGATTGGTGGAGATGACCCGCAAGCGGGTCAGGGAGAACCTCGGCCGCACCATGATGGAGCCGTGCCCGCAATGCGACGGCACCGGCTACGTCAAATCCGGCACCACCATTGCCTACGACCTTTTCCGCGAGGTGCGGCGGGTGGCGGGGCGGAACACCGGTGGCACCATCACCATCACCGCCCACCCGGACATCGTCGACCTGCTCTACGGTGAGGAGCGCCTCACCCTCGACGAGCTGGAGCTCGCCTTCCAGTGCCGCATCCAGGTCGAGGCGAGCCACGACCCGTTCTCCGACCACTTCAAGGTCGAGCGCATCGCGTGACGGGGTCCGGTCACCGCCGGGCAAAGAGGCAGGTGACCTCCCGCCCGGCCCGGTGGCGTTCCTGACGGATCCCCGCGAACCCGACCTCGCGCAGTAACGCCTCGATCCGGGCGACCTCTGCCGGTGAGTAGCCGGGAGCGGCGAAGCGGCGCGATACGCGCGCGCTCATGCGCAGGCACAGGAGCAGCAGCCCTCCGTCCGCCATCACCCGACGCACCTCGCGCAGCCCCGCCATGCGGTCCGGCCAGTGGTGGAAGGTGTTCACCTCGAAAACCTTGGTGAAACGGCCAGTCTCGAAGGGCAGATCGGTGACGCTGCCCAGGCGGATCTCCACCCGGCCCTGCTCCATGAGCCGCCGGTTGCGCCGCGCCGCGTGGCGCACCATGAGCAGGGAGTGATCCACCCCGGCCACGTAGCCGGACCTCACCCGCCGGGCCGCCGCGGCCAGGGCCCGACCCGGCCCGAAGCCGATCTCCAGGACCGCGTCATCCGGCTGGACATCCAGGCAGTCGACCGCCAGGCGACCCATGGGCGCGTTCTTCACCGCCATGAGCCGGCCGATCAGCGCGCCGGCGAGGCCGGCCGGCCGGCCGAATTGCCGCCCCAGCCACGACTCCTGGCAGCCGGTCGCCGCCGCCGAATCCGCATTGCAGGACGGTGTAGGAGTTTGAGCATCCATGGCATCTCCTGTTAGCCCGCCGTCAGAAAGTGCCTCGGCAAGGATCGCATCTCCCCTGCCATTCTCACACAGAGGGGAGGACATCTTCTCCCAGCATCTTCAGCCCACCGAGGGGCGATCGACGCGGGAAACCAGGAACCCGGGAAGAGGCTTCGGAGGGGTCGTGCTCCCGGTTTCCTGGTTTCCCGCGTCCCCCAAGCCCCCGGCCACACCGCTCGGGACAGCCGCATGAGAGCGGCCATGATTCACGCCACCGATTCCGTGCCCCTGCGCGGATTCCGTGGCCAATCCATAAACCCGCGCACCGACGATCCGCAGGGCTCCCTACTTGCGATCGCCCGTGCGCCAGAACGGCGAGGCCTTCACCTCGGCGCCGCCGTCGAGCACGCCGCTGTGCCGCAGGGCAAAATCGGCCGGGCGGGTGGCGTGGCTCAACGCCTCGTCGTAGGTCACCTTGCGTGCGGCGACTAGCTCGGCGAGGGACTGGTCGAAGGTCTGCATCCGGTACGGCGTCCGACCCTGGGCGATCGCCTCACGGATCTCGGGCAGCCCGTCGGGCGCGGTGATCAGC
>Ga0210124_1000954_pt1 | contig 13486 bp, 9 predicted proteins | sample Muzzi_PWC_D2_FD_185554 | JGI IMG/M metagenome (GOLD analysis project Ga0210124, IMG submission 185554) | Wetland microbial communities from San Francisco Bay, California, USA, that impact long-term carbon sequestration - Muzzi_PWC_D2 (SPAdes) | ecosystem: Environmental > Aquatic > Marine >... | reverse complement strand
AGCAGGCCCAGCCAGTCAACGGTCAAGATACCAAATGATGACAGCCCGGCCAGCAAAAAGATGCCGCCCAGAAAGCGAAGCGAGGCCCAGCGGTCGGCCAGCAGCCCGCCCAGGTAATTGCCCAGGCTGATACCTGCCAGCACAATGCCGATGATACTGGTCCAGGTGTAAAGCGAGACGCCAACATAGGGGGCAATCAGGCGACCAGCGACCAACTCCAAAATCATAATACAGCCGCTGGAGATAAACACAATCAGGTTGGGCTGCCAGAGCCAGGTGTTTTGTAGTGAAACAGCGTTGGATTCCGCAGGGCGTTTGTCGATGAGAGGCCGAACGTCATCTGTCTGTTCAGGTGTTAGTTCCATCAATACCCCCAAGATTATTCAATAATAATATGCTGGGGCATTATGAATGCAGGCGAGAAATCTGTCAAGTGATGGTTAAAAGGGCCATAGATAATTAACCTCAGTTCGGAGTTTTTGAGTTTTTAGACAGGATTAACAGAATTAACAAGATTTTTTTCATTTTATCCTGTAAATCTTGTTAATCCTGTCCATTTTTCAACCTGAAAATCATTATTCTAGGAAACTCCGAACTCAGGATAATTATAAATAATGAAAAGTGGCCCGCCCTTAACTTCGCGTAGATACTAAATTATTTATCCCAAAAAAGGGGGCAAATCACAGATTATCACTGTCCAAAACTTTGCAGATGTTGTCAGATGACCAAGGTGATGATACAATCACTGACATCAAGGAGTTCCATCGTGATACCTACTTTGGATGAGATCAAACAAGCCCAGACCTTGATTGCTGATTCAGCTATCCGTACCCCTTTGGTACGATTAAACATAACCGATACACCAGCCGAGATTTATCTAAAGTTAGAGAATCTACAGCCCATCAATTCATTTAAGATTCGAGGGGCTACCAATGCTATGGCCCACATCTCACCGGAAGCGTTGGCGCGAGGGGTATTGACCGCATCTGCCGGTAATATGGCTCAAGGGGTTGCCTGGCAGGCCCGCGAATTGGGTATTCCATGTACAGTTATTGCCCCCGACACCGCCCCCGAAACTAAAATCAAAGCCATCGAGCGTCTAGGGGGACATCCTATCCAGGTGCCTTTTGAAACCTGGTGGCAAACGTTTCAAGAACGAGCCTATCCGGGGATTGAGGCCACCTTTATCCACGCCTTTGACGATCCCTATGTTATGGCTGGTAACGGGACCATTGGCCTCGAAATCCTAGAGGACCTTCCTGATGTGGATGCTATCGTTATTCCGTGGGGTGGGGGCGGGCTGGCCTGTGGAATTGCCGCTGCGGTACGTGCTCTCAAACCTGCCTGCCATCTCTATGCCGCCGAAGTGGCGACCGGCGCGCCGTTGGCTCCCTCACTCGCTGCCGGGTCGCCTCAGATTATAGATTACCAATCCTCATTTGTGGATGGAATCGGGAGCAAAACGGTTTTCCCACAAATGCTTGAGCATGCCCAATCGTTATTAGATGGGTCCCTTGTGGTCGCGTTGGACGAGGTAGGCGCTGCGGTACGTCTTTTAGCGGAGCGAAATCGTGTCATCGCCGAAGGGGCCGGGGCTTGCCCGGTGGCCTGTGCCTTGGCGGGGCAGGCGGGTCGTGGAAAGATTGTCTGTATCGTATCGGGTGGAAATATTGACTTGAGTAAATTGTGCGCTATCCTTACAGGAGGAGATTTACTGTGACCAGTCTGTCTCGACAACAGATCGAAGAACGAATTCAAGCTGAGGGGACGAACTTATCTCTGGCCGGTGAGGACCTTAGTGGCTTGGATCTGTCAAATCTGGAATTGAGTGGAAGCGATTTTAGTGGGGCAAATCTGAAAGGTGTTAACTTGAAAGATGCCCAGCTACGAGACACGAATCTAAGCGGGGCAAACCTGGAAGAAGCTAATTTAAGTAAGGCCAATTTGAGTAAGGCCAACTTCAGTCAAGCTAGATTAGATGGTGCTAATTTGAGCAATGCCTATCTACTACAGGCCAATCTGTCTGAGGTTAACCTGAGTGGCCTCAACTTGAGTCTTGCTAAATTGGATGGGGTTATTATGAGTGGAGCCAACCTGCAAGGGGCCAACCTGGACCGAGCCTTTGCCATACGGGCCAATTTAAGGCAGGCTAATCTAAGTCAGGCCAATCTTTCTCAAGCGGATTTCAAAAACGCCGACTTGAGCGAAGCCAACTTGACGGAGGCTAATATGCAAGCAACCTTTTTGGAAGGAGCCAATCTAAGCGGTACTGATTTACGCCAAGCAAGATGTCAAGAGGCCAATCTGCGGTTGTCGATATACGATGAGCAGACAAGATGGGACAATGATTTTGACCCGGTAGCAGCCGGAGCCGTTCGAAAAAAGAAAAAGAAATGGCTTGGTCTATTTTTGCTTGTAACTATAGGTATGATATTTATCTTGTCGGCCTGCCAAGCCAAGCCGGATGAAGCGCCAACGGCCATACCCTCGCCAACTCGCCCGATTACAGCCCCTCGCAACGAGAACGTTGAGGCTTTAAACGCGGCCCAGGCTGCTTTAGCTGAGGTGGATTTTGGTTTTGCCCCTTTGCTTCTGGATGATGAGGCCCGGATTATCATCGAAACCCAGCCCGGAGTCGAGATTGCCCGCCTGACATACCCCCAACAACCCGCCGACCCTGCCGCATGGGCAACGGTAGATAGTTTTGTCTCGGCTTATGGGGTGCGACAGGTATTGCTTGGCTCACCCCAAGTTGGCCGGGTGGCTTTGGGTATGTTAACTTTCCCTGCATCAGTAGGCCAGGCTGCTGAGAACGTGGAACACATAGCCGCCTGGGTTACTTTTGCCGACAGAAGTCGTGCTATCGTTGACCTGACCCCACTCTCAACTAATTTTGCGCCCAGGCATACGCCGGGCCAAATGTTGACCGACCCCAACCAACTCGAGGCTATCTTTACTGACCGGCGAACCGGTGTGCTTCTGAACCAGCTACAGCCGATGACCACGATTGAGCAAGATGACCAGCTTTATTATTTATTGGCTAAAGTGATTGTATCTTATGACAGTTACGAATTTTCGTTGCGGACACACCCGGTAAAGCCCGCCGATCCCATGACCCCTATGGAGATTAGACCAGGAGCCTCGGTGGGGGTAAAGATAAATCGAGATGAGTTTGCGGCGCTACAAAAGCTATTGATTGAGGATGGCCTCAGCGCCTTCGATGAGAACCCCAATCTTTTGCTTCACGATGGCAGTACCGACCAGACCCTGATCGAGATACAGAATGAACATCTTGATTTGCTTTGGCATTTGATTACCAAATTTGAACACCAACCCCCCGACTCTTCCATCCCAACCGCTACCCCGACCATTACACCCACCCCTAGCCCTACTCTAACCCCGATACCAACCGCCACACCCAGACGATTGCCTCTAGTTACTTCTTGAGCAATGAAGAATGTGGGCCATGTAACCATAGAACCTGTTAAGGGGCCGAGTTTCGGTGGGATGCGACTTATTGCTAATATTAGCTAATGAATTCCTTTCAAATCGTATCAAAGGATAAGTTGTGACATGGAAAAACTTACTCGTCAGCAGATAGAAGACCATATAGCTGTAATGGGTAGTATCAATTTGGTAGAACAAGACCTACAAGGGTTAGACTTAAGTGGGCTATTTATGGGACGGGCCAACTTGAGCGGGGCTAACTTGCGTGGCGCAAACCTAAGCCGAGCCGTTCTTGTTGACGCGTTTCTCATCGACACCGATTTGACTCAGGCTAACTTAGCAGAAGCTGACTTGACGGACGCCGAGTTGAGCGGAACAGCCAATTTGAGTGGGGCAGACTTGCGCAAGGCCAAGTTGGAGGGAGCCAAATTAACAGATGCTAATTTGAGGGGGGCCAACTTGAGTGGGGCTAACCTGACCAAAGCGGATCTAACCGCAGCCAACCTGAGCCAAGCTAACCTGACCGGAGTCGATCTACTAGGAGCGGCTGATCTTAGCCGAGCAACGTTGAACGAAGCCAATTTAAGCGAGGCTAATTTAAAAGATGTGAAATTACGAAACACCAACCTGAGCGGGGTTAATTTACGCAAGGCCAACCTTGATGGGGCTGATATGCGAGCCGTCATATTACGGGGGGCTGACCTTAGTGAGGCGACCCTTCGCCGGGCCAACTTGAGCAAGGCCGATATGAGTGAGGTTAACCTCAACGGCACGGATCTGACGGATGCCACTCTCCGTGAAGCTGGTTTACACCAAGCCACTTACAATCGCCGCACGATTTGGCCCAAGGGTCTCATCCCCACCATTACCGGCGCAATTTCCAAAGAAAGCGTTTCAGGCCAGCAAGAGTGAGTAAAATTAAATCGACGATTCTCTATGTTGGGATATCAATATTCTATATCCGCTTGAGCGCGTATGCCTTATCAAAAATTCCCGAAGGTGTTATTTTTGTCCCCATATAATCTGTTGTAAGGCATCCATATCTAAATGCGTGCGTACATGATCGGCCAAGCGGTTATAGGCTTGCTGCCGGTCAAAAGTATGGCCGTCGTTTCTCCAACCAAGGCTGCGGAGCCAGGCATGGCGAAAGGCATCATTATTAAATATGCCATGTAGATAAGTTCCCCAGATTCGTCCGTCAGAATTAATAGTGCCGTCGGCATGACCATCAAGCGAGGATTGAATATAACATAGGGGAGATGAGTGGCTATGAGTAGGGGGGCTGCATCCCATATGAATTTCGTACCCCTGAATTGAGCCACCTCGTAGCGGGACAAATGGGCCGATATCGGCTTGAATAGTGGCCTGGACTTGCACGGTACGTTTATTCCCGGTAAATATAGTGTTTATGGGCAATAACCGGAGACCGGATGCCTGAGCCCCAGCTATGGCCTCGATGCCGTCAGGATCAACCAGAGATTCACCAAGCATTTGATAGCCACCACAAATACCGACGATAGCGATTCGTTTTTGCGCCAGAGAGATAATCCGCTCGGTTAAGCCAGATCTATGCAGCCATGCTAAATCTGCCAGTGTCATTTTGGAACCTGGCAGGATGATAGCATCAGGTTCATCCACCTCCTCAACTTGGTCTACATATCGTACTTGTACTCCTGCCTCTTGTCTCAAGGGATCGAAATCATCAAAATTAGCAATATGAGGTAATCGAATGATGGCAATATCAACCAATTGTGACTCTGGGCTATTGTGTTGTTGCTTTTGCTCATCCAGGGCTACCGAGTCCTCCTCAGCGATGCCTATATCGGGCAAATACGGGATGACTCCCAGCGTAGGCGTATTAAAGGCCCGTTTTTGCAGCATATCCAGACCATCGCCGAGCAAACTAATATCCCCTCGGAACTTGTTAAGAACAAAAGCCTTCACCAAGGCACGCTCCTCCGGTTCCAAAAGGACCATCGTGCCAACCAAAGAGGCAAAAACACCGCCTCGGTCAATATCGCCCACGAGGAGAACGGGGGCTTGAGCGTGCAATGCTACTCGCATATTGACAATATCTCCCGCTTTGAGGTTGATTTCGACGGGGCTACCTGCCCCCTCCATAATGACTAAATCATTGCGTTGGCGAAGACGCTCCAGAGCCATAACGACGTTCTCCCATAGATACGGCTTTATGTTAAACCAGTTTGTGGCCTCGATGTGGGTGTAGGGCTTACCGTTCAATATCACCTGGCTACGACCATTGCTCTCCGGTTTAAGTAGAATAGGATTCATGTCAACGTGCGCCGATATACCTGCGGCTTCAGCCTGAGCTACCGTTGCCCGGCCAACTTCGTGACCTTCGGGGGTCACTCCGGCATTGAGGGATATATTCTGGGCCTTAAAAGGGGATACCCGGTAGCCATCCTGGGAGAATATTCGGCACAGGGCTGTCACCAGAATTGACTTCCCTGCATTGGAGTGGGTTCCCAAAATCATCAACGTTTTAGCACTCATATTGCTTTTTCCCGCCATTTTTTCGCGTAGTGATATTACCTATTCCAAAAAACAACAATCTCACTAAATAACAACTAACATGGGCCTCAATCTTTGTCAAATACCTAACTACTTGCTATCATATTTTGGGAAACTTGACTTTGCTACCACCAGAGGTATTGATGAATAAACAACACCAGGAGCCGAAAACCATTTTTATTGCTTGTGCTGCCTTGGGTCGGGAAGTAAAGGCCATCATCAAGAGGCATGGCTGGAACGCCGACTTTGAAGCCATTGATGCCAAATTACATCTCTACCCCGATAAGATAGGCCCGGCAGTGGAAGAACGACTGAAGAAGAACGATGGCAAGTATGAGCGCCGGGTCGTTGTCTATGGGCATTGTGGTGCTTTTGACCTGGATGGTATCTTGGAAAAGCATGGTGCGGTTCGCCCTTTGGGGCCACACTGCTACGAAATGTATGGCGGCGAACACTTTGCCCAGGCCCTTGAGCAAGAACCCGGCACCTTTATTTTAACCGATTATCTCATCCATGCCTGGGATAAGTTTGTGGTGAAGGGCCTTAAGCTTGATAAACACCCTCAATTGAAAGAGATGATGTTTGGGAATTACCGTCAGTTACTTTATTACAGCCAAGAAGAGGATGATGACCTCATTGCCAAAGCTCAGGAGATTGCAGACTGGCTGAAATTGACCCTGGTGGTTGAGCATGTCGAGTATGGCGATTTAGAACGACGCCTGGTGGCAATTATGGAGGGCAAAGAACAACCCACTTCCTCTCTGACCCTCGATGGCTTTACCGGTGGTTATCCGGTGGCTGGCTAACGAGTACCCCTCGCTTTTTTCGCTAATTTTTCAAATCGATGTTAATTTTAAACTCATCCAGCCAGGCCAGATAATCATCGTAGCTGTTGAGCCAGCCCACTCTCGACAAGAAATCCTTTAGAGATGAACTGGCAGTTCGCAACTGTCGAATTTGAGGGCCGATGGGGTCAATGGAGTCAGGGCCAAAGGCATAGGAACCATAAAAGGCAAAGTAGGCCTGGTTGAGTTTACGCAAGTTATACCCTTTTTCGACCAGCTTTTGGCGTTCAACCTCCATATAAGCTTCAGCCTCTTCTATTTGACCTGCGGCCAAGAGTTGGTCCACCCGCAATCGAATACGGCGCATCGCCAAATCAAACTCAGATGGCTCACGGGGAATCGGGATACCCTGGTTATCAACGGGCGGCAAGCGGTCAATCCAGTCGGGGTAAAAACGGGTAATAACCTTGCGGCTTAACTCTTTGCCAACGATAGTAGCGGTTGTTTCGTTGATGGTCGTTAACTTGGGGTAGGTCTGATATCCCCAGCTAATGTTGGTTGGAAAGGTGAAGAGATAGTTATGCACCCATTCATGAGAGATAGTTTCAAGGAGTCCCGGCAGGTGAGAGGTGTTAATGACGATGGTCGGGTAGCTACCCAGACCCCCGACATTCACCACATAACTTGAGATGTCGCCTCGTTGGTCGAGTTTGTCTTCAATTTGGGTACGGATATTGTTATCCAGGCCAGGTTGCAGGCCCACAAAATGTTGGTTCTGAATTCTATCGCGTGGGGACAGAATGAGGGCAGTAGGGGGGTCAATCAAGCGAAACGCAACGGGCGGAAAGGCTCGTCCGGCAATTACAAAACCCTCATCGTGCAAGACAGCTTCTAGCTGGTGAGCCAGGATTGTCTCCACCTGTGGCACAATATCGGCCTGGTTGGTTTTAAGTTTGGCCAATTTCTGTTCAAGCTGTTTCGTCTCTTCAGAGACATCGCTCTGCTTACCATTGGTAGCATAAATTTGGTCCAGGTCGCGTTCTACATTACGAATTTCCTCTTCAAGGCCCAAATACCTGTCTACCAAAGTACGTTGGTCAACCTCATTTGTAGGAACTGGTAGGGGTATAAGACGGCGTCCAATTTCACTGGCAATGGCTTGAGACTCCCAATCAATAAAATCGAATTGATACGGAGCCGTCACGGTCTCAACTTCGACGAGTAGGTTCCCCGCCGGAGGGGCTGTGGCCGCACCGAGGCCAAAAATCAGAAACAAAAAAAGGAGAATTCGGGCAAATCGTCGGCGTCGGCGTCGCCGTTTAAGCCGGGCCAAGGCCTTGAGGGTTTTTCTATCAGGTATCCAGAGCATAAGGTTAAATGTTATGCTTTCCGAACTTCATCCAGCTTTTCCTGCGTGCCGATCACAACCAAAATATCATCATGCTGTAATTTTTCGTCTCCTCTAGGCGTAAAACGATACCGTTTTCTTACGCCATCGGAATCATTTTTATATCCACGATGGTCATCGTCTATTTCACTGCGAGCCTTAATAGCCACCACTAATAAGCCGGTATGCCGTCCTATATCATTTATCCACAAGTCACGGTTTGAGTTTTTATTAGCCTCAATCAGTTCCTTAAGAGCAACCACAGAAATTTCTGCTAATGGTAACTCGGTGAAGCGTAATGTTTTCTTTTTCTCGGTAGTTCGTACCATTTGGTCAAGAAAGTCGACCACTTCCGGGCGCATCATTTCCGATGCCATTCGTAAACCGCCTATCGCATTGGTTGAAATCACTTTATCCGCCCCGGCCTTTTCCAGTTTTTCCTTATTAAATTTTTCATCATTAACCCGCGCTACAATCCGTATGGTGGGGTTGAGTGACCGAGCCGTCAATATGACAAACAGATTGTCTTTGTCGTCATTCAAGGCAGCAATTAGCCCCTTGGCCTTCGTAATTCCGGCTTGCTCCAAGGTTTCATCCTCGGTAGCGTCTTCATTAATATATAAAAATCGTTTGCCCTGCTCTTTCACACACTCCTGGGCATTCTTAAGCACCGCTAAATTTTGCTCAATGACAACAAAAGGGATGTCGGTTTCGCTAAATCTCTCAATGATATGAGAACCGGTACGTCCTGCCCCACAAAGAATATAGTGATCTTCTAACTTTGCAATCTGTTTAGCCATTGTGTTGAGCATCGATGTTTAGCCCCATATATTGGATAACCATATCTCAAAACTGCTTTGGGATAAAACCTCATTATACAACTTAACTCGCTGTTCTGGAGTGGCAATGACAATCAATACATCGCCATGCTGCAACTTGGTATTGCCTCTTGGTGTGTAGATATAGGGGTCACCACCTTCTTGATGTTCCCGTTTGACAGCAACTACCATCAATTCTGTGCGCTGTCCGATGTCAGTAATCGATAACTCGCCGGTGTTCAGGCGCTCCACTAACACCGGCACCTTAATCTCATCAACATACAGTTCTTCCAAACGCAAAATTTGGCCGGTTTGTTGTTCGGCCCGGAGCATTTCATCTAAGAGGGTAACAACCTCCGAATGAAGCATCTCGGCGACCATACGCCGGCCGCTAACACCATTGGGTGAAATAATCGTATCGGCCCCAGCTTTTTCTAACTTATTTCTGTTTTTCTCAAGATTCATTCGGGAAATAATGCGCAAATCTGGGTTGAGGGAGTATGCGCTTAACACAATAAAAACATTATCTTTATCATCACTCAAGGCTGCGATAAGCCCCTTGGCCCGTTTTACACCGGCCAGATGCAAGGCTTCGTCCTGGGTAGCATCACCTTGAACATAAGGAATATCAATCTCACGCAGTAATTCCTCCAAAACGAGCGGATCTCGCTCGATGACGACAAAAGGCACCTGGGTCTTGTAGAACTCTATAGCGATCTGTTTGCCTACCTGCCCGGTACCACACAAAATGTAGTGATTGTTCATTTTGACAATCTGTTTATCAACTTTTTTGCCCTGAATGAATCGATGGAGATTGCCTTCGATAACAAATGAAGCCACTGAAGTGATGGCATACCCGCCAATGCCAATGGCAAATAGACTCAAAACGATTGCAAAAAGCCGTCCAGAAAAAGACTGTGGACTAAAATCACCGTATCCAATGGTCGTCATGGTGATAATCGTGGCGTAAAATGCCTCATACAAATTCCATGGTTCCAGTTGGTTAAAGCCAATTGTACCTATGATGGCGACCATCAGAAACAAAATCAGAGCCCTAACCACCCGAAGCTGCCCTAGTAACGAGGCAGGAGCTTTACTAAATACAAATACAAGTATAGCTGAGAAGCTCAGCACACTGGCCACAATAAGAGAATTTTGATTAAAGAGATCTTTTGAAGGAACGAGGAGAACGATGATTACAATACCCCCAATCAACACGCCCATTACACCTAAAGTCCATTCGACAATGGGGGTGAAGGGGGCCGGTTGTTTAAAGATATTAAGGTCTTGAACCTGACCATGCATTTTGGTCAAGAGTTTGGTTCTGGATAAGGCCGCATAGATATGCCAGCCCGCCAGACCAAAAATCAAGACATCGCCGATTAAATCGTAGATGAGCACCGATGGATAAGGCAAGTTCAAGAGTGATTTTAGCATTACCCAACCCACCAGTGTACCCAGTCCAGCAGCCACCCACTCCCGGCGTCTATTGAGAGAGTATGCCTCTATTTCCAAACGGTTGAAACGATCATTGCGGGGTACCATAGAGCGAAAGACTTCTATGGCTCGACTCAGGAGGTGCTGCAAGATGGGTATAGCTAGTAACAGGTAGACAAGCATAATAGGGGGTACCAAACTGATCTTCCAACTTTCACGGCTATTGAGCATAACTACGGCGAAACCATCAGCGTATGCTCCTAACAGAAATAAGATATAAAAGACAATACCAACAAGCAAGCTGGCCACTGACCATGGTAACCGACCCATTCGGGCCAGTAGCTCTTCTGGCAAGGTTGGGGAATCATTTGGTGGCATGTCAAAAAGTTTTGTAATTTCACGCCAACTATTTATTATAATGGTCTTCAAGCCATAACTATTTCCAATAAATTTTGTTCTATCCGCGGATTTTGTTGCCATATATCTATTTCTCCCCTGGCATACAATGGCATTTAGCTTTGCCCTGCCAACTCATCGATCATGCCCTCAATGAGTCGAAACCCACCGCGCCAAAAATCAGGGCTGGCCATATTGATGTTGGCCTCGCTCAAGATATGGTTAGGGCTGGCGGAGCCGCCATAAGCTAAAATCTTGAGCAACTTGGGCTTAAAGCTGTCACCAGCCTCTTTGTATTTTTGGTAAAGCGATAATGCCAGTAGTTGTCCAAAGCTATAGGCATAACAGTAAAACGGTGCATGGTAAATATGAGGAATACTAATCCATTCGAGTTGAAAATCATGGCTAACATCTATCGAGTCACCAAATTGTTGGGCCAGATTCGATAGGTAGAGTTCGTTTAACTCGTCCATGCTGCTGCCTTGCGCAATCCGATGGTGGGCTTCTTGCTCAAAGAGAACAAAATATGCCTGTCGTAAGATGGTGGCGTAGGCATCGTCTATCGCTTCGACCAATAAATCGCGACGTAATACTGGGTCGTTCTCTTCGGTTAAGAGTTGGTCGGTCAGCAGCATCTCTGAAAACACCGAGGCTGTTTCGGCCAAAGGCAACGCCGAATGAAAGGTCATCACAGAGTGGTCGGCAGCCATCAGTGCATGGATGGCATGCCCCAGTTCATGCGCCAAGGTAGCCACATCGCGTGGTTCGCTGGTGTAATTGGCCAATATCCAGGGAGCCATTCCGGGCAGAATACTGCTACAAAAGGCTCCACCCCGTTTGCCGGAACGCACTTCGGCATCGATGTGTCCCTCATCGAATATACGGTGAGCATGGCTGGCCATCACCGGTGAGAATTCGTGAAGGCTATGCAGAACCATATCAACTGCATCACCATAGGGGATTTGCTTGGAAGCAGTTTTCTTAAGCGGTGCATACAAATCGTAGCGGCGCAACTTTGGCATATCTAACCACTTCGCCTTTAATTTAAAGTAGCGATGAAAAACTCCAGCCTTTTCCGTGCAGACGGCCAACAAGGTGTCGACCACGGTATCTGGTACATCATTAAGCAGGTTGCGCACAGATATGGGAGAAGAAATATGCCGTAGTTTGATATTTTCTGTGGCCCAATCTCGTACCCGGTGAATATAAATCTGGGCCAATACGGCATCTTCTTTATTAAAAACCCCATATAACTCCTGATAAGCCGCAGCCCGCAACTCTGGCGAAGCGCTACGAACATAGCTCATCAACTCTCCGCGGGTTAGCTGCTTTTTCTCGCCATCGACTTCTTCTAGTTCGAAGACAAATTTGTTGGTAATCATATCATAGAGCGTGGTCAGCGCGTTAACACCGTTCACATCTTTGATGTTGATGATTTGCTCTTCGACCTCCGAAAGGGTGTGGTCTTTAAAGAGGCGTGTTTGTTCCAGGCTATAGCGCATATCGCCAGCATGGGCTAAAAGACGCTCCGCAGCCTCGTCATCGAGGCTTCTCCACCATAAATAGAAGAAGAGTATACGATTTTGTGCTTCGGCGAGAAGTTGTTCCATACGCCCCATAAAGGCCAGAGCGCCTTGATTCTGGGTGTTCTCCGCAAACCAAAGGTGACCATAGCCGCCCAGCCGGTGCGTAAGCTCGGTGAAGGTTTCGACGCATTTAAGCATTGCAAGAAAATCTTTCCCGCTCATCTCTGCCGATAGAGTAGGGCGTAGCGCCTCGATGGCGGCTGTGGTTGTTTCTAGCTCCTCCACGGCTCGATCAACCGCAGGGTCTTTGGAGCCGGGAAATAGGGCGCTCAAATTCCAGCCAGTCTGTTGATATTGTCCATTCTTTTGCGTCATTTGAAATTATGCTCCTCCGCTATTTTAACAGAAATTCACGCCAAAATAAATTTTTCGATAGCCAGAGCCACCCCATCATCAGCCACCGAAGGAGCAACCCAATCGGCCAATTGTTTCAGGCTGTCGGGGGCATGGCCCATCGCCACTTTAGTTCCGGCCACCCCGAACATGCCCAGGTCATTGTAAGAATCGCCGATAACCAGGGTTCGCTTGAGGTCAATATCCAGGTAATCGACCAATTCTTGTAAAGCACCTGCTTTTGAGACAGTCCGAGCCACAGCATTTCCAAAAAAAATACCGTTACTGGGGTCGAGGCTCCAGGACATCCTGCAGAAATTTTTCATTGTCTCCGTCACAATATCAGCCCGGCGTTTTTCTTCCGTATTGGCTGCCAGCAATTGCCCCTTGACAACGTTGACCCGGCCAACCAGACTCATCAAATCTGTCACCAGCGAATTAATTTGCAGCTTTTGACGTTGGTGTTCGGCTAATTCGCCATCGTTTTCTATAAAGTAAAAATCGTGGGCATAGATTTCTAAAAAGAGGTCAAACTCTCGCGAGAGTTCCACAAGGTGCTGCATGGCTCGAGGGGGCAGGGCATGTAAAAAAATCAGCTCATTACTGGGCCATTCGACGACAGCCGCGCCATCGAATACAATATGCAATCCATCTAACTCGAGATGGCGAAATAGGTGATAACAAGCCTCTGAGGCCCGGCCCGTACCCAGAGCTACGGTAATCCCACTTTCCTGAGCTGCGCTAATTGCCTCGGCAACACGCGGG
>Ga0210124_1000949_pt1 | contig 13519 bp, 14 predicted proteins | sample Muzzi_PWC_D2_FD_185554 | JGI IMG/M metagenome (GOLD analysis project Ga0210124, IMG submission 185554) | Wetland microbial communities from San Francisco Bay, California, USA, that impact long-term carbon sequestration - Muzzi_PWC_D2 (SPAdes) | ecosystem: Environmental > Aquatic > Marine >... | reverse complement strand
CCCCGCCGATCTGGAAAACACCGAGAAGCTCTATGGCCCGGGCGACTGTCCAGACGCCCTGCTCTATTACGGCTGGTACAGCCTCAGGAAATTCCGCGACGCGTTCGACTGGGCACCGGGCGCGATCGCCGTTCACCTGGCGTCCAGTGAGGCCCGCAGCCTCCATGAAGGCGACTACTGGTGCCCGCGTCTCATCGCCGACGGGGCGACCGCGACCGTGGGGCCGGTGGCCGAGCCCTACGCGGACGCCTTCCCGCCGGCCGATATCTTCTTCCGCCACCTGGCGGAGGGACAGTACACCCTGGTGGAGGCGTATTTTCTCAGCATCCCGCACCTCTCATGGCGGATGGTGCTGGTGGGTGATCCCCTCTACCGGCCGTTCAAACTCCGGCCGTTCCGCAGAGTGGAGTGAACCGGCACGGACGCCTGCCAGATTCCCCGGACACGAGTCGCTTGACTCTACGACCGTCGGACGTAGTATCCGGAACCCTGACTAACATTAACTTTCAAAGGCTTAACGATCTACAACAACTACCATTGCCGTGCCGTTGTGACCGCCGGCGGGGTAGGCCGACGGTTTCGTGCGTCGCTGCCCAAACAATTCCTTTCCCTCGGCGGGATTCCCATCGTCGACCGCGTGCTACGCCTCTTCCAGGACCACCCGGCGATCGATGATATCCTCCTCACCCTTCCGGCGTCTCACCGCGCTGATCACGCCGCGGACCTCCAGGACCGCTACCCCAAGCTGTGCCGGGTGTTGGCCGGAGGGGACACCCGCCAGGCCTCGGTGCGCATCGCCTTGGCCGAACCGATGGCCGTCGATGGCCTGGTCTGTATCCACGATGCGGTACGCCCGCTCGTGACCGCCGCCCTGCTCGACGCCCTGCTCGCTGCGGCGGCCCGCGACGGCGGCGCGGCACCGGCCCTACCCTTGACCGATACCGTCGCCGAGGCCGACGGCGAGAACCGCGTCCGGCGCTATGTCGACCGTACCCCCTTGCGCACCCTCCAGACACCCCAGGTCTTTCGCTACGACCTGATCCGCGAGGCGCACGAGGCGGCCGCCGCCGCGCCGGTGGATTTTACCGACGACACCGCGGTCGCGGCCGCCGCCGGCTGTACCATCCGGCTCGTCCCGGGTGATCCGAACAACGTCAAGATCACCACCCCGGACGACCTCGTCCTCGCGGCGCACCTGCTGGCCATGCAAGAGGAGCGACGATGACCCGGATCGGCCACGGCTTCGACGCCCACCGTCTGGTCCCGGACCGTCCCCTCATTATCGGCGGCGTCACCCTGCCCTTCGCGCACGGCCTACTTGGGCATTCGGACGCCGATGTCCTCACCCATGCCATCTGCGACGCCCTCCTCGGCGCCGCCGGCGCCGGGGATCTCGGCCGTCACTTTCCGGACACCGACCCGAGCCTCGCCGGCATCTCCAGCCTGGAGATCCTACGCCGCGTCCACGCACTGCTCAGTGCGGATGGCTGGACCGTGGGTAACGTCGACGCGACCGTCATCGCACAGGCACCCCGTCTCGTCCCACACATCCCGGCGATGGTGAACAACCTCGCCGCTTGTCTGAAGGTGGGGAGCGCTGCAATAAACGTCAAGGCGACGACCACGGAGGGGTTGGGGTTCACCGGCGAAGGGCTCGGAATCGCCGCCCACGCCGTGGCCTTGATTCACTCCCGGTGACCGATGGCCGATTTTTCCGCCTTCCCCACACCGGAGCCTCAGCCGCAACCCACGGCCACCCTGGACGAGCCCACGGCGCCGGTACGGGTACGATTCGCCCCTTCGCCCACCGGCCCCCTGCACGTGGGTCACGCGCGTACCGCCCTGTTCAACTGGCTCTTTGCCCGGGCGGAGGACGGGCGATTCATCCTACGCATGGAAGACACCGACCCCGAGCGGTCGGCGCTGGAGGTCGAGACCCACATCATGGAGGACCTCGCCTGGTTGGGCCTCGACTGGGACGAGGGCCCCGACCGCGGCGGTCCCGCCGGCCCTTACCGCCAGGGCGATCGCCTCGCCATCTACCGCGCCCAGGCCGAGACCCTCCTCGCCGACGGCAGCGCCTATCCGTGTTTCTGTACAGAGGCGCGCCTCGCCAGTGACCGCGAGCAGGCCAAGCGTGACCGCCTCCCGTACCGCTACCGGGGTCACTGTCGCAAGCTCGACCCACGCGAGGCAGAGCGTCGCCGGGCCGCCGCCGAGCCCCACGCCATCCGGTTCCGCACCCCCGCCGGCACGGTTCATGTCCAGGACCGCCTACGCGGCCTCATCACCTTCACCGGCAGCGACTTCGGCGATTTCGTCCTGGTGCGAGGCAACGGCATCGCGGCATACAACTTCGCGGTGGTAGTGGACGACGCCCTGATGGGCATCACCCATGTGATCCGCGGCGACGACCACCTCCCCAACACCCCGAAGCAGGCCCTGCTGTTCGACGCCCTCGCCTTCCCCCGTCCCGAGTTCATACACCTCTCGCCGGTACTCGCCCACGACGGCCGTCGCCTGAGCCGCGACGATCGCCCCGCCACCCTCGCCGGTCTGCGGGCAGCCGGAATCCAACCCGCAGCATTGGTGAGCTACCTCGCTACCCTCGGCTGGGCGCACGATCGCGACCGCTCGTCGATGGGCCTCGACCAGCTCGCCCAGGAGTTCGTTGCGGATCGCCTCTGCCACCACCCCGCGCACCATGACGAGGCGCGGCTACACTACTTTCAGCGCCGCCATCTGCAGTTGCTGCCCTCGGAAGAGCTCGCCCGCCTCGCCCTCCCCTATCTAACGGAGGCGGGTCTGCTGCTGGAGCCCGTCACGCCGGAAGACCGGATGCGACTGGCGGCCGTCGTCGCTGCACTGCACGGCGAGATCCATGACCTGCCCACCGTGGCCGAGCAGCTCGCGTACCTTTTCCGTGCACCGGTGCCCGAGGAGTCGATCGCCCTGCTGGCCGACCCGGCGGGTGCCCTCGCACCGGTCGACTCCCTGGCCGCGGCCCTCGCTTCCTCACCGGAGCTGACCCCCGAGACCGCGGCGACGATGCTACGCGGGGTGCGCCAGACGAGCGGCGCGGAAGGCCGACCGTTTTTCCTGCCGATCCGCGCCGCCCTCACCGGACGCGACCGCGGGCCGGAGCTCGATACGATTATCCCACTTCTCGGCGGCGACGAGGCGTGCCGCCGGCTCCATGCGTTCGCCGCCGCCCTGCGCGGTCGTTGATCGGGGCCATCTCCGCCAACGGGTGAGCAGGGCTGGTCATCCCGCGGACGCCTCCTTTCGCCAGCCGGAGCCTTGACCTAAGGTGGGTATCCAGGCGCTACGAGAAGGAACCGGTCGGCCTTTCCCAACCCGCCCTCGCTCCCATGAACCTCTGGCAACTTATCCGCTCGGACTTCCGGGCGATCTTTGAACGCGATCCGGCCGCAACCAACCGGTTCGAGGTCGCCCTCACCTACACCGCCTTTCACGCGGTCCTCCTCTACCGGCTCGCCCACGCCTTGGTGGAGCTCGGCATTCCGGTCCTGCCGCGGCTGATCTCCACCATCGCCCGTTTCCTCTCCGGCGTGGAGATTCACCCGGCCGCCCAGATCGGACCGCGCTTCGTCATCGACCACGGCACTGGCGTGGTGATCGGCGAGACCACGGAAATCGGCAACAATTGCCTCCTTTTCCAAGGGGTCACCCTCGGCGGTACCGGCAAGGAGCACAAGAAGCGCCACCCCACCCTGGGCGACCATGTGGTCGTGGGCGCCGGAGCGAAGATCCTCGGCTCGATGCGCATCGGCAGCTACACCAAGATCGGGTCCAACGCCGTGGTCCTGTCGCCGGTCCCCGACCACTGCACCGTGGTGGGCGTGCCTGGCCGGATCGCCCGTATCAAGGGCGAGCTGCCGGAAGAGGGGATGGACCACATCCACATGCCGGACCCCATCGCCGAGCGGTTCCGGGCGCTGGAGGAACGCGTCGCCGACCTGTGCCGCGGCGCGGGTCTCGCCGATCCGAGCACCGAGGACGAGTCTGTCGACACATCGAATGACGACGTGGAGCCGACCGCCACCGCCGACACCGACGCGGCTGCCGTGCACCGGCAGCTCGCCGGGCTCGCAGCGCAGGTGGCCGACCTGCAGACGGCGGTTGCGGCGAGCCAGGCGCAGGCGGCGATGGCCAAGGGGATGGCGCGAGAGATCCAAGAGCTCCGCCGTCAGGTCCAGGCGGCGGACCACAAGCCGAGCACCGCCACGCACCCCAAGCCGAAGGCGAGCCTCACCCGCAAGCGACGCGCTGTCACGCGCAAGCCCGGTGGTTGATCCCCGGCGGGTCCCGCGCTGGCTTGGATCAGCCGCGCAGTGCCCTACGACGCCGCGCCGGCGAACAGCCACGGCGCCTCGGCGCGGCGACGTGCCTCGTAGGCGGCGATGGCGGGGCCGTGGGCGAGGGTGAGGCCGATGTCGTCGAGCCCGTTCAGCAAACACTCCTTGCGGAACGGATCGACGTCGAAGGCGAACGCAGTACCATCCGCCAGGGTCACGATCTGAGCCGACAGATCCACCGTCGCCTCCATCGGCTGGCCCTCCGGCCGATCGGCGCAACGGACAAACAGGTCCTCTACCGCGGCCTCCGGCAACAACACCGGCAGGATCCCGTTCTTGAAGCAGTTGTTGAAGAAGATGTCGGCGAACGACGGCGCGATCACGCAGCGGATCCCGAAGTCGAGCAGGGCCCACGGCGCGTGCTCCCGGGAGGACCCGCAGCCAAAATTGGCCCGCGCGAGCAGCACCCCGGCGTTACGATAGTCGGGCCGGTTGAGGATAAACCCGGGTCGTTCCACCCGGGTCGCCGGGTCCTGGCCCGGCTCGCCGGCATCGACGTAGCGCCACTCGTCAAACAGGTTCACCCCGAGACCGGTGCGCTTGATGGTCTTCAGGAACTGCTTGGGGATGATGGCGTCCGTGTCGACGTTGGCCCGGTCGATCGCGGCGACCACGGCGGTGAAGCGGGTAAAGGGTTCCATGGGTGGATCTCGATGAGCGGTGTGTCGTGGTTGGGAAGAACGCGGCCGTCTTAATCTGTCGATGTTCGGCGTTCAGCGGTCAGCTCTCAGCGATCAGCTGAAGGGAAGGATGCCAATTCGCCGTCGGCTTTCGCTGAAAGCTGATCGCTGACGGCTACCCAAGAAGCTCCCGTACGTCGGCGAAACGGCCGGCGACGGCGGCGGCGGCGGCCATGGCCGGGCTCACCAGGTGGGTCCGACCGCCGCGGCCCTGGCGTCCCTCGAAGTTACGGTTGCTGGTGGAGGCGCAGCGCTCGCCCTCGGCGAGACGATCGGCGTTCATCGCGAGGCACATGGAGCAACCGGGCTCACGCCACTCGAAGCCGGCGGCGGTGAAGATGGTATCCAGCCCCTCATCCTCCGCTTGCTGCTTCACCAGGCCCGAGCCGGGCACCACCATGGCGCTCACCCCGGCCGCCACCGTGCGGCCCTTCGCCACGGCGGCCGCGGCGCGCAGGTCCTCGATCCGGCCGTTGGTGCACGAGCCGATGAAGACCCGGTCCACCGTGATCTCCGTGATCGGTGTCCCCGGTACCAGATCCATGTAGGCGAGCGCCTGCTCCCACGCGGCACGGCGCACGGTTGAGTCGGCATCTGCCGGATACGGCACCCGGCCGTCGACCGCCACGACCATCTCCGGTGAGGTTCCCCAGGTGACCTGCGGGGCGATGGTCGCGGCGTCGATCTCGATGGTCGTATCGAAGGACGCGTCCGGATCGCTGTGCAGACCACGCCACTCGGCAGCCGCCCGCTCCCACTCCACACCAGACGGCGCATAGGGGCGACCCTGCACGTATTCGAGAGTCCTGTCGTCCACCGCCACCATGCCGGCCCGGGCGCCGGCCTCGATCGCCATGTTGCACACGGTCATGCGCCCCTCCACCGACAGGGCACGGATCGCATCTCCGGCGAACTCGATGACGTGGCCGGTACCGCCGGCGGTGCCGATGCGGCCGATCACGGCCAGCACGATGTCCTTGGCGGTGGACCCGGCCGGCAGCGTGCCGTCGATCCGCACCAGCATGGTCTTGGGCCGCTTCTGCAGCAGGGTCTGGGTCGCCAGGACATGCTCCACCTCGGAGGTACCGATGCCGAAGGCCAGTGCACCCAGGGCGCCGTGGGTGGCCGTGTGGGAGTCGCCGCACACGACAGTCATCGCGGGCAGGGTGATTCCCTGCTCCGGCGCGATGACATGGACGATCCCCTGGCGCCGGTCGTCCATGCGGAACTCGGTCACGCCGAACGCGTCACAGTTGGCATCCAGCGTCTCCACCTGCAGTCGGCTCACCGGGTCGCTGATCCCGATCGAACGGTCGGTGGTCGGGACATTGTGGTCGGGAGCCGCAGCCCCTCGAACGCCTGCGGGCTGGTCACCTCGTGGACGAGCTGCCGGTCGATATAGAGGATGGCGGTGCCGTCCTCCAGCACCTCCACCACGTGGGGCTCCCAGAGCTTGTCGAACAGGGTACGCGGGGCCATCGATACTCTCCGGTAACAAAGGGGGAGGGACGGTACCAGCTCACCGGCGACATTTCATCTGCACCGTGCGCCGAAACCACCGGCGGCAACGTAGCGCGCCGTCGCAATGTGCCACAGCCCGAATCCATTTAAGGAAACCAGGAAAGAAACAGGAAGGCAGGAAGCGTGCGGCACGCAACGTACCCCTTCCTGCCTTCCTGCAGTTCTCCTGCCTTCCTTATAAAAAGATCCTGCTCCGGCGCCGGGTAGAGCCGCCTTACCGGAACCAGCTCAGCAGCCGGGAGGCGAGACCACCATCGTCGTGGGGCGTGCGCGTACGCGGATCTTCCAGGGCGTACGGGGACACGTCGAGGGTCACCATTGGCCGTGGCTGCGGGTAGTCGATATTCATCGGATCTTGCCGCGGCACCCGATCCTGCGCGCCGCGCACCCGCACCTTCATCATGTAGTGGACCCCGTCGTAGCCCGCCTCGATGAACTCGTGGCCGAGGACGTTGCACAGGTGGATGACATCCTTGTGGGTCTCCTGCCAGCGGCTACGCAGGACCGTGCACTGGCCCGGGCGCAGGCGATTGAGGAGGGCCCGGGCGAGGCATACCTCCGAGAGGAGAAGCGGCCCGGCGAGATCAAACTCGCGCACCAGCTCGTCACCGAGCCGCTGCCATGCGCTCTGCTCGAAGAGCTCGTCGGCCAACCGTTCGACCAGCGTGTGCGCCTGCATCACCACGACCTCAACCTCGCCTCTCTGTCCACCACTCCGACCGTCCCGTGCCCCGCGATGGACACCGCGGCGCCAGTTCGCCTCAAAGAATACCCGAGATGGGTCATCTCTTCTTCGGTCGAAATGGCTGGCACACGGCTGGATCGGTCTCCAGAAACGGACCGTCGATGAGGTCGATACAGTAGGGGATGGCCGGAAAGACCGCGTCGAGGCACTCGCGGATCGCCTTCGGCTGGCCCGGCAGGTTGACGATCAGGCTGCCCCCCCGTACCCCGGCGATCTGACGCGACAGGATGGCCGTGGGGACGAATTGCAGCGACACCGCCCGCATCCGCTCGCCGAAGCCATCCAGGATCTTCTCGCACACGGCTGCCGTGGCCTCCGGGGTGATGTCACGCCGGGCCGGGCCGGTGCCGCCGGTGGTCACCACCAGGCAGCACCCCTGCTGGTCGCACAGCTCGCGCAGCACCGCCTCCACCGCATCCTGCTCATCCGCGACCACCCGCCGTACTCCCTCCCACGGCGAGGCCAAAATCTCACCGAGCGCGGCGACGATCGCCGGACCGCCCAGGTCTTGGTATTCGCCCCGGCTCGCCCGGTCGGAGATCGTGACGATGCCAATCCGTGCCGCTGGCTCGGCCACATTGCCCCCCTTCACGACGTCCTGCGAGCCGCGGGCCCGCTATCTTGACCACCGAACACACCATGAGAATTGACAGAATCCCGCGCACAAAGACAGGCTCTAAGCCTTCGCGTTCCTGGACGGCTCACCGCCGCCGCGGGTACAATTCTCGTCCCTTCGCGACGCGCCGGCCCGCTTCCGGCACGTTGCAAGCAGAGACGGCGGGTGGATGTCGGCATGAGTGGACTCTCGTTTGGAGGCAGGTCATGACGTTCGTGCAGAAATTGGAAAAGAACCAGTTTGGCTCACTCCCCAAGCCGGGCAAGGTGAAGGTGAAGAGCGGCGACAAGGAGCTCATCTGCGACTTCAAGGGCGAGGTCGCGATTATCGGTAAGCTCCCAGACCAACGTCGTTTCAAAGTCCTCAGCGACACCTTCGAGAAGGGCTACATCTGGGTCGACCGCGCAGACATCGAGCAGGCGTAATCGCCCGCCCGGAGCGTGAGTTCCCCTTAACCTGGGCCATCATCCGCCCCGTCATCCCTGCCGATGACGGGGCATGGCTTGGTTTTTCTCCGTCCTCAGCCTGCTCCTCCTGGTCGCTGCGCCGGCCTGGAGTGACAGCGAAAACCCGCCCACCCCGTCCTCGCCACCGGACCGGGGGGGCATCTACTCCCTCGTCGCGGTCACGCCATCCTTCGACCTGGGAACCGGCAACCCGGTTCCCGCCGCCGACTACCATCTTGTCGGCGACGACGTCGGCGAACTCGCGATCGGGGATCGCCTGGTGGTGGAGCGCAAGCGGCGCCTCGGCCCGCCGGTCTCCGAGGCGATCGCGACCCTGTATATCGCCGTGGCCACCGTGCGGATCATCCACGTAGGCGCCGCCTCTGCCGTGGCCCGCCTCGACGCCGACCTGTCCCGGCAACACCACCCCCATCTCACCTACCCGGGTCCTATGGTGGGCGACCGCCTCGTCCCGGCGCCGCCCGTGGCGGACAACGATATCGTCCTGCCGTCCGATGTCCTGTTCGACTTCGACCGTGCGGAAATCCGCGCCGACGCCCACCCGATCTTGAAGGAGGCGGCCGCCCGTCTGGGCACCCGGCCCACTGGCACGATCGAGGTCCATGGTTACACCGACTCCATCGGGGGAGCCGCATACAACCGGAGGCTCTCGCTGCACCGGGCGCAGGCGATCGCCGAATACCTCGCCGCCGCCGCCGATATCCCGCGCGCGCGGTTCATCCTCGTCGGTCACGGGGAGAGTGAGCCTGTGGCGGACAACACCACGGCCGCCAGCCGCCAACTCAACCGCCGGGTGGTCGTCCGCCTCCCCGGAGCCGTGAGCGACTGAGCCTTCTTTAGCCGGTACCGCCACCCTGCGTCACCGCGACCACATGACGCGGATGAGCTGTTCCGCCTCCGGGTACTTGAAGTCGAGCGCGCCCCCGTGGGCGTGCATCAAGGCCTCGCCGAGACGCCGGGGCAGGTGGGTGTCGGTGGTGGCGATCGCCACTCCGTCCTCACCCTCTTCCATGGCCATGATCCGGTGGAGGGGATGCTCTCCCTTCTCCAGCCCCTCCACGTTGCGGATCAGGTTGAGGATCTCCTCCCGGTGGGCGGAAAAGAAGGGACCGCCGACCTTCACCAGGCCGGCCGGGAAGCGATCGTGGGTCCGCTGGCATGCCGGGCACATCTGGCTGTGGGCATCGGCCGGTGCCTCCCCCCACATCCACCGTCCCTTGTGAAAGACCGCACCACAGTCAGGACAGCGGGTCGGTTCGGGCAACTTGCCACGGGAACGATAGGCGTCATGGCGGCGCTCCTTGACGAAGCGGTCATGCCGTTGGCCGTTTGGACGACCCACACTGCGTGTCATGGAGATTCCCCCTTGGTTCGAGGCTCCCCTCCTCACCATTCTACCCGACAACCCGTGACAGCTTTGGCCACCCGGCCACCACCGAGGGGCCACGAAGCGGCCACCGCGTGACGCCGCCCGGGGCCCGTGGCGGCGACGACGGCAACCTGCACGACGGAGTCACATCTCGTCCGTCACCGGCCCATCCAGTGCCGCCACCGGGCGCTCTGCCTCCCCCCCGTCGAGCTCCACCTGTTCGATCTTCGCAAACCGTCCGGTGAGCTTGCGGGCCGAGGTCTGGACATCCTCCACGTCGCGGTGGGCCTGATGGACATGCTTGGCTAGCTGATCCATGCGTTTGGCAAACCGCTGGAAGTCGTTGCCCAGGTGGATCAAATGTTCCTGGATGATGTGCACCTGTTCGCGAGTCTTCTCCTCCCGGAGGACCACCTGCACCGTGTTGAGCAGCGCCATCAGGGTGGTTGGTGAGGTGAGCCACACGTGCCGCTGATACGACAGGTCGATCAGGTCCGGGTGGTGGGCGTGGATCTCGGCGAAGACCGCCTCGCTGGGCAAGAACATCACCGCCCAGTCGGACGTGACCCCAGGCACGATGTATTTATTTGCAATATCGTTGATGTGCTTCTTTACGTCTTGCTTAAAGATTGCGGCGGCTGCCTTGCGGCCCCCGGGGTCCAGGTCGCCGTCCACCATGCGCCGGAAGTTCTCCAGGGGGAACTTGCTGTCGACGGAGATCTTCCCCGAGGGCGGCGGCAGCGTGAGCAGGCAGTCAACCACCTGCCCCCGATCCCCGATCGCCACCCGAAAACCATATGCCGACGGATCAAGGGCATTTCTCACCAAAAGTTCCAGTTGAACTTCACCAAAAACCCCACGCGACTTCTTGTCGGTGAGGATCGAGTGCAGCGAGGTGACGTCCCGTGACAGGTTGCTGATCTCGCTCTGGGCCTTGTCGATGGCAGCCAGCCGCTCCATCACGTCGACGAACACCTGCTGGGTCTTTTCAAACCCCTGGGTGAGGCGCTCGTCGACCTTGCCCGAGATCCCCTCCAACCGCTCGGCGGTCAGCCCCTGAAGGGCCTCGAAGCGCCGCTCCAGGTTGGCGGTGGTCTCGGCCAGCGTCGCCTTCACCTGCGCCAGGAGCCGATCCTGCCCGTCCAGCAGGGCCCTGCCCACCTCCTTCTCCTGAGCGGCGAGCCGCTCGCGCACGGCGGTGAGCTCCCGGGCCACGTGGTCCCGTAGGTCGGTGGTACGTTGCGTCACCTGCTCCCCCACCGCCCGCTCCAGACCCGCCTGCTTCTCGACGAGGTCCTCGCGCACCCCGGTGCGCAGGGTCTCGGCCCCCTGGCGGATCGCGTCGCGCACCAGCTCCGGTCGTTGCCGCCGCCACAGCAAGGCGATGCCGACCACGGCAACCGCCGCGAGCAGACAGGTGACGAGGGTGAGGAGGGTGAGAGACACGAGCGGTCAGCGGTCAGCTTTCAGCAATCAGCGGTTAACTACTAATGTATGCAGTGCACTCGCGAAAGACGACTCGCCGTTTTCTCGGGCGGTCTATCCACTTCCCAGCCGACCCGCACAAGGGAGCAGGTCCCAAGCTGACAGCTAACCGCTGAAAGCTGAAAGCTGAAGAATGCGCATCATCGCCGGCCTCCACCGCGGACGCCGCCTCGTCACCCCGCGCGGCCGCGCCACCCGCCCCACGTCGGATCGGGCGCGGGAGACCCTCTTCGCCCTCCTCGGCGATCTCCAGGGGATCCGCTTCCTCGACCTCTTCGCGGGCAGCGGCGCGGTCGGGATCGAGGCCCTGTCGCGCGGCGCGGCCCACGTCTCCTTCGTGGAGTCCGCCCCACCCGCCCTGGCCGCCCTGCGCACCAACCTCCAGACCCTCGACGCCGCCACGAGCACCGCGGTCGTCTCCCGCCCCTTGCCGGGCGCGATCGATCGCCTTGCCGGCCCCTTCGACCTCGTCTTCCTCGATCCGCCCTACGCCGCGACGACCCTCCTCACCGGGACCCTCGCGCGCCTGATCGCCGCCACCGTGATCGTGCCCGAGGGCAGGGTGGTGGTGGAGCACGATGCTCGCCACGCGCCCCCCCTCCCGGCCGGCCTCATTGCCGCCTCCACCCGCCGGGTGGGAGAGACCGCCTTCACCTTCGCCCACCTCGGCGATGCGACCTGATCCCCTGCTCCGCGTCGTGGCCGGTCTGGTGGCCGGCCTGGCCCTGGCCCACGTCTGGCCCGATCCCCACACCTTCGCCGCCATCCTGGCCGGCGGCGGCGCGGTCCTGGTCGCCCTCGCGGTCGCGCTGCGCCGCCACGGGACGGCGCCGGTGGTGGGCGGCAGCGGTCTCGCCCTCCTCCTGTGGGTCGTCCACGGCGGCCTGGCCCCGCCCCCGGCCGAGGTCGCGACCATCCCTCACCACCGGACCCTGGTGATCGGCACGGTCCACGGGCTGGTGGAACACAGCGTGGGCGAACGAGAGGAGCGCACCCGCTTCCTCCTCCAGACCGAGGCGATCGACGGGCTGCCCGCGCACACGCGGGTGCGCACCACCCTCTACGGCACCCCGCCGGCCCCGGTCCTGCCGGGCGATCGCCTGCGACTCGATGCACTGGTCCGGCCCCCGCGGGCGTACAAGGACCCGGGGGTCTTCGACTTCCGCCGCTGGCTGGCACGGGAGGGGGTTCACTGGCAGACCGGGCTCCCGCCCGAGCGGATGGCGGTCGTCGGGCACGGCTCGGACTACTCGCCCCTCCGCGCCCTGCAACGCCTCCGGGACCGCCGGGCAGCCGAGCTCCGCGCGCGCTTCTCTCCCACCACCGCCGCCCTGGTGACCGCCCTCACCCTGGGGATCCGGGACGGACTCACACCGGCGGTCCGCCAGACCTTCATCGACTCCGGGACCGCCCACCTCCTGGCCATCTCCGGCCTCCACGTCGGGCTGCTCGCGACCTACCTCTTCGCCCTCATCCATCTGGCCGCGCGCCGCACCCTGCCCCTCGCCGCCCTGCGTGACGGGCGCCCCTGGGCACACCCGCAGGCGATCGCCGCGGCGGTCGCCCTGACCGGGGTGGCGACCTACACCCTCGTGTCCGGCGCCCACACCTCGACGCGCCGCGCCGCGGTGATGATCGTCGCCCTCCTGGTGGCGCCGCTGCTGGGCCGGCGCAGCCGGCCGGGCCACGCCCTCGCCCTGGCCGCCCTACTCCTCCTGTGCCTGCGACCCGAGGCGGTGGGGCTGGCAAGCTTCCAGCTCTCCTTCGCGGCAGTCGCCGGGATCCTCCTCGCCGTCGGACGGCGTGGAGGTGCCACCGCCGCGCCGTGGCAGCGGCGCGGCATGCAACGCGCCGCCGCGTGGGCGACGGGCCTGATCCGCGCCAGCGTCGGCGCCTGGCTCGCCACGGCACCGTTCGTCTGGTGGCACTTCGGTCAGGTCGCCCCGGCCGGACTGGTGGTGAACCTGCCGGCCATACCCCTGGTCGGACTCGCCCTCCTGCCGTGCTGCTTCCTCAGCCTGGTGGTCCCCCACGGCGTACCCGTGGTCGGCCCCCTCGTCACCGCCGCCACGGACGGGACCGCGCGGGCGATGATGGCCCTGGCATCCCTGGGGGCGGGCTGGCCTGGGGGACATCTCCGCCCGCCGCCCCCCTCCCCCTACCTCCTCGTCGCCGGGGCCGCCGCGACCGTCCTGGTCGCGGCCGGGCTGTACTGGCGCCGGCGCCGTGCCCTGCCCCGCCTCGCGGCCGTGGCGGG
>Ga0210124_1000948_pt1 | contig 13530 bp, 10 predicted proteins | sample Muzzi_PWC_D2_FD_185554 | JGI IMG/M metagenome (GOLD analysis project Ga0210124, IMG submission 185554) | Wetland microbial communities from San Francisco Bay, California, USA, that impact long-term carbon sequestration - Muzzi_PWC_D2 (SPAdes) | ecosystem: Environmental > Aquatic > Marine >... | reverse complement strand
GTATCTCTGGACGACCCTGGACGACGCCTGGCTTCGCCTCGTTCTGCTGGCCGCCTTGCCGGTTACCCTCACCGGGACCGCGCTGCTGATGGCCCTCGACCACGTTCCCGGCCGCTGGCGGACCTGGAAATATTTAGCGGATTTCCTTCGCCTCTCCGCCGACCTGCGCCGGATCGTTCTGGAGCCCCGGTACGCGACGCCCCTGCTTGTCCTCTCGTTGGCCGCGAACGCGATGCCGGCCCTCGCCGTCTATGCCTTCGCCCTGGGGCTGGACCTGCCAATCTCGGCCTGGGACTGCCTCGCCCTGGTTCCGGCGGCGGTGCTCGCCATGCTGATCCCAATTTCCTTCGCCGGCTGGGGCCTACGCGAGGCGGCCATGATCGTGCTGCTCGGTTACCTGGGCGTTTCTATGGATGTTTCTCTGGCGCTGTCGGTCGCCTTCGGGTTGGCCTTGATCGTCGCCGCCCTGCCCGGAAGCGTCTTCTGGCTCATGGCCCGAAGCCGCGCGGTGCCCAGAACGCAATCGTGACCGACGAGTCCGACGCGAGGTTCGGAGAGCGCCGCGCGCCGCCCTTCAGCTCGGAGACCGCCCACAATGGCGACGCGCGACCCAGCGACAGCATCAGTCCGACTGCCGGAGTATTCATGGCGCTGGTGCTCTTTGCCACGGTCGACGGCCTGCTGCTCGCCCGGGGTCACCCCCGTCTCTTCGACGGCGCCCTGTGGGGCCCCGACAGCTACATGTGGCTGGACCGCGTCCGGCTTCTCTGGAATGGCGCAGATTGGTTCGCCCATGCCTACCCCCGCATCGACCCGCCGGCCGGTTTCGTGTCGCACTGGACGCGGCCGATGGATACCTTGCTGCTGGCCGGCAGTTGGGCGCTGGCACCGATGCTCGGGTTCGATCGGGCCCTCTTCTGGTGGGGAGCGGCAACCGGCCCGCTGCTTTTCCTGGCCACCGCGATTGCCGCGATCTGGGCGGCCAAACCTCTCCTCCCACGGCAAGCCTTGTGGCTGGCGCCGCTGATTCTCGCGACCCAGCCCGCGATGATGGCGGCCTTTGCCGCAGGACGTCCCGACCACCAGAGCCTGCTCACGTTCTTCTTCATCCTGATACTGGGCGCGGCCTTGCGCATGGCCCTGGCACCGGCCCGTCCAACACCGGCCGTTTCCGCCGCCTTGTTCTCCGCCTTGGCGCTCTGGACCAGCGTGCAGATTCTGCCGCTGATCGGTGCTGCAGTCGCGGGCCTCTCGCTCGCGTGGCTCCTGGGACAGCGTGACGTCGCGCGTTGCCTGGTGGTCTATTTCGCCGTGCTCTGCTTTGGCCTGATGGGCGCACTTCTCATGGAGTATGGCTTGGCGGCCCTGACGCCCCGGCCGACCGATACGCTTTCCCCAAATTACTTGGTGCTGTTCGGCCTGCTCCTGCTGTTCTGGATCGGCGCGACGGCTCTGCGTAAAACGGACGGCCGTGGACGCGTATTCTACTGCCTGCTCGGCGGCGGAGCTTTCGGCGCGGCCCTCTGGATCCTGTCGCCCGAGTTCTTTACCCAGCCGGTCGGCGTCATCGATCCCCTCTACCGCGCTACGCATCTGGCACGCATTCGGGAACTTCAGCCCACCATCGTGCTGGTGCCCGGCGCCGGATGGCTCGAGCAGATCGCGACCCCCGCTCTGCGACTCGGGATCGCATTGCCGGCCATCCTCTATCTGCTGTATCGACTGCTCAAAAGTCGCGGCAAGAAGCGGCATGGTTGGGGCATGCTGGCCATTGCCGCCGTCTTGTATTCCACGATGGCCCTGCTGCAATTGCGGTGGACGAATTTCGCGATTCTGACGGTTCTGATACCGTATGTCGGCCTCGTGTACGACGTGGCGTCAAGGGTAACCGACGCTGTGCGCCGGTTCCCTATACGTCAGGTGGTCAGGCCGGCGGTGACCGCCCTGGCCTGTGTTTGGCCCTTCGCACCGGGTTTGCTGGTCCAATCGCACAACATCCTTCCGGGAAACGGTAACGCCCACGCAATTTGCCGACCACAAGAACCGGCAAGAATTTTGGCCGATCCGAAAGGCTTGGGTGCCTATCCGGACACGGTCCTGGCATTTCCCGATTACGGGCCCGAGCTGCTCTATCGAACGCCGCATTCAGTGTTGTCGATTCCGAACCATCGCCCGCAGCCCGGCTACACGCTGACCTTCCGAATCATGTCGGAAAGCGATCCGAATAGGGCGCTCGCCCTCCTTCGCGAGCGAGGCATCGGTTTCGTACTGATTTGCGTCGGCTCGGCCGAAGGAGGCGTCTATAAGCCCACCGGAAAAGGCCCGAGTCTCTATCAGCGACTGGCCGCGGCAGCGCCTCCCGCCGGGCTGCAGCCCGTCGCGATCCCGGAGAACGAAGCCGGCGGCTTCCGCCTGTTCAAGGTCGAGCCGGGGAAAGATTGAATTTCGAGAGGGCGATCCCTCACGACGTCGGGCGCAAGGCCTCGGCCATCGTCTTGGCGCTGTCGAAATCGCCGCTCATGCGCATCTGCTGAAACAACTCGCTGGCCTCGGCGTAGATCTCGCTCGACTTCTGCAAGTTGCCGGCGGCCCGTAGCGCCTTCGCGTGCACGACCTTGGAGCGGGCGAGCTCGACCTTGAGCCCGAGCCCCTCCTGTTCGGCCGCAGCGGAGCGGATCGCCTTCTCGGCGCCGATGAAATCGCGCACCTCCGGGTCCGCCAGGCACCGGGCCAGGACCCTGAGGGCGATCGACCGCGGCCAGGCCTGATTGGCCTCGGCGGCCAGATCGAAGGCCACGCGCGCGAGCTGTAGCGCCCGTTCGGCGTGGCCGGCCTCGACGACCGCCTCGGCGTGCCAGGCCGAGAACAGCGGCAGCAGAAAGCGCACTCCCAGATCTTTGCTCATGGCGACGGCCCCGCCGAGACTGGAATCCGCCGTCACCGCCTCGTGGTTCAGCGCGGCGACATAGCCGCCGATCCCGGCCAGGGCGTAGCGCCGGAAAACGTCGCCGCGCGCCTCGGCGATGTCGTGCGCCCGGTCGATGGCCGCCGCCGCCGCGTCGCCCGCACCGCGCCAGGCATCCACCAGGGCGCAAACCTCGAGACTGGGGACCAGGGCGCTTTCGTCGGCCAGGGACTCGGCAACCGCGATCCCCTCTCGCGCCGCCTTTTGCGCGGCGTCGAACTCTCCGCGCAAGCCCCGCAGCAGGGCAAGCGTCGACAGTCCCTCGGCCATGTCGATACGAAATCCCCTGCGCTCGGCCTGCCCGATGCTTTGTGCGATGCGATCGATCGCACTGCGCTGACCGGAGCTCAGCGTATGCACGCGCGCCAGCAGCACTTCCGCGCTTTGCCAGACGGCCGCGGGATCGCCGCCGCGGCGCAGCTCGTCGCAGGTTCTACGTGCGTAGGTCATGGCCGGGCCACGTTCTCCGAGCAGACCCTTGGCGCGGGCGAACTGCGCAAAGACCCTCACGCGCTGCGTCGGATCGTCGCAGTCGACAAGCAGCGCCTCGGCTTGTGAGAGGAACGCTTCCGCCTCCTGCGCTTCCCCGTCGGCCACCGCCAATCGGGCAAGCCCCAGCAACGCGTCGAGCAAGGCGTCCCGGACCATCGTCGTGGGATCGAGGCCATTCGCCGTCTTGACAGCGCGTTCGAACCACTTGCGGGCCGCGGCCCGGCGCCCTTGATTCTCTTCCGTAAGGCCGGCACCGACTTCGCAGCGCAGCCTTTCTTCGAACCGTCCGGCCGCCGCGTAATGCCGGGCGAGTTCCGGAAAACGGTTCGTCGAGTCCTTCGAATGCAGCGCCGAGATCGCCTCGGCCGCGGCCCGATGCAAAGCGATCCGGCGCTGCGGCATGAGAGCCTCGTAGACGCTTTGCGCGGTGGCCGGATGGACGGCGATCCGGCCGTCGCCACGCGAGGTCACGATGCCGCGCCCCGCCAGCTCTTCGAAAGCGGCCACCAAAGGATCGTCGGTCAGGTCGGTCATGGCCCCCAGCACGGCACAGTCGATCGGCCCGCCCAGGACGCTGGCCGCGCGTAGGACGGACAACGCCGCCGGGCCAAGACCGGCCACGCCATCCGACTTCGACGCCGGCTGCGAATCTCGCACGATGGCACCGTCGTCCGCCGGAATCGGCGGCGCGCTCCCGGCTTCCGGCGATTCGGCGTCTTGGAGCATGCCGGAAGGGCCATTCCCGAGGATCTCCCGGTAGAGGGCCTCCGTCTCATCGTCCGGTGCAACGGCGAGGTCGCGCGCCAAGATATCCCGACAGGCGCGAAATTGGGTCAAGGCCGTGGAGCGCAGCCCCTGAGCTACGAACAACCGCATGAGATGGCGATGCAGATCCTCGCGGTACGGGTCGAGCTGCAGCGCCGAGCGTGCCGCCGCAATCGCACCCTCGCGGTCGCCCCGTAGCTCCCGCTCGTCCAGCAGGCGAACGAAGGTCTTCAGCGCCATGTCGCGATAGCGGCTACGGGCCGCCGACAGCCAGTCCTCGAAATCCGGCGCGTCGAGACTGAGATCCGCGAGAAATTCGCCGCGATACAGCTCGGAGGCGCGGGCCAGGTCCTCCGGGGTGCCGCTCGTCACGCGCGCCTCGAACTCCGCAACGTCGACCCAAAAGCTGCCGGGGTAAAGCGAAACGAGCTGGCTCTCCAGATGCAGCGCCGTCACTTCGTGCTGTGCGAATTCGCGTGTCAGTGCGAATAGGGCCTGCCGCAGGCTCTGCCGGGCACGGGATTGATCGGACTCGCCCCACAGCAGGGTGGCAAGGGCCTCGCGGGACGCCACCTGACCGTTGGCGACGGCCAGGTATCCCAGTATCGCCTCGCCCTTGCGCAGGGGAATCGCGATCGCTTGACCGGACTCGGTCTCCAGTCGGAACCCGCCGAACAATCGGAGACTAAGCTGCGATGCCACGCGCGAATCTCCTCGGCTTCATCCCGGTCGAATGCAGTGCGGAGGTCTTGGGCAAGGCCCTTCCCCGCCGCCGCGGCGTCAGCTTGCCCGCCGCCGCGCCGAACCGCCGCCCCGCTCCTGCTGCTGGTCGTCGTCCGGGACGCGTTCCATTTCCTCGGCGCGCGGGAAATAGAGCGTGACCGTCGTTCCCCGCCCTTCGCCGCCCTCGATTTCCATGCAGCCGCCGGACTGCTGCGTGAATCCGTAGACGATGCTCAGGCCGAGCCCAAGGTGCGTTGCACGGTCCCTCGACGTGAAGAAGGGGTTCAGGGCACGCTCGGCAAGGTCGCTCGACATGCCCGGTCCGCTGTCCTGGATCGAGATACGAATGTAGTCGCCGGGAGACATCCCCGGCCTGGCCACCGTGAAGTCGCGCCCGAGGCGCACGTTGGCACACTCGACGACGAGCCGGCCGCCGTTGAGCATCGCCTCGAAGGCGTTGCGCAACAGCTCGCCGACCGCTTCGGCCAGCCGGCCGGCATCCAGCAGCGTCGGCCAAAGCCCGGCCCCGGTGATCACCTCGATCGAGATTCCCGGCGGCATTTCGGCGCGTTGGCGGCGCACCACCTCGCCCAGCGTCTTGTCCACCTGCAGCGTCTCGGGGGCCAGCCTCTGGCGTTGGGCAACGGCTTGCAGCTTTTCCGTCAGGGCCTGCACGCGGCCCAGGCCGCTGCGCCCGCCGGCGGCGTTCGGGAGCACGCTCACGTCGCCCGAGATTCGGCGGTTGCCCGCTTGCGGCTCGGCGGCCTCGGCCGACATGCCGAGGTTTCTGAACTGATCGCAAAGCGCGGCGAAGGACTGCGCCATCTGCGTCATGTGGCTGGCCGCCGCACGTCCCAGGTCGCGCTGCTTGAACTCGCTGATGTCGTAAAACCAGCAATAAGTCTCGCCGGCGCCCGCCTGTCCCTCGAGCTGCAGCACCCAGCGCCCGCCGTCCAGTTTCTGCTCGATCGCGCCGCCGGCCCGCGCGTGCCAATCGAGCCGCTCGCGAATCCAGGTTTCCGGCCGGATCAGGCGGCTGGCCGGCAAATGGCGCTCGGCCAACTCGCGGCAGAACTCCTCGTAAGGCGTGCCCGCCAGCAGCAGGTCCGCAAGATCGGGAAACATCCCGCGCAGACCGTCGTTGGCGCAGATCAAGCGGTCCCGGCGATCGAAGATCGCGGCGCCCCCGGGGAAACAGTCGAGCAGCTCCGCCAGGTCCAGACTCGGGGAACCGCCGGTTCGGCGCCGTTCCGCCCGCCACCGCGCCGTCAGCGCCAGAATCATCTGCTGGATTTCGATGGAATGGAAAGGCTTGCGCAAAAAGAACAGTTGGTCGGCCGGCGGCACGCGCTCGCTCAATTCGACCGGGTGCAATTCGGAGCCCGGACCGACCAGAATGATCTGAAGGTGCGGATCCAGCGCGCGCAGCTCGGTCGCCAGGCGCACGCCGTCGTCGCCGCTGCCGATCGCGACGAGCGTGATCGCGAAGGGCCGATCCTCGGCCAGGGCGGCGCGAAGCTTGCCCAGGGCCGCGTCTCCATCCCCTGCGAAGACAAGGTCGATGGCCGGGAAACGCTTGTGAGCGCGCGCGGCGCCGAACAGCTCCGGTGCCCAGACGGCGAGCCCGGATTCCTCGCCCTGCTTGGCCTGCGGCGCCAGCATCAGCCGATAGTCATCGGCGAGACTGTGATCGCCGTCCGCAACCAGAACGCGCACCGCATAGGCGTTCATGATGGAACATCCCCCCGCATGAAGGCCTTACCCTCAGTCGTTAACGGAGTGTGACCGAGGTTGGCGGCCCTATTCAAGCCTGTCATGCGACCGACCAGCATAATTTTGTATGAGGCTGGGTTTCGATTAACAAAAAGCAAAGTCTTCGCATTAACGCTTTAACAATCATACTGAATTTCTGACACAAAAATGCCACCGAACACCCGTGCGTCCTGAATTCCGGCCCGAATCGGCCCTCGGGACGGCAATAACGCGCGGCCCTGTACTGCCGTCCGCCCGCGCATTTGCCGGCCCCGCTCTTGCCGCCGGTCGCGCTCCCTGGGCCCTTATATACTCTGCCGGGGCCAAGATATAGTTAAACAATTCAAGGTATTGTGGCGGCTTCGCTGATCCAGGGACGCGTTCCGCCCAGGCCATGACCCTCCCCGCCACGCAACCGCAGCCGACCGCCGCCGATCCCATCTTCGGCGGGGATCTGGCGTTTCTGGCCGCCTACAGCCAGTTCTTCGCGGTTTCGCGCGACCTGGACGCGACCCTGGAGACCGCCCTGGCCGGCATTCTGGCCGCCACCCGGGCGGAGGCCGGCGCCCTGCTTCTGCAGGAGCCCGGCGACGGCGGCCTGACCTGCCGCATCGCCGTCGGGCCGCATCCCCTGCGCGGCGCCCGGATCGAGCATGCCGGCGACCTCGTGGCGCGCTGCCTGCGGCACAACGCGGTCGAGTTCGCCGACGCCCCGGAGCCGGGTCTCTGCGCCTCCATGGCGACGGACGGTCGGCCCTTCGGCGTGATAGAGCTGCGCGGCAAGTCGGGCGGCGGCGCCTTCGACGGCCGCGACGCCCATCTCCTGCAAACGCTGGCGAACCTCGCCGCCCTGGCGGTGGCCAACGCCCGCATGGCCGACGAACTGGTGCAGCGCCAGGTCACCCAGCGCGAGCTCGACCTGGCGGCGGAGATCCAGCGCAACCTTTTGCCCAGGCGGCCGGACGGCGACTACCCCGTTTCCGGGATCAACCGGCCGATCCGCCAGGTGTCCGGCGACTTCTACGACTTCTTTCCCCTGACCGACGACAAGGTCGCGTTCGCGCTGGGCGACGTCTCCGGAAAGGGCATCAACGCGGCCCTGCTCATGGCCAAGGCGGCGAGCCTGTTCCGCTGTCTCGGCAAGCGCAGCGACGATCCGGCCGCGATCCTTTCGATCCTCAATCGCGAGATCCACGAGACGGCCAGCCGCGGCATGTTCGTCACCATGGTGGCGGGCACCTACGAGCCGGAGCGCGGCCGCCTGCTGTTCGCCAACGCCGGGCACGAGCCGCCCCTGCTGCGCGCGCCCGATCACAGCTATGCCACCTTCCCGGCCGAGGCGCCGCCGCTCGGCATCGTGCCGGAGATGCCGTTCTGGAACCAGGAGGCCTACCTCGACGGCGGCGAGTTCTACATCTTCAGCGACGGCCTGATGGAGTTCCGCTACGAGGACAGCGAGGAGCTCGGCATCGACGGCCTGATCCAGCTGCTCGAAGGCCTCGTCGAATTGCCGCTCGACCGGCGCCTCGAAGCGCTGATCGCCGCGCTCGACCGCGAAGGCTGGGAGGTGCGCGACGATCTGACCGTGCTCGGAATCGACGGGTCGTGGGAACGGCAGGCCATGCAGCGGCGCGCGGGAGGCCCCGGGGATGCTTGACCTGCCGTCGCCGCCGGCCTTCGCCGAGGAGGCCCTGGAGGTGCTGGTCGAGAGCCGCGTGCCGGCCCGCGCCGACCGGCTGAAGCTGCTGCGCGGCGGCGTGCGCGCGGCGGCGCGCATGTGCGGCCTCGACGACGGCACGGCGCAGAACGTCGTCCTGGCGGTCGACGAGGCCTGCCAGAACGTGGTCGTGCACGGCTACGCCGGGCGCCCGGCCGGCGCGCCCGAGGGCGAGATCGTGCTGACCCTGGCGCGCTGCGCCGACGGCCTCCTGGTGCGCCTGCGCGACTTCGCACCGCCGGTCGACGCCGACCGGATCCGGCCGCGCGACCTCGCCGACCTGCGCCCCGGCCGGCTCGGCAGCCACTTCATCCGGGAGATCATGGACGCCGCCGCCTATCGGCCCGCCCCCGAAGGACACGGCAACGTCCTCGAGATGGTCAAGCGAAAGGACCCCCGCCCATGACACAGCGCACCGCGGCGCCGGACCCCTCCGGCCCGGACCGCCCCGAGGTGGTCGAGCTCAGCGGCAACGTCGACCTCGAGCACTCGCCCGACGTGCGCCGGCGCCTGCTCGACGCCGTCAAGACGGCGCGCCGGCTGCTGGTCGACCTGTCCGAGGTGACCTACATCGACAGCTCCGGCATCGCCTGCCTGGTCGAGGCGCTGCAGACCGCGCGCAGCAAAGAAGGCGACCTGGCGCTGGTTTCGGTCAGCATGCAGGCCATGCGGGTGCTCGAGCTGGCCCGCCTCGACATGGTCTTCTCCATCCACGAGGACCTGGCCGCGGCGCGCGCGGCGCAGGCCTGATCGGGGGACGCCGCCCGCATGATCCTGCGATTCATGGAAGCCACCGGCCGCCGCACCGTTCGCGGCCTCGACGAGATCGGCTACGCCGGCAGCCTGCTCGTGGAGAGCCTGTTCTGGCTCTTGACCGGCAGCCGCTGGCGCCAGCCGGTGCGGCTCATGGCCGTGACCGTGCAGATGATGCACGTCGGCATCGAGGCGCTGCCCATCGCCACCCTGCTGTCGGCGGCGATCGGCGTGATGCTGGGCGTGCAGAGCCTCTATTCCCTCGGCCTGTTCGGCGCCCAGTCCTTCGCCCATGTCGGCATCGCCTTCGCGCTGACCCGCGAGTTCTCGCCGCTGATCATCGGCATCCTGATCGCCGGGCGCTCGGGCTCGGCGCTCGCCGCCCGGCTCAGCACCATGTCGATCAACCAGGAGGTCGACGCGCTGCGCGCCATCGGCATCAACCCCGTGCGCTTCCTGGTCGCGCCGGTGCTGCTCGCCATGGCGGTCATGCTGCCGGCGCTGACCATGTGGTCGAACCTGGTGGCGCTCGGCGCCGCCGGCCTCTACGTGTCGCACTCGCTCGACATCACGCTCGCCGCCTACGTCGCCAACACCATCGAGGTGCTGTCGCCCGACGACCTGCTGCACGGCCTGGGCAAGAGCCTGCTGTTCGCCGTGCTCATCGTCATCATCGGCGCGGTCAACGGCTCGCTGGTCAGCGGCGGCTCGGAGGGCGTCGGACGCGTCACCACGCGCTCGGTGGTGCACAGCATCTCGGCGATCATCATCACCGACATGCTCTTCGGCTTCGTGATGACGGCCTGAGGACGACCCGGACATGACGCCGACGCCCCCCACCGACGCCGAGATGAACCGCATGCAGGCCGCCGAGCTGCAGCGCAGCCTCGCCGCGCGCGCCGGGGAACTGGCCGGGGAGCTGGCCGGGGAGCTGGCGGGCGATCCGGCGACCGAGCCGACGATCGCGGTACGCGGCCTCTGCGCCCATTACGGCGCGGTGCCGGTGCTGCACGACCTCGATCTCGCGGTGCGCGACGGCGAGATCATGGTCATCATGGGCGGCTCGGGCTCCGGCAAGAGCACCTTCCTGCGCCACCTGATCGGCCTGGAGCACCCCACCGGCGGCGAGATCCGCCTGCTCGGCCGCGACATGACGCGGCTCGGCCCGATCGAGATGCTGGAATTGCGCCGACGCATCGGCGTCGCCTTCCAGGGCGGCGCGCTGTTCAGCTCGCTCTCCGTCCTGGAGAACATCAAGCTGCCGCTGCGCGAGCACACGAGCCTCGACGAGAACACCATGGACATCATGGCGCGCATGAAGCTGGAGGTGGTCAACCTGGCCGGCTTCGGCGATCTCATGCCGTCCGAGCTGTCCGGCGGCATGCTGAAGCGCGCCGCGGTGGCGCGCGCCATCGTCATGGACCCCAAGGTGCTGTTCTTCGACGAGCCCTCGGCCGGCCTCGACCCGGTGGTCTCCGCGGCGCTCGACGACCTCATCCTGCGCCTGCGCGACGCCATGCGGATGACCGTGGTCGTGGTGACGCACGAGGTCGAAAGCGCGCTCAAGATCGCCGACCGCATCACCATCCTCGACCAGGGGCGGATCGTCGACTGCGACACCCCGGCGGCGATCCGCGCCAGCGACAACGAGCGCATCCAGGACCTGATCAACCGGCGCTCCGCCGAGCCGACGGTCGATCCGGTGGAATACCTGCGCCGCCTGACGGGCGCGGCCTGACGGGGGCCGCCTGACGGGGGCCGCCTGACGGGGGCCGCCTGACGGGGGCGGCCTGACGGGCGCGGCCTGACGCCCGGCGCAAGACGTGCCGCGGCCCGCGGCGGCGTGGGCCGCACGGAAAAGAAACGGGAAGTGCGATGTACAACCGCAGACTCAACTACGTGATCGTCGGCCTCTTCGTGACCGCCATGCTGGTCGCCGGCGGCGTGTCGCTGGCGCTGGTCACCGGGCGCACCGGGCCGACCGACGTCTACCACGTGGTGCTCGGCAACGTCTCGGACGTGAAGTTCGGCACCCAGGTCCGCTTCGAGGGCTACCCGATCGGCCAGGTCGAGCGCATCGCCCCCGAGCCGAGCGGGACCGGCGTGCGCTTCCGCCTCGACCTCTCGGTCGAGAAGGGCTGGCGCATCCCGGCCGACAGCGTCGCCCGGATTGGCGCCTCGAGCTTCCTGGCGGCCAAGACCATCGACATCAGCGGCGGCGAATCGGCGACCGCCCTGGCGCCCGGCGAACGCATCGCCAGCGCGCCCTCGGCCGACATCTTCACCGTGCTGGCCGGCACCGCCGGCCGCTTCGGCGAGCTCGAGCGCACCGCCATCCGGCCGCTGCTCGCCACGCTGCAGCGCCTCGCCAAGCGCATCGAGAGCGACGCGCCGGAGATCACCGGCGAGATCGTCGCCTTCACCCGGCGCCTCAACGAGACCCTGACGCCGGTCCAGGACCTTTTGGCGACGGACAACCTGGCGAGCGTCGAGCAGTCGCTCGGCAACCTGCAGCAGACCACGGCCAACCTGGCGGCGCTCAGCGAGCAGCTCGGCGGCACGCTGCGGCGGATCGACCGCATCGCCGCCAACGTCGACGAGACGATCGCCGCCAATCGCGGCAACGTCGACCAATCGTTAAAGGATGTTCGCTATACCTTGTCGGCGGTCTCGCGGACGGTCGACGCCATCGTGCACAACCTGGACGGCACCGCCCGCAACATGAACGAGTTCAGCCGCCTGATCCGGCAGAATCCGGGGCTGCTGCTCGACGGCACGCCGCGCGAGGCGGTTTCCCCGGTGCGGGCGGAGCAGCGGGTCAACAACAAGTAGGCGCCGCCGCGGACGGCGCGCCGGGGCCAGGAACGACGACGGAGAGGGCCGGAATGGCCAGGGGTGGAGTTCTGCGTTTGGCGATCGGCCTGCTGACGGCGGCGGGCCTGGCGGGCTGTTTCGGCGCCGCGCCGCCGGTCCCGCGCGACCACTACTACCGCGTCCTGGTGGCGCCGCCGGCGGTCGACCCGGCCGCGCCGCCGGCCTTTCCCGGCGTCGTCTCGGTCGCGCCCTTCGAGGCCGACGGCCTGCTGCGCGAGCGGCCGCTGCTGTACAGCGAGAGCGGCGATTCGCACGAGATGCAGCAGCACGACTACCACTACTGGACCGACCCGCCGCCCAGCATGCTGCAGGGTCAGCTGGTCGACTACCTGCGCGCCGGGCACTTCGCCCGCGCGGTGGTGACGCCGGAGCTGCGCGTCGCGCCCGACTACACCGTGACCGGGCGCATCAAGCGCTTCGAGCGGCTGCTCGCCGGCGGGCCGCCGCGCGTCGCCGCCGAGATCGAGCTCGCCATGACCGAGAACGACGACCACCGCCTGGTGGTGGTGCAGACCTACGCCGACGAGGAGCCGGCCGCCGACGACGGCGTCGAGTCCTCGGTGCTCGCGCTCAACACCGCGCTGGGGCGGATCTTCGCGCGCTTCCTCGACGACGCCGCGCGCAGCGAGACGGCGCGCAACCCGGCGCCGCAATAGCGGCGGGCCAACGCCCCGGCACAAGCGCGTTGCCGACCCGAGACTCGTCGAGTCGAGGCTCGTTGCTCCAACACTCGTTGACCCGGGACTCGTTCAACTGAGACTCGTTGACCCGAGACTCGTTGACCCGGGACTCGGCCGGGCAAGCCGTGAGCGGGCAGGCGTCGCCCGGCATGCGCCGTTCGTCTGCCAACGAATCCACCCCAAAATTGTCACAGGCCGGAAGGTCGGTGTGACGACGCACGGTCCGCCCGGGCTTGAGTCCGATAAAGAATTGAATTTCCGCGGGATCGTCGGTCGCCGCGGCATCCCCGTCCGCGGCGCGATCGCGGCAACATTGATCCATGTTGGGTAACATCTATGGTTAACAAGTATTTGTCATCAAGCCGCCGTTGACCCTGCATCGCCCGGCCCGGTAGGTTTCCTGTCGGAAGAGTGCCCCGGATCGGGACGGGCGGCCTCGACCCCGCGAGCGGGCCGGGTCCGGCACCGGGGGCGCCAAAGACAAGCCCCGCCGTCAGGATGGCGGGCGCCCGGCAAGACACGGCGCGGAGTCCTGGGGGACCGCGCGTCGGGCGCGGCGAAGGGGCCAAGACCTGTCCCGAACACGCAGGGTCGCGAATGCAAGGGATGCGCGTGCGGCCGGGGAGGCGCCGACAAGGGCGCGAATCGTTCGAAGGGGAGATTCATCGAATGAAAAAGTTAGCTTTGGCGGTCGTCGCGGCCGCCGCGGTCGGGTTGTTTGCAGGAAACGCGATGGCGCAGTCCGCGAAGTTCGCGGCGACGTATGATAAAGATCCGGTAATGATCGACATCAACGTCAATGGGGCGGG
>Ga0210124_1000947_pt1 | contig 13545 bp, 5 predicted proteins | sample Muzzi_PWC_D2_FD_185554 | JGI IMG/M metagenome (GOLD analysis project Ga0210124, IMG submission 185554) | Wetland microbial communities from San Francisco Bay, California, USA, that impact long-term carbon sequestration - Muzzi_PWC_D2 (SPAdes) | ecosystem: Environmental > Aquatic > Marine >... | reverse complement strand
ATATGGCAATTCTCTGACAAGATGGAAATTGCATTGACAACAGTTTAACATATAAAATTAGAGTAATATGTGGCAGACCCAAATACTTCCTCAACAAAGAGACACTAATACCTTTCCTGTATCTTTTGCCCAGCAGCGTCTATGGTTTCTTGATCAATTAGAACCAGGTAGTTCAACTTATAATGTGGCCTCAGCCTATCGTCTCACTGGCCCACTCGATGTGACTATCCTAGAGCAATGCTTTAACAAGGTTGTACAACGTCATGAGGCTTTGCGCACAACCTTCACGGTTGTGGACGAGCAACCAATTCAGGTAATAGCCCCTTCTCAAATTTTGCGATCAGAAATAGTCGACCTTCAAAAATTGCCTCAGGCAGAACGAGAATCTAAAGCCCATTGTCTGGCTAGTGAAGAAGCGCAACGACCCTTTGACCTGACTCAAGGCCCACTTTTACGAACCACCTTGTTACAACTCGATCAAGAAGAATACATTCTACTCCTAACGATACACCATATTGTTTTTGATGGTTGGTCGTTGATTATTTTGCTTCAAGAGCTATCGGCACTTTATGAGGCATGCACAAGAGGAAAATCACCCATCCTTCCCAAACTGCCAATTCAATATGCCGATTTTACGGTCTGGCAACGAGAATGGTTACAAGGAGAAGTGTTAGAAAGGCAACTTGACTACTGGAAACAACAACTGGAAGGGGCACCTTCGGCCTTAGAACTGCCCACCGACCGACCTCGACCAACGGTGCAAACCTTCCGGGGGATGAGCCAGAAGATGCTCTTATCCAAAAGGCTATTGGAGCAGTTAAAGCAACTGAGCCTGCAAGAAGGGACAACATTGTTCATGACGTTGCTGGCGGCTTTCAAAGTACTGTTGCATCGCTACACAGAACAGGAAGATATTGTCGTTGGGATACCAATAGCGAACCGGAATCGAGCAGAGATAGAGCACTTGATAGGCTTTTTTGTCAACACTTTGGTATTGCGAACAGACTTATCGGCCAACCCCACATTTCGAGAGCTATTGGGGCGGGTACGAGAGGTGGCCTTAGGGGCGTATGACCATCAAGACCTACCTTTTGAGAAGCTGGTGGAAGAATTACATCCGCAACGAGACCTGAGCCGGACCCCGCTCTTCCAAGTATTTTTCAATATGCTCAATCGGGACCAAAACCAGCTTGAACTGGATGGCGTGACGATAGAGCCTATTATCCCCTTGGAAACGGACTCAAAGTTCGATTTGACATTATATGCTAGAGAACAAAAAAATGAAGGCATTCATTTTGATTTAGAATACAATGCAGACCTGTTCGAGACTCCCATCATTATCCGAATGCTGGGGCATTATCGGACTTTATTAGAAGGGATAGTTGTTAATCCAGACCAACGCTTTAGAGAGTTGCCCCTGTTAACAGCAGCAGAACGAGAACAACTGTTAGTCGAATGGAACGATACGAGCCGGAAATACCCCAAAGACAAAAGTATCCAGGAGTTGTTTGAAAACCAGGTGGAGCGAACTCCGGAGGCCACAGCCATCATCTTTGGGGAAGAAGATCTGAGCTATCGAGAGCTAAATGCCAAAGCCAATCAAGTGGCCCACTACCTCAAAAAGCGAGGGGTAGCCGAAGAAGTGCTGGTGGGGATATGTCTGGAACGGTCGTTGGAGATGGTGGTGGGCTTGTTAGGGATACTGAAAGCGGGGGGAGCCTACCTGCCGCTAGACCCGAACTATCCGGCAGAACGACTGGCTTTTATGCTGACTGATGCCCAAGCGCCGGTGTTGCTAACGCAAGAGAAGCTACTGGACAAAATACCGGGCCATCAAGCCGAAACAATCTGCATCGACCAAGAATGGGGCCAAATCGAGAAAGAGAGCCAGGAAAACCCAGAGAGCGGAATAGCCGGAGAGAACATCGCCTATGCGATCTACACCTCAGGGTCAACGGGGAAACCGAAAGGGGTGTTAGGGCTGCACCAAGGAGCGATCAATCGCTTTGAGTGGATGTGGGAGAGATACCCATTTGAAGCGGGAGAGGTCTGTTGTCAAAAAACAACTTTAAACTTCGTCGATTCAATCTGGGAGATATTTGGGCCGCTGTTGAAAGGCGTGCCGATAGTTATCATCTCAGATGAAGCGGTGAAAGACCCCAGTCGGTTAGTGGAAGAATTAGCGAAATACGAGGTAAGCCGGATTGTCTTAGTGCCCTCCTTATTAAGAGCGATGCTGGAGACCAACCCGAATATCGCCACTAAACTCAAGAAACTGAAGATATGGGCGACGAGTGGGGAAGCGATATCGAAAGAGTTGGCTGAACGATTTCAAGCGGCAATGAGGCAGAGTAGGCTGATAAACCTGTACGGGTCATCGGAAGTATCAGCGGATGTGACCTACTATGAAATCGGGGTGATGGAGGAGGAGGAGCGAAGTATCCCCATCGGGCGACCAATAGCGAACACGCAGATATATCTGCTGGATGGAGAGATGAAGCCGGTACCGATAGGGGGAGAGGGCGAGATATACCTTGGAGGAGAAGGGTTAGCCAGAGGGTATCTGAATCGAGCAGAGTTGACCAAAGAAAAGTTTGTGGCGAACCCATACCGAGAGGGAGAACGGCTATACCGGACAGGAGACATCGGGCGGTATCGAGGAGATGGACAGATAGAGTATGTGGGGCGAGTAGACCATCAGGTGAAGATAAGAGGCAATCGAGTAGAGATAGGGGAAGTAGAGGTCGTATTGAGCCAGTATGAGGGAGTAGCAGAGGTAGTGATAGTGGTGCAAGAGGACACCTCTGGTGATAATTATTTGGCTGCCTATATCGTGCCCGATACGGGTATAACGCTTGACATCAGTGAATTACGCAACTTCCTTAGGCAGACCTTGCCAGATTATATGATGCCGTTAGCTTTTGTGATATTAGAAGCATTACCATTGACCCCAAATGGCAAGGTAAATCGGCAGGCCTTACCGGTTCCCGATCAAACACGCCCCGATGTAGAGAGCCGGTTTGTTGCGCCACGAACAGAGATTGAAGAGCAAATGGTCAAAATATGGACAGAAATTCTTGGCCTGGAGCGGGTTGGTGTCTATGACAATTTTTTTGATCTGGGTGGACATTCGTTGTTGGCTACGCAAGTTATTTTTCAGTTAACCGATGCCTTTCATGTAAAGATACATTTGCGTGCCTTATTTGAGACACCGACGATAGCTGGATTAGCTAAACAGGTCGAAACGGTCTCTCGGATACTGGCCGAGGAAGGTTCTGCTAATGGTAAGCTGGATAACCGTGAGGAGATTGTGTTATGAAAATGGTCGATTTTCTGGCACATCTCCATAGCCTGGATATAGAGGTTATTATCGATGGCGAACAGTTGCGCGTCAATGCTCCTCAAGGGGCATTAACTTCAGAGTTGCGGGCTGAATTAGGAGAGCGGAAAGCCGAACTTCTGACCTTTTTGCATCAAGCTAATCTTAAGAACGATATTTCTCAACAACCTATATCCCCTATATCACGAGAGGGGGATCTCCCGTTGTCGTTTGCCCAAGAGCGATTGTGGTTTCTGGATCAGCTAGAGCCGGGAAACACCAGCTACAATATGGCCTGGGGATATTATCTGCGGGGGGAGCTGGATGTAGCCGCTCTGGAGCAAAGCTTTAACCAGATCATAGCCCGTCATGAATCGTTGCGGACCACTTTCGCGACTGTTAAGGGGCAGCCTGTGCAGCGGATAGCGCCAAAGCTCAAGGTAGCCTTGCCGGTGGTTGACCTGCGCACCTTGGCTGAAGGAGAACGAGAAGAACGGGTGCAAGAGTATATGGTCAAAGAAAGGCGGCGGGCATTTGAGCTAGAGCAAGGGCTGCTAATACGGACGAGCCTGTTACACCTTGATGACGAAGCGTATGTCCTCCTGTTGAGTATGCACCACATCATCTCGGATGCCTGGTCTTTAGGGGTCTTGTTCGGAGAGCTGGCGACGCTCTACGAAGCCAATAGGAGCGGAAAAGAAGCTTCTCTGCCAGAACTGCCCATTCAATACGCCGATTATACGATGTGGCAGCGAGAATGGCTGCAAGGAGAAGTGCTAAAGGAACAGCTTGATTACTGGAAGAAACAACTTGAGGGTGTCCCGCCCACTTTAGAACTACCGACGGATCGTCCACGACCAGCGGTGCAAACCTTTCGGGGGATGAGCCAGACGATAGCTCTGTCCAAAACTCTGTCGGGGCAGCTAAAGCGGCTGAGCCAGCAAGAAGGGGCGACGTTGTTCATGACGTTGCTGGCGGCCTTCAATGTGCTATTATATCGGTACACAGGACAAGAAGATATAGTTGTGGGGGTTCCAATTGCCAACCGGAATCGAAGCGAGATTGAGCCGTTGATCGGCTTTTTCATCAACACCCTGGTGTTGCGAACAGAGCTATCGGACAATCCCACATTTCGAGAGATACTAGGGCGGGTACGGGAAGAAGCCATGGGGGCATATGAGTATCAAGACCTGCCCTTTGAAAAGCTGGTGGAGGAACTACATCCGCAACGAGACCGGAGTCGTACGCCGCTATTTCAAGTATTTTTTAATATGCTCAATCAAGACCGAAACCAACTGGAACTGCCGGGAGTGAGCATAGAGCCAATAAGCCAATCTGAAACAGACTCAAAGTTTGATTTGACTTTATATGCCAGAGAACAAAAAGATGAGGGCATTCACTTTCAGCTATTGTACAATGCCGATCTGTTTGAACCGATAACCATTAGCCAAATTCTTGAGCATTACCAAACTCTGCTGGAAGGCATTGTGGTTGACCTTGAGCAAGCCATCTCCCGGCTGCCCCGGCCGCAATTAAAGGGGCAAAGTAATGGGGTCAAACCGACCAATCCCTTTATAAAATTTGAAAAAGAAGAAATCGAACAATCCATCACCGCTCGCTTTGAGAAAATCGTACAAAAACACCCCCAAAACATTGCGATCAAAACAGATCAGTGCGAATGGAGCTACGAAGCGTTGAACCAGCTCTCAAACCAGATTGGGCAGACCATCCTGAACGCTTGTGGGGCAGGAGAGGAAAGAGTGGCCTTACTCTTTGAGCACGGCGCTCCTATGATAGCGGCCATGCTAGGGGTACTAAAGAGCGGTAAAAGTTATATCCCCCTTGATACCAGCTATCCTCAGGAAAGATTGGTCTACATCCTAGAAGATGCTGAGGCTGGGACGATTGTCACCAACCAGCTCAATCAACGGCTGGCCCAGAAACTGAGCCAAACCACCCGCCATCTGATCAACATCGATGAACTTGAGGAGATGACCCTGAGTAGGGAACCGCTAAAAGCCGTCTCGCCCAATAGCCTGGCCTATCTCCTTTATACTTCAGGCTCAACCGGACACCCCAAAGGGGTAGTCCAGAATCATCGGAATGTATTGTCTCATATTAGAAACTATACCAACAACCTGCATATCAATGCCAATGACCGCCTGACCTTGCTCTCAGCGTATAGCTTTGATGCGGCCGTGATGGGGATTTATGGAGCCCTGCTCAATGGCGCTACCTTGTGTCCCCTTGATATAAAGCAGGAAGGGATAAGTAATTTATCGCAATGGTTAATCGAGCGAGGGATTACAATTTATCACTCCACGCCCACAGTGTATCGATATTTTATAAACAGCCTGAGTGGTCAGGAGGACTTCTCCCAGATCCGTTTTGTGGTGCTGGGTGGGGAGGAAGTTTATAAGAGAGATGTAGAGTTGTATAAAAAACATTTCTCGCCAGAATGTATCTTCGTTAATGGTTTAGGGCCGACCGAATCGACGGTCAGCCTGCAATACTTCATCAACCACGAGACAAGAATCAACCGAGATTCGGTCCCGGTGGGCTATCCAGTGGAAGGGACCGAAATTTTATTGCTGAACAAAGCGGGCGAAGAGACAGGGATTTATGGCGAGATAGCCATCAAGAGTGCCCATATCGCCTTGGGATATTGGAGAAGGCCAGCGTTGACTGAAGCTGCTTTTCTACCCGATCCGGAAGGGGGAGATAGATGCATCTACCGAACCGGAGATATGGGGCGCTTGCTCGCCGATGGCCGACTTGAGTTTATGGGGAGAAAAGATTTTCAAGTAAAGTCTCGGGGCTATCGGATCGAGTTGGGAGAAATTAAGGCAGTGCTGGAGCAGCATCCGCGGGTTAAAGAATGTGTGGTGATGGCTCAAGAAGCTGAACTGGGCGAAAAGCGTCTGGTGGCCATCCTGGTGATGGATCACCAGGAGATGACAAGTGGAGAATTACGCAATTATCTGAGACGAAAATTACCCGAATATATGATACCCTCAGCCTTCATAAAAGTAGAGCAATTACCCCTGACGCCCAATGGAAAATTAGATCGAGAGGCTTTGCCAGCGGCTGAAGTTATAGAACCACAAAAAGCGTATATAGCGCCGCAAGATGAGTTGGAGTGGCAACTGACAAAGATATGGGAAAATGTATTAAAAGTCCGGCCAATTGGGGTGCGAGACGGCTTTTTTGAGTTAGGAGGTCACTCCTTGCTGGCAGTGCGCTTGTTTGCCCAACTGGAGAAAGTGTTTGGCAAAAACCTGCCGTTGGCGACACTATTTCAAGCGCCAACCATCGAACAACTGGCCGAGATTGTGCGCGATGAAGGCTGGCGAGCGCCGTGGGCCTCGTTAGTACCCATCCAACCGCAAGGGATGAAACCGCCATTTTTTTGTGTGCATGCGGTAGGAGGCAATGTATTGAGTTTACGAGATTTAGCGCAGTATTTAGGGGCAGACCAGCCATTTTATGCCTTACAATCGCAGGGGTTGGATGGGAAAAAAATACCGCCCAGGCGGGTAGAAGAGATGGCGGCCTACTACATTGAAGAGATGCGGACGGTGCAACCGGAAGGGCCTTATTATCTAGGAGGCCAATCCTCGGGGGGGTTGATCGCGCTTGAGATGGCCCAACAACTGCGAACTCAAGGAGAACAGGTTGCCATCCTGGCCTTGATTGATACCTATGACCCCAGTAGTCGCGGGCTACCGGCAACCATGTCTTTCCGTGATAGGCTTTCCTTTCATCTAGGCACAGTTATACAACTTGGCCCCAGCTATCTGCTGGAGTGGACAAAATATAGGCTAAAGAAAGCAAGGTTCCTCTTCGAACGGGGTGGGGCTGAGATAGTGAAAAGGATGTATGTAGGTCTGGAAAAACCCTTGCCCCAGAGCATTCGATACACCTATGTTCGGGAGATTATACGGCAAGCTGTAAAGGATTACACCCCCAAAAGCTACGAAGGCCGAATAACCTTATTTCGGGCCACAAACACCATTCAGGCCTACTTGGAAAATCTTGAAGGGGCTCAACAACGGTGGGGTAGATTAGCCATTGAAGGTTTGGATACTTATGATATTGATGGGGCACACAACCTGGAACAAGAACCTTATATTGGGGTTTTGGCCGAAAAATTGAGCGCTTGTATTTGTAAAGCTCAAGTTACCGTAAGCCAACAAAAAGTAACTATAGATTCTTTGGATTAAGTAGATATTACAATTGAGGACAACAACAACATGATTATCACCAGAACACCTTTACGGATTAGCTTTGTTGGAGGCGGTAGCGATTTACCCGCTTTTTATGAGCAGGAGCGAGGCGCTGTCGTCAATACTGCCATCGATAAATATATTTATATCACGGTTAACCCCAAGTTTGACCATAAAATTCGAGCCAGTTATTCTGTAACCGAGATTGTGGACCATGTAGATGAATTGCAACATGAACTCATTCAGCAGGCCTTAATGCTACTTGATATAAAACAAGGTATCGAAATTACTTCTATCTCCGATATCCCCTCGGAGGGAACCGGCCTGGGGTCTTCGAGTAGTTACACAGTGGGGTTGCTCAACGCCCTGTATGCCTATTGTGGTCATATGGCGGGGGCGGAGCGTCTGGCCCGTGAGGCCTGCCATATCGAGATAGAGCGTTGTGGTAAACCCATTGGCAAACAAGACCAATATATTGCCGCCTACGGCGGTTTGAAGTATACCCGTTTCAATCCAGATGGCTCTGTTTTCACCGATCCAATTATCTGCTCCCCAAGCACGCTGCAAAAATTGCAAGAAGGACTGTTATTGCTGTACACCGGCTTAACCCGTAAAGCTGATGATATTCTGGTTGAGCAAGCTCAGGGGACACGAACAGAAGAGGCTAAACAGGCATCTCTACGGCATATGGTTGGCTTGGCCGACCAATTACAGGAGGCGCTTGGCCGAGATGACCTGAATGCCTTTGGCGAGGTTTTACACTGTGGCTGGACCGAGAAGCGAAAATTGGCTTCGGGCATTAGCAACAGCCACATTGATGATTGGTATGAACGAGGGCGGGCTAACGGCGCTATTGGCGGAAAGCTTTTAGGGGCAGGTGGCGGCGGCTTTCTCCTCTTTTATGCTCCTGTTGAGCGACACGCTGATATTTGCCAAGCCCTGCCAGAGTTAAGACCCGTGCCTTTTTACTTTTCCCCACAGGGCAGCAAAGTTGTCTATGTTGAAGAAAATGGCTATGAGCCATCTTAGGTAACGCAAATCCCCCTATAAACGAACTCCTTCTAGTAGGTTGTCTTGATACAAGGTAATCGAAAAAAAGGAATCATATCTTGCATTACGTTTTGGAGCTGAAGATCGACGTTATCATATCAGCCCAATAATTGGAGTATTTTTCATGAAAAAGATTTCTAAAGCAATATCTCAACTAATCAGCTTATCCCGATATATTATCAAAAATCTAAGTGTCTCCGTCAACCTGGATTTATCTATTAAGGCTACGGATAAAGTATCGCCTATTTATGCCGTCTCAACTTCTAACATCATCACTGTCCATTCCTTATGGCCTCTGACTGGCCGGTTGATTTTATTGGGGCTTTGGCTATTTGGGCTAACGCTATTGGCTTTATACCCTATGCGCTGGTGGCCTGGTGATCGTCTCCGACTGGTACAGGCGCTTAACGATTTTATGCCCTGGCTGCTCGTTGGCTTAATTCCAGCCCTATTAATTGCCGGATTAGCCCGTCGCAGGCGGCTGATGGTAGCGTTATCTATTCCAACTATTTTGATTGGCCTTAATTTTGTTTCACTTTTTTTACCTTCTACCCATTATGCGCAAGCCGGGAATCTATCTTTAAGGGTAATGAGCTACAATATTTGGTTTGGTAATAAAGATATGGCGAATGTTGCCGAAATTATTCACAGTGAAAATCCTGATGTTATTCTATTACAAGAATTGATACAATCTAATGTTCAGCCACTTAGAGCCGCATTAACAGGCCTGTACCCTGGTGAGAAACTGCATCTTGTCTATGATTCAAAATTGCAGCAAGCAGTTATCAGCCGGTATCCGGTTAAAGCAACGGGAGGTAGCCTGAACGAAGGACGGGCCTTAAAAACCATCGTCGATACCCCGGATGGACCAATTGCGGTGTGGAATGTTCATCTTCGACAACCACGGCCTTCTTGGTCAAGGCAATATCGTCAAGCCCTGAAATTATCAGAAGCTATTCAAGCCACCAATGGGCCGTTAATTGTTGGGGGAGATTTTAATGCTACTGACCAATCACAAACCTACAACCTGATTAGTCAGTACCTTTATAATGCGCACCGGCAAGCCGGATGGGGGTTTGGGTTTAGCTTTCCGGTCCCTGGCTCCCACTTTAGAGGTATCTCCAGTATTGGTCCTTCTCGAAGTGGGGTAAAACAGCTACTTTGGTTGCTTACAACGATGACCTCGATTGTTCGTATCGACCATATCTTTTATAGTAGCCACTTTCTGGCCCGAAATGCCTCTACGCTGACTTCGGTTGGCGATTCGGACCATCGCCCGGTTGTAGCAGAATTGTCACTTATCAAATGAATGGGGCAAGTTCAGGTGAGGTGGGTTGAACAATCAGGAGCCCCAAGAAATACGCTCATTTATCCAATCTCGATCACCGCTGCCCCAGGGAGCATTCGTGGGTAAGTCAAATAACTTTTTGGCAGAGTCACCTTTTACATCAGCTACCCATACGGCCCACTGGCCCTCGCGGTCTGAGACAAAGGCGACCCACTCATTATCGGGTGAGAGAGTTGGCAGACCATCATTAGAGGTGGGGCTATTAGACAAATTCCTGATTCTGGTGCCATCTAAGTGCATGATATAGGCTTCCCAATCCCCATCTTGTTGAGTGGTAAAGGTAAGCAAATCGTTTTGTGTATCAGAGGGGATGTCGCCAAAATTATCGGTAAGCTGGACGGGAATATAACCGTCGCTAATGCCTCTGGTGGATGAAAAGGGGATAGTATAGATGCCACACAGGCGAGTGCCGGCCTCTATACCACTGCACCCGGTATAAGCAATCATATCATCAGCCGTCCATACCGGATGTGAGCCTCGGATTTGGCCGATTTTACCGGCGTCTGTCAAAATACCAAAACTCGCATCTCGGCATTGGGGGGCTGTTTCTTCATGCGGGGGGAGTAATCCACATTGTAAAAAGATAAAGGGCTGGCGTTGATTAGCGCCGAATAATTCTGGGTTGTCATAGACAACCCGGCTGGCATCAAGGTTGTAAAACGGGTGAGAGTCTTTGAGGGCATCGCTGGCTTGCGTTTTGGTTCCATCTAAAAAATTGTACTCAAATATATCTCCATTTTCGCTGCCCTCACCATTGGCTAACATTCGCTGCCCATCAACCCGAAAGTGGGGTTGACGCGCATTTGGAATGCTGATAATCTCTTGGCCATCGGGGATTGAAAATACGTGAATATCATAGAACCCCTGACCATTATCAAGGGGCACAGCCAGCTTACCGGTGATACCCCCCTCTGCGATAGAGAGGGCTAGTGTGTCGCTCTCCTTGATTCTGATTCCTTCATTCTCATTGGCCGTTTCGATACCGTAAAAAGCTGGTGGAATATCAAGTGGATTAACGGTAGGTGTTCCCATCGCTTCATATCGATTCGGCTCCAAATCCCGCCACTCCTGGGGGATCCAATCATCTGGCGGCTTTGGATCGAATCCCTTGGTTTTATTGATAGATCGTGCTATCCAACAAAAATTGGTAATATCGTTAATAAAAGCGTAAGGAACCCACGTCGCCACCATCTTTGCCCCGGCCAGACTGTTCAAGTCGGCTATCTTCAGCCAACTCCTCTTATCTTGTTCAGTCCAAGCATCAAGCACGCTTTGGTCCTTGTCATGACTATATCTGATCCGGTAGTCCGCACCGATATTATGCAGGGATTGGCCCGTAGCTGCATTACAATCGCTATCAATCAAGAACATAAAATCCAAGGGTTCGCCCGTTTGCAGTAAAGGCTGGGCTGTATAGTACGTAACCTTGAACGCAGGCGCACCATCTTGTAGCACATCTTGGAGGGCGATGCTTGTGAGATCGTAATTGCCAAATGGTGTGTCTCCAGCTTCGTCTGATATCACCACCTGCGAAGCATATGGCTGCACCACAATATCCCCAGTTTGAGTTCCATCTTCCACATCGATATTTACGCCTACCCCCCGCCCCGCATTTTTCCAGGTGGCCCAGGCATGAGTAACAAAAAAGGGTTTGGTTGTGTCGCTAATCGAAGCTGTAACCCGAAGCGTAACATCCGCTTCCTCTTCTAGCTCTATAGTTGAGAAGGATACCTCATGCCCGTCAAAGCCGGTTGTGAACGCAGGGGGAGCCTCGGCGGATAAAAATTGTACCCCTTCTGGCACGGGCAAGGTGACTTTCAAATCCCATATGCGCCTATTACTGTCGTGTTTCGGATAAATCGTATAAATAATATTGGTGTTACTGACGACAGCGTTGGCCCGAAGTTGCAAGCGAGGGCTACGTGGTGCTTCCCAATTCAATGGTTGTAAGGTGATGTCAAAGGAGTCATCCTCTGTTAGATAAGTACCCGGCAAATCTCCTTCCCAAGAGAGCCAGGCATGGGTGGTATAGACTGTTATTGTTGGGTCTATAACTTCGACAGTAAAATAAGCCTCTCTAATAGGACGATGGACAGTTGCGGCAAAGAAGGTTATCTCTTCCCCGTCGAAGCTAACACTGGCCGATGATTCTGCGCCTGATTCTAGAAAACGTGTCCCTTCTGGTAGCGGAATCTTAATGGTGACATTGGTTAAGCTTCCTTCGGTTTGGCTGGAAAATCTGATATTGTAAGTTATTTTGCCTTCTTGATACAGAGGGGAGAGGCGAAAGTTAAATGGAGGCCATTCATCTTGGGCGTGGGCCTGCCTGGGTAGGGCAGATAGGCTTAATATAAATAATAGTATCCCGCTTAACAAACCCACCCTAAGCCGAAATCCATCGAACTTGGTTATTTTATCTATCATCTGTTTGTAACTTTCATCTATTAAAGTACTTCAAACCAGGTTGTGTTGGCATCTCTATTATTTGCTTATAAAACAAAGTAGGTCATCGCTTTTAGCGTGACAATCTGAGTTATCCAAGGGCGGTGTCACGTTGAAAACGTGACCTACTAACCTGAGTTCGGAATTTCAAGGGTAGGTTGGGTTGAGCCGAAATTAAAGTTATGGTCGCCCTAAATATTGGGTTTCACTGGCCTTATTTGGCTCTCAGATTGGGCGAAACCCAACAATTATGTACCTCCAACAAGACCCTTTGCCCATGTTCAACCCAACCTACGATTAATTATCGAACTCGGGTGACTAAAAAGATAAACAAGGGGTAAAGATTATTTTACCCCTTGTTTGATTAAATTAGTAACGTTTCCACACCACCAGAACTACCGGATGATGATTGGTAGATATATACCTGGCAGGGACTCGCCAATGTAAATGGAGGCGCTGTACACTGCGGACGTATTATTACCATCATCCATATACTGAACATAGACCGTGTGGAAACCGTCAGCCAGGCTCAACATTTCTGAGGTCGAAAAAGTTGGTTGGTGCGGGATGTCTGTCCACCCAACCCCATTGATATCGCTGTCAATGCTATACCGCCACTTTGCTACGGCGCTATCATCTACCGCAAAGAATTGAGCCACAACATCATTACTGGCGCTTTGAATGCTCCCGCCGTCCAGCAAGATACTTCCCGTGGGAGGACCTGTAATGGGCAAGCCCACCGACGATACAGCCGACTCGTTACCGGCGTTGTCTTTGAGCTTGACGTTAATAACCGTGCCTGCCGGACCAGGCCAAGTGTAAGGCGTTTGGAAGGCTATCCAGCCCGAGTCGAAGTTTACTCCATCATAAATGCGCATCTGGTTTAGACCACTGCCGCCAGCATCATCCTGAGAGCCGGATAGATTCAGTATCTTGGTATTTATATCCAGCGAGAGCGAGACGGTGGGGGCCACCGGGTCAAACAGAATGGTGTCGTCCACTGTGGATGGTGTTTGGGTATTATTTGCATCTCTAAATCTGGCGACCATAGTTATCGTCTCAGATTGGGGTGGATCTGGTAGATCAGCCAACGGCCAAGACTGGCTCAAAGCGTAGGGTTCCCACGAACTTCCACTGAGAGAGCTTTCGCCTATCTTCAT
>Ga0210124_1000945_pt1 | contig 13557 bp, 7 predicted proteins | sample Muzzi_PWC_D2_FD_185554 | JGI IMG/M metagenome (GOLD analysis project Ga0210124, IMG submission 185554) | Wetland microbial communities from San Francisco Bay, California, USA, that impact long-term carbon sequestration - Muzzi_PWC_D2 (SPAdes) | ecosystem: Environmental > Aquatic > Marine >... | reverse complement strand
GTCGCCACACCTGGGGCTTTGCAATCGGAAATTGTGGGAAAAGAGTGGCACTATGCCCGCCAGCAAGGGGTTTGTGTCTATCCCATCAAAGTAACCGCCGAATTGAATTTTGATGAATTACCGCGCTGGATGCGAAATGTCCATTTCTATGATTTAGAGCTAGAGTGGTTAAAACTGATCCAGGATTTGAATGAAGAGTGTGAAATGCCACGCGTGCCATTTATGGTCGAGGAATTGGCAGATGATTTTGTGTCGCGCTCAGATAAACTGGACCAGCTCATCTCTTGTCTGCTTGATGACCGGGGAGACCCCATTGCCACAACTGTGGCCTTGTATGGAACTGGCGGCTATGGCAAAACGATGTTAGCCAAAGCCTTATGCCATAATGACGATGTTCGCCAGGCCTTTGACGACGGCATCTTGTGGATAAGCCTTGGCGAAGACCCCGGCGACCTCACCGGGCGGGTAGTGGATTTGATTGAGGTGTTAAGTGGGGAACGCCCTGGTTTTGCCGGTCTTGATGCGGCAGAGGCACGCTTAGTCCAGATGTTGGCCGATCGTGAAATCTTGATTGTCATTGATGATGTTTGGAATGTGGCCCATCTTAAGCCTTTCATTCGAGGTGGGAAGCGTTGTGCCCGATTGATAACTACTCGCAATGTGGCGGCTTTGCCTCCCAAAACCGAGAAGAGTATAGAAGTAGCCGCCATGACCCGTAACGAAGCGGTGGCTTTACTTAGTATGGGCCTCCCCAAAGAGGATTCCAAATCGCTTGAACAACTGGCTGACCGTCTGGGAGAATGGCCTCTCCTGCTTAAATTAACAAATAGCACCTTGCGTGATCGGGTCTATACCAATAACCAACCCTTAGCTGCAGCTTTAAGCTATGTTAATAAAGCCCTGGATAAGCGCGGCTTGACCGCTTTTGATGCTCATAATGTTGCTGCCCGAGACCAGGCAGTGAGCCAGACATTGGGGGTTAGCCAGGAGTTGTTAGAAGAAAATGAACGTTTGCGTTACACTGAGTTGGCTATCTTTCCCGGTGATGTTAATATTCCCCTTAATGTGTTACAAATGCTGTGGGGTACAACCGGCGGCCTGGACGATTTTGAAACGGAGGAGCTGTGCAATCGCTTGAGCCGGCTTTCATTGTTAGCCCACTTTGAGCCGAATGAGCATTACATTAGATTGCATAGTATACTTCAGAAATATATGGCTCAGGAGGAGAGCGAAAAGTTACCCAGTCTTCATCAAAAGTTGCTGGATGCGTATGCCGCTAATTTACCTGGTAAGCCTCGCTGGGCCAGCTTATCTGCTGATGAGAGCTATTTGTGGGTGTATTTGGCTTATCATTTGATAGGTGCTGAACGTGGGCCAGAATTGGTTGATACAGTTAAAGATCTCTCTTACCTTGTAACCAAAACCTATTTACATACAGCCAACACTACCGAGGCTGATATGCTGGCGGCAAGACTTGTTGCCCCAAATGATTCTGTATTGACCCACTTGCATCAAGCTTTTTCGCAATCCAGCCATCTCCTCAACCAATGTGAAACCTTGAACAGAGTTGCCAACACCTTGCACAGTCGTATTGTTCATTTCCCAGGATTAAATGATATAGTGGCTGTTGGGGTAGAAGATTTGCCCAAACCGATGCTCACCGCATCCCGCCGCTTGCCCGATTTGCCCGATTCCAGCCTGATTAGAGCCTTGGGGCATCAAGTACCTGTTTTAGCCTGTGCCATTAGCGCCGATGGCTCTACCGCTGTCTCAATGGCTAGAGATACTATCGTTAGAATATGGGATGCTCATACCGGGGCCGAACGTTTTACCCTGTCTGGACACAAGGTGGTAGGTAATAGTTGTGCCATTAATGCCGATGGAACCGTTGCTGTCTCAGTTACCTGGGATGGGGTTTTGAAAATCTGGGATACAAAATCCGGTGTCGAGCGTTTTTCCATTGAAAATGCGCATGCCGGCCCTCTATTTCGCTGTGCTGTGAGTGAGGACGGGGCTATGGTTGTAACGGCCTCAAAAGATAAAACACTGAAGATTTGGGATGCTAATACCGGCACCGAGCGCTTTACCTTAACCGGGCATGAACGATCGGTTACAGGATGCGCGATTAGTGGTGATGGCTCTACCATTGTCTCTGCTTCGCCGGATGGTACGGTTAAGATATGGGACGCAAATACTGGCACTTTGCATTCCTCGATCCAGGGGTATGAGGATACAGAAACGCAGAACCCGGCCACAAAGCTTACCTTCACTATCACTACATCGGCTTTGTTAAGCTGTGCGATCAGTGCCGATGGGGGTATTGTTGTTTCTGTTTTACCCGATGGTATCCTAAAAGTGTGGGATGCTCATACCGGAGCCGAACGCTTTACCTTAAGAGGACATTCTGGCTGGGTAGAAGACTGCGCCATTAATGCCGATGGCAGTCTCATAGTTTCTGTCTCCAATGATAAAACCATCAGAGGCTGGAACGGTCAAACGGGTATGAAGCGTTTTACACTGGAGGGGCATATGCGTACGGTTTCGGGTTGTTCGCTCAATGCCGAAGGAACTATTCTGGCAACTTCCTCACAAGATAAAACGCTCAAGTTATGGGATGTAGCGAGTATAGCAGAACAATTGCCCCGAACCAGCCATATATCCGCGGCTCAATGTTGTGCCGTTAGCGCCGATGGCTCAACGGTTATTTTTGACTCAACCAATAACGCCCTGAAATTACTCAATGCTCAAGACATTGCCGAACATTTTGAACTCAAAGGCCATATGCGGCCTATAAGTGGCTGTGCCATTAGCGCCGATGGAAAAACGATTGTATCGGCCTCTCAAGATAGAACCCTAAAGATTTGGGAAGCGTACTCCCGTAGCGAGCGTCTTACCCTTGAGGGACATATGTGGGCGGTGAACGATTGTGCCTTGAGTAAGGATGAAAGTATCGTTGTGTCGGCTTCGGAAGATAGCACCCTCAAAGTTTGGGATGCTTACACCGGCGAGCAACGGTTTACCCTGGCCGGACATACTCGCGGGGTAAACGGCTGCGCCATTAGCGCCGACAATACAATCATTGTTTCCGCCTCTGCGGACCAAACGCTTAAAGTTTGGGACGCAAAGACAGGTGCCGAACGATTCACGCTGGCCGGTCATACGGCTCCGGTAAATCAATGCGATATTAGCCCGGATGGTTTGTATATTGTCTCGGCTGCAAATGACAATCTGCTTAAGGTGTGGGATAGCCAAACCGGTCAGGAGCGTTTTACCTTAGACGAGCATACCGGTTCCGTTTCGGGATGTGCCTTCAGCCCCGACAGCGCCTCTATTCTTTCGGCTTCAAAGGATAATACTATTAAACTTTGGGATGTCCAGACTGGTAAATGCCTGACCACCTTGCTTGTTGATGGCCCACTTTTGGATTGTGCCTGGTTTCCAGATGGTCAACATATTGTAGCCGTTGGCGGGCGAGGAACCTATTTTCTGCAATTGTTAAGGTGAGTGGACTGAAGGAGGGCAAGTCCTGTGAAAATAGCGATAGCCAGTGACGAAAAGACGCCTCTGACAGACTTTGTCATCGAAGAACTGAAACAACGTGGACACGAACTTATCCTGCTTGGTCCATTAGCAGGCGAAGATTTACCCTGGACTCTGGCTTCGGAGAAGCTGGCGGTGACTGTAGCCGAGCGTAAAGCTGACGAGGGCGTCTTATTTTGCTATACCGGCACAGGCGCATCGATAGCTGCCAACAAAGTACCTAACATTCGGGCAGCCTTATGCGGCGATGCCCAAACCGCCAAAGGTGCTCGCTGGTGGAACGATGCCAATGTTTTGGTGATGAGCCTGCGGGCTACCTCAACCGAGGTCGCTAAAGAGATTCTCGACGCATGGTATTCGGAGACAGTTAAAGAAGACGAAAAGCCAACCATCGCCCATCTCAGAGAAATTGAAAGCCGCCACGCTGCAAAGTAACCGGCGCAGTTGGCGCTACTGGCTTCGCCTCCTACGGTTCTTTATTGTAACGCTGACTATTACTTTGCTGGGTTTACCGGCATTGGCTGGGGCATTATTTATGCTGGGCCTTTTATATAGGCCTTGTGGCGAAAATCATCGTACCCCGGCTGATTATGGCGTTCAGACAGAGTCGGTAACCATTCAGGCCAGAGATGGGGGCAGTTTTCAGGGGTATTTCATTCCCGGTGCCAATGGGGCAACCATCATCATGCCGCCGCCATTTAGCGGCGGGCGTGGCGTCCGTTTGCCGGAAGCAGCCATGCTGGCCCACCACGGTTATGCCATCTTTATGTTCGAGTCTCGACGGTGCGCTGGAATAGGGCCATTAAGTCTGGGCTATCGTGAAGTGGGTGATGTGGCCGACGCACTGGATTATCTGACCACACGACCAGATGTTGATGCTCATCGAATTGGAATTCACGGCTTTTCCTCTGCGGGCGCTACCTCGGTGATGGCGGCGGCTCGTCTCTCCGAACTGCGGGCAGTGGTTGCAGAAGGAGGCTATGGGGATTTTATTCAAAATTCGTTTAATCGCCACAAGGATGATTTTCTTACAATCTACGCCTTCACCCTTTTTCGCTGGGCCATGGGCGTGACCTATAGGGTGGTCACCGGTCTCGATATTAATCAACTTAGTCCCGTCTCTGTCATTGGAGAGATTGCGCCTCGGCCTATATTGCTCATTTACGGCAGCCGGGAAGTTAGTTTGTCTGGAGGTCGCCAACAAAAGGCGGCGGCAGGGGACAATGCCCAATTGTGGATTGTCGAAGGGGCCGGGCATGGGAACTATTTAAGCGTTGCTCCCGAAGCGTATGAAGACCACATTGTAACATTTTTTGACAAAGCGTTACTGGAGATTGGAAATTAGAAATTGGAGATTATTAACCAATCCAATCTCTACCTATCAAATTAATCTAGGAGAAACAATGTCTCAATCTATCATTTCTACCAATCGAATGAAACATGCGCTGGGCGATGGACAATCTGTTGTGGGCACGATGGTGAGCGAGATTCGCCAACCGGCTGTGATGCAATTTCTAAAAAATGCCGGTTTTGATTTCGCCATCATCGACAATGAGCATGGCCCCTTCAATATAGAAACCATCGCCGATCTGACTCGCGCGGCCAAATATATGGGGTTGACCCCCATTGTACGGGTCCCTGACCTGTTCTACCCTTTTATTGCCCAATCGCTTGATGCAGGGGCGCAGGGGGTGATGGTTCCCCGTATTCTTAATGCCGACCAGGTGCGTGAGGCGGTACAGATGATGAAATATCCGCCGTTAGGCAGACGTGGCTGTGCCTTAGCTCGCGGTCATACCGATTTCAAGGGTGGCCCTCCGGCTGAAACGATGGCCAACGCCAACGACGAATCGCTCTTGATTATTCAAATTGAAACCCAGGAAGCAGTCGATAATATTGAGGAAATCGTGGCTGTGCCCGGTGTCGATGTTCCCCTAATCGGCCCGACGGACCTCTCTATTGCCTTAGGCGTGCCGGGGCAATCAGACTCGCCCAAGCTTCATGCCGCCATCGAAAAGATGATCGAGGCTTGCCAGGGCCATGATAATGTTTTTCCAGGGCTTCACATTAACGATTTGGATTGGGCCACTCACTGGGTTAAGAAGGGTATTCGCGTTCTCAGTGCATTTTCAGAGGCCGGTTTGATGATGCGGGGCGGGCGGGAAGTAACCTCGGCTATTAATGAGGCGTTTGAGTTGTAATCCAAGTACTTTATAAACTATAATCTTTATGTTATGGCTAACATCAAGCGACATTTGACCCAGCTTGAAGCTGCGGGTCTTATCCGGTTAGTTCAAACCCACCCAGAATTGGAATTCATGTTTCGGCATGCTTTGGTGCAAGAAGCGGCTTATAATTCCCTGTTGCTTGAAGACCGAAAGCGGCTGCATCTACAAGTTGGGGAAGCGTTAGAGAGTACCTATCCCGACCAGCTTGCTTCGCTTGAGCTTGCGCCGGTATTGGCCGATCATTTCGCCAAAGCCGAAGATAACCAGCGTGCGCAAAAGTATTTCACGCTGGCTGGTGATGCAGCCGTTGCTGTTTACGCTAATTCTGAAGCGGTGAACCACTACACCCATGCCTTGGAAATGGCACGTCATGCCGAAGCCAGTAGTGAGGACCTAACCTATATTTACACCCACCTGGGTCGCGCCCTGGAATTGAGCTCTCAATTTGACCAGGCTCTCACAACCTATAAGGAGATGGAGAAGCTGGCCCAAGAGCGCAAAGATCGTCCTTTGGGGCTGGTTGCCATGATTGCTCAGGTTACGCTCTACGCAACGCCCACTCCGGCCTACGATCCGGTTCAGGGACAAACCTTAGGGGAGCAGACCCTGACCCTGGCCCGCGAATTGGGCGACCAGGCCGCCGAGGCAAAACTTCTGTGGATTCTATCGCTTACCTATTTCTTTACCAACGATATGTCGCGGGCCATCGACTATGGCGAACGCTCCTTAGCCCTGGCCCGCCAACTCAACTTGCGCGAGCAGATGGCCTTTACCCTCAGCGATTTAGGAACCTTTTGTTACGACGCAAGTGGCCGCTTGGACCAGGCTAAAGCAGTATTGGCTGAAGCCAGTGACCTGTGGCGAGAACTGGGCAACTTACCGCTGTTGGCTAACAGCCTGGCCTCCTTTTGTACAGTTTGTGTCAATACTGGTGAGTATGATCAAGCAATAGCCTTCTCGGGGGAAGCTTTGCAGATTAGTCAATCCATCGGCAATCTCTGGGGGCAGTCGTATAGTCAGTATCGAATTGGTTACGCCTATTGGCAACGTGGTCAGCCAGACCGAGCTATAGCCTTAATGGAAGCAAGCCTTCGCCTGAGCGAGCTGTCCGGCTTTTTTATCCCCCAGATTGAAACCAGGGCTGACTTGGCAATTGTCTATGGTGGTCTGGGCGCTATCGAGCGCGGTCTGGAATTGGCATACCTGGCCCTTACCGGGGCCGAAACTCGACTCCTCAACTGGAGACCTTGTGTTCTGGGGGTACTGGCTCATCTTCATCTTTGGCAGGACAATCTGACCGGAGCTATGGCTGTTATCGACGAAGGCAAAAAAGCCCCTAACCTGGAAACAAACCCTTACTTTTCTATACATATTATTCTGGCCGAGAGTGAACTGGCCCTGAGACAAGGTGACTATGAGCGGGCCATAGCGGTAACAGAAACCTTCCTCACCAACTTGCGCCAATTTGGGGCATTCACGCCGCAAGCCCTATATCTTCAAGGGCAAGCTTTATTGGGTTTGGGCCAAGACGAAGCAGCCCGTGAGCGACTGCTGGAGGCTCGTGCCAAAGCCGAAGCGGTGGATGCCCGCCGTCCCTTGTGGCCTATTCTATTCGCCCTTAGTCAGCTTGAACCCGACCCGGCTGAAGCCAAAGCTCTACGCCAGCAAGCACGGGAGATTATTGAATATATCACCGATCATACGCCCGAAGACCTGAAGACTTCATTTCTGGACTTGCCAGATGTACGAGAGGTGTTGGTTGGATAGGTCTGCCGCGTTTGGTAAGCACCGACCCCTATTATTGTTTCCAATCTCGTAATTCACGCCAGATGACAGCGCCATCAAGTGAGGTGATGGGAAGCAAGGTGAATGCTGCAAAAACCAGATTGACCGTTCCGAACAAGAGGAAGAAATGGTTCGGCACGGCAATTGCTATCAAACCCACCAAGAGGTTGAATACCGGGCCACCAAGCGAACGGCCAACATGGATGCGACTGGGTGGTTCCTCATCGTCTTCGTAATGCGTGACATTGACGGTGGCTGTCACTAATATGGACTTCACCGGCGCATTCACCAGGCGGCTGCTGATAATGTGTCCTATGCTATGGCAGAAGCTGCTGATGATAATCAGAAGACCATAACCAATACCAACCAAAATTTGCGGAAGTAACTGATCGACAGGGGCAAAAATGAGAGCTATGACGATACCAAAGATTGCCATCAGGGGAAGGTTCACCCACGTGTAAGATGTTGCGAAGTAATCGACGCCCCAAAAGGTAAACAGTTTGCGCTGCTGAGATTCTTCGGTGTTTTCAAATACGAATACTGTCATTGTATTCCTCCGTTATCGATTATGATTTTTGTATTTTGAGATCTGTGAATTATGATTTGAGAATAGGAATGAAAAACTATAGTTTTCACTCTGTGTGAAAACTTTAAGCAAAAAAACGCCCGACAATTAATCCAATCGAAAACAGAAAGCTGTACACTAATTCTAAACGGGCCGTCCCGGCCAGAGCTTGATTCAAGGGACGGCCTTTTTCATTCATCATGAGGTTGATAAGAGGTTTGACCAGGAGTAACGAAAGCCAGGCCAGCATCACCCACGGGGTTGATACGCCGCTTAACCACATGAGCAATGGCACGGCGTAACTTATGCCTATGAGCAACAGGTACTCAATTTGCGCTCCTCGCACGCCAAAACGAACAGCCAGGGTTTTCTTACCAGCGGCCCGGTCAGTCTCGATATCGCGCAGGTTATTGACAACCAAGATGGCGGTCGCCAGCAAGCCAATGGGTATGGAAGTCCAAATTACGGCGGCGCTGAGAGTCAAAGCCTGCACGTAATATGTGCCACAGACAGCTACCAAACCAAAAAAGATAAAGACAAATAGGTCGCCCAGGCCGTTGTAACCAAGGGGAAACGGCCCACCGGTGTAGGCGATGCCAGAAGCAATGGAGAGGATTCCGATCACCACAATGGGCCAACCACCAAGGGCAATTAAGTAAAGCCCTATCAGGGCCGCTAAACCAAAGGTGATCCACATGCCGAGCATCACCTGTCTCGGTGATAGCAAACCGGCCTGTGTTACCCGCAGGGGGCCAAGCCGCTCGATGGTATCAGCCCCCTTTTTGAAATCGAAAACATCATTGGCAAAGTTGGTGCCAATTTGGATGAGCAACGCACCCGCCAGGGCCGCCAGGGCGGGCCACAAATTGAAGACATCTTCGCTGATGGCTACGGCAGAACCAACAATCACCGGAGCAGAAGCGGCAGGTAGGGTTTTAGGTCGAGCGGCGAGGAGCCAGACCTGGAGTTGAGTAGAATGGTTACTTTTTATTTTGTCCAGCTAATTCTCTCCTCGGCCCAGCCCCGACTGACAAATTCATCGGTACCAACAAAGCCGTCGGGAGAACCCTCCATTGCAAAAAGTTGGCGCTGATTGCTACCGGTAGGGGTCATGGCCCAGACAGCCCAAGATTCACCCCGGTCGCTGACAAAGGCCAGCGCCCGGCCATCTGGTGACCAGGCTGGCAGGCCATCTTCAGCCGGGTCATCGGTTAACCGTTGTAAGTCGGAGCCATCGGTATTGACCATATAAATTTCCCAATTTCCGCTACGGCGTGACATAAAGGCTATTTTTTGACCATCCGGGGAAAGGGCGGGTGCGGTATCCTCATTGTTATCGGTTATAGTCTGAATATCATTGAGAGCGATGGTAGAGAGACGCAAACCGATTCCTGTAACTCCCCACCCTTTGAAAGCAAGCTGACCATCCAGACCAACTGTTGGATACTCACCCTCAGTAATAATTGTATTGTCACCCAGTGATTCGAAACTGCTTATCCTAAGCAATTGTGATTTACGGTCCCCACTACGACGTGTTAGCAAAATAATTTCGGTGCCATCGGGACTCCAGGTAGGAAGTTGGTCTTCCACGAAATTTGTCAATATAATAGCGTTGGCCCCGGAAACATCCATCGCCACCAATCCCCGCGAATCAAGTTGCCAGGAACGATATGCAATTCGAGAGCCATCGGAGCTAAAGGCTGGTTGGCTGGCGCCATTTTGAAATAATTGCGTACCTGAACCATCTGCCTGACCAAAATAAAGGTCATAATCGGTTCCGTTATAGACTGGGTAGGCAATAGTTCCAGCTAGTGAGGCGGCGGGAATTCTTTGAGACTGTGAGACCTGTGGAGCAGTCGTAGCTGTGGGCGTAGACGTAGAAGTGATGATGGCAGTAGGGCTGAGGGTAGGCGTAGCTGCTCCCGCTGTTATTGTATCTCCAGCTGCGGAACTGTCTGTGGCTGGAGTCGTGGGCTGAAGCACCGGTGTTGGCGCTTCGGTTGGGGCATCGCCCAGCGCTTGTATCGCAATTTCAGTAGGGGGTGCTGTAGATTGTTCCTCAATAATGGCGGCAGACTGTTGAGGGAGTGGTTCATTTTCGGCCTGATTTCTAAATAAGAGAAAAAATGCCGTGCCTAAAATAAGCACCACAAAGACAAACCCTACCAAGGCAAATAGCCATATTGGAATTGAAGTGGCTGATCGTTTAGCGACTCCATCTCTAGCTACCGAGACCACCGAGCCGTTCAGGGCTTGACGCATTTCCTCCGCCGATTGGTAGCGGTTGTCAGGGTGGATCTGCATAGCATACAAGATGACCTCTTCAGTTCTGGTGGAGAGTTGGGGGTTCAATTCACGCAGAGGCAGTAATACCTGAGGGTCTAACAAGCGTTGGTGTACATCCGGCGGGGAGAGATTTGTGAGCAAATGATACAGGGTAGCGCCCAAGGAGTAAACATCGGAACGAGGATCCGTGTGGGCCTGACTACCGGCAAACTGCTCTAATGGAGCATAGGCCGGTGTACCCAGGCCACGCAATTCGGCCTTTGTTTCCGGGCTATCGGTATCGAGTAGTTTTACCAGGCCAAAATCGACCAATTTGACCCACCCTTGAAGATTCACCCGTAAATTGGCCGGTTTGATATCCCTGTGGATAATCTTTTGTGGTTGTTGATTATGGAGATAGGTCAAGGCATCTAACACCTGGTCGGCCCACCGTAACACATCCTCTTCGGGTAGCGGCTGCCTGGTTCGGACGAGCTGGCTTTGTAGGTCTTCGCCTTCGACATAATCCATCACCAGGTATTCACGAGCATTTTCGATGAAATAGTCCGATACTTTGGGTAAGTTGGGGTGGTCAAGCCGGGCCAGGATGTTGGCCTCGGCCAGAAATTGCTCGCGGGATCGATTCTGAACTTCAACCGTAGCGCCGGGGTCAGGTCGGTTTTCTTTGATGGCGCAACGCCGCCCGACCAAACGCTGGTCTTCAGCCAGGTAGACAGCGCCCATCGCCCCACAGCCAAGCACACTGACCAGTTCGTAACGGTCACTTAACACTGTTTTGCTGCCTAGTAGCTTGCGCAAAGGAACGGAACAATTGCTACAATCTAGGGCATCATCTGGATTGTCAAAGCTACAATTGGGACACATTTGGGGCATAACAAGTTTACCTGAGCCGGTGAAAATTTTGTATACCTACTATACAACAGATTTGGGAAATGCTCAAAGCCACATCCTCTAAACTTTCGGTGTTTTATCGATAGTATAGATGAAAAATGGGGCTTCTGCGCAGAAGCCCCATTTGCTGCAGTTGTAAATAGATAAAGTTTATGTTAATGTACGGCATTCGCTCTATTTGGCTGTCACACCTTTTTCTTGGAGCGCAGCCTGGGCTGCGGCCAAGCGAGCAATCGGTACACGGAAGGGCGAGCAGCTTACATAGTTCAGGCCGATTTTGTGACAGAAGAAGACGGATTTTGGATCGCCGCCATGCTCCCCGCAGATACCAATCTCCATATCAGGCCGGGTTTGGCGACCTAGCTTAACCCCCATTTCCATCAGCTTGCCGACCCCATCTTCATCGATGCTGGCAAAGGGATTTTCGGGTAATATCTTACGCTGCATATACTCAACGAGGAAGCCCTTCTCGGCGTCATCACGAGAGATGCCGTAGGTGGTCTGGGTCAAGTCATTGGTTCCATAGGAGAAGAATTGGGCGTATTCAGCCATCTTGTCAGCGGTGAGAGCGGCCCGCGGAATCTCTATCATCGTCCCGAACTTGTAATTAACGGTTAGGCCTTGTTCTTCCATAACCTTCTTGGCCTCTTCTTCCAGCGCCGTTTGTTGGACCTGCAACTCGTTGGCATGGCTGGTCAGAGGAATCATCACCTCAGGATGGACATCTATGCCTTCTTTGCTTACTTGGCAAGCCGCTTCGAAAATTGCCCGTACCTGCATACGGGTCAAGGCCCCCAGATGAATGCCTAACCGTACCCCGCGCAAACCGAGCATCGGGTTGGCTTCGTGCATGCGCTCCACGGCCTCAAGTTGCGCTTTCTTTTCGGCCAAGGCTTTGGAACCGTCACCGGCCCGTTCTAGCTTATCAACTTCCAGAGCCAGATCGAGTTGGGTGGGCAGAAATTCATGAAGGGGGGGGTCAATCAGGCGAATGATGACGGGCAGGCCATCCATTGCCCGGAATAAACCGGCGAAATCCTCACGCTGGTAGGGTAAAAGCGCGGCCAACTCCTCCTCAACAATAGCCTCATCATTTTGATGCATAATCATCTTTTGCACGTGAGGCAATCGCTCGCGCTCAAAAAACATATGCTCGGTACGGCAGAGACCGATACCCTGAGCGCCATATTCGCGGGCACGTCGGGCATCTTCGGGGTAGTCAGCATTGGTCCATACCTCTAAACGACGGGCTTCATCGGCCCATGATAACAGTTTGAGCAGATAGGGGTCCTTGATATCGGGAACCAACGTCTCGACCTGTCCGGCAAAGACATCGCCCATCGTTCCGTCAATAGAAACCCAATCGCCTTCTTTGATAACTCGCCCCTTGACCGTCATCTGGCGCTTATCCATGTCGATGTCAAGCGCAGCTACCCCGACCACGGCCGGTTTACCAAACTGGCGAGCTACGAGCGCGGCGTGGCTGGTACGTCCACCACGGCTCGTTAAAATACCCTCGGCGGCCAGCATACCATGGACATCATCGGGTTTGGTTTCGGGCCGGACCATAATCACCTTTTTACCATCTTCTTTAGCCCATTTCTCGGCTAAGTCGGCATCGAAGGCCACTTGCCCCACTGCCGCGCCGGGAGAAACGTTCAGGCCGGTGGCTAACTTGTCCCCGGCTTCTTGAGCCGCCTTCTTGGCATCAACATTAAATTGGGGATGCAAGAAGAAATCAACCTGCTCCGGGGTAACGCGCAGAACAGCTTGCTCTTTGGTAATAAGGCCCTCTTCGACCATATCAACCGCAATGCGAACGGCTGCTTGGGCGGTTCGCTTGCCATCGCGGGTTTGGAGCATCCACAATTTGCCCTTTTCAATGGTGAACTCAACATCTTGCATCTCGCGATAGTGCTGCTCTAACTTTTGGGCAATCCCTGCAAACTCGGCATAGGCTTCCGGCATATCGGCTTTAAGCTTGTCGATGGAATCGGTGATGCGGATACCGGCCACCACATCCTCGCCTTGAGCGTTGGTCAAGAAATCACCTTCGATATGCTTCTCACCGGTGGTGGCGTTGCGGGTCATCGCCACACCCGTGGCCGAATCATTGCCCATATTGCCAAAGACCATCGTCACAATGTTGACGCCAGTCCCCAAATCGTGCGCAATACGGGCTGCGTTGCGATAGTCGATAGCTCGTTTGCCGTTCCAACTCTTGAAGACGGCTTCGGTAGCTAATTTGATTTGCTCCATGGG
>Ga0210124_1000944_pt1 | contig 13565 bp, 13 predicted proteins | sample Muzzi_PWC_D2_FD_185554 | JGI IMG/M metagenome (GOLD analysis project Ga0210124, IMG submission 185554) | Wetland microbial communities from San Francisco Bay, California, USA, that impact long-term carbon sequestration - Muzzi_PWC_D2 (SPAdes) | ecosystem: Environmental > Aquatic > Marine >... | reverse complement strand
TCCGAGTACATGAGCTGCCTCGAGCGCGACGATTGGCGGGGCGTGGGTGAGCTGATGCTCGCTTCCGCGGAGAAGCTCGCGAAAGTCGGCGCCGACTTCCTGATCTGTCCGGACAACACCATCCACCGGGCGTTTCCTTACGTCGAGCCGCGCGCTCCGCTGCCCTGGCTGCATATCGCCGAGGTCGTCGCCGGACAGGCCGCCGAACGCAGGTTCCGGCGTCTCGGTCTGACCGGAACCCGCTGGCTCGTCGAGAGCGAGCTCTATCCGGAAAAGCTGGCGGCGCATGGCTTGGGATATCTGCGCCCGAGCCCCGCCGAATGCGAAGAGATCAATCGCATCATCGTGGAGGAGTTGGTGTACGGCGTGTTCAAGCCCGAGGCGGTCGCCTGCTTCCAGCGGGCGATCGGACGGATGAAGGACGAGGGCTGCGACGCCGTCGTCCTTGGTTGCACCGAGATCCCCTTGATCGTGAACGACGCGAACTCGCCGCTGCGGACGCTCGATTCCACGCGCCTGCTGGCGCATGCGGCGCTGCGCCGCGCGGTGCAGGTCTAGACCCCGGTCGGAAGAGGACCTACGCAGACGATCCTGGCCGCCGGGCAATGGCGCTTCGCATTCTGCCGCGGCCCAAACGCCGATCCTCCCTGTTTCGATCTTGAGTCCTCCATCGCTCGCTCTCAGACCGGAACTCCGGCCTTGCGGTAACCTTCGAGCCAGCGCTCGGCGTCCGCCTGCTTCGCGCACATGCGGGCATGCGCTTGCCGCATCTCGGTGGCTTCCCAGCCTTTCGGGTCGAGCTGTTTGAATCGGGCGGCCGCCGCACGCGCTTCCTCCATGCGGCCGAGCATCGCATAGGCCGCCGCCAACTCGGCGTGGATATGGGGCGGAGGGTTGCGCCAGCCGCGGGTCTGCTCGATGGCTTCCTCGTAGCGCCCCGCCAGATAAAAACAATCGAAAAAACCTTCGCGGACGGAATTCGAGGAATAGGGATCGCGGCGCGCGGCCAATCTTGTCCACTTCAATCCCTCCTCGTGATCGCCGAGATAAGCGAAGCTCATGCCCGCAAGTATCATGACATTATAGTCGTTCGGATTGAGGGCTATGGCCTTCTCTATATGCACACGCGCCGTTTCGTGGTCTCCGATCAGCATATGGGTTTCCGCCACGGTCGCCTGAACGACGGGATCGTTCGGATCGAGTTGCAGCGCAATATCCGCGTGCTTGCGGGCCAGTGAACTTGTCTCTTTGTATCCGAAGAGGTGCGAGAAAATGCTGTAGGCGAGAAAATTGGCAAGACGGCCATGGGCGCGCGCATATCCGGGATCGATCTCGAGCGCCTTCTCGAGAAGCTCTTTGATCTGAAGAGATGTCCAGTCCCGATAGAATATGGTTTCCGAGCGCAGCACCAGGTCGTAGGCGCTCAGATCGTTGGCCGGCTTGCGCTCGGCGTCTACCCGGTTGGCGATATCCACATGGCCGGGCACCGCCGTCACGATTTCCGAGGCGACCTCGTCCTGCACCGCGAAGATATCCTCGAGATCGCGATCGTAACGTTCGGCCCAGAGGTGTTTTCCGCCTTTGGCTTCGATCAGCTGCGCCGTGATCCGCACCCGGTTGCCTGCCTTGCGCACGCTGCCTTCGACGACGTACGCGACGCCGAGCTCCCGACCGACATCGGGAATTCGCGGGGACTTCCCCTTGTAATGGAACGACGAGTGCCGGGCGATCACGAACAGTGAGCGGAACCGGCTGAGTTCGGTAATGATGTCCTCGGTGATGCCGTCGGCGAAATGCTCCTGGTCGGCATCGCCCGACATGTTGACGAAGGGCAGCACGGCAATCGACGGCTTGTCGGGCAAGGCCGGCGGCGCGTCCGCAGGCTCGTCGGCGAGCAGAGCGCCCTCCGCCGTCTGCGGTGACGGCGCGCCCTTCCGCAGATTGTCGTAGAGCGCTTGGGTCTCCGCCTCGGGTTCGATACCGAGGTCGGCCCGGAGCACGGCGCGGCAGGCCTCGTATTGCTTCAACGCCATTGCCCGGTCGCCGCTCTCCGCGTACAGGCGCATAAGCGCCCGGTGCACCGGCTCCTGCAGTGGATCGAGCGCCAGGAGTCGTCGTGCCGTGCCGATCGCGTTTTCGGTGTCGTGATCGCCAATGCGCCGTTCCAGTAGGTCCGACATAGCATCCCGCGCGCGCTCGGCCAATCGGGTGCGTTCGGCGGCAAGCCAGTCCTCGAAGCCACGGTCAGCGATGCCGACACCGTCAAGCAGATCGCCTTGGTAAAGCGCCGCTGCGCGGTCCAGGTCGTCCGTATCGGGGCTCGCCGCGAGCCGGTCGAGGTCGAGCGCATCGCAGTCCAGCCGGGCGCCATCGAGCGCGACGCTGTCGCGCTCAGACTTGACGAGATCGGCGTCCGTGTCGCCCAACATCCGGCGGAGCTCGGCCAGCGCCTGGCGCAGGCTGCCGCGCGCCTGTTCGTCGCCCCGGTCACTCCACAAGAGGCCGGTCAGCCGGTCGCGCGACACCGGCGCACCGCCCGAGAGCGCCAGGAACGCAAGCAAGGCTTGGGCCTTGCGTCCCTTCAGCACCAGCGCCCGGTCGCCGAGAGAAGCCGCGAAACCGCCAAGAACTCTGACTCGCAGAGTCTCAGTCATGCGAACTTGTCGGCCCGGCGCGCCCCGGGCTTTCGCCGGCACCCCCGCCTTGAGCGCCTCTCATCGACTCGCCCCCCAAGGTTCATCGCATTTGCCAGTCTAAACCGCGCGCGGCCGAATCTCTAACGCGGAAAGCGCTGTGCAGTGGCCGCCGTCTCTTCCTCCGACCTCGAAGTCGTAGCCGGGCCGTAGCCGGCAGCGCAGGGTCGGCGGTATTCAGCCCGCGACGGCGATGATCTCCGGGCTCGCATCGCTCGGCGGCGAGCGGTTCCAGTTGCCGTACCAAATCGTATCGGTGAAGCCGGCCGCGGCGAGAAAGCCGGCGAGCGTGTCTCGGTCCATGAAGCGCAGCACGCTGGGCGCCACGACGATGTCGTCCGCAGCGAAGCGGAAGTGGGTCTCGTAGGCGACGAGCTCGCCGTCGGCCGGTCCGATGTCGTAGTGCACCTCGACCGTGCCGATGCCCGGGATTTCGATCCATTCGCGGGTTTCCTGCGGAGTCCAGGTCTCCCAATCTCGCACCGCGGGGTTGCGCGTCTCGAAGGCTAGCCGGCCGCCGGGTGCGAGGTGCCGGCGCAAGGCGCGCAGCGCGGCCAGCACGGCACGATCCTCCAGGAAAACCTGAAAGACGTGCCCGGTCATCACGATCAGATCGAAACGCGTGGCGAGCGAAAGCGTGGCGGCCTCGGTTTCGATCCAGGTCACCCGCTCGCCGCCCGCGCGGTGCCGAGCAATGTCGAGCATCGCGGCCGAGGGATCGGCGCCGGTCACGCGGTGGCCGCGCGCTGCAAGTTCGCTGGCGAGCAGGCCCGTGCCGCAGCCCATGTCGAGGACGGTCTTCGGTGTTTCGCCCGCGAGCGCGAGATAGAAGGCCGTGTCCGCGGCCGGCGGGTTCAGCGGATCGTAAACCGCGGCCAGACGCGGATCGGTGTAGCTCGCGCAGGGCACTTCGAGACCTCCCGCCCGTCGGGCTAGCCGTTCTGCGCCAGCACGCGGCCGGCGAGATAGAGCGAGCCGCAGATCAGCACGCGGGCCGGCGCGGCGGCGTTGCGCGCCACGAGGTCCGCCACGGCGGCTGCGACGCTGTCGGCCGGCTCGGCTATGAAGCCGGCGTTGAGCGCCTGCCCGGCCGCCTCCGCGGCGCTCAACGAGGCCGCCTCGCCGGGAATGGCGACGGCACGCAGGCTTTCGGCCAGCGGCGCCAGCGGCAGCAGGAAATCCTGCGCCGCCTTGGTGTTCAGCATACCGTAGACGAGATGCAGCGGCCGCGGCGTCCAGGCCCTGAGCGACTCCGCCAGCGCCTGGCCCGCTCCGGCGTTGTGGCCGCCGTCGAGCCAGAGCTCCCAGCCGGCCGGCAGCTGCGCCGCCAGCGGCCCTTGCGTCAGGCGCTGCAGGCGGCCCGGCCACTCGGCGCCGGTCAGGCCGGCGGCGCGGGCCGCCGCGTCGAGGCCGAAGTCGTCGGCGAGCGTCATGGCGCAGGCCAACGCCGTTCCGGCGTTCTCGCCCTGATGCGAGCCGCCCAGCGCCGGCAAGGGGTAGCGCCGCGCCGCGCCCTGCCAGGTGAACTCCAGCGCCTCCGGCGCGGCCGCCACGTCCCACTCAACGCCGCGACGGTAGAGCGGCGCGCCGAGCACGGCGGCCCGGCGGGCGACGACGGCTGCGGCTGCGGCGGGCTGCGGACCCACCACGACAGGCACGCCGGGCTTGAGGATCCCGGCCTTCTCGAAGGCGATGCCCTCGAGGCTGTCGCCGAGGTATTGGACGTGGTCGATCGAGATCGGCGTGATGACCGTGAGGCGGGGCCGTTCGATCACGTTGGTCGCGTCGAGCCGCCCGCCCAATCCGGTCTCGAGCAGCAGAACGTCGGCCGGCTGGCGCGCGAAGGCCAGGAAGGCGGCCACCGTGGTGATCTCGAAGAAGGTGATCGGATTCGCGCCGTTGGCCGTCTCGCACTCCTCGAGCAGCGCGACCAGGCCGTCCTCGGCGATCAGTCCGTCGGCCAGGCGGACGCGCTCGTGAAAACGCACCAGGTGCGGCGAGGTGTAGACCTGTACCCTCTTGCCGGCAGCTTCCAGCATGGCGCGCAGGTAGGCGATCACCGAGCCCTTGCCGTTGGTACCGGCGACATGCAGCACCGGCGGCAAGGCGCGCTCCGGATGGCCGAGGCGCGCGAGCAGGCGCTCCACGCGGCCGAGCGACAGGTCGATGATCTTGGGATGGAGGCGGGTCAGGCGCTCGAGCACCGCATCGCTGCGCGCCGCCGCCGGGCGGGGCGTCATGTCGCCTCGGGTTTCCTCGCCGTCGCCTTGCCCGCGTCCTTGCCGTCGCCCTGCGGCAGCGGCACGACCTCGGCCGGCGGCATCTTGTCGCGCAGCAGCTTGAGGATGCGGATCAAGGTGTCGCGCAGATCGCGGCGGTGGACCACCATGTCCACCATGCCGTGCTCGAGCAGGTACTCGGCGCGCTGGAAACCCTCCGGCAGGGTCTCGCGGATGGTCTCCTCGATCACGCGTTGCCCGGCGAAGCCGATGACCGCACCGGGTTCGGCCAGGGCTATGTCGCCCAGCATGGCGAACGACGCGGTGACGCCGCCGGTCGTCGGGTCGGTCAGCACCACGACGTAGGGCAGCCCGGCCTCCTTGACCTCTTCCACGGCGATCACGCTGCGCGGCAACTGCATCAGCGACAGAATGCCTTCCTGCATGCGCGCGCCACCCGACGAGGGGACGACGATCAGCGCCGCCTCCTGCAGCACCGCCAGGCGCGCGGCGGCCACCAGGCCTTCGCCGACCGCGATCCCCATCGAGCCGCCCATGAAGGAGAAATCGAAGGCCGCGATCACCGTGGGCCGGCCGCCCATGCGCCCGTGGGCGACCAGGACGGCCTCTTTGGACTCGGTCTTGGTCTGCGCCTCCCGGAGCCGCTCGGCGTAGCGCTTGCGATCGCGGAACCGCAGCGGATCGCTCGGCGTTTCGGGCAATTCGATCGGATTGTAGTCGCCGTCGTCGAACAGCAGCGTGAGTCGCTCGCGCGCCGGGATGCGCATGTGATGGCCACAATGCGGACAGACGCGCAGGTTCGATTCCAGCTCGCGATGGAAAATCATCTGCGCGCAGGACGGACACTTGTGCCAGAGGTTCTCCGGCACCTCGGTCTTGGTGACCAGGGCGCGAATCTTCGGACGAACGAAGTTGCTGATCCAGTTCATCGCCGCGTCCCGCGCGTCTTCGTCAGGTGCGCTTTGCGCTGCGCACGCCCTCGGCCAAGCTTCGCACGAAACCGAGCACGTCGGCCACCGTGCCGTCGCCGCAGCGGCCCTGCGCATCGAGGCCGCTTTTCAGGCGGTCGATCACGGCCGAACCGACCACCGCGGCGTCGGCCACGGCCGCCACCTCGGCGGCCTGTTCCGGCGTCCTGATGCCGAAGCCGACGGCGACCGGCAGTTCGGTGTGTCGGTGCAAGCGTGCGACGGCCTCGCGCACCGCCTCGGCGGTCGGCGAACGCGTTCCGGTGATGCCCATGATGGACACGTAGTAGACGAAGCCGCTGGTGTTGCTCAGCACCTTCGGCAGGCGCTTGTCGTCGGTCGTCGGCGTCGCCAGGCGGATCCAGTGCAGGCCGGCGGCCAGCGCCGGCCGGCACAGCTCGTCGTCTTCCTCGGGCGGCAGGTCGACGATGATCAGGCCGTCGACGCCGGCGGCGCAGGCGTCCGCGAGGAAGCGGGTGACGCCGTAGCTGTAGATCGGATTGTAATAGCCCATCAGAATGAGCGGCGTGTCGGCGTCGCCGGCACGGAAGCGGCGCGCCATGTCGAGCGTCTTGGCCAGCGTCATGCCGGCCTTGAGCGCGCGCAGGCTGGCCGCCTGAATGGCCGGGCCGTCGGCCATGGGGTCGGAGAACGGCATGCCGAGCTCGATGATGTCGGCACCCGCCGCGGGCAGGCCGCGCAGCAGCTCGAAGGAGCCTTCCGGATCCGGGTCGCCGGCGGTGACGAAGGTGACCAAACCGCCGCGGCCGGCACGTTTCAGGTCGGCGAAGCGGCGCTCGACGCGGCTGGCGCCGCCCGCGGCGCTCATATCTTGATCCCCAGCGCAGCGGCGACGGTGAAGACGTCCTTGTCGCCGCGGCCGCACAGGTTCATGACCAGCAGGTTGTCCTTGGCCAGTCCCGGGGCGATGCGGCTGACGTGCGCCAGGGCGTGCGCCGGCTCCAGTGCCGGGATGATTCCCTCCATGCGCGAGCACAGCTGGAACGCGGCCAGCGCCTCGTCGTCGGTGGCCGAGACGTACTCGGCCCGGCCGCTGTCCTTGAGCCAGGCATGCTCCGGCCCGATGCCGGGGTAGTCGAGCCCAGCGGAGATCGAATGGGCCTCGAGAATCTGGCCGTCGTCGCTTTGCAGCAGGTAGGTCCGGTTGCCGTGCAACACGCCGGGCCGACCGCCGGTCAGCGAGGCGGCGTGTTTGTCGGTATCGAGGCCGAGGCCGGCCGCCTCGACCCCGACGATGCGCACGTCCGTGTCGTCGAGGAAGGGATGGAACAGGCCCATCGCGTTCGACCCGCCGCCGATGCAGGCGACCAGCGTGTCCGGCAGGCGGCCTTCGGCTTCCATGAGCTGTTCGCGCACCTCGTTGCCGATCACCGACTGGAAGTCGCGCACCATGGCCGGGTAGGGATGCGGCCCGGCCACGGTGCCGATGATGTAGAAGGTCGACTCGACGTTGGCGACCCAGTCGCGCAGCGCCTCGTTCATTGCGTCCTTGAGCGTGCGGCTGCCGCTCGTCACCGGAACGACCTCGGCGCCCAGCAGCTTCATGCGGAACACGTTCGGCTTCTGCCGCTCGATGTCCTCCACGCCCATGTAGACGACGCAGGGCAGGTCGAAGCGCGCGCAGACGGTGGCTGTGGCGACGCCGTGCTGCCCGGCGCCGGTCTCGGCGATGATGCGGGTCTTGCCCATGCGCCGCGCCAGCAGGATCTGGCCGAGGCAATTGTTGATCTTGTGCGCGCCGGTGTGGTTGAGCTCGTCGCGCTTGAAGTAGATCTTGGCGCCGCCGAAGTGCTCGGTCAGACGCTCCGCGAAGTAGAGCGGGCTGGGCCGGCCGACGTAATGCTTGGCGAAGTAGTCGATCTCGGCCTGGAACGATGGATCGGCCTTGGCGGCGACATAGGCCTTCTCGACCTCGAGGATCAGCGGCATCAGCGTTTCGGCTACGAAACGCCCGCCGTAGATGCCGAAGTGGCCGCGCTCGTCGGGCCCCGCCCGATAGGTATTCAAGGCTTTCATTGCGGGTTTTCCGCTGGTTCCGGGGGGCGGCACTGTGCCCGATCCGGCCCGCCTCTGCAATGCCCGCCCGGCCCTTGCGGGGCCGCCGGAAGGGCCTAGAGTCTCTCCGAACGACTCAGGTTTCCTGCTCAGGAGGTTCCATGTCCGGCAAGCTTTTCGGGCTCTCGGCCGCTCTCGTCGGGGCGGGCCTGCCCGCCGTCGCCTGGGCGCAGCAGCAGCCCGGTTACGAAGACCACTGGCACGGCTACGGTTGGCACGGCGGCTGGATGGGCATGATCTTCGGCCCGTTGATGATGATCGCTTTCATTGCCGTTGTCGCGGTCGTGGTGATTTTGCTCGTCCGCTGGATCGGCGGCAGCGGCACGCTGAACGAGCGGCGCACGCGCCAGCCGCTCGATATCCTCGACGAGCGCTTTGCCCGCGGCGAGATCGATACCGCGGAATACGAGGAGCGCCGCCGCGTGCTGCGCGGCGACTAGCGGTCCGTTCCTGCGGCGCGGCTGAAGCGCTTCGCCGCGGCGATGAAGGCGCGGATCTTGTCGGGGTTCTTGACTCCCGGCCGGTCTTCGACGCCGGAGGAGACGTCGACCGCGCGGGCACCGGAGACGCGCAGTGCCTCGGCGACGTTATCGGCGTTGAGGCCGCCTGACAGCATCCAGGGCAGAGCCCAGGTTCGGCCGGCGAGAAGCTGCCAGTCGAAGGCCAGCGCGTTGCCGCCCGGCAGAGCGCCTGTCATGTCCCTGGGCGGCTTGGCGTCGAACAGCAGGCGATCGGCGACCGGTTCGTAGGCGGCGGCGGCGGCCACGTCCCCGGCGCCCGCGACCCGCAGCACCTTCATCACCGGAACGCCGAAGCGCGCCCGGACGGCGGCGACCCGCTCGACGCTCTCGCTGCCGTGCAGCTGCAGCAGATCGATCGGCGCGGCGTCGAGGATCTCCTGCAGGAGGGCGTCGTCGGCGTCGACCACCAGCGCGACCTTACGCAGCCTTGCCGGCGCCGCGGCGGCCAGTGCCGCGGCGGCGGCCGGCGTGACGGCGCGCGGGCTCGGCGGATAGAACACGAAACCGACATAGTCGGCGCCGCCCTCCACCGCCGCCGCCAGGGCGGCCGGGGCATTGATGCCGCAAATCTTGACCTCGATGGACATGGCCTATGTGCTCGTCGGAAGCGGTGCCGCGGAGGGCACCCAGCCCGTGCAAACGCGAAACGCGATCGATGCGACGGACAGCGTCAAGGCCATGCCGATGTAACCGATCGCCGCGTTGATCAACTGCGAGACCATGAGCGGCAACGCGTTGTCGCGGACCCAGGCAGTGACCTCCTCCGGCGTCGGCATCGCATCGCCGGTTTCGATCTCCAGGCCGCCGAGCAGGGCCCCATCGACGATCACGGTCTTGATCCAGGCGAGCAGGACGAGCGGCACGACCGTCAGCAGCATGGCGGCGAAGAGCCTGAGCCCCTGGCCCCGGGTATGGGTCCAGGAATGGCGCAGACCGTAGGATTCGTCGACCGCAACCGCCGGAAACACGAAACACAGGCGCAGCAGCACATAGAAGATGACCAGCGCAGCGACTGCGAACAGTGCGATCTGCGCCGCCGGCCCCGGCCCGGTCTCGGTCCGGCCGAGCGAGAGCAGCACGTCGCCGGCCAACGACAACACGACGATCAGGCCGTCGATGATCAAGATCACCGCTGCCAAGTAGCCAAGGAATCGCCAGTGCCGCTGCCTCCAGCCGGGCAGCAGCGGGGGCGGCGCGATGGTCGGGCCGAGCAGCGTGGTGCGGTGCCAAGAAACGCCGAACAGGGTGTAGGGCACCAACGACGCCAGGAGGACCAGGGCGCTGGCCAGCGGATAACGCATGGCGCTCAACCCGAGACCGGTCAACAGAACCGAGAGCGCGAACGGCAAGGTACCCGCCCTGGCGACCAGACCGAGATGCAGAAACACCCGGCCATAGGCCTCACCGACCGTCGCGATGACCGGCAGGGCGCGCACCGCGCTTGGCGGTGGGGTCGATTGGCTCATGCGTCGCTCTCCGCCTCGCCCGCCAGTTCGGCGACGATGCGCCGGGCTGCGGCGACGGGATCGGGCTGGCCGGTGATCGGCCGACCGACCACCAGGTAGTCGGCGCCGGCGGCGAGCGCCTCGGCCGGCGTCATCACCCGTTTCTGGTCGCCGGCGGCAGCCCAGCGCGGGCGAATACCCGGCACCAGCAGCAGGAAGTCGGGGCCGCAGGCGGCGCGCAGGGCGGCGAGCTCGCGCGCGCTGCACACTACGCCGTCGGCGCCGTTGTCGCGCGCCAGAAGGGCCAGCCGGCGCGCCTGGTCGGCCACCGGACCGCGCTGCCCGGTGGCGGCGAGATCGTCGTCGTCGAGGCTGGTCAGCACCGTGATCGCCATGATGCGGGGACGCGGCAGGTCGTTGTCCTCGGCCGCCTCCTCGGCCGCCTCGCGGGCCGCCTGGATCATGGCCGCCCCGCCCGAGGCGTGCACCGTCAACATCGTGGGGCGCAGGGGCAAGGCGGCGCGGACGGCGCCGGCCACCGTGTTCGGGATGTCGTGGAACTTGAGGTCGAGGAACAGTCGTTCGCCGCCGACGACGGCGCGCACGCCGTCGGGGCCCTGCGCGGTGAAGAACTCCTTGCCGATCTTCACGCCGCCGACGATGCCGCGCAGGCCGCGGGCAAGTTCGGCCGCACGCTCGACGATCGGTGTGTCGAGCGCGACGAAAAGCCTCTCGCTGGGATAGTCCACGGCCATGGCGCGGGGTATATAGCAGAGGGCCGGGCAGGGGTCACGCCACCGCGATCAGGCACGCTCCAGGGTCAGCTCCGCCGCCGCCAGATCCTCGATCGCGGTGCCGACCGATTTGAACAACGTGATCTGATCGTAGAAGCGGCGCCCGGCGCGCCCGCCGCGCGTCAGGTCGAAGAGATCGGCCGCAATGTCCTCGGCCTGCAACAGGCCGGACTGCAGCGGCTGCACGATATCGCCGGCCTCCTGGCAGGCGCCGGCCCGGGTGTCGACGAAGACGCGGGCGCGTCGAATGCAGTCATCGTCGGCCTCGCGCATGTCGGGACGGAAGCCGCCGACCAGGTCCAGGTGCTGGCCGGGCTGCAGCCAAGCGCCGTGAATCAGCGGCTCGGTCGCCAGGGTGGCGCAGGAGACGATATCGGCGCCGCGCACCGCGGCCTCGAGGTCGGTCGTGGGAGCGACCCGAAAATTCTTGCGGTCGAGGCGCTTGGCCAGGCGCTCGGCCTTGTCGGGATTGCGGCCCCAGATGAGGACGTTGCAGATCGGCCGGGCGCTCGCGTGCGCGGCGATGAGTTCGGGTGCCAGGGCGCCGGTGCCGACCATCAGCAGACGCTCGCAATCGGGCCGCGACAGATAGCCGGAGGCGAGCGCCGAAGCGGCGGCGGTGCGCTTCGCGGTCAGCGCCGACCCGTCGATCAGCGCCAGCGGCGAGCCGCTGCGGCCGTCGAGCAGGAAATAGGAGCCGATCACGGCCGGCAGATTGCGTGTCGCATTGTCCGGAAAAACGGTGACGATCTTTACCCCGACGTGGCGGCCGCTCCACGCCGGCATCAGCAGCAACGTGCCGTCGGCGGGGTCGGTCTCCGCACCCAGGCTCAGGCTGTGATGATGGCGGGTCGGAACCTGGATGTCGCGGCGAAAGGCCCGACGCAGCCGCTCGATCAGGCTTTCGTAGTCGAGGGCAGCTTCGACATCCGCCGCCGGGATGATGCGCATGGCGGTCCGGCGCTCACGAGCCGGTCGCAGTCAAGCGCCTGTGATCCTCGCCGGCTCCGGACTGCGATGCGGCGGGCGGCGGGTTGCGCTGCAGTCGGGCGATCTCGCGCTCGCGCTCGGCGGCGCGGTGCTCGGCCGCGCGGGCGCGCCGCCGGGTGGCCCCGGCCGACAGCCAAGCCGCAGTGCCGCCGACCAGCAAACCGACGAAGAGACTTCCCAGGATCAGGATGAAGAGCGGGAGCCGCAGCGACATGTCGAGCGGCCACAGGTCCAGCGTGACGGACTGCCGGTTCACCACGGCAAAGACGACCAGCACGACCATCAGCGGAACAGTGACGATCCAGGAGACGTGCTTCACTCTGTCAGCCCGGCCTATTCACCCGTGTTCAGGCGCTCGCGCAGCAACTTCCCGGTCTTGAAGAAGGGAATGTGCTTCTCCTCCACGTGCACGGCATCGCCGGTCCGCGGATTGCGGCCGACCCGGGCATCGCGGTGCTTCACGGAGAATGCGCCGAAACCGCGCAACTCGACGCGGTTTCCCTGCGCCAGTGCGTCGGTGATCTCCTCGAAAATCGTGGTGACGATGCGCTCGACATCGCGATGGTAGAGATGCGGATTTTGCTCGGCGATCCGCTGAATCAATTCGGATTTCGTCATGGCCCCTTACCCTCGCGATCCGCTTCCGGCTGCCGTTCGATTCCTAGAAGCCGGGACCTCTCGGCACCGTCGCCCCGCTCGCATCGCACCCCGTCGGCCGCGTCCCACGCGGCTCCGACGGCCTCCCGTCGGTTTGGGTCGGCTCACGCAGAGGTAAGGTGCCAGAGACCGGCCCCGGCCGTCAAGTTTAAGTCTTTCAGATCAATAGCGTTTTTGCACGGGAGTTTGGATCGCCCCGGAACCGGGGACGAGATCGGGCGCGCCGTCGACGAAAAACGGCCCGGCGGGAACGCCGGGCCGTCGTCGCGTCATGTCTGCGCGATGCGCGGTTCAGGACGATTCTTCGCCGCCGCCCGCGGTATCGCCGGCCGTCTCGCCGTCGTCATCACCCTCCGTGGCGGCGGCCGACTTTTTCTTGCTCGATTTGGCCTTGGTTTCCTTCGCCTGCGGCTCGCTCTCGTCCTCGACGGTGTCGCGCTCCTGGGCTGCCTTCGAGATGGCGGCGCCGAGGATGTCGCCCAGGCTGGCGCCGGACTCGGCCGAGCCATAGCTGGCCATGGCCTGCTTCTCCTCCTCGACCTCGCGCTGCTTGATCGACAGCGTGATCTTGCGCGTTTTGGAATCGATGGCGGTGACCTTGGCGTCGACTTTCTCGCCGACGGCGAAGCGGCTCGGGCGCTGTTCGCTGCGATCGCGCGACAGGTCCGCCTTGCGGATGAATCCAGAGGCGCCGCCCGCGACCGAAACCTCAATGCCGTTGTCGAGCACCTGAGTCACGGTGCAGGTGACGACGGCGCCTTTCTTGAGCTCCTTGACGGTGCCTTCGAAGGGATCTTCGGAGAGCTGCTTGATGCCCAGGCTGATGCGTTCCTTCTCGACATCGACATCGAGCACCTTGACTTTGGCTACGTCGCCCTTCGCGTATTTCTTGACCGCCTCGTCGCCGGACAGCGCCCAGTCGAGGTCCGACAGGTGCACCATGCCGTCGATGTCGCCCGGCAACCCGACGAACAGGCCGAATTCGGTGATGTTCTTGATCTCGCCCTCCAGCACGGAGCTCGCCGGGTGAGACTCCGCGAAGGCGTCCCAGGGATTGGCCATGCACTGCTTGAGGCCGAGGCTGATCCGGCGCTTCTGCTCGTCGACGTCGAGCACCATGACCTCGACCTCCTGACTGGTCGAGACGATCTTGCCGGGATGGATGTTCTTCTTGGTCCAAC
>Ga0210124_1000942_pt1 | contig 13575 bp, 13 predicted proteins | sample Muzzi_PWC_D2_FD_185554 | JGI IMG/M metagenome (GOLD analysis project Ga0210124, IMG submission 185554) | Wetland microbial communities from San Francisco Bay, California, USA, that impact long-term carbon sequestration - Muzzi_PWC_D2 (SPAdes) | ecosystem: Environmental > Aquatic > Marine >... | reverse complement strand
TATGGCTATGAGAAAATCTATGCCGAAATCACCGCCTACCGGGCGCAACAGGATGACCACTTGCGTGCGCTCTTCATCGGTGGCGGCGGCTACACCTTCCCCCGATATATGGAAGCCATCTACCCCAACAGCGACCTCCACGTCCTCGAAATCGACCCCGGCGTCACCCAGGTAGCCCACGATTTGCTGGGCCTCAGCCCGGATACGCGGGTGGTGACCTCCAACGAGGACGCCCGGCTTTTCCTGGAGCAGGAGCCGACAGAGCGTTATGACCTCATCATCGGCGACGCTTTCAATGATTTTTCGGTGCCGTACCATTTGACTACCAAGGAGTTCAACGACCGGGTACACGCCTGGCTGGAAGACGACGGCCTCTATTTTGTCAACATCATCGACGGCCCGCGCGGGGATTTTCTGCGGGCTTATACCTACACCCTGCGCCAGACGTTCCGCTATGTTTACCTAGTGCCGACCATCGAGACCTGGCGGCTATCGCCGCGCAGCACCTTTGTCTTGATTGGCAGCGACGCCCCCCTGGACCGGGCCACCCTGGCAACCATTGATATCGGTGATGGCATTTCTCTTCTGACCAGCCAGATGTTCAGCGACGCTGAAATCGACGCCCTGCTGGCCGAGGGCCGCGTGGTCATGCTGACCGACCAGTACGCCCCGGTAGACCAGATGCTGGCCCCGGTGTTTCGGGACGAGGAGTGAAGGTGATAAAAAGTTCTTGTTTTACTCGGAATTATGGTAATATGCTGACATAGCAGTCGTTGATTAAATTGTTAATTCATCCGCGACAAAAATACCTTAATTCAATGACCAAGTAAAGAAACAATTTGTTGATTTTGGCGTATAGAGTAACATCACCCGAGTAATATTTTCAGGACGAGCATGGCGTGAATAAAGGAAGCCAATCCCCGTGAATTTTACGCTTTACACTGATGTTCAGACGTTTTACACTCAGTTAACAGAAGCAATGGGGCATGCCCAACAGTCAATTACAATGATGTATTATACTTTTGATTGGGGTGATTGGGCGTTGAAAATTAGTAGCATTCTACAGTCAAAACAGGCGGCGGGGGTTACTGTCCGCTTAATCGTAGATGAAATAGGGCTACTGGTTGATTCTCCGTCCAATATTGTCAAGAATCGTCTATTAATGAGCCAAATGTCTGCCGTAGGCATTGAAGTCATCTTTTTTCGTCCTCAGCAGCGACGCACGACTCATTTCAATCGCCTCCACTTTAAGGTCTGTGCTATTGACCAGGCTACTGTATTTATCGGTGGTTCTAACATTGGCGATGAATATTTAATGATGGATGATCTCAATCTACGTTTGGATGGTGCTATTGGTGACTCCATTGAAAAGCTGTATGGCTATCTGCCCCATCCAAATGATAATTCTTTACACTTATCCAATCTGCGCATTGGCGAGTCCCCGTTACTATTGACTTTACCCGGCAATCGGCAAGATGTACGTCGTACTCTATTGGGATTAATTTTGGATGCGCAGAACTCCCTTTATATTCGCACCTGGCTTTTTCTACCGGATCGAGAAATTGTAAATGCCTTGCTCCATCAAAGTGAACGTGGCTGTCAAGTTAATATTCTTTTTTCAGATCGAACGCGTGTTCCTTTGATAGACGCTGCCAGCTACATCATTGGACTTAAATTGATTAAAGCCGGGGTGCGGGTATGGCGATACACCCCGCGTTTTATGCACGCCAAAGCATCCTGGAATGACCTGGGACAAGTTCTCTTCGGTTCAGCCAATCTCGATAGCAAGGCTTTGAACAGTAATTACGAGTGCAGTCTTCTGCTCCAAAATCAGGCCATTGCTGAACAGCTACAGACACAATTTGAAGCTGATTTATCTCACAGCCAGGAAATGGATTTGGAGTCATTAAGTAGCCAGCGTTGGTTTCAGAAAGCCTTTGCTTATGCCAGTTTTTTGCTTTCTGATTGGTTATAGAATCGATAAACAAAATGGTTGGGAGCGTGAACATTTTTAAAAATTGGAAACAGCAAGCCAAGCAACTCAAAATAGAAACGTATGCGCTTTACCTGGCTTACAAGGACCCGCGCACACCTTGGTATGCTAAAATTTTTGCCGCGTGCGTCGTGGGATACGCATTCAGCCCCATAGATTTGATCCCCGACCCTATTCCCATCTTAGGCTATTTAGATGATCTTATTTTAGTTCCTATAGGTGTTGTCCTTGCTCTAAAAATGATCCCGCCAGCAGTGATGGTGGATTGCCGTATCAAAGCTGAGGAATTGATTAAACAAGGGAAGCCAATTAACCGAATTGCTGCTGGTATCATCATTGGTATTTGGCTTGTATCGGCGATTTTAGTAATAACAATTCTGGTACGCACGTTAGCTAAATAGGCCAATGTCGAATGAATTGGGAACAACTGCTCCAGACTCTTGGATATCCATTGATAGCAATTGTTACCGGCTTGGGAAGTGTTGGTGTTCCGGTTCCAGGCGAACCGGTATTGCTGTTCGCTGCGGCATTGGCTGCTACTGGTAAACTTAACATTGCTTTGGTAATTTTATTTGCAGCCATAGGCGAAATTCTTTGCGCCCAAGCAAGCTATTGGCTGTCAAGCCGGCATGGACAGACATTGTTTAATCGATTTATACACATCGACCCAGATAAACTGGCTCAAGGAGAAGCTTTCTTTAACCAGCATGGCCCTGGGGCGATCTTTTTGCTGAGAATAACGCCGATAGTAAGAATGTTTGCGGGAATTATTGCGGGGACCAGCCAAGTGTCCACCCGAACTTTCACCATTTTCAACATTCTGGGTAGTGTATTGTGGGTAACGGTTATAGCTGGACTGGGATTTTTCTTTGGCCAGAATCTGACCCTGATCGAGCTATTTATCAAACGGGTTGGAGGAAGTCTGATTGTTGGGACAATGGTCATCGCCGGTGGCGTGTGGCTCATTCGCAAATGGAGTCGAAACGAGGTAAGAAATCGTCAAAAATTGTATCGCCTCAGTCTTCGTTTACACTTGCCTCACCTGATGCACTGGTTACGACAGCGCCTAAATCCCACCCAACGGGTCGGTCTGACAGCAACTGTTGGTTTTTTGGTGGCTCTATTAAGTGGTTTGTTTTTCGGTTCCATAGCTCAAGACGTGTTAGCGCACGAAGAACTGACCCTGTTTGATGCCGAGGTTGCTCATTGGCTGCTTCTGAATAGTTCTCCCGAAAGTTTCGAGTTTTACTGGTTTGTCAGCCAGTTAGCCAACCCAATGCTTATACTGGTGGGGGTTGTTGTAATGGGGGGATGGTTAGTGAGCCAACGTTATTGGCGGCGTTTTACGGCGTTGTTGCTTGCCATTGGGGGTGGTGTAGTAATCAATAATATTCTGGAAGTGATCTTTAAGCGACCCCCACCCAACTTCCCCGAAGTCATTATTGCCAGGGTGGGGTATAGCTTTCCGGCAGACCAAGCGACTCATGCTGTACTATTTTATGGCATGTTGGCCTATTTGCTCATTCGGATAACTTCAAAATGGCATTTACAGATAGGTTTTGCCCTAAGTGCCACAACATTAGCTATTTTAGTTGGCCTTGGGCAAATGGCCTTGGGGAGTCATTATTTTACAGACGTGCTGGGAGGGTGGGTCGGTGGAATAGCCTGGTTAATGGCTAGCATTTTAGTTAGTGAGTTGATGCGACAATCTCCTCACAATAGCATTGAAGCCTCCTCATTCGATTTGAGGAACATACAATAATATTGGTTTTGGGTAAAATAAAACGTATTCAAACTGGATGCCCGCAGATGTAGGTTGGGTTCGGGTTACAATAGCCCTGGCTGTTGGGGTTCACCAGCTTGGTTTTGGCCTCGTTCAGCCCAGCCTACACAAAACAATTGAAAGCAACACCAGCGATGTTAAAATATCTCCTTATTCTGATATTAGCGGGCTTAAGTGCATGTGGTGCGCAACTTGCCAATCCCTTTGGGGACCAACAGCAGGCCAAAGCTCTGGAAACCTTCAATGCTTCTGGTATGATGACTTCATTGGAACAAATCGTGCGGTGGCACCAAACCAATCAAACGGGATTATCTACCGCGCTCAATCCGGGTAAGGATCGGGCTGCCATTCAAGAGGATTTTGCCGCGTTGCCCTGTCAACCCACCGAAGAGTTACTCCAACTGTGGGCATGGCATAATGGAACCAGGGATACGACAACCCCATTCATCTGGTACCACAATTTTCTGCCGGTAGAAAAAGCCATCGCTGAATATGAATCGTTAACCGGGAATCCGTTGATAGGTTGGCATGAGAACTGGATACCCATATTTGAATTTGAGGGGAGTGGTATTTTGTAGCGTGTTACGAAGAACCTCAGCAGGCCAGTCCGGTTGGGTATTACTTTCCTGAAAACACCGAGGTGTATTACGTCTATTTGAATTTAAGCACGATGCTAGAAACCTCCGCTGCCTGGTTCGATCAAAACGCCGTGACTTGGGACAAAGAAGGGCAAGCGATGAACGAGGATTTACCGAAGCTTTTTGAAATCCACCAGGCCTTAAATGAAGGCACTCAATTTCCATATCGTGTAGAATAAGCAATTGTAGTTGGGTCAAACCAAAATTCAGGTTATAATAGCCCTGACTGTTGGGGGTTACTGAATTGATTTGGCCTCCCCTTCGGTTGGGCGAAACCCAACAGCTATCCGCTCCGAGTGGGTTTGCCCACAGGGGGCCTTTGGCTCTAACCCGCGGCTTGGGACAAAATGGCCTTGTTTTCCGATCTATTCTATAAGGAGAAATACGCAATGACAGCCGTACCGCCCGACGTGTTTTTCAAGATAATGACTCGTATCCATATCTTTTTATACCGCAACAGTCGGGGCAAGATATGGAATAAGATGCTGGGTATGCCGGTGTTGCTGATTACAACGACTGGTCGTAAATCGGGACAGCCGCGTACGACGCCGCTTGTGTATCAGCGTGATAACGGTGATTATCTCATTGCAGGATCGAAGGGAGGGGCTGACTCTCATCCGATCTGGTACCTCAACTTAGAAGCCACCCAGGAAGTTCGGGTGGAGGTCAGAGATCAGGTATTTAAAGCGCGGGTGACAATCACCGAAGGTGGCGAGCGTGATCGGCTTTATGAGATGTTCAAGTCTTCAGGTGCCCACTTTGCCACGTATCAACAGATGACCCAACGAATCATTCCCGTGGTTCGCCTGACACCTGTATAATTAATGACATAAATAAAAGAGGCAATATAGTGTAGATGGTGCAAGTATAATGGCAGAGCCTAATGTATCCCATTTTGAAAGCGCTGTCCGTGACTTCCACCGGGCCCGGCGCGAAGCAGCCATCCAGCAGATTCTGACCCGCTTGCGGGGTAAATCGGACGACCTTCTCTGTTACGATGAAGTCCGGCGACAGTTACGAGGCGGACCAGCCGTTAAGCGTGGCCTGCAAGAGATTCCACTCAATAAGATTATTGGGAGTGTTGGGCGTTATCGAGATTTTACCCGTAGTTTCTTGCCCAAAAAAGATAGTAACGAGGAACGGTGGGCGCGAGTCAAGGCTGCCATCACGGATATGAAAGGCATATCCCCCATAGAAGTTTACCAGTTGGGGGATGCCTACTTTGTCATAGATGGCAACCACCGTGTCTCCGTGGCGCGACAATTAGGCTCGGAGACGATTTCGGCACAGGTCACAGAGGTGGAGATACGCGTGCCCTTAACAGCCGATGATGACCCTGACGAACTGATCTGTAAAGCTCGCTATGCCGACTTCCTGGAAAAAACCAACCTCGATAAGCTGCGCCCCGGGGCCGATTTGCTGATGACCTTCTCCGGTCATTACCAGGTGTTGTTAGATCAAATAGAGGCTGAATGCCGTTTGATGGCTACAAACGGCAATAGCCAATGTCAGCCAGCAGATTGGGAAAGCGCTGTTGTCCAATGGTATGAAGAGGTGTATATGCCCATTGTTCAAATCATCCGAGAATTAGGGATGATGCGAGACTTCCCAGAACGAACCGAGGCCGACATCTATGTCCTGCTATCGGAGCGGCGTGAAGAGTTAGAGGAGGCGTTCGAATGGCATATTGATCCAGAAAGTGCCGTCTTTGAACTGATTCAGCAAAAGCAAACGTATCCGCTATTTCACCGTGTTATTGATACCGTTGCACCCGGCATAGACGAGGGCCCGGTAACGGGTAGCTGGCGCCAGCAACAACTGGCGCTTCACCGCGAAAACCATTTGTTTGAAAAGATTCTTGTGGTACTTGAGGGTATCGAAGGCGACTGGCAAATCCTGGATCAGGTCATTGACCTGACAAAGAAGGATGATGACCATATTTTGGGCTTGTATTTGCTTCGGGGCAATTTGGCCGTCAATGATCAGACTATTCAGGATACACGCTCAAAATTTAAACAACGTTGTCAGGCAGCAGGCTTGAGGGCCGATTTTGCCGTCGAAAAAACCGACCGTTTCGACCAGGCCATTATTCGGCGGGCGGCCCTGGCTGATCTGGTCGTTATCAATTTAACCCACCCCCCAGAAGCTCGCCCCCTGGCTCGAATCGGACCGGGCTGGAACGGACTGATTCAGCAATGTCCACGCCCGATTTTAGCCATTCCAAATGCGGTCCAGTCTGCTCAAGACCGGGCCTTGTTGGCCTATGATGGTAGCCCCAAAGCAGATGAAGCCCTATTTGTAGCGACGTATTTAACCGCTCGCTGGCAAAAAACCCTGACAGTATTGACGGTCAAGACATCCTACACCAATGCAGCGGTCATTGATCTTGCTCGTGATTATTTGGAGCAGAACGGCGTAACTTGGGCGAACTATGTTTTACGGGATGGTCCCATCAACGACGCCGTTTTGGAAACGGCTGAGGCCAACAACGCCAACCTTCTCATTATGGGCGGCTTTGGCTGGCGACCCGCCCTCCGAGTGGTTTTAGGTAGCACCGTTGAGCATGTGTTACGAGAATTCAAACAACCCATGTTGATTTGTCGATAAGGAGTATGATGAAACTTACGGACTTCAGAGTATTGACGTTTGATTGCTATGGCACCCTCATCGATTGGGAGAGTGGCATGGTGGATAGTCTTGCCCCTCTGACAGACAGGCTTGACCGTAAACTCACGCGTAATGAGATTCTTGAGGCCCATGCCCGTCATGAATCGAGCCAGCAACGCCAGACCCCAACCAAACGCTATCGGGAATTGTTGGCAATCGTTTACCGGCGTCTGGCTGAAGAATGGGGCGTCAACGTTAGCTGGGACGAATGCGTTCGCTATGGTCACTCGATAAAGGATTGGCCGGCCTTCCCCGACTCGGTAGAGGCGCTCCTGTATCTCAAGCAACATTACAAGCTTGTGATTCTGTCAAACGTAGACAATGAGAGTTTCTCTGCCAGTAATAAGAAACTTGGGGTTAATTTCGATGCCACCTATACGGCTGAGGATATCGGCAGCTACAAACCGGCAGATGCCAATTTCGAATATATGCTCACCATGCTCAAAGGTCTTGGTTTTGAAAAGTCAGACATCTTGCACACCGCAGAGAGTCTGTTTCACGACCATGAACCAGCCAATCGCCAGGGGCTAAAGTCGTGCTGGATTTACCGCCGGCATGGGCAAGAAGGTTTCGGGGCGACCATGTCGCCGGACGAAATACCCACCTATGATTTTCGCTTCCATAGTATGGCTGAAATGGTCGAGGCTCATAAGCGTGAGAGCAGTTAAGTAACCCATTGATATTAGTGGAAACTGTCAAACTCTATCGAGGTAAAACCTGATATGAGCCTTAAAACCTTTATCGCTACAACTGGAGAAGACTTGGCCCGAGCAAGCTGTGCAGCCAACGGTGAATGGTCAGTTGAATTCCTGCTCCCCGGTAAAGGTGTGGGCTATTTGGCCGCCGATCCTCAGAACCCGAATATCATCTATGCCGGAACCAAGGAGCAAGGGGTCTGGCGCTCTGAGGATGGTGGCTTGACCTGGCAGATGAGCGGGCTGGTAGGTCAACCCATCAAGTCGCTGGCCGTTAATCCGCACGACTCCAACATTATCTATGCCGGGAGCAAACCGGCCTTGATGTTTGTCTCCAACGATGGCGGGTACACCTGGACCGAACTGGATGGTTTTCGTCGCATTCCCAATCGCTGGTGGTGGTTTTCTCCCGCCGAACCGCCTGACCGTCGGCCCTACATCTTCGCCATTGCACCTTCGCCCACTGAACCGGAGGTGCTGCTGGCCGGGGTAGAGTTCGGGGCGGTGGTGCACAGCGAGGACGGCGGGCGAAGCTGGTCACGCCACCGGCGGGGGGCTTTGCGTGATTGCCATTCGCTCAAGTTCCATGCCACCAACGGCAATTGGGTTTATGAGGCCGGGGGTACCGGCGGCGGAGCCTCTTTCAGCCGGGATGGCGGGCGTACCTTTCAAAAAGCAAAACGGGGACTGGCCAAACATTACGGCCTTGTGTGCGCGGCTGACCCTGGCAACCCCGAAATCTGGTATGTGTGTGTCGCGCCCAGTCCCTTCAACGCCTTTGGTAAAAATCCGAAGATCTATCTGTACCGCTCCGATGGGACTGGCTGGCAGCCTATCGGCTGGGAGACGCATCCTCTGCCGGTTCCTCCCACCGCCCTGGTCACTCTGCCGAACGCGCCCGGGTATCTGTACGCCGGGCTGACCAATGGTGATGTCTGGCACACCACCGACTATGGCGACACCTGGGAAAAGGTGCCGTTCAATTTAAAGGGTATCTGGCATTCATTACTTATTATCTGAAATCAAAAAATCAAAAAGGAGAAAATGATGTACGAAACAAATATGTATGAGGGGATGATTGCGGAAACCGTAATGATACACGGCGCAAATGGGGAGGCCATCAACGCCTACTTTGCCCGCCCGCTGGGTCCGGGGCCGTTCCCCGGTATGGTTGTTATTCATCACCTGCCCGGCTGGGATGAGTGGTACCGGGAGGCGACGCGCAAATTTGCCCATCACGGCTATGCGGCGCTATCGCCCAATCTCTATTACCGCGAGGGTCACGGAACTCCCGAAGATGTGGCTGCCAAAGTGCGGGGCGCAGGCGGAGTCGCCGATGACCAGGTGATGGGCGACCTGACCGGAGCGATGCAGCATCTACGTTCACTGCCTATTCTCAACGGTAAGGTGGGGGTCTTCGGCACTTGTTCAGGGGGGCGGCAAGCGTTTCTGGCGGCCTGTCGTGTGCCAGGTTTTGACGCAGCCGTAGAATGTTGGGGCGGGCGAGTCGTGATGTCTCAGGATGAATTGTCGCCCAAATTCCCGGTGGCCCCCATTGACTACACTGCGGACCTATCATGTCCTCTGCTGGGCCTATTTGGCGAGGAAGACCACAGCCCCACCCCAGAACAGGTAGCTCTTCACGAAGAGGCGCTGAAAAAGCATGGCAAAGACTATGAGTTTCATATGTACCCCAAGGCCGGTCATGGCTTCTTCTACTATCACCGCCCCGCCTACCGGCAGGAGCAAGCAGTGGATGGTTGGCAGAAGATATTTACCTTCCTGGAAAAGCATATCAGCACACCCGCGTAGGGGTGAATGGCATTCGCCCACTTCCTTATCACAGACGGAGCGTTTGGCAAAAGCCCCGACTGGTGAGAAGACCTATAAATAACGAAAGGAATACCCTCATGTGTACCATGATTGTCAAGCAAATCGATATAAATGGCAGTGGCAAAGGAAAAAGCGGTTGGTTCACCTTGCGCCAGGCCAATGTATCGTATGACCACCCCTTCAATACACCGCTGGAACATGCGCTGAACATTGATTTTGTCAACGAGGCTCAAGGACCGGGGGCGCGGGTTGCCGTGGAATTGAGTGAGCAAGCCGCTCGAAATCTGGTCGCAACCATTCTTGAAGTGTTGGACCAGGCCGAGGCCGGTGGACATCTGGAATAAACTACTAATTTGATGGAGAAAAGAAACAGAGTTTAAACTCGGCGGAGAAGGTGAAGTTATCCCTGACGCTCAAAGCATATGACAAACCATCAAACAACAACTTCTCTTCAATCTTCTGCCCAACCGCTAATCATTGGAGGTGGCATTGCTGGGTTGATGGCTGCGGTGCATCTGGCCGAACGCGGCTTAAAACCGCTGTTGCTGGAAGCCGACCCGGAGTGGATTGGAGGAAGACTCAAAGATGGCCCGATTGTGGAATTCGAGCACCAGAATCAAATATGGTGCTTTCCCGGCGAACACGGTATCCACGGAATCTGGTCGCCTTATTGCAACCTTCGGGCCACTTTGAGTCGGTATGATATTTGTCCAGAGTTGGTACCAGCCCGCGAGGAAACGTGGATTTTTGGCAGGGGTAAAAAAGTACGCAAGGCAGCCATCGGCAGCGCCCTTCGTTACAGCCAACTACCGGCCCCTTTCCATTATCTACAGCTTTTCATTCGTCCTCGTTTTCTCAACATCCTGACCTTGCGCGATATAGCCTCGATGTTTCGGGTGTTTGGCGGATTGTTATCTGCTATGTCCATTGACCCGCTGGCCGAACAAAAACCACTAACAGGGTTGTCGCTGGCTGATTTTACAGCAGGTTGGTCGCCAACACTCAAAGGTCTCTTCGCCGGATTGGCGCGTAGCGCTTTGGCTGCCCATCCAGAAGATGTACCGGCCTCGGGCTTTATCGCTTTTCTTAGATTTTATACACTCCTTCGCCGTGATGCTTGGGCCTTTGATTACCTACCCGGTACTGGTGGAAAATGTGTCGCTGACCCCTTGGCCCAAGTAGCTAGCCGGTTAGGAAGCGACATCCAGATGGAGGCCAGAGTAACAACATTAAAGCACAGCCAAAGCACCAACCAAAATCCACGTTGGCAGGTGGACTATGAATCCGGCGGCAATCAGCATACTATTGAAGCCAGTCACATTATCATGGCGCTTGATGCTCCGGCGGCCAAGAAACTGCTCAATGAAAGTCCGGCCACGGCTTCAGCCGCAGCAGCGTTGCGCTTTCCAACCGGAGTGCCAACAGCAATCGTTCGACTCTGGTTTAAGACTAAGCCTCAACCTATGGCCGAAGCTGGTATTTATACCGGCGACTTTGTTATGGATAATTTCTTTTGGCTAAACCGACTCCAACCGGCCTATATGGAGTGGAGTCGAAAAACAGGCGGCAGCGCCATCGAAATGCACATATACGGCCCACCAGAACTTCTAAACCAGCCTGACGCTGCTCTGTTGGCCCAGGTCATTGTCGACACCTATCGGGCTTTTCCCGAAGTGCGGGGGCACCTTTTGCACTCTGTGTTGCTAAGGAATGATGCCACTCACACTCTCTTCAGTATAGGTAAACCGGGCGAACATCTTGGTATCGAAACTCCGTGGCCTAACCTCTTTGCGTGTGGCGATTGGGTCTACCACCCTATCCCGGCCCTATATCTTGAGCGAGCCACCACAACCGGCATTGCAGCGGCTAATGCGCTGCTAACAAGTTTGAATATGGAACCGTGGCCCATTTTGTCTCACCCAGAACCAGAGTGGTTGGCCGGAAAAATGGCAAATGGGTTGCGCCGGGTACGGCATTATATGGTAAAAAGAAAGAATTCTTCTAAGCTCTGACCAACCGTGTCATATGTTGCATTGGGGTGTCGCCGTGGAAATGGGAAGCGCCGCTCAAAGCGCTCGTAGTGGGAATTGGAAGCTCTGCCAAAATATTTGGCCGCATTGAGTTATTCATTCCCAGCCATAGTTATCAAACCAGATACCCTTTTGGTAGTTATCAATAGCCGTTCTAACATAGGGAATAATATTATCGGGTAGGTCATCAATGGGACGCCACGATAGCTCATCACATTTGTGGGGTTCCATATTTTTTATCTCACCGGCCCAGGTTGAAGCTCTCAGGAAAAAATCAATACGCTCGTCATCAGCCAGGCGATGCATAACCTGCACTACATCCAAATCCTGGTTTGAGATATCGATACCTGTTTCCTCTTTAGCTTCACGAATCATGGCTGATTTCACCGGCTCGCCACCGTCCAGATGTCCGGCTACTACGCTATAGTTCCCATCTTCATAGCCAGTGTTAAAACGACGAAGCAAGAGGATTTTATCTTCCTTAATCAGGAATAGATGAACTGCTGAGACAAGTTTAAATCGCACCTGCTTTTTACCCTAACGCCTCTAGTTTTGTGAAGATATCACGGAATATTGGGTCTCGATTGACGTAATTTGCGTAACGGATAAAGTGCCGGGAACGATCCATACTCCAGGTTACTTGGTCTGTTAGAATGGGGCTGTGGACAAGCTCTGTCGGCACCCATGAATGGTTGATAAGGTAAGCGATTGTCACGATGTCCCAAATCTCTTTTGACCAGGCGTAATGGTCAACCGTATAATCCTTGAAGATTTCTACCAGATAATCGCCAATTGCTCCTCGGCCTTGAACATATTGCTCCATTTCGGAAACCGTCGTCCGAAGATGGGTGGTAACACCAGCACAAGGGATTTGCACCAGAGGCACGCCACAATCAAAAATAAATCTTGAAGCGGGAATATCCTGCTTTAGATTGAACTCTTTGGTATTGGGCCAGTGCAAAGCATGTCCACCGAGCCAGACCACCACAATACGCTCAATGATTTTTGGCTCAATCAAGATGGCCGACACAATATTGGTAATCGCGGCAATGGCGACCACGTACAGCGGTTCATCTTGTGTCGCCATCGCTCGCTCAACGAGGTCCATTGCGGCCTCACTCTGATAAGGATGGTCGTAATCCGCAAGGAAGCCGGTTGAGCCCTCGTAGACAAGACCATCGGGAGAGACATCGAGCTTGTCCAAAAGCCGCAGAATCTCCTCGTGGCTTTTTTCCATGCCATCTGCCGGGCCGGTAGAGCGGTCATTATGGAATGGCGCGGCATAGATAGCTTCCACATCAAGCTGCTCCGGTGATAGTAATGCGTACACAATCGCAAATTGGTCATCGATTTCATTGTATGTGTCCGTATCGAGAACCATTTTGATTTTGCCTTTGGCTGGTTGGAGGCGTTCAAGTCGAAGTGCATCCGATAGAGTGGGTAAGTTCATTACCTTTGCTCCTTCAAACAAATAACGATGCCCGGCCACACGACCGGGCATAATTTCTAGTAGATAAGTGATATTCAAATTCAAACAACGCAGCCATTTAGGCGGGCGATATTGCTATCACCCGCAATGGACTACCAGAACCACCGACAATTTTGAGCGGTGCGGCAATAAGCATAGCTCCGGTGGGCGGTAGTTGATCTAAATTGCATAAGCTGGCTAATCCTAACTTACCCGCGCCATGCATAATACTATGATTGGGAAATGGCGGGTCAAATCCACCAGCCTGACCGGCATCAGTGCCAATGGTCTCGACACCCACACCGACAACATCCCGCTCTTTAGCCAAAAATTCGGAGGTGGTCTGGTGGAAGCCGGGTGTATGGGGACCATTTTCATCGGCATTGAGAAAAGCTGCCTTATCTTGCCCCCGGCTAGCCCAACCGGTGTGCAACAAAACCCAGGCCCCTGCCGGAATTTGACCATGCT
>Ga0210124_1000940_pt1 | contig 13590 bp, 18 predicted proteins | sample Muzzi_PWC_D2_FD_185554 | JGI IMG/M metagenome (GOLD analysis project Ga0210124, IMG submission 185554) | Wetland microbial communities from San Francisco Bay, California, USA, that impact long-term carbon sequestration - Muzzi_PWC_D2 (SPAdes) | ecosystem: Environmental > Aquatic > Marine >... | reverse complement strand
AGTCTTTGCCGATCCCGGTAAAGTGGGCGGTGCTGACATAGCCGGTGGAGATGCCCAGATTCCAGTTATCGGGCAGGGACGCGCCATCACCATAGAGCGTGCCAGTCAGGATGGCATAGGCGAGCTTGACGGCCGGCAATTCCAGATAGACATATTCGGTCACCTTGGGTTGTCGTGCTGAGGATAGGGCGGGTGATGAGGTATCCACCTGATGTTCGACGGCCTTGGTGTTCAAGCGGCCACGGGTGCAGCCGGTGAACGTGGTCGAGGTCGATCCCGTGTACCGGATCACCTCATCATCGATCTTGATATACCCGACTGTGGCGCTGGGGGCATCGGTATAACTTGGTCCATGATAGTATGTGGAAAATGCAGAAGTCGCCGCCACGCTGATCGTGGTGGCCGTGGCACTCACCGTGGATGTGATATTGGTCTCGGCCAGGTCAAAAATATCCTTGCGGGTCTCGCGCTGGATATCCGCACACTCGATGGTATAAACCCCATTGCTATATAGGATACGTTCAACGACCTGGGTCTGGATCGTCACATAGTTGGAAAAGGCGAGGCCTTTATAACCGAGATAAAAGATCACCCGCTTACCCCGTAATCCGTCGCCGCCTGCGAGCTTGGTCTGGATCTTCTCGGTCAGGGCATTATTTTTGTCCACGATCTTGATCGTGATATTGCCGATGGAGGATCGCGCCTTGATAGGATCAATTTTCTGAGTGGTCCCGGAGATGGACTGAATGACGCCGGTGATTGTATCGGCTACGGGGCTCGTAGATGGATAGGCGGCGTTCGTGTGCGATGTGATATAGGTAATATCGGTATTATCCGAATCCCAAGAAAAGGCCAGCGTGTAATAGGGGTTCTTATTGGCGGCGAGGTTTAGGGCGGCGAATGAGGCGTTATCCGACCGCATGTCATAACCCCCTCACCTGAAAACCTAGACTGAATACATCGTTTTCAAGCAGGGTGTCCGTGCCATTAGCGCCGACCATTGCGCGGTTTTCGGTATAGGCGTTATTCTCAAGTACGGCATTGACAGGCTTATCGACGACCTGTGGACTGGTGGTCAGCGTGCCATACGGATCAAAGGTAAACGTCTGCCCGTCCAATACCGAATCCAGAAACCGGCGGATATTCGTCAGGCTGTTTTTAGCAATCCATTCGCTTTGAATGTTCCACAGGATTTCATCACGATGGCGCAGGGTCTCGACAGCACCGCCCAAGGCCTTTGACTGATTGCGGATCGTGCTGTTTGATCGCGTGAGCTCCACGGCCGAGAAATCGAAATTATAATCTATACCAATCTGTGTATATTTCTCATAGGTCTCGAACAGGATTTTTTCATTGTTATAGATATCGGATATTTGTTCTGCGGTTAATGAATAAGCCCCAAATCGCCATAATGATAAATTGGCATTAGTGAGTGGGTTTGCGATACCCCCATCAACACCAAAATTAAGTACGGCACTTGCATTAGAAAGCGAACCTGACGCATTGGTAATAGTTGTAGAAGCTTCTAATGAACCATTGACATAAATATTTATTACAGTGCTTATACGTTGGACAATTATAAAATACCAATTATTGTCATTCACAACAGTCGTCGTATCGACTGTATCAGTATTAGAGGCATAACCATCATTCGTGATAGCGCATCGAATAAGTCCACCGGCTAAAAATCTTAAAATAATAGCGCTCCCACTATATACACCCGAATAGTAAGAGCGCGACAGGATGTATTCGAAATTGGCTGAACTGTTAGATTTAATCCATCCCATAACACAAAAATCTGCTGTGCCGAAATCAAGATCAGAATCATAAGCCTGACTGAGGTAATTGCTGGCTGAAAAACCAGAGTACCCCATCAATTCACAGCCGGTATTCACCGCTGAGAGCGTAATCGAACCATTAACAGTCAGATTTTTTAGCGGACTATTGCCGACAATATCCGTGACATATTGCTGGGGTGAGCCTGTCAATGTGGTTGCGCTGGTGGCATTCATCCATGCGGCGACCTCGCTGCCTGTCAAGTCCAATCCCTTGGTGGCTGTGTACTGAGCCGAAGGCATCAGGCCGCGCCCCGCAGCTCAAGGCCATTGCGTGAGTTCTTGTCGAGGATAATCTTATCGCCCCGGTCTGTGGCCTCACGTATCTGATCGATCAGAGCGTCCACCTGATCGGCAGTGAATACATCACCCGGCCGTGCATAGACATGGATCGTGGTCGTACCCTGGCTTGGCGCACCACCACCTTGCGGCAACCCTGTCGTCGGGTTGGCTTCGAAGGTCGGGACTGCACCACCGCCACTGACCGCAACACCACCGGCTGCGCCCGTGCCGAAGGATGCCGATTGAATGGCGCTGACCTGCGCGATACCCGCAGCATAATGCAGGGCGGCCAAGGCGGGTCCAATCGGCCACGGATAATGGGCGAGCGTCCGGCTTGCCCCTGCATGGGCATTGACAATGGCGTTAGCTATTTGCGCCACTTTGTTGATCTCAAATAAAGTGCGGTTTTTCTGCGCAACACCGCGAGTAATATTTTCCAATTCACCAAAGATTGTTGCCGCCTGTTGGCCGTAGGATTTCTGCGTGAAACGCTCAATGGCCGTAAGCCCAGCTTGCCGTATGCTGGCGAGATCATTTAAATATCGCGCCTCCTCATAAAGCATGAGGTCGTGGGCTTTCTGCTGTGAGATCAGTCCCTCGTTTTGAGCATTGGCGATAATCTCCGCGCGGCGTTGATAGGCTTCTGCCGTCTTTTCTTCCTGAGATTTTAGGCTATCGAAATAAGCCTCGGTCGCTTTTTTATCTACAGTAGGAGCACCTGCACTTGTGCCGCCTGTGGCAGCTTTCACCCGGCGGGCAGCGATCTCCTCATAGGCTTTGCCAAGTTTTACAAGATCGCTGTCATCAAATTTTGTATTGAATAAGTTATCCTGCTCCTCGGCGAGTCTTGATATCTCCAAGCTGGCATCCCTGATATTGCCCAGCACATTGCGGCGAAAATCCTGGCCATAGACCTTATCGATCAATGTTTCGCCAAAAGGTAATGACGAATAAAATTCGATCTGTGCCTGGATCAGTTCATAGAGCGCAAGTTTGGTTTTCTGTATTGCGATCTCAAAGGCATTGAACGATATTTTTGCGCTGTTGATCGCCTTGGGTATATTTAATGCAGTTTTCTGCGCGAAATCGATGACCGCCGAACCATATTGCACCGCTAAACTATTCGCTAGTCCGGTGACGGCATAAGACATATTGGTCATCTTGTCCGCCGCATCCTCGGCCTTGGCAATCGTTTCATTGGAGAGCACGCCGCCCGTTGCACGAGCCTGGGCTCGAAGATTATCAAGACCTTCAACACCATCACGCATGACGTTAACCATTGTCACACCCGCACGACTAAAGGCCGCATTAGCAAGAGCGGCTTTGTCTGTGTCCGTGGACGCGTTCTTGATCGCCTCGGACATCAGGTTAAATGCCTCCTCCTGCGTCTTGGTATGGGCGATGGAATCTAACAGAGTGGTATCGTATTTCTGTAGGAACGATACGAGCGGTCCGGTATTGGCACGGGCCTCACCGACACGCTTGACGAAGGCCGTCATGTTCGAGGTCAACTGCGCGGTATTGACCCCACTGCGTTCGGAGGCAAATGAAAGTTCCTGAAAGGTCTCGGCAGAGAATCCGACGGCCCTGGACATCTTGCCTATCTGATCGGCGGCCTCGATAGCTCCCTTGCCGAAATCAGCCACACGCTTGATGGCATAGATCGAGATGAATCCGGCGAGTATTTTCCCGGCATTGGAGGCGGTCTTGGCAAACGAATCCAGGCGCTTGTTAGCGTGATTCATGCCAGTGACGAATTGGGCCGTATCCGCCTTGAGGTTTACCAGTAAACTGCCTACGTTAACGGCCATTTTTGTCCTTTGTTACGATTCGATTATAAAAGGCGGTCCGCAGTTTCTCTTTCGGGTTTTCGGTATTGGCTTGCTTGCGCTTCTCTGCTTCATCGGCCTCTATTTTTTCAAGGGCTTGCCATTCTTTCAGTTCACGGCAGGTCACCCGTTCCATGTATTCATAAGCGGTCATGCCTCCTACCTCTAATGCCTTGCGCATGGCATAGCGTCGCCACGGCCGCTCAATCAGTTTTTTTCGAGCGCCTCCAGCGTGCGATCGGTAATCCCGTTCAGCCGGTCGGCGACCGCAAACAGCTTAGCAATCGCACTGCTGCTCTCGTTGCTCAGTGCCTCCATTTGCTCGGGCTTGAACAGATTATTGCCCTGCTCATCAATAGCGGTGGCGGCCACCCAAAAGGCACGGAAGCTGACGGTCTCCTTGTCAGCGAAATACTTTTCCTCGTATTCATCGCGCACCCTGGCTGTGATCGTACCGATTCGGATCGTACCCGCCCATTCAGGGATATCGATATCCTCATAGGGCAGGGGATGCTTGCCGAGAATCTGATCAGCCGATAATAGCGTCATGACTGCGTGATCGAGCCGCTGATCTCCAACGTGACGTTGGCCTTGGTCACGTTGTCCACAGCATTGTTGACCTGAAAGCCTGTGATATAAGCGGCAAACGTCCAGACTGAGTTCGGACTGTCCGTGAAGGTTAGTTGGAAATTGGTGAGTGTCCGGCTAGCCCGAAGTGTACGCAAGAGAGTATGTTGCGTATCGGTCGGTATGTAATTGATATCAAAGGTTAACTGCCCCTCATCAGGCAGGCCCATTCGTTTTTCCTTGGCCGTGGAATCAAGGTCGGTGAGATCAATCACGTTGGCCGACCCACCTGGCCCTGAGATATTTGATACCTCCGTGATCTGCTGATAGGCCACGGGGCTGGCGCTGGTATTCTGGATATCCAGCGTCATTCCTTGGGATTCTAAAGCTGAGCTACTCATAAGCGTGTCTCCTGTTTACCAAACCGAAAAGTCGAGGCTGATCCGATATACGTTTGCCGAGTCCTCTTTCGGCAGGTCGATATCGTTGATCAGTAAAGCCTTGAACAATGTAGCATTTTGCATCGCTGCTTTCACCTGTTCCGCGATTGCCCGCGCACTTGCATAGGTTACCGCACGACAATCTATTTGAATAGTTGGATTTTCCTTGGCCAGACTGTCCAAGTCGTTTTCCACTCGGGTCGAATTGCGAAAATACACGACGTTGGGAAAGGTTGGGGTCTGCGGCATTTCGATGGCATAGAATCGGGTGCTGATCAGATCGGTCAGATTGGAATACGCCCCGAGCGTGGTATCGATATTGGCAAGGACGGTCATCGGGCGGCCTTTTCGATCCCGGCCCGCATCCTCTCGGCCATGGCCTTTAATATCTGCTGTTGGTTATTACGCAGGGCGGGACCTAGAAACGGATGCGCGGGAACGCCTGGATGCCTAATCACGCCCGGCGTCCCTGCGCCGCCGGCGACCACCTTGAGATCCCCGGACAGCTGAAAGGCCTTTTTGGTCTTGAGGCCAATGTCATGCGGGGCGGCACCACGCTCCACAATATGAGCATACCATCCATCATAGCGGGCAGATTTTCCCACGGTCGGGCCGATCAGCGCCCGCATCTCGCGGGGATTGACCACGCACAATATCTTGACGGTCAAGGACTTTCTCAGGATGACATAATTCGGCGGCAACTTGGCACGGGCGGCCTTGACGGTCTCGCGCCCTCCGGCGCGCAGGGATGCCCGTAAGACGTTTTTCTGCACACGGCCGGGCAGTTTATTGATCTTGCTCTGTAACTCTTTGAATCCGTGTATTTTTAACGTGACGCTCATAACACTTCCTTGCAGTTGAGTAACAACTGTTCGTTTTTTTCCATGATATTCACAATGGATTCAATGTCAAAGATACGGCTATCCCAGGAGATACGCATCTTGGGCGTGACACTCTTGAGGTAGCGGATACGAAAGACGATGGTAATCTCGGCGTTGACTTGCTGGGCGGTCCGAAATTCCCGCCCCGTCTGCGGGGTGACCTCGGCCCACACAATCGCAAAGGTTGACCAGCTCGTTTGCAGGGCACCGGCGCTGTCCTTCGTCTCTGTAGGCTGTTGAATCGTAATCTTTTTTTTGAGGCGTCCCGCTCTCAAAGCGTCAACACCCGGTAAGGATCGAGCAGGGCCTCGACCGCCATCGGCATCTTCATCGGGGTGCCGCCAACAATCACCGGCTCGCGGAACTCGTACCAGTGAGAGACCATCATCTTGATCGCCTGTTTAATCCCCTCCGGCACGTCCTCGGCCGTCCCGTAGCCTGCGATAAAGCGGATATTGACTGCCTTGGGTTCATCATAGGTCGCAGGCCATACCTGGCTGTAGGTGAGATAAAGATTGCCTTTAATGCCATCGGTATCCACCTTGTAAATCTGAGGTGAGTTCGAGTGAGTGGTTAATGTCCCTGTAGAATCAAGGTATTTGATGAACGAGATGGACTGCAATGGCGGCTTGGGGACCTCAAGCGGATCGCTGAACTTATCGATCCACATATCCCAAGTCTGGGTGATCAGGGCGCGGCGGGTATAGTGTTCGGCTTGCTTGGTGGCGGCTTCGATCAGACTACGGATAATGGCATCGTTCGAGCCGGTAGGGTCGTCCTCTCTTAAATGCTGCTTTGCCTCGTCGAGACTGACGGGGGTCTCTTTGGGTTTCGTGACGATAGTAAGTGCGACCATGCCTCACCTGATTGAATTTCGCTATACTTCCAATCTGCAAATGCTAGCATATCCCTCCAATTTTGGTAATACATGATATTGCGGTGATCGCTACATCTAACTTCCAGTCCCATCAATGCCGCCGTTACCAAGGCGGACGTTCGGCGACCGACCGCAATTTTATGCCGTTTTAATGCCACCTCTAAGGATTCGCTCTGCACTTTGGATCGCGGATCATCAGGATGAAAACGTACAGTTTTATAATATTGCCTGAAATGCCCCGGGTCCTCATCATCGTAATCCAATAATAATATCGTGCCGGATTCGCCCGCCTCATCTTTGATTTCAGGCTTTGGCCGTCCCTCACCCGTAGGGATATACCGACTGCCGTCAGCCTGTAACCAACCGAGCGATACCCAATCCATGCTATGCCACTTACCCGACTTATCGGGATGCCAATAGGCGCGGTCGATCATCAGGACATTGGGTTTACCAAGCCAGTAATCGTGCGCATAATGCGGCCCGCTGATGATATGGATATCGGCCTCAGCCCCGATATCATAGGTGGTGTGAAGGCCTAGGCCGTGGCGTTCGAGGCCGTCTCTAAACCATTGGGCATGTTCAGCGTGGTGCGGCTGGGTAGGATTAATATGAATAACGACTTTCATGATTGATTCGATAGCCTGATATGGGTACGCAATATCTGAGCCTCTTTAAACAAACAGCTATCATTGATTTCATGCGGTTTAGGCTGGCCGTGGAACACGCAGACCTTCATCCAGTCTGGGATTCCCTGTGTAGGCTGTATGTGATATTTGTAAGAGCCGATGCCATTTTCAATGCGTATCCAATCATCCCCTAACAAGTGCCACAGATATTCCTGGTCGCCCCAGAAACGCTTGTGATTCAAAATGCGATAACCATCGGCTGTTGGCTCGCCCGGCCAGTCTTTTCGTAAGCACTCATACGGTTCGTGATATTCCCCGTTCCATGCCATGACGGACGATTGGATGCCGCCATGTCCGGACTGCGCCCAATTAGGCGGCGCTGCAAACGGATGGCAGGTATAGCCCGCCAGATAATCAATGTTGTGCAGAATCATAATATCAAGATCAAAATACAATGACGGGCCGCCGGCTATCTCTGGGGAAAACAAGTTGATCTTAGACCACCAGCCTGGCCACTTCTTTGGCGGCCGCATCGTCGTTATGCCGGTTAATGTGTGATCCGTTATACAGATAAACTCATGCGGAATCGTCAGATGTTTTTCAACCATCTCCTTGAGATTGTAGACGTACCCCGGCGAATATTTGTCGCCCCATAAGACGCTATAGACGGTTAACATTAATGCCCCCTGTTATCCGGCACACAGCGAAACTTACGCCTGCCTTCATTGTGCTCTCTGATCATTCTCTGTTCTTCGTCTGATAAGTGTCTAAAGTGGAACTCTTTTATATCAAACCCTCTGATAGTCAAACCCCCCATAAAACATATATAGGCGGTATCTGGATTGCCATGGCCACAGCAAGCATTAGTTACGCCCGCAAGTTCACCGAGACATGGGTCTACACCTCCATCACTGCTATTCCCATATAGACCACAGTAACCGCAAGGACGGCTTGCCCATGTTGTTATTGTTGGCTCATCATTGTCTGAAAATCGCCATTCATTTTCATGTTCATTCCAATAAATAGGCCAGCCTCTTAATTTATTAGTGGCGGTCATTACAGCCGGATCCCCCAAATATCATTATCACCCGTGCAGACGCACCAGACTGTAAGATCAGTCATTGGTTTGATGCGCCCTCATCACGTCCTCCGGTATATATTTCGGTCCACCTCTGTGCCGGATATTCTTAAACATGTGCTCGATGTCCGGCATGGCGAACTGCTTATCTTCTACCCGTACCAATCGCGCCATGACGTTCTCGCGGTGATACATGCCCGCACGCCAGTTCACAGCGTCATCAATATAAACACGCTCGACCTTAAGGCCGTTCAATCTGGCCAGCTCATGAAAGAATCTCTCCTTTGGATACCATACGCCATGATGTTGCCATGCCCCTGGTGCAGGTGTTAGAGATACCAGAACGCTGCCGACATGCATCGCCTCCATGATGTTCTTCCAGCATCTAACCTGCCCATTCCAATCGCCCTCGCTGACGTGCTCGGTTGTTCCGATATTTGTCACCATATCGAAGGTGCCAAGATTCAACGGTTTGGTCAGATCCATGCGCAACGCACCATCTAGCCCATTCTGGTCAATGCTGATATGACGAAAGCCCAATGATTCGAAGTATTGTTTGTAGATGATATCGCCGTTTTTCTTATTGCCTAATTCTAATAAGCTATTACCAACTAATGGTGACAATAATTTCCATTCATCAGGGCGATTGTGAAATGGGTTTAGTTCATCGGATGATGCCATAAGTCCTCCCGTATGCATGACTTTGCGAGTTCAACATCAAAGTCTAGTGAACAATGATCGAACGCGCATTGTAATGATTCAAAGTTACCGGCCATGATCTCGTCGGTATCTACCCACGGTCCGTCAAGCTGTTCCAGAAGCGCGTGGCGCTTGTATACAAGATCAATATATTGCCCTTCAACATTCTGCGCAGTAATAATGGATTCAATGTGACGCTTCACCTTAATAATCGTCGGCTCCCACCTTTTCAAAATGCCATAAGGTTCCGGCGCGGATTTATAAATGAAGTCGATGCCCTGTTCCAGTTTCTCATTAATCAATCTTTCGACCGTTGCCATATCAGTCGCGTCATAAATAAACTCGCCACTAAACGGCGGCCCCTGATGTTTGATCGCCTTTTTTATCTCCGGCCATTCATAGGTTTCGTACTCGCCCATCGACTTGCCTGTCCATACGCCATGCGCCCTGAATATGGATGCCACCATTGACGAACCGCTGTGCGGGTTCGTAAAGATACAGATGAACACTAAACAAATTCCACATGCTTTGGTTGATGCAGCATGTAATTAATAACACGATTCTTGTCATTAAACTGACATTGATTACACGTCCGCGCATCAAAGTCGCGCTTGCTGTTCATTACCCAATCATGGAATGACTGTTCTGCCAGATCGCCGACCAGGCCGTGTTTCGTGTAGGATGTCGTGCAACAGCGATAGACTTTCTGGTCACCGCCAATATATACTGTGTAATACTGATAGCCGCAGAATTCATAATCAGGTCGCCGCAGGTTCATATATCGCGCATTGAACTGATCATATATCCTGAACCTGTCTGACTCATATTTACGTTTCAGCGTTTCAATATTGTTGATAATGTCACGATACGTATCATCGTCATAAGCCATCGATCCCTGTTCCGAGATAATCCCCGCAAGTCGGATATAACTGGCACCCTGCATCCATGCAGTTTCAATACCCAATTCAATCTCCTGATAATTCTCAGGCGTGATGACAAAACCAACTCCCAATGTACCTTTATACAGATCTTTCATGTGCCTAATATTCTCAGTCACTTGAAAAAACCCGCTGTGCTTGCGTATTTTCTGATAGGTATCCGCCCTGCCAGCATCCAGTGAAACGCGTATCCATTCAAAATGGTTATAGACATCAATGTCCTGATACCGGTATCCGTTTGTGATGAGTGCTGTTTTGAGGCCGATATCCTGGGCGTGCTTGAATATCCTGATATGATCGGGATGCACGGTTGGTTCGCCGCCGCCCGTGAATTGCACGGCCTTGACGCCTAAACGTTTGCAGTCGTCCAGTATCTCTATACACTTTTCGGTTGGGATCATGCGGTTAGGATTGTAATTGCCTTCGACCGGAAATAATTCTGTCGCCACGCCATTACTCATACGGTGATGGCAGAATGAACAATCTTGGTTGCACAGGTCTGAGATAACCAACTGCACATGCGTCGGAATCACAGTATTGCCAATACGCAAAGCCTCAATGGTATCCGTGTGCCATGCGGCTTTCAGGTTGGAGTAGATTTCATTCATCAATAATAATACCTCGACCATTGTTTAAGGTGGCGCACTGGATAATTCCAAGGCGACCTGCTGTGCCCATGCCAATGCAATACCTTCGCGTCTTTTATGATTTCTTTACGGTTCGCAAATCCCTGCCAGGTCGGTTCGAGATTATGAAATCTGCCCTCAAGCACCAAGCTCAGTACAGATTGATCAACATGCTTGAATACATAATCCGACGTATTCATAACATGGTAACATCGTTCCTTAACCTTTTCCGCTGTCCATACCTTGTAATTAAAATGCAGCAAGCCTGTATAAAGACCAGGCCAATCATAGGAATTATCCAGCCCGTCTATCTGGTTCTGGACAGACACGGATCGGACTGCCGCGCAGGGCTCTTTGTATTCCATTTGGAATAAAGGGTTAAGCGGTTCGAGCACTACCTGATCGACATCCAGCCACAATATGTTTTCCTTAAACATTTCAGGCAGTATTAGCCGCATATAATAGATGGGTTTTTCAACCGGATGTTTGTGACTGGTTGGCAGTCTGGCACCGATCTCCATTGGTTCGTGAACCGTAATACCCAAATCCTGCACCAGCGTTTTTAGTTCATCATCGCCATATACGATGCAGTGCAATTTAACCTTGGGCGAGTTCTCGCCCAAGGAGTTATTTAGTGCAATAAGACCGGGCAGGAAATCACGGGTAATGGCGGTGATGGCTTTCATGCATACTCCTCATATATCTCTAATGCCCGTTTATTCGGATGCTCATAAAACCACGGCTGACTATCCATGCAGGAAAAGTGCAGTAGCTTGGTATCGTCCGGTATCACGCTGTCCTCAGTAATCGGTATCACGTTCCATTGCGGCGGGATGATGGGCAGTTTCGGCAACAAGTGCTGTTCGCGTTTATTATGGCAAGCATGTACGCAATCTATCACCGCAACGTCCGTCTTGCCATCATGCATGCAGACAAACTTGCCTGTCTGATGGTATTCCCACAGTTCCGCGATATCGCCCAGCACAATCATATCGACTTCTATGTAGATGCCTTTCCTGATGCCGTAGCGCACCGAACTGAATCCCGTCGCGCCCTGTTCATTATCAGGATACAGATGCGTGATATTCACCTTGGCACTGGTATTGCGCAGGATACTCCGCTCGGTCATCCCCTTGATGATATCGAAGCGGTGAGAGATGCCAATGTAAATATCAATGACGCCAGAGTTTTCGGTCAATGCACTGCTCCACAATTTGAGGGTTTAGTTCCAATTCGCAGTAATCGAAGGCATGGCGGATATCGTCCATGTCGCCCGCAACAAGTTTATCCGTATCCACGAACACGCCGCCATATTCGCCCTGTACTTTGTCCATGAGCGCCATGCGTAGATCGTACACACGGCCAGCGCCTTCGTAATCGTCATCACCCTGTTTCTCGCAGATAGACTTGATGGCACTGTCACGGTTACGGCGTACATAGACAAGTTTCGGCTCGAACGGCACGAACAGTTGATAAAACTCGATGATCGTCTTGTGAATCCAGGGTTCATGATCTTCCATATGATTCATAGAAAGGAAAAGGCTCATTTGTTTAATATCAGATACTCTCGGCTCCCATGCTACGCCCCATTGCTTTTCCTTCCCATCGTTGTAATCCGTCCACAGATTACGCACGAACCGCTTCAGCGATTGATTCTCATATGTCTTATAACCATGCGTCATATGACTTTCATGATTACAATACACGCCATGCTCGACGAATATCTTACTGACAAGGGATGATCCGGTGCGGGGCTGGCAGAAAACAATAATCACAAGGCTTCTTCCAATGACATCATTGGGAAACACGTCATAGCGCTGCCGGGCGAACAGTTGATTATTTCAAGATCGGTATTGATCTCTTTCACCTTTTCAAACTGTGCGATGAGCCCAACATGTACGCCATTCTTTACCTGCACGCTCGGCCAGTGTTGCAAGTCAGGCGGATACTCACCGAAATAATGACGCGGAGTTTCACCGATATGCCGCGCCTTACCATCATAATTTTCGTCATATCTCATGTCGTAACCCAACAGCAATAATCGCCTGCAATCATATTCCGTGTACGCAATACCGGGGCATTGAAACCCACTTGAATGGCCGAGATGAACCACGCCCTTATGTTTGCTGAAACCATCCTGCCAAATACCCTTTGCATGTTTCAGTCCGTACTTCTCGCAGGTCACCTCATCCCAATGCCACATATCGCATTTTGTATTTGGGTAGTCAGACAATCCGCGATTCCAGTAATGAGCGTAAAATTCAATATTGCAACTGACAAATACATCAAGCGTAAGAATATCTTGGTATATAAGATTCATCCCAAAGACCATCGCCTTGCCTTCTGCCTGTGCCTGTTCAGCCAAATCTATGTCTGATTCAGTCAAGGATGGGCCGGTGGCTAAGATGATGGCTGTTTTAATCTGCGTCGAAATCCCACGCCTCCAATGGCTACGAATAACAGACCGAACAATACGCCGCCCAAGCTATCGTAATTAATCAATATGATAATCAAACCGGTTAGTTGCAGGATGAATGAAAGGGGTTTGCTCATTTTAACGTATTCTCCAAGCCAGCAACCCATCTATAGTTTATAGGCTGATATCCATCGCATGTCTGCCTTACGAACCTTGCACCACAATCTATGCATTTATGATATTGTGTTGCGTGCGTATCTTTTACAAGCCGCCAACGATGCCAAATAAGGCATTTATTTGGCGGTTCCATTTTGACTTTTGTCATCTCGGATACCTCAATTTGTTTTTGATACAGAATAATTCGATGATTCCTTCGGGAATCTTGTACTGATCTGATTCATACCGGCACCATGACCTATCCGCAACATGGCACTGTCTGGCCGCTTCCGAAATGGACAGGCCAAGGTCTTTGCGTAACTTTTTTAATTCAATACCT
>Ga0210124_1000937_pt1 | contig 13603 bp, 13 predicted proteins | sample Muzzi_PWC_D2_FD_185554 | JGI IMG/M metagenome (GOLD analysis project Ga0210124, IMG submission 185554) | Wetland microbial communities from San Francisco Bay, California, USA, that impact long-term carbon sequestration - Muzzi_PWC_D2 (SPAdes) | ecosystem: Environmental > Aquatic > Marine >... | reverse complement strand
TGTTGAATGCGTCGTCGACGGTCAACACCGCACATTTGTCCGGCAGCTCCTGGTTCGCCGCCAAACGCTCTACGACTTGACCTAACGACAGAACCGTATAATGCTCGCGGTCCAATACCTCGAGTTGCTTGGCGAATATATCACCGGCGACATTGGTCGATGGATAACGGGAATCGGCGAAACGGTGATAAATGAAGATCGTCGCTTCTCCAGCCCAAAGGGATTGGGAGAGTGCGACAAGCAACAGAACCAGCAAAAGTGGGATGGCCGTCAACAACTTAGGAACAGAGAGGGGCATCGGCAGATCTTTCAACGGCGGCTTTGCTTAACCTTCGATCTCAGGTAACGGCGAATAGCATTTCGAGCCTTGGGCGTCACTGCCCATTCCAGCCATTTTGGCAGGACCTGGGCACTGGGATCGCGTTCGATAGCAACCTGGTCGCCGTCCATCAGGCGTGACTTGAGCAAGCGGGTATGACCGTTGATTTTGGCGCGCAGCGCATGCAGACCGAGACTCTCGTGAACATCAAAGGCCAGATCGAGGGCGCTGCTCCCCTCGGGCAGGATGCGCAGATCGCCACGCGGAGTATAAACCCGGATCGATGCCGAGGCCAGGCGCAGGCTCTCCGTATCGACGGCGGATTCACCCTCCATCAGGGAGTGCATCAGGTTCTTGAAGTTGGAGAGCTGGAATTCAAAACCCGGAGCCAGGACGCCGGCCTCGTTAAACCTGGCCAGTTTCCGCGTCGTTATTTCGACCCGCAAACGATATTCACCGGCCTGAACCGAAGTCTTGAGGGCCTGATAACCAAACTGCGACGGGGAATTGAGATGATCCCGCAACTTGCCGGGGATCGGGTGGTAAAGGCTGTGCGTCAGACCAAGAACCAGGTAGGCATCCATCATCCGGTCAACCTGGATCTCCAGGGTGTAGAGGGTTGTTAGCCCTCGCTTCAGGGCACGCGCGCCGGCCAGGGAAAAGGGTCGCCAGCGATCTCGCAACAGCACCGGAATCTTGTGTTGATCGACAATACGCTGGATATTGCTCTTGATCTTGCGCAGATTCGGCTCGGCTTGCAACTTGAGGGCTTCGGTACCGACTGCATATTTTTCAGCCAGAGATGGATGCAGAACCTTCAGTGAAAGTGCATCGAGTTCCGTAGCCACATAGCCCATACCCAGGTGCATCGCCAGCGGCACATAGACCGAGAGGGTTTCATCGGCGATCCGCGCCTGCTTTTCCGGGGCCAGGGCACCGATCGTCTGTAGATTGTCGATCCGATCCCAGAATTTCAGGCAGAGGACCCTGACATCCTCAATCGCGGCCAGCAACTGCTTGCGATAGGTTTCGGCCTTGAGGTCTTTCTTGTCGAGTTTCGCGTCATCGACCTTGGTCAGGCCGTTGACCAGCAAGGCAACCTCGTCACCGAACTCGCTCTTGACCTGAGCCAGCGTATACGGGGTGTCCTCGACAACATCATGCAGCAACGCGGCAATGATGGACGAAAAGTCCATCCAATGGCGTGCGGCGAGATGTGCAACACGCAAAGGATGGAAAAAATAGGGCTCGCCTGATTTCCTGACCTGCTCGGCGTGTGCGGAACGGCCGACTTCGATCGCCTGATGAAGGCTCAAAATGCCCTGATCCAGAGCCTCTTCACTCAATTCACCCCCGTAGTGGGTGACCAGAAGCTCCATGATTTCATTGATCAGCCGCAGGGCGTAGCGCTGGTCATAGGCTTCGGTTCGTTCTTCATGTCGGGTCAAGGTCAACATAGCTAGCTATTTTAATGCTGAAATGGCTAATCTACAAGAGTTTGTTGCAGGCCGCCGAGGTCAGAGCTGCGGATCCACATCAGCCGGGTGGCCAGGCAAAGTCTCGCCCGCCAAGCAGGTGAAAATGCAGGTGCCAGACGGATTGTCCTGCACCTTCATTACAGTTGTTGACCATGCGGAACCCGTCATCGGCGAACCCCTTGTCATGCGCGACCTTGCCGGCAATCTGGAAAACATGGCCGACAAGATCATTGTCCGCCGTGGTCAAATCAAGCGTGGTACGGATATGTTTTTTCGGCAGAACCAGATAGTGCTCGGGCGCTTGCGGATTGATGTCCTGGATAACCAGAAGGCGCTGGTCCTCGTAGACCGGGGTCACCGGAATCTCCCCGGCAACCATTTTACAGAAGATGCAACTGTCCACCGTCATGATCGTCCTCCTCGGCAAGTTGGTTTCGACTCTGTTGCTGATCCAATGGTATCACATGCCAACGGTCCCGAGCGGCCTTGCCAAGCAGTTTTTGATCGTGGCTGAACAGGATAACCTGCTGTTCGAGACTCAACTTTTCCAAAACGGCCAGCATTTTTTGCCGCCGGTCCTGATCCAGATTGACAAACGGATCGTCTAGCAGCAACGGAAGTTTCCGACCGGGAAAGATCATCTCCTGGAACACCAGCCGCACTACCAGATAGACCAGGTCCCGGGTACCGCTGCTGAACAGGTCGAGCGACTGCCAGGAGCCGTTGTTGGCTTTCAAGTAGGGCTTCAGCTCATCGTCGAAACGGATGGCAGTATGCCGCCCCGAGGTAAGCACCTTGAGTTTTTGCGCCGCTGCATCCGCCAGACGGACCAGCGCCCCTTCCCGGTAATCTTTGACTGTTGCCTGCAGGACATCGTGGCCGAGTTGCAGTGCCGCGACACGTTGTTGAATGAACGTGATCCGCTCGGTGAGATCCTGACACTTCTCCTCCAGGGCCGCGACTTCCACCCGCAAAGTGCTGGTCCGGTTCGGCAGCCCGACGTGCCGGGACAAGGTCAGATCCAGCTCTGCGAGCTGCTGCTGCTTAGCCCGCAACTGCTCTTTAGCCGCGTCGAGTTCGGTGGCAGCCAGATCCCTTCCGTCCACCGGGGCACGCTGCGCATCGAGACGGGCGTCGATCACTGCCAGTTCCCTGACCAGTTCTTGAAAGTTCGCCTCGAGATCAGTGGAGCTGGAACGGGTTTTCAATTCCCCGGCCAGTTCACCACGCTTAAGAAGCAGTTGGGCGGCTGAAGTCATTTCACTGCTGACCCTTGAACCGGCTGTCTCTGAATTGATTCCCGCAGCAACCAGAGACTGCTCAAGCTCAAGGCGCTCTGCCTGGGCGCTGCGTATCTGGGCGCCTAGAGCCGCCAGCTGTTTGCGCAGTGACTCCTTTTCGAGGCGCACCATCAGCCGTTGACGATAGACCAGCAACCAGATGAAAGCACCGCTCGTCGCTGTTCCGCCGAGCAGATACACGACCCAGTCAGGGCGCAGCAGATAACCTGCCGCCAGGGTTGAGACCAACATCAGAGTCGCCAAAGTCGGCCAGAGCAGTTTCAAAGCGACCTTGTTTTGTAACTCCTCGCGTAACTGCCGACCCTCATTCTCAATCCGTTGCAACTCACATTCCAGCCGGTCTCTCTGGCTCAGCGCCGTCATCAATTCCGGCTCGGTCGTCATTGCCAAACCCTGGGTTTGTAATTCCTCATCAAGGTCGAACAGATTTTGTTCAAGTTCGGCATTCTGCTGCAGACCTGACTCGATGGCCTCAAGCTGCAAGACCAGGCTGTCACGCTGGCTTACCAGTCCATAATAAGCCGTGAGCCAGTCGAGATAAGCTTCGCCGCTGGCGATCTCTTTAGCCAATTGTTGGCGTTGGGCGTTCAGGGCCTCATCTCGTGACAGCTCCCCTTCACTGATACCCAATTCGCTCTGCAGCAATTCAAGTTGGGAGCGAGCATCTTCCAAGCTGGACAGGGCCAGCTCCAGCTCCCGGTTACGATTTTTATCTTTTCCCCAGGGGTTGTGCCGGGTCAGCGCAAACAAATCTTCACGTAAAGAATGAAGGACCTGGTCATAATCGACTGTACCAAAACCGGAAATCATTGTCTTTATTCTGGCCGGAACATTTTTGTGGGCGGGGATTTCCAGCTGACCTTGGCCAAAAAACAAGGACGCCCGCAACAGCTGCTCATCACTCAGGCCGAAGTTTTCCTCGAGGATGTCCGAGTAGACCCGGGCTTCCGAGGAACGCCCCTGAGGCGAGACCTTGCCGGAGAAACTGTTCCGGGCCTGGTACAGGGAATCAAGCTCCTCGAGTTCCACCCTGTTGGACTCAATTTCACGAACGATCTTCATTGCACCACCGGATTGCTCGAGGATCAGGCTGCCGATCGACTCACCGCGCCTCCCCCAACTGCGGAACCGAGCCTTGTCACGCAGGCCGAACAGGATCGCCGGAATCGCCTCCATCATGGTCGACTTTCCCGCTTCATTCGGCCCGACGACCAAATTCAGTCCGCGCCGAAACTCGAAGACCGCTTCGGAAAACTTACCGAAATACTGCAGCTGGAGTTTGCGTATGATCATCTGCTTACCCTGGCATCATCGCGAAACCGTAACACGACTTCTTTCATAGCCCGTTCAATCTTTTCGCGGTCTTCCGGCTGTTCTAAGAGCAGTTGCTGAAAACGGCGTACACAGATTCCGGCAATGGTTTCTTCTCGGGCCAGTTGGCGTATCAAGACGCCATCAAAAAACACGGTCTTATCCAGCAATTCCAGGTAAAAGAAGTCCTCATCGAACAACGCACAGATGGCCTCGGTGTCGAGCGGTGCGTCGATCTGGCCGATCAACTCGAGCCGGAGCAGCAGATTTTTATCAGCCAGGTTCGTCAGACGCTTTCGCAGGGCTTCCAACGTCGGCTCACTGGACATGTCAAAGGTCAGACACTGCAGGATCCGCGACTGGACTGCCACCGGTCGCAGCCGGGTGCCGGAGTTATCGATATCCACCAGGGCCACCCGGCGTTCGCCGGATTCGCCAAATTTCTTCCCCTCGGGCGAACCGGGGTAACAGGCAATCACCTCTCCGTTCTGTTCTAGAACCTGGTAGGAATGATAGTGGCCCAGGGCGACATAATCGAGTCCCCACGAGTTGAGTTCATCTAGGGTGAACGGAAGGTCCTTGGAGCGGAACTCCCATTGGCTCGAGTACTGTAGAGAACCATGTAACAGACCAAGGTGAAAACCCTCCCCGTCCTGCCGGCGCATTGCCGGGTAAAATTCTGCGGGACTTTCGCCGCGGTAGGCGGCGCCGTAGAAGTAGACCGGTTCCCCATTGATCTCTCGTTGAATTGGACCGAGGGCAAATTCTTGATCCAGGATAATGACCCCCGGGAAATCATCGGCCTGGTAAGGGGTCATCCCGCCCCAGACGCCGTCATGGGTGCCGGGAAGCAGAACCGGAACAATATTGTTTTCCAAAAGCCTTGCCAGTTCATGCTGTACGGCTAGAAACAGCGACGCCTCGGGGCGCGGGTGGTCAAACAGGTCACCCGCGATCAGAACCAGGTCGACCTGCTGCTCAATGGCGAGCTTGACAATCCGCCGGAAGGTCAGCAGGAAATCTTTTTGCCGTACCTCGGCCTGACCACCCAGCCAGGCCAGGGGGGCGCCGAGATGTAAATCTGCGGTATGCAGCAGACGTAATTGGCCTGGGTCACGCGCCGACATAATACTCCGGATCGTAACAAGTGTTGGACGAACAGGGGTGGCCGAAACGCCCGCCCCGGGGTGATAAGGCTATTCTGGATAAATCATCCGCTCCCGCTTCGAAGAACTGAGCTGTTTCTGCGACTTGATCGACCGAAGAGCTGTATTTCATGCCAGGTCCTTCCAGACAGTTTCATGGCGACAATTCCACCAGGCCCCATCGACTTCGGCGGCCAGGGCCTCGCCCGCAATCACCAGGGTCAAGGCCGGTCGACGGGTCTTCGTGGTCAGGTTGAAATAATCCCGGTCGCCAACCTTCAGGCAGATATCGTCCAGCCGCCCCTCGACCACCTCCTGGCCGGACAAACCGAGGCGATGCAGGAGCACGATCGGAACATTGGCCGCAAATCCCTGGCGTAGTTTTTCGACCAGTTGTTCGAGGGGAAGGTTGTTCATGTAGATCAACAAGGTGACGCCGGGTGCCGCCAGATCGGCCAGGTCGGGGCTCCCCTGAGCCTCTCCCAGGGTTCGTGGCGAGGCAATAATGGCCCGATTACAGACCCCAGGCAGATCGAAAGTTTTCTTCAGGTAGGCCGACGCGGCATTGGCGGTGCCGACACCGGGAATAACCACGGCACGCTCCTCGAGCACGTCAACCAGAGGTTGAAAGGGTGAGTAAAAGGTCAGATCGCCAGGGACCAGAAAAGCCACATGACCGGTCTCCAGCTGCTGATAAAGAAGGCCAAGCAGCTGCTCAAAGGAATAGGCAAACGGTACCACGACCTCTTTACCCTGCAGATATTCAGCAAAGACCTCAGCATAGGGAGATGGAGCAAAGACGAAGTTAGAACGCGACAGGCAGTCGACTCCGGCCAGCGTCATCAATCCCGGATCCCCGGGTCCGGCGCCGATAAAATAGACCTTGTGCGTATCAGTCCGCATCACCGTACCTCAGTGCGATGAGAAACTCGCGGTTCCCCTTGGGGCCGAGGATCGGACTCGGGACCACCCCCAGCACCCGACAGCGCAAATTTTCAGCCATTAATTGAATTTTTTCAACGACTTCAGCATGTTTGGACGCGTCCCTGACCACCCCGCCCTTCCCGACCTGGCCACGCCCGACTTCAAACTGGGGCTTGATCAGGGCGACGACAACCGCAGGTACGGTCAGCAACTGCAGGGTCGGCGGCAGAACCTTGTCGAGAGAAATAAACGATGCGTCAATAACTGCCAGTCGCGGAGGTTCGGCAAGTTGTGCCACATCGAGTTTACGGATGTTGGTCCGCTCCAGATTAACCACCCGCGGATCGTTGCGTAGCGACCAGTCGAGTTGGCCATAACCGACATCGACGGCATAGACCAAGCGGGCTCCGGCCTGCAGCAGGCAATCGGTGAAACCGCCGGTCGAGGCTCCGACATCGATTGCCACCTCGCCGGCGGGGTCGATTTTGAACGTGTCCAGGGCATGGGCAAGCTTGAGTCCGCCGCGTGACACAAATGGCAGGATTTCTCCTCGAATGCGTATCAGACCGGTGACCGGAATACTGGTACCCGGCTTGTCAACGACCCGGTCATCAACCAGGACCTGACCTGCCAGAATCAGTCCACGGGCCTTTTCCCGACTTGGCGTCAACCCCCGTTCTACCAGTAATTTATCGAGTCTTTCTTTAATCGCCATCCGTACCCATCATTCTTCCTTGCAGGTCACTATTCCCTCGTAATAACTAGCACAATTTTTACTGGTGGAACAAGTTGACATTTCTTTTTCCCGGCGATTCACAAATCATATTTTTAAGTTAATATTAATCTCGAGAACATATTGTAACATCGAGGGTATTGGATGGACATGAATGTCTCTCAGCAAAAAGAAATTCTGGTCATTGATGATGAGGAAAGCATCCGGTTTACCTTTTCCTATCTGCTTGAGGACCTGGGTTATGCCGTTGATGCAGCGGCAACCCCGGAGGAGGCTCATGGATATTTGAGTGTAAAAGGTTACGATCTCATCTTCCTTGATCTGTTACTTGGCACACATTCCGGAATTGCCACACTCAAGGAGATTCGCAATGGACACCCCGACACCCCAGTGATCATGGTGACGGGAGCACCCGATAGCGAAACTGTTTCACAGGCGTTCAGCATGGGGGCCTTCGCCTACATACCGAAACCGGTTCGACTCGATACCCTCGCTGCGATTACCGAAAAAGCATTAAATCTCAGTGCCGGCAACCAATCCTGAGCTTTCGGATTTGTTCTGTCCAATCCGACTTATTCAGCATGATTGCCAGCATCAGACACCAGGACTGCACTCATGACACTCGAACGTATTCTTTGCATCGATGACGAAGAAAGTATCCGCCTGACTTTTTCCAGTTTTCTTTCTGAAGCAGGCTACCTTGTTGACACAGCCGCAAGCGCGGATGAAGCGCTGGAAAGAATCGGAGAGAATATTTATGACCTGATTTTTCTCGATATTCTGCTCGGCAGTCATTCGGGAATCAACGTTCTGCGGGTCATTCGGAAAAAGCGCATCGCCGCACCGGTGATCATGGTGACCGGCGCTCCTGAGGTCGAAACGGCCGCGGAAGCCGTCCGGCTCGGCGCCTTCGACTACATTTCCAAGCCGGTCCGCCAAGAGACCCTGCTCAGACTGGCGAAACTGGCCTTACAGCACCACGAACTCGTAGCCCAGAAGCATCGTTACCAATCACATCTTGAAGCCATCTTCCGTAGCGTTCGAGACGGCATTCTGACGGTCGATGAAGACCTGAAGCTGATGGAGATCAATCAGGCTGCCCAGAATATTCTGAACATTACCGGCGAATCTATCGGGCAGACCCTGGCCCAGGTGACCGGCCCGCAGAGTTTACCAACCACCATTATCAAGGAGACTCTCAATACCAGGCAACCGGCCGAGATTTACCGGAGCGAATACTCAGGCTCGCCGCGAGGCCGCAAGATTCTCACTCTCAACACCTCCCCCCTGATCTCGGTGCAGGGAAAATTCTCCGGAGTGGTCCTGATTGTTCGCGACGAAACCCGCCTGGTCGATCTTGAACGAAACATCAAAGAACGCAACCGACCGCACAACATGATCGGCAACTGCGAGCCGATCCGAAAGATTTACGATCTGGTCAATTCATTGGCTGCGGTAGACACGACAGTCCTGATAAGTGGTGAAAGCGGGACCGGCAAGGAGCTGATTGCAGAGGCCTTGCATTTTTTGAGCGATCGCAAAGATCAGCCTCTGGTTAAATTCAACTGTGCCGCACTTCCGGACACACTGCTCGAGAGTGAATTGTTCGGTCATGTCAGAGGATCGTTTACCGGCGCTCACAAAGACAAGATCGGACGTTTTCAAAAAGCCGACAGAGGGACCATCTTTCTAGATGAAATCGGAGACATCTCACAGGCCACCCAGGTGCGCCTGTTGCGTGTTCTGCAAGACAAGATCATTGAACAGGTCGGCAGCACGACACCGATTCAGATCGATGTCCGGATCGTGACCGCCACCAACAGCAACTTGCTCGAGAAAGTCAAGCAAGGCGTGTTCCGCGAAGACCTGTATTTCCGGCTCAATGTCATGAACATCCAATTGCCACCACTGCGCCAACGCCATGGAGATATCCCATTGCTGGTTCAGCATTTCACTCATCTTTTCAACCAGCGCTTCAATAAAAAGATTCGCGGCATGTCAGATGACGTACTGTCGATCTTGGAAAGCTACCACTGGCCTGGCAACATTCGTGAACTGCAACATTCTATTGAACATGCGTTTGTTGTCTGCCAGGGTGAGCTGATCACGACAGAACACCTTGCCGAAGAGTTGGTCAGCCAAGCCAGGGCGACTGCAAACCAAACCTACGTACTCTCCCCGGATGAAGAACGGGACGCGCTCATTGCGGCCCTGAACCAATCAGGTGGCAATAAAACAGTCGCGGCAAAATCCCTCGGCATGAGCAGGCGAACCATCTATCGGAAGCTCGAGGAACACGGACTTTAATTCTCAGCTCGTCACCTGCAAACTGTGTCATGACACACTCTTCCAATGTCACACGCAAGTTTTGTGGCACACTCTGGCACACTCGACACACCTGCGCTCCAAATGATTGCCAGCTACGCTTCAGACGGCGCCATCCTCCGACCGCTCCTCATCCACACATAACTCATTGTAATTACAGTAATAATTATTTTAACAAAAATATTTTTCAAAACATTATCGAACAACCGTTCACTTGGCACACCACTTGATATGAAAGGAGTCTAAGAAAAAAGCATTAATGAAGCAGATTCCATTTCCAGACGGGAACTATGAAATTCTTTTTGAACCGATACTTTGCATTTTATCAGGGAGGCTAATCATGACCGAAGCCTATGCCTATTGTGAAAGCACGACCCTCGACAAAGACACCCTGATCAGGTCTCACCTGCCGATGCTCAATTTTCTCGTCGAACGCATGGTGACGCAGGTGCCTTCTTACGTCTCTCGAGATGAAATCCGCAGCGCCGCTATGCTGGGCTTGGTCGATGCGGCCAATCGGTTTGATTCGGACAAGGGGGTCTTGTTCAAGACCTTTGCCGAAAGGCGGGTGCGTGGTGCCGTACTTGATGAAGTTCGTCGAATGGATTGGTTTTCCAGAACCTTGCGGGAAAAACACGCCCGCCTTTTTCGGGCCATGGACCGCCTGGAAAAATCTCTCGGTCGCTCACCCGACGAAGAAGAAATGGCCAAGGAACTTGGGATGCCCCTCGCCGACTACCACAAACTGCTCAACGAAGTAAGCCATCTTGGCTGTATCAGCCTGAATGAATCGATCGACGAGAGCAGCAACGGCCGCTGCATTATCGACAACCTGGAAGACGAAACAGCGGTCAACCCATTAGAGCATCTCGAATCCAGAGAGTTGCGCCGGGAAATGGCAGAGCATATCAGTCGCCTGTCGGAAAAAGAACGTTTGGTTGTGGCCCTCTATTATCACGAAGATCTGTCACAAAAGGAAATTGCCGACGTCATGTGTCTATCAGAAGGTCGCGTTTCCCAGATCCACAGTCAGGCCCTTTTGAAGCTCAAGGTGCGCATTTCAAGACGCACCCCAATGCCGGTGTATTCGGTAAACCGTGGGAGAAAAGAGTCTCATCCTTGAACTGACTGATTAACATTGGCTTGAAGACGGTATCGGTTCTCGCTGGCTGAGTTCAATTAGCGACAAACATGACGGATGAAATTTGAACCTTCCTCTGGCCCCGGCAACGGTCTTTTTTCAGTAGCCGTGGCCATTGACAGTTTCAAGCCAGAAGCCCTGATCGAGTGTATAGAGTCACGTCCATAACTATCTCCTCAGCGACTCCTGGTTCGTAATTCGTGCTCCCAGGTCCGCTCTGACAACCACGCAATATTGCTAGTCAACACTATTTTCAGGATAGCATTCGACCCGGAATCTGTTGATTGTCTCCCCACCCTCGAGAACATCCCAGCTCCCCCCAAGCTAAGTGCTAGAATCCATTCAGATAACTTCCGACTCTGTTTCAGTAATTTGAGACGGGCCGGCAATACTGGCTTTTGAGTGGATCTTTTTGCTAAACTGCTCCTACATATACACCGATAAGTTTGCATGCTGGTTACTGATATTGTCAGGGACATTTTGCCCGTCTGCGGCACTGTATGCACAAAGGTGGCTGTTATGAAAAATAAAGTTTACCCGGAAAAATCCAGGCCCGGCTTTACGGAGAGAAAAGAAGTGTCAACCGTAGTGACAAGCCATGAAAGTCAACTCGAGAGAACCAATGTTTATACCTGTTTTCCCAGTGAGACCGATGAAGGACCGGCTCTTGATTCCAGTCGGGCGAAAAGAATTGCAAATTTGAAGCGTCGGATACAAACTGGGGACTATCAACCGGACCTGGAGAGGGTCGCAGGAAGTCTACTGAAACACATCATGGATGACAAATGGTAACCAAGCTACCGGCTCTTTGAAATGTTTCAATGCAACGACCGTGTTCAGACGTTTCAAAGGCAGGACTCGGTTTCATCACTTAACTAGGAAGGTCAAACAGTAGCAATCTCAATTCATTGTTCGTAACGCATTACACAGGAACTCGAACCAATGCATGACCGGAAACTGCTGTCATAACGACTATCTCTGAAGTCAGCAACAGCCGAAAATGCTCGAGAGCCGACAGTTGTAAACCAGTTACTTAAGACCATGGAGATTGCCATTGCTCGTTTTGACCAGAAAAGTCGGTGAGGGGATTATTATCGGTGATGATGTCAGAGTAACTGTCGTAGAAGTTCGAGGCAACAGTATCCGACTGGGGATTGATGCGCCACGCCATAAAAAAATTCATCGACTGGAAGTTTACGAACGCATCAAAAACGAGACGCAGTTAGCAACCAACTGGCTGCCAGCCGATCTCGATTCATTGCAATCAACCTTCAAATCAAGTTTCCTGAAGGATTGAGCATGAAAATCCTGAACAGTCGATTCGGCGATCTAGAATATGAACCGGAAGACCTTATCCTGTTTCCCGAAGGATTGATCGGATTCGAACATCTGCACGACTTTGTCATGATGCCAAATCGTACGGAAAAACTTCCGTTCTGGATCCAGAGTATAAACAATCCGGATTTTGCCTTGATGCTAACCTGTCCGGAACTGGTTTTCCCCGACTACAACTTCACTCCTGACCGGCAGGATAAAGAGAAGCTTGGATTGAGTGATCTGGATGGATATATCACATTGTCGATCGTCACTTTGCACAAAAACAAATCCATTACATTCAACCTGGCCGCACCGATAATTCTGGCTCCAACAACCAGTCGCGCTCTGCAGTGTATTTTGGAAGGTGCACCTTACAACACCAGAACGCCATTAATATAACTAATCATTTAATTCAGAACACATAAAAGGCCATAGTTCAACCAGAACTTTAGCTTCTAACCAAGCTTGCCCTTCCCAAAAGCCAGAGCTCCGACCCGCCAAACAAGTTAGCCTAAAGTCGATCCCTTCTGTAACCGAAAACAACGGTAACACAACAATACGGTTATGACGCATGTAGTCACAGAGAGGAGAAGTTATCAAGTGGTTCGATGGCTGTCTTCTAACAACCGGGGCATGCTCACCTAACCCGGAAAAATCACATGATCATATCGAAATAGCCGGGGCCACAACTCAACATCCTTGCGGCTTGCCAGTTGGCGTACATGCAGATTCCCTTGCTGGGGAATCGCATACTGAATGCGCCAGGAGCAGTTGACCCTCCCCTTATCGGGGTCCAATTCTACCCTGGGCAACTTCAGCCAAAAGAACTTGATCTGGCCGGGCAAAGCATAATTTCTTTTAAAACCGACCAGTTAATCCATGGGTTAATCTGAGTGGTGAGGGGTTCATTTCCTGCGGCAGATCAATTCAAGCTTAAGGAGGGGATTCAACTGCACCTTCTTTCCGGACGGGTTCCAAAATGGCGACGTTGAAAGTATTGGTCAGATCATACAAAGCGGATGAAAGGCATGGAGAGCAACAGGTCTGCCTCAATTTCGTCGAAATCTCTCAGGTTGACCGGGACCGGATCATCTCGTACTGTTTTGCCATGCGACGCGAATTGTTGCGGAAGCGGATTAAAATCAGATCTGAGATAGAATGCTCATTTACGGTGATTCAAACTCCTGCGGCAAGTCGCATCAAACACGCTTCATACCACTGGAAACCACCGCCTTATCGATGCAGGCCATTGTCGATATTCGGGAGGATCCCCTGATGCCTCGCTTACTGCTATTGTGCCAACAACCCGGCATAAACCGACGCATCTGCCTCGGAAAAGCAGCAAAAAGTAACCCGCTGCGGGAAGTCGTTCTTCGACACAAACTCCCGGCAGGTTTGGGCTGCAATGCGACTGGCGCGCTCGAATGGAAATCGGTAAACACCGGTGCTGATTGACGGAAAAACGATATGTGCGAGTTCATGCTCACTGGCAAGGAGCAAACATTGCTGATAACAGCTGGCCAATAATCGCTCTTCCCCCTGTTGCCCGCCATGCCAGACCGGCCCTACCGTGTGGATGACAAATCTGGCCGGCAGTCGGTAGCCAGCG
>Ga0210124_1000936_pt1 | contig 13609 bp, 12 predicted proteins | sample Muzzi_PWC_D2_FD_185554 | JGI IMG/M metagenome (GOLD analysis project Ga0210124, IMG submission 185554) | Wetland microbial communities from San Francisco Bay, California, USA, that impact long-term carbon sequestration - Muzzi_PWC_D2 (SPAdes) | ecosystem: Environmental > Aquatic > Marine >... | reverse complement strand
CACCAAAGGCCTCGGCGCAATCCTCTATCAGAAACAGCGCATGCTCGCGAGCGATGACGGTCAGGGTGTCCATCTCGCAGGGATGGCCATAGAGATGAACCACCATGATCGCCCGGGTCCGGGCGGTCAGTTTGCGGCGTACATCTTCCGGGTCCATCTGCCAAGTGTCCTCCAGCGAGTCGACGAACACCGGGGTCGCCCCGGTGTAGGCGATGGCGTTCGCCGAGGAGATGTAAGTCAGCGTGGGCACAATCACCTCGTCGCCGGGACCGATACCGAGCGCCACCAGGGCCAGATGCAGGGCTACCGTGCCGTTGCAGACCGAGGCGGCGTGCTTGACGCCGGTGCGGGCGGCAAACTGCTGCTCGAACTCGGGAATGAAGCGACCCTTCGAGGAGATCCAGGTCGAATCGAGGCACTCGTTAACGTATTTCTTTTCATTACCGTCGAGAGAAGGCTGATAAATGGGGATCTTGAAGGTCATGTCACAATTCCTCGACTTTCTTGGTCCTGGTGTTGAAAACCGGCATGCCGTGGATACCTTTAATCGCTTCTTGCCCGGCCATAAACGTCAACTGTCCGTTCTCGTCGCGGTGTTCGCGGAATTTTGCCGCCACGTAGCCCTGCTCGACGCTCAGCGACTTGAGACTGCCCAGGTGGTTCTTGCGAACGAAATAGGCGTTGTTCCCGGCGCTGTTCGAGCCGATGAAGGCATAACCTTTTTCTTCTGCCAGATCACACAGCGCAGCCAGCGATGCCCCGGCGTAAATTCCGCTATGGTGGGCGTTAAAACGGTAGAAGGAGGGATCATAAGGAACCGTGATGGCCCGTTCGTTGCCGAACAGGCTGTTGTATTCGATGATGGCGATGACCGGGTCGGCGACCTCGATCGCCTTCCAGATCCAGTAGTCGTTGCCGTCGACATCGATATGCAACAGGCCGATTTCTCCGCTGATGCCGGCTTCGGCCAGGGTTGCGTTGATGTTTTCGGCAGTGACGAAAACCGCCTTCGCGGTCAGATCATATTTCCAGTAGATCTCATCGCTTTTGATGAAAGCGACATTTTCTTCCGAACCGTCCATGACCAGGCCGGACCAGTTGTTGTTGAGCAGCAGGAATCTGGTGTTGGCCTCGAGGTAATTTTCCACGCCGAATTCGACAAATTTCTTCACCGGCAGGTCGAGACGGCTCACCAGGTATTGGATAATGCCGTCGTCTCCCCATTGAGAAAAGATTTTGAATTCGGCGTCGTGTATATTTATTGCAGAATTTAATTTGTCATATTCTCTTGACAACAATCTTCCTAAATTTATCTTTATTTGAGACATGTCTTTAAGAAATTGGATATTTTGCTGCATATTACGTTGATTTAATTTCTCCGTATGCAACATGGAATTTTTGTCATTTAGGAATTTTTTAAACATTTATTTAGCTTTGTTTTTAGTTAAAGTTTAATTTACTTCAGTATAATTGAACTGATTCATAAATTTAGCTGCTCTACTGTTGATATGTTCTATGTCTTCTGCAAGAAGATCATCCTTGAAGCCACCGAACTTTCCTTTTCTCATAAATTTTAAATTCTTTCCGGAAGGTCTGCCGCCGTAGCCCCAAGCCTCTTCACTTTCCTTCATTTTTGAGAAGGATGACAATTCAATAGCACGAGTAAGGATTTCTTTTGGGATTTGATGACCGAGCATTTTATACATGGCGGTCATTGTTTCGAATATGTCATTTTTCATGTCTTCGTAGCGCATGAAATATATTCTCAGTGCAACTGGCGAATCCTCAAACCATCCCTGCAAGTGGTTGCACCAAGCATCGATGCCAAAATTTGGGGAGCGAATAAAATCGGCAAGTGAACCGGAAAAATCTCCAAGAGCAGTTGCAAAGTGGTAATAGGAGATCATGACGTCACGGGGGTCTCGGACAAGGTAAATCACTTTCTTGTAGGCAGGGTTGTAGTTGTCATGGCTTTTAATAATTCGATAAGCTGGAAATGAAGTGCGAATATTTCCGATATCTTTTGAATAATGTATATCAGGCACAAAATCATGGACATTAAAGATGTTAATTTCTGAATTATCACCTGACATCAACACATTCACATTTGCCACAAGAAAATCAAGCCAGGTTGCCCCTGATTTTGGGTAGGAAACCAAATATAAGTCGTCATGCCTTGGGCAAACTGGCGCAGCACCTATTTTTTGATGAGCCATAGCATTTTTATCCTGGATCTTGTCGGTGTAATTTAATTTTGACAGTTGTCTTATGATTCTGTTCAACATGTTTTTTCCACCCATTCCCAGGTCAGTTTTGGTGCAAATACTCCCGGCCATTTTTCTGAATAATTTGAACCATGCCCTCCAGCGCCCTCAACCGTAAATGTCAAATACTCCTTCCCCTGGATAAGGACTTTTGCCCCAGGTATCCCAAAATGTACATTGACGGCATATTCAGCATTGTTCAAAAGGTCTGCAGGTATGCGGCATATGGTTTTATAAATGCCGGGATTTAATTCTTGCTCACCTATGATGGAGTGATTTGTGGAGGCAAAGGCAACTACGCTATCAGATGTTAGTAGCGACAGGATCACACGCATGCCGCGCAATGGTTTTTTGACCAGAAACTGGATTTCCACATCTATAGGCTTAGTGGAGTTGTAGATAGAATACACGTTACTACCTGGACCGAGCACACGAATACCCCGTAGGCTAATTTCTTCACAGGATGGTGCACCGTTTTCTTCCCATCTGACCTCCCCGATATTGCCCGTTTGCTGGTTGGATGATAAATACTGGTCAACTACAGTTCCCACTTCAGCGTCCGCCACTAAGGTGCCATTCCCTAGCATGATGGCTCGAGAACAGAGGTTTCGAACGGCCCCCATGTTATGACTAACAAACAGAACCGTCCGTCCTTCCTGCCCAACCTCTTTCATTTTCCCCAGGCATTTTTTTTGAAATTGAGCATCCCCTACCGCCAGGACTTCATCAACTATCAGAATTTCAGGCTCCAGGTGCGCTGCTACGGCAAAAGCCAGGCGCACGTACATTCCTGAGGAGTAGCGCTTGACCGGGGTGTCGAGGAATTTTTCGACTTCTGAGAAGGCGACGATCTCGTCAAATTTCCGTTTGATCTCCAATCTGGCCATGCCCAGCACGGCACCGTTGAGGAAAATGTTTTCCCGGCCGGTCAGTTCGGGGTGGAAGCCGGTACCGACTTCCAGAAGGCTGGCGACCCGGCCGTCGAGGGTGATGCGACCCTTGGTCGGTTCGGTGATCCGGCTGAGGATTTTCAGTAGGGTCGATTTGCCGGCGCCGTTACGGCCGATGATCCCGACCCGTTCCCCCTGCTTGATCTCGAAGGAAACATCTTTGAGGGCAAAGAATTCCTCGGTCGTTGAAAGGTCCATTAAAGGTTGGTTCGCGGATGCACGGAAGGGATGCGCGAGCCGCTTGCACCAATCCCTGGATTTCCGGGTGATGGCGTCGCGCAGAGTCTGATAGTTGTCTGTTTGCTGATGCGCAATCAGGTATTTTTTCGACAGCCCCTCGACTTGTATTACCGTATTCACAAGAACCCCTAAATTACATCGGCAAAAGTACGTTCGACCTTGCGGAAATATTTCAGCCCGCTCCAGAGGATCAGCGCAGTCAGGAGTACCGACAGCGCGAACCCTCCCTCATTCAATTGCGATTCACCGCCGAGGAGCGCCCAGCGGAAGCCGTCGATGACGCCGACCATGGGATTTATCGAGTAGAGGAGCCGCCATTTTTCGGGGACGATGGAGCTGCTGAAACCGACCGGGGAAATGTACAGGCCGAGCTGGACCAGAAACGGCACCACATAGCGGACATCCCGGTATCTGACGTTCAGGGCGGCGAACCAGATGCCGGCCCCGAAAGCCGTCGCCAGCGCCAGGAGCAGGAACAGCGGAATAGTCAGAATGCGCCAGTCGGGGATAAAGCGGTACCAGGCCATCAGCAGCCCCAGCACGACGAAAGAAATCGAAAAATCGACCAGCCCGACGATCAGGGAACTGGCGGTGATCGTCAGCCGTGGGAAATAAATTTTGGAAATCATCCCGGTGTTCGCCAGCAGGGAGTTGCTGATTTCGGAGAGGGCGCTGGCCACAAGCTGCCAGGGGAGCATGGCGGCGAAGACCATGACCGAGTAAGGGGCGTTCCCCTCTGTTGGGAACTTGGCGAACCTGCCGAAGATGACGGTGAAAACCACCATGGTGATCACCGGCCGGAACAGGCTCCATCCCACCCCGATGACGGTCTGCTTGTAGCGCACCAGGATGTCGCGCCAGGCGAGAAAGTAGAACAACTCGCGGTAACGCCACAGGTCCTTCCAGTAGTGCCGTTCGGTGCGTCCGGCCTCGATGATCAGGCGGTTAGGAGATGTATTCATTGGATGGAACCTGTTGAAGTGTTGAAAAGAACTGTTGAAATGTTGAGGTGTTGAGGTGTTGAACTGGGCAACTTAACAATTAAACATTTCAACACTTCAGCACACGAAGCATTGATTAATTCAACTTGCGAAGCACAAATAAACGCCATCATCTTAATGCCTCTTCAAAACTGAAGGAGGGAGCAAAAATATCCCCTTCGTTGACTCCCAGCCTCATCAGCGCTGCCTTAAGGGCGTCTGCCTGTTGCAATGAGGTGATAACGATCGGGCAGTCTAGTTCCTGGACTCCCTGCTCAAGCGAGACGACGGGGTAATCGATAAATCGTCCGCCCGATTTGTCGTCCATGACCAGTGCCAGTTCAAGCTGCGCCTCGCGCAGGGAAAGGTAGGCGATCTCGGTCAGGTCGTCGAGGCCGCAGAAAGCGACCCGCTGCACTCCTCGCTCGTGCAGAGAGCGGAACCTGAGCAGGCTGTCGTGGCGGGTCATCCGGTAAAGCTTGTGGAAGTTGCTGAGATGCCGGAAGGCGAGCTGGCTTTTCTCTGTCAGGCCTTTGGGAGTGAGCAGATAGGCGAAGCGATTGCGCGGCATCGTCTTCACTGTGACGAAGCCTTTTTGTACCAGGGTCTTGAGGTAGGAATTGACCAGTCCCAGGGCAATGCCGAGCCGCCCGGCGATTTCCCGCTGGGAAATGGATTCCCCTTTTTCCAGCTCCGTCATTAGGAGCAGGGATCGGTATTCGTCCTGGTTGCTGGCGCCGTTATCATTCATGATTTTTTCAGTTTGGCCGGAAAATGGATTCGTAGGTCCGATGCATCAGCTTCAAAGGCGAGGAAACCATGCGTTGCTTTTTCCTGAATCTGGCCAGTTCCTTGGTATCAACTCGGGGCAGCAGTGTATCGTAGAAATATGCTTTGGCCCGGTTGTATACCTCGATGTCGATGGCATTCATCTCCGCAATCCGTTCGAGGTGATGAGGTTTGAATTCGATCTTTCGATCGGAATTTTTTTTGTTCAATGCACCATATAGGGGAGTCGACCAGTGCAAAGCTTCGGCGAACAGCAGCAGGCTTTCGTCGAAATGCTTCTGCAGCCCGAACCGGTAAACCCGCGAAAACAGGTTTTCGAGGGCTGTATCCCGGGCCTCGGCCGCTGACATTTTGTCGATGAGAATCGGGGAGGCCGCTTGCGCGCCGTTGATCAGCATCTTGGTTTCCAGGTTGGAAAGCTCACCGTTCCCGCTGTCTAGAAAGGCGTCAAGATCGAAGGATTCCGGGGGAAAGGCTTCTCTCAGATGCGGGCTTTTCCCCTCGGAAACGTGCTGGCAGAAGGATTGTACCCTTTTGATCGGGTTTCGCAGGAAGGTGATTATCAGCGCCTCATCGGCCTCGGACACACCGGTGACCAAGGGCGCATGCCCGGTGAATAGGGCGATTCTATTTTTTTTCCTTTCCGGAAGTGCTTCGAATCTTTCCCTGTCCGCATCGTTGAATCCGGTAAAGCCGAAGTGCCCTTTGCCGAGGTACTGGCGGCGGAGCATGCTGGAAAAAGTGCTGCCCGCCGTTTTGGGGATATGCAGGAACCTCAAGGGTTTCATAAAGTTCTTTCCATTTTTTTTAGCCCAGGTCTTCATGGGTTCTTGATATTACTTTCGGCATGGCCGAATCCCTTCGCCACAATTATCGTTCACAAAATGAACAGTAGGGAAGAAAATATAATTTTACAAGTGAAAACTTCCCTTTAGCAAATTTTTGTTCATAAAATGAACGTCATCTTTTACTGTACCGAAATGCTTTTGAAACACCCCAATGACAAAGGGCGGCCGAAATGGGCCGCCCTTGTTATTCAGGTTGCTTAGATATGTTTCCGAACCGGAAACCTGTTTACCACAAGGCTTTCCAGGTCATGATCCCGTTTATTCTTGCACAGACCTCCATTCGGTCGTCAGCAGTATCCTGACTGAACCAGAAGGTACCGCGTGCGTTGGCATCACAAACAGGTCTGGTGGCGCTGGTATTAATACGAATACCGCCGTTGACCTCAAATTTTTGGGTCGGGGTTGGCGTACCGATTCCAACATTTCCTGTTGAGCTGATCCTTAATCTTTCGGTTCTTGCTGGTGCGCCAGTTTCGATAAAAAATCCAGTAGGTATGGTTTTGCTAGAAACATCACCATCAACCCTGAAACCAAATTGTGCCACAGGCAAATTGTAACTAGAACCGTCGTAGGCAAATGCTTGAAAAACACCAATATAGTCATCTTTTTGGACTGAGGTTGGAGTGGACTCTGTTCCGCGGCTTTTTTTGAAAATCATTAAGGGTGCATGGACTCCGTCGTTATGTTCAGCGGAAAGAATACCTCTATAGGTAGAAGGGGTGGAGGTCCCTTTGCTGTCGACTGCGTGTACTTGGGCAAGCGGATTAGTGGTCCCGACTCCAATCCGGCCATCGGCAGTCAGGTTCAGTTGCACCCCGGCATTCGGCTCGGCAATTTTGCTAAGAATATCCGCCTGTGTCACGTCAGTCCCACCGGCACCGGTTGCTCCTGCCGGGCCCTGCGGGCCAACCAGGGAAGCGAGGAAATCGGCCTCGGTGCCGGTATTGCCGTTCATCAGCCAGAGTTCATAGGCTGACAGTCCATCCGCGCCATTGGCACCCGCGACACCCTGCGGACCAATGGGACCGGCAACGCCATCAACACCGGCGGGACCCTGGGGTCCGGTGAGACCAATGGGGCCCTGGGGACCAACCGCACCGTCGGCACCAGCGGGGCCTTGCGGACCAGCAGGGCCGACCTCACCCTGGGGACCTTGGGGACCGGCAGGACCGGCGACACCGTCAGCACCTGCGGGGCCAGCAACGCCATCAGCACCTGCAGGGCCGGCAGGTCCCATCGGGCCGACATCACCCTGCGGGCCTTGCGGACCGGCAGGACCGGCGACACCGTCAGCACCTGCGGGGCCTTGCGGGCCAACTGCACCTGCAGGGCCGGCAGGTCCCATCGGGCCGACATCACCCTGCGGGCCTTGCGGACCCATGGGGCCAGGGGTCAGTTGAATATTGCTGATCTGTAACTGTAGTGCCGCATCACCAGCGATTCTCGCTGCCACTTCGGCGGGTAATCCACCTTCTAGATTCCTGATCTTTTGATCATGGTCATCAAGCTTGTTTATATTATTCCCAATCTTATGATCATTGTCTTCTGTTTTATTTTTGGTGACAGTTACCTCATCCTGGATAGCCTGTACCGTCGAATCATCGACAACGGCCCAGGCGGATGTTGTGAAAACCGCCAGGAAAATCAACGCAATTGATAAATTAAATGTTTTCTTCATGGAAACACCTCATTTATATAAATAAAATCTAGGTTATTTTAAATGGACCCAACTAATGTGTTGGGTTGCCCCTCTAGTCGACCTGCTGGTTCCGGTCGCCCCAATTTATTGGGCCAGGATATCCAGCCACTCGTATTTGACATTCAGTGACTGGCTGTTAACCGATCCACCTTTTTGGGAAAAGGAGCCGGCCCCCTGTAGCGCCATCCGCGAACCGTCCTCATTGCCATCGACCTGCACACCCAGGTAAAGAGGCATATCAAGGGGGACATTAAACGGATTGGTTTGTCCGAGGTTGACCACGTAGAGGCCACTTTCCGGAGTAACAGTCTGGGTTTCATTCCAGTACGGGCTGCCACCGATTTCAGAGTCATAGAAACTGACTGTCACGCTGACAGGTGCGCTGGCGGGAGTTCCCTCAGAGTCCACCAAAAATACCTTGTAAACTCCCTGCATGTCTGCGTAGGAGAGTTGCGGAGCCATGACCGACAGGGCAATCAGGCCCATTAACAGAAAACCAAAGACAAAACTGTGCTTCATTTTTTTCTCTCCGATCTCGAGTAGGAAAATGTTGGTACTGGTTGAATTGGCTAAAAACAGGATTTTTTAGAGAGGTTGGAGTTTCACATTACATTTAATGGTCGAAATTGTAGGACAGCCAATCAGCAAGGAGCAGGCCAAAAAATCAGATGTTGAATTCTCTAATATAAATTCCCCATAAAAAATGTGCCTTCAAGGAAATGAAACCAAAAAATTCTAAACAGATCGGGCGCAATAATTAATAATAAATTTATTAAGAATTTTGCGGCACATATAGAATTTTGTGATGGGTGAAGATGCTATTTCAGAGCAAATCGTGGTGATTTTCCTAGGTCGTGCGGTAAAATAACGTTATTTGAGGGAGATGGAGCTTGGAAAAGGGGACGTGGTTGGAAAGGTGTAAAACCTGGGAAATACCGTTTTAGAGTTATGCGGAATCAGGTTAAGCCATAAAGAATTTGGGATATGGTCATTGCCTTTGTGAAGCGGCGGATTTATTCAAAAAGGATCGGCAGGATTCTTCAGATTTGTTGCTCAGGGTGTAGTCGGCATCGATGCTAGGTGCAACCAGACTGTGTCACCTAGCCGGCAACAATGGGGCCAGAGGCGTTACCTGAATATGGAGCTACTCAGAGAATAGGGATTTGAACAGATGTTGGTGGCGGACGCAAGCTAAGCCGATTGGGGCGCTGCCGAAAAAACCGAAAGATTCTTTAAACTACCACCTGCTTGATCTGCTCTGGTGGATTGGCCAGATCATGAAAGACTATTGCGGCCACCTCGTGGCCCATGACGACGGTTGATGGCTGGAAACCGAAACCAGCGACGAGTCATTTTAACCAAACCTACAACATCAACGCCCCGGAAAGCCAGCATCGCTCTCCGGGGCGTATTATCAAAATAATTAGAAAGGAGTATCAAGATAATCAAAAAGTTACGTGTAGGCTAGGCTGGGAATCAATAATGTCAATTGCAGGGTGTAGCACTTCTAAAAAGGACACCATTGGCATTAATGCATGCGTACGCATTACCGGTGCCAGCCAAATTGTTGACCTTAACATTACCACTGGAATCTATTCTCATTCGTTCAGCCCTCCCACCTGGGCCAATGCGAGTTCCGGTCATAAATGTAAGAGCTGTCGGTGCATCGGTTGATGTCACTGTCCCATCTACAATAAACCCAAAACCTGCTGCGTTAACATAAGAGGTTCCAGTATAAACCTGGGTATCAAAGAACCCGATATAATCACCAATAGTGGTTGCAGTTGGCGCGGCTTCTGAACCCCTGCTTTTCATAAACTGAACATAAGCAGCTTGCGGTCCGTCATTATGTTGCGCTGAAAGTATTCCACGTCTAGGGTCCGTCCCGGAATCTGATGCTACATGCAAGGCTGTAAGAGGGTTTGATGTAGAAGCACCAATCTGGTTGGCAATTACTTTACCAGTGTCATCCACAGAAAACACTTTGTTTGCCGAACCATCTTCTACCACCAGCTTGTCCGCAGCTACAGACAATCCGGCAGTAAGAGCAATTGCCAAAAAACTGGTCATCAAAATGGTCATTACTTTTTTTGCGGATTTAATCATGATGTTTCCCCTTTAGTGATTTATTGGGTTTTGCTATTAATATTTAAGTTACTAATGGCCAACCAGCAATCCAGATGTATTTTCATTGAAGTGTTTTATGCTCACCTTTCCATTTGCCGTTTCCTTACTATTGGCAATTGGCAATGAAAGGCAAAATCCCTTTTATATCCGTCGCCATCTCATAACGCGGCATAATCCTGAAATCAGATGCAATACTATCTGCCCCAAGGAATGGCCGAAGCGTCAATAGCGATCAGCCAAAATAGGAAAGCAGGCTATAGTCGTAGCGAAAGTCCATAGAGTATCCCTTGATTTTCCAGCAATAATTGAGCCACTTCCCAAAATCCCCCCCCCAAACCTCAATAATTAGAAATAGTTGCCAGAAAAGCTTTTTTCAAAAATGCCAATAACACAAATCGATTTGGGTTAATTGCTAAATAATTTTTGTGATTTCACCAGTTGCCAAATGTGGCACATTTCCAGATCTAATCAATCCCACAGAAAGAGACAACCAAAGGCTAGTTATTTACGGGCCAATATCAGTTGTTTCCAATGGCTATCTCCCTGTGGGTATGTCACCATTTTCCCCGCCCTTATTCACGCCGGCAAAATCCAGCAAATGACCATCTGGCGAGGTTGTTGCTTTACCAGTTTTCAGAACCATGACACTGAACGCTGGAGCATCTGTTGTTCGCGTTGTCATAACTTCCAACATAGGTCCCGCTGCCGCCGATGGTCGTTCCTGGATCCTGTTCGAAGGTCGAGGTTTCCAGGTTGGTGAAGTGACCGGTCGCCAGCTTTGTGGTGCTGTGACATCTCGTACAATCATATCCCCGACTTATCACGTGCAGCCGGTGCCGACCGGAAACTGCGTCGTTATATTCAGTCTGGGACTGGTACCGATCCAATGCCTTGTGGCAGGAGGTACACTGCGTGTTGACATTGATCGAGCCGCTGGTCCAGGTCGGTGTGGTCTGTCCGCCGTGGCATCTGACGCTGGAGCAGGTGCTGCCGTTGCTGCTGGCGGAACCGCTCATGGCGTCGAAGCTCGACAGAATGCCGACCTCGGTGTTGCCGTTGTAATGGCTGGCGCCATCATGGCAGGCGGCACAGCTCGGGCTCGTTGAACCGAAGCCGAGCACGTCGTGGGTACCATGGCCTCCGGTGGAAGGCGGCTCGCCGTGGCAGGTGGTGCAGCTGGCATGCGCGGTCTGCACGTCGCCGCCGTGGCAGGTGGCGCAGCTGCCGCCGCCGGCCGGAACACCGGCCTGCAGGTTCGGCACCGTGGTGTGGCAGAGGCTGCAGTTGCCACTATGGGTGACATCGACGGTCGCGTTGGCGGCCGACCCCGGATTGTGACAGTCGTTACAGGGGCTGGTCAGGGTGACCAGACCGGCAGCCACGTGATCGACGCTACCGTGAGCGACCGCATTGGCCGAGTGGCAGTCGAGACAGTTGGTCGGGTTGGCGCCTTGGGCGATGGTGTCGATGACCGCCTGCCGGGTGCTGTTATGGCAGGTGGCGCAGGAGCCGCTGCCGTTGGTGGCGACGTTATGGGTGATCCCTTCGATCTCGCTCCAGCTCGCCACGCTGTGACAGTCTCCGCAACTGGTGCCGTTGGAGAGATCGCTGGCGCCCAGGGACACTGCATGGCTGTGGTTGCCATGAATGAATGCATTGGCCGAGTGGCAATCGAGGCAGTTGGTCGGGTCGGCGCCCAGGGCGATGGTGTCGATGACCTCCTGCCGGCTGCTGTTATGGCAGGTGGCGCAGGAGCCGGCGCCGTTGGTGGCGACGTTATGGGTGGTGCCTTCGATCTCGCTCCAGCTCGCCACGCTGTGGCAATCTCCGCAACTGGTGCCGTTGGAAAGATCGCTGGCACCCAGGGATACGACATGGTTGTGGTTACCGTGAGTGGTCGCCTTCGCCGAGTGGCAGTCCAGGCAATTGGTCGTGGCGCCCAGGGCGATGGTGTCGATGACCTCCTGCCGGGTGCTGTTATGGCAGGTGGCGCAGGAGCCGTGGGTGGTCACTTTGATCTCGGTCCAGTTCGCCACGCTGTGGCAGTCGCCGCAGCTGGTTCCGTTCGAGAGATCGCCCGAACCCAGGGATACGCTATGGCTGTGGCTGTTCCAGTTTTCCGAACCGTGGCAGCTGTTCGTACAGGTGTTACCGTTGTAGCTGGTGACCCGTGTCGAGCCGCCGCCGACGGTTGTCGCCGGGCCCTGCTCGAAGCTGCTGGTCTGCAGGTTGCTGAAGTGTCCGGTCGCCAGGTTCGTGGTGTTATGACATTGCGTACAGGTGGCTCTACTTCTATGTCGACTATGCTGACCCGACCAGGGATCGATGTACTGATCCGGGATGGTATCGCCCGAACTGCGTCTTTGGGCATGACAGGAGAGACAATCGCTGTTGACGTTGAGCGAACCGCTGGCCCAAGTCGGCGAGTCGAGGCCGCCGTGACAGCTGACGCCGGAGCAGGTGCTGCCGTCGAAGCTGGCCGGAGCGTTGTTCAGCGCATCGAAGTCGGACAGCAGGTTCACATCGGTACTGCCGTTATGGGTCGCCCCGTCATGGCAGACGGCACAGCTCGGGCTGGTTGAACCGAAGCCGAGGACGTCGTGGGCGTCATGGGCGCCGGTGGTGTTGGGCGAGCTGCTGCCGTTGGGCGGCTGACCGTGACAGGTGGTACAGCTGCTGGTGCCGTGAGAGGCGGCCCGATCCGAGTGGCAGTTCAGGCAGTTGGTCGGGTTGGCGCCCAGGGCGATGGCGTCGATGACCTCCTGCCGGGAGCTGCTATGGCAGGTGGCGCAGGAGCCGGTGCCGTTGGTGGCGACATCGTGGGTGGTGTTGATCCCGGTCCAGCTGGTTACGGTGGTATGACAGGTGCTGCAGGAGAAGCCGCCGGAGATGTCGCTGGCACCCAGGGCCACGGTATGGCTGTGGGAGGTATGGATCGTATCCCAGCCGCTGGTATGGCAGCTGGCGCAGTTGCCGCCGGTGGTGAAGGTCTGCCCCACCGCCAGGCTGATCCGCCCGCCGTTGGCGTCATGACAGCTGGAACAGGCGTTGTGCACCTTCGGATCGGCCGCGTCGGTGAGCGGCGGTGGATCGCTGTGGCAGCTGGCGCAGCCGGTCGTTGCCACCTGCACCAGGGTGTTGTGGCTCGGGGTGTTGACCGTATGGATGACATCCCAGGCGCTGGTGTGGCAGGTGAGGCAGTCGCCGCCGCCAGCCGGAATACCGGGCTGAAGGGCCGGAACGGTTGTGTGACAAAGAGCGCAGTTGCTCAAGTGCGTTCCGGTCACCGTCGCATTGGTGGCAGTCCCAGGATCGTGGCAGTTCATACAGGCGGTGGTGCCACCGACCACGTATCCTAGCGCCACATGGTCGACACTGCCGTGAACCGTCAACAACTTGTTGGAGTGGCAATCCAAACAGATGGTGGGATTGGTACCCAGAGCGATGGCATCGATAACTTCCTGTCTCGTGCTGTTATGACAGGTGGCACAGGAACCAGCCCCGTTGGTGGGAACATTGTGCGTAATCCCTTCGATTTCCGCCCAGTTCGCCACGGTATGACAGCTGCTGCAGAGGATCCCCGGCGGGTCATAGGAAAGGTCTCCGGGACTCACCTGTACGCTATGGGAATGGGGCGCGTGAATTGTGCTCCATGCCGAGGTATGGCAGGTGGCACAGTCACCGCCGGCAGCGAAGGTCTTGCCAGCCGCCA
>Ga0210124_1000935_pt1 | contig 13610 bp, 11 predicted proteins | sample Muzzi_PWC_D2_FD_185554 | JGI IMG/M metagenome (GOLD analysis project Ga0210124, IMG submission 185554) | Wetland microbial communities from San Francisco Bay, California, USA, that impact long-term carbon sequestration - Muzzi_PWC_D2 (SPAdes) | ecosystem: Environmental > Aquatic > Marine >... | reverse complement strand
ACGCGGCTCTGGCGGATGCTGAGCGAGGATACCATCAAGCGCCTGGGGGTCGTGGTGCGCCACCGCAAGCTCGGCTATCGCGCCAACGCCATGGTCGTCTGGGACGTTCCGGATGAGACGGTCGACGCCCTCGGCTACCGCCTGCGCCGCTTCGACTTCATCACCCTCTGCTACCAGCGGCCCCGGCGCCTCCCTGAGTGGCCCTACAACCTCTTCTGCATGATCCACAGCCGTGATCGCGCCAAGGTCCTGGAGCGCGTGGACGAGTTGGTGGAACACTGCCGCCTCCAGGACACCCCGCATGAGGTCCTGTTCAGCGGCCGCTGCTTCAAGCAGCGCGGCGCCGTCTACCAGTTGCCGGCGGAGGCGCTATGAGCGAACGCCGCCCCCTGGACGCGGTCGACCGGGCGATCATCAATCGCTTGCAGGGTGGCTTCCCCATCGGTGAGCGGCCCTTCGCCGAGGCGGCAGGTGAGCTGGAGATCGGCGAGAGCGATCTCATCGCCCGCCTCGACCGGCTCTTGCAGGAGGGTTTCTTGACCCGCTTCGGCCCCCTCTACGACGCCCAGCAGATGGGCGGCGGTCTCACCCTGGCGGCGATAGAAGTCTCGGAATCGGAGCTCGAAGCCGTGGCGGACCAGGTCAACGCCCACCCGGAGATCGCCCATAACTACTCCCGCAACCACCCGTTGAACCTGTGGTTTGTGCTGGCCACCGAGAGACCGGAGCAGATCGCCGAGGTCCTGTCGCAGATCGCGAGGGAAACCGGCCTCGCGGTCTACGACTTTCCCAAGGAGGAGGAGTTCTTCATCGGGCTCCAGCTCCAGGTGTGACGCCGAACCCTGCCCAACCGATCGACGCCGTCGATCGCCGGATCATCGTCGCCACCCAGGGGGGGCTGCCCCTGACGCTGCGGCCATACCACGCCGTCGCCCGCCAGCTCGCCCTGGACCCGGAAGAGGTGATGGCGCGCATGCGACGCATGCTGGCGGTGGGGATCATCCGCCGCGTGGCCGCCGTTCCCAACCACTACGCCCTCGGCTACCGGGCCAACGGGATGTCGGTGTGGGACGTGGCAGACGAGCACGTCCGGGAACTCGGCAAACAGGTCGGGGAGCTCCCCTTCGTCAGCCATTGCTACCGTCGCCCGCGGCGGCTACCGCTCTGGCCGTACAACCTGTTCGCCATGGTCCACGGCCACGATCGTCCCGAGGTCGAGGCGCAGGTGGCGAAGATCGCGGCTCTCCTGGGGGAGACAGCCCGCGACCACACCATCCTCTACAGCACCCGCATCTTGAAGAAGACCGGCCTGAGGATCGGCTGACCTTCCCATCGCCTTCGTGGCACGCATCCACAGATGAACACAGATCAACACAGATCGTGCTCGGCGCTCTTGCGGCGCTATTCGCGAATCTCCTGTGAGGGAGGCAGGAGGTTAGGAAGTCAGGAAACAAGCTCCGAGCGACGAGCGACAAACCGCAACTTCCTGCCTTCCTTCTTTCCTGCCTTCCTAAAAGAGATCGCGATTGAAAGTGCACGCCGCACCGGCGCACTTGCACCACCTCGTCATCGCTCCCAGGCCCATCTGTGTCCATCTGTGTCCATCTGTGGTTCCAACCTGTAGTCCGAGACCATGTTCCGGATCACCCAACACATGCGCGAGCTGCTCGACCCCACGCCTCTGGGGCCGGCGCGTAAGCCATCCGGGCCGGTGGTGATCTGGAATCTGGTGCGGCGCTGCAACCTCACCTGCAAGCACTGCTACTCCATCTCGGCAGACACCGACTTCCCCGGTGAGCTCACCACCGCGGAGGTGTTGGCGGTGATGGAAGACCTCCGGGCCTTTGGCGTCCCGGTGCTGATCCTCTCCGGGGGGGAGCCCCTGCTCCGTCCCGATCTTTTCGCGATCACGGCCCGGGCCAAGGCACTGGGCTTCTACGTCGGCCTGTCCACCAACGGCACCCTGATCACCGAGGAGACCATCGCTGCCGTCGCACAGGCCCGGTACGACTACGTGGGCATCAGCCTCGACGGCATGCGCGCCACCCACGACCGCTTCCGCCGCAAGGCTGGCGCCTTCGACGCCGCGCTTCGCGCCCTCCGCCTGTGCCGCGACCACGGCATCAAGGTCGGCCTGCGTTTCACCCTCACCCAGGACAACGCCCACGGGCTCGCAGACGTGTTGCGTCTGGTGGAGGGCGAGGGCATCGACAAGTTCTACCTCTCCCACCTCAACTACGCGGGCCGCGGCAACAAGAACCGGGGCGACGACGTGGTGCTGCAGGCCAGCCGGAGGGCCATGGATCTCCTCTTCGAGCGTTGCTGGCGGGCCCTGCAGGCGGGGGAGCCCAAGGAATTTGTCACCGGCAACAACGACGCCGACGCCGTCTATCTCCTGCAATGGGCCCGGCACCACCTACCCGGGAGGGGAGGCGACCTGCGCACCAGGCTCGCCCGGTGGGGTGGCAACTCCTCGGGCGTCAACGTGGCGAACATCGACAACCTGGGCAACGTCCACCCAGACACCTTCTGGTGGGACTACACCCTCGGCAACGTGCGCGATCGCCCCTTCTCGGAGATCTGGCCGGACACCTCCGATCCCCTGATGGCCGGCCTCAAGGCCCGGCCGCGACCGGTGACCGGGCGGTGCGGCGATTGCGGCTTCCTCGACATCTGCGGGGGCAACACCCGCGTGCGGGCCTACCAGCTAACGGGCGACCCATGGGCCGAGGACCCCGCCTGCTACTTGACCGATGATGAGATCGGCGTGGCGCTCGGCCACGCAGTCACCGCGGGGCCGCCCTCAGGGATCAACGCATGATGAACGAATGGCTCAGCCTTGGAATCATCCTGATCCTGCAGGCAATGCTCCCCGCCGTAGGCGCCGCCGACGGCCCACCGGACGGGGCAACGCTCTACCGCGAGCATTGCGCGGAGTGCCACGGGGGCGAACGACTTGGCGGCATGGGACCCGCCCTGGTGCCGGAGAACCTCACCCGGCTAAAGCGTCCGGCCGCCGCCAGAGCTATCGCGGATGGCCTGCCGGCGACCCAGATGCCGCCGTTTGGCCAGACCCTGTCCCAGGCCGAGATCACCGCCCTCGTCGAGTACATCTACACCCCCCTGCCGGCACTACCCAGCTGGGGGGAGGACCGGATCACCGCCACCCACGTGGTCCGCAACCGGCCCGAGACCCTCCCTGCGAAGCCCATCTTCGCGGCCGATCCCCTCAACCTCTTCCTGGTGGTGGAGCTCGGGGACCACCACGTCACCGTCCTCGATGGTGACCGCCTGGAACCGATCCACCGCTTCCCTACCCACCGCGCCCTCCACGGTGGCCCGAAGTTCTCCCCGGACGGCCGCTTCGTCTACCTCGCGTCGCGCGACGGCTGGATCGAGAAGTACGACCTCTACGGTCTGAAGCCGGTGGCGGAGATCCGTGCCGGCATCAACAGCCGCAACCTGGCGGTCTCGGGGGACGGGCGCTACGTGATGGTCGCCAACTACCTCCCCCACAATCTCGTGCTCCTCGACGCCCGCGACCTTTCCCTCATCAAGGTGATCGAGGTAACGGACGGCCATGGGCGCAGCTCGCGGGTGAGCGCCGTCTACTCGGCGCCACCGCGGCAGAGCTTTATCGCCGCCCTCAAGGACCTGCCGGAGGTGTGGGAGATCTCCTACGCCACACCGCCCCCGTACTATGGCCCGGTCCACGACCATCGCGATGAAGGCCCCCTCGAGGAGCCACAACCCTTCCCCGTGCGCCGCATCCACCTGGACGACTACCTCGACGACTTCTTCTTCGACCAGGCGTACCGCAACCTGATCGGTGCCGGCCGCAACGCCAAGAATGGCCAGGTGATCAACCTCGACGCCGGGCGCAAGATCGCCGCCGTGGACCTCCCGGCCATGCCCCACCTGGGCTCGGGAATCACGTGGCAGTACCAGGGCCGACCGGTGCTCGCCACGCCCCACCTGGAGGAGGCTCTGGTGAGCGTCATCGACATGGAGACGTGGAAGACAATTAAGGAGATCAAGACCCTCGGCCCGGGCTTCTTTATGCGTAGCCACGAGAACAGCGCCTACGCCTGGGTGGACGTCTTCTTCGGTCCCAACAAGGACGCCGTACACGTGATCGACAAAGGCACCCTGGAGATCGTCAAGACCCTCAGGCCCGCGCCGGGAAAGACCGGTGGCCACGTGGAGTACGACCGCTACGGGAAGTACGTCCTCGTCAGCGTCTGGGACATGGACGGCGCCATCGTCGTCTACGATGCGCGGACCCTGAACGAGATCAAGCGTATCCCGATGAAAAAGCCGTCTGGCAAGTACAACGTTTACAACAAGATCACACGCTCCACCGGGACCAGCCATTGAGTCACCCGCCCGGCGGACGCGAATCCCGCGGTAACTCACTCCGGCGATAGGGTGGCGCACAGGGCGACGCCGACCACGCCGGAAAGCGAATTTCGGACTACCGCGTCTTTAAATCATGTGTTATATTCGCGCCACTTATTCATGAGCCATTATGGCTGCTTGAATACCATCGAAACACTGTTGTTTTGGCGATTACTTTAGGGAAAGTTTTATTGCCACTACGCAAGTACTTTCGGTAATCGGCGGTAGCTAAGTCGCAACCATACGCAGCGCACCCGTGAGCCAGTTTCTCGGTCCCATCCACCAGGTGATGTACGGCAAGATCCGGCTGTTACACGGCTGGGAGGAGACGTGCGTGGCCCAGGCCGCCGCGGCCTGGGGCGAGGCCCGGGTCGGGGAGCTCCTTGCACCGAAGATCGGGGAGCGGTGGCGGCCCGCCGCGGGCGACCTCGCCGACCTGATCGGCGACCACCCGATCCACGACTGGCTCCAGGCGAACCTCAACCGCGCCGAGACCAGCCTGGCTGCGGTGGTCGCGGCCCTCCTCGGCCATGGCGACGGCGCTGGCGAGCTGCTGCGCAGCGCGTCCTTCAACCACGGCCGGGAGGTGGCGCTGCATGCGACCCGGCCGCCGGGCGCAGGCGACGGTGCCCTATCGGCCCTCGCCGCAATCCTGGCCGGCTGTTACCTCGACGGCATGCCGTGTGACCAGGTGAGCGAGGTCGTGGCGATGGATCCACGGCGTCTCACCGTGCGGCGAATGCTGGAGATCCACCGGGCCAACTGGCAGGCCGGTGGCGCGGACCTCGAGACCATGATCGCCCTCCAGGGGGCGTGGAGCGCCGGCCTTGCCGCCGGCGTCGCATCGACCATTCAACACCAACGGGAGGTGAAACCGGTGGCCGGCATGCTCGCGTGTGTCGACACCTTCGTCCTGTGAAGCGCGGCACCGGGTCCGGACCACCCGCGTGGCGTACCCGCCACCCCCCCCAGCTTCCACTTCGCTCGCAAGCCGCTTCCAAGCCGTAGACGTGGGCACCGCCTCGCGCCCGCCACGCCTGATTGTCGCCCCCAAGCCGGAGGAGAGTGAGATGACACCGTACCCCTCGAAGAGCCGCCATCGCTGGTCGAGTCCCTGGACCCTCGCGGTCGTCACCGCCCTGATCGTCGCCGTCTCCCCGCGCGTGGCGGCCGCCATCTCGGACGAGGGCCAGCGGTGCATCCAGTGCCACAGCTTCATCTCCAAGGGGATTATCGCCCAGTGGGAGAAATCGAAGCACAGCCAGAATGACGTCGACTGCTACACCTGCCATCAGGCCGATCCCGGTGATGTCGATGCCTGGCAGCACGAGGGGTTCACCATCTCGGTGATCGTCTCGCCCAAGGACTGCTCCGGCTGCCACGACCAGGAGTTCAACGAGCAGAAGGGCTCGCACCACGCCAAGGCGGGGCAGATCCTCGGCTCCCTCGACAACCTGCTCGGGGAAGTGGTCGGTGGTGAGGCGGCGGTGAACGCCTCCTGCCGGCAATGCCACGGTGCGCAGGTGAAGGTCGACTCCCGCGGCCGGCCCACCACCGACACCTGGCCCAACACCGGCATGGGGCGAATGAACCCGGACGGCTCCTGGGGCGCCTGCTCCGCCTGCCACGCCCGTCACGAGTTCAGCGCCAGACAGGCGCGCCAGCCCGAGGCGTGCGGCAAGTGCCACCTCGGCCCGGACCATCCCCAGATCGAGATCTGGAACGAGTCCAAGCACGGCATCCTCTACCACGCGAATCGCGAGGACCTGAATCTCGATGCCTCCCCGTGGCGCGCCGGCCAGGAGTACTTCACCGGCCCGACCTGTTCGTCGTGCCATATGAGCGCCGCCGGCAACCAGCCCGTCACCCACGACGTGGGCGAGCGCATCTCCTGGACCCTGCGCCCGCCGGTCTCGGTGAAGCTCAACATGGTGGTCTACGAGGATGACTCGAAGGACGACATCAACGGCGACAATCCGGTCCTCCCCAAGGTCGGCGAGATGGCCAAGACCAAGAAGGGCGAGATGAAGAAGGTCAAGGCGGTGCTGCCGTGGGAGGAGCGGCGGGCGCGCATGCAGAACGTCTGCGACCAGTGCCACGCCCACAGCTTCGTCGAGGGCGCCTACGCCCAGTTCGACGACGTCGTCTACCTGTATAACGAGAAGTTCGCCGAGCCGGCCAAGGCGATCATGGGCGAGCTGAAGCAGCGAGGCAAAATCACCAAGGCCGACTTCGACGAGCCCATCGAGTGGACCTGGTGGGAGATCTGGCACCACGAAGGCCGCCGCGCCCGCCACGGCGCCTCGATGTTCGGCCCGGACTACGTTTGGTGGCACGGCATCTACGAGGTGGCCAAGCACTTCTACATGGAGTTCATCCCGGAGGTGAAGGAGGTCGCCGGTGACAAGCTGGCGAAGGAATTGCTGGACAAGTACGTCTACAGCCAGCCGGGCCACCAGTGGTACCGCGACGGGATGAGCAAGGATCAGCTCAAGAAGGTCCAGGAGTTCTACCAGAAGCGTTACCAACAATGAGTTTGGGCGGCTCGCTCCGGCGGGGGGCGCCAGCATCCCCTCCTGGCCCTGGCGCCGGTCGGAGCGACCGTGTGATCGCGCCCGTCCCCGTGAAGTCGTGACTCGCCGGCGTCCACTCGTTTCCGTGGCCATGACCCTCATCGCCCTAGCCCTCTCGCCACCACCGAGCGCCGCTGGCTCGCCCCTCGTCCTGGCGGGGCATTCGAGCTGGGTGAATAGTGTCGCCGCGGGAGACGGCGTGGTCGCGACCGCGGGCAACGATGGGCAGATCGGCATCTGGCGTCTCGCCGACGGCGCGCGGCTGGCGTGGCTGCATCTGCCACGACCCCACCCGCCCCTCGGCGAATCCCCCCTGCTCGCCCACCTCGGCGTGCCGATCTACGGCGTCGCCTTCGACGCCACCGGCCGCCGCTTGGCGGCCGGGTGCGGTGACGGCGCCATCCACGTCGCCGAGGTTGCGACCCACCAATTCGTCGCCGCCCTGCCCGACCCCAGCGGCCATGTGAACGCCGTGTGTTGGTTACCCGATGGCCGCCTCCTGGCGGGCACCATCGACGGCCGCCTGGTCCTGTGGGACGTGGAGCGCCGCGCGCCGGTCGTCGAGCGCCGCGTCTTCCAGTTCCCGATCCAAGGCCTCGCCCTGAGCCCGGACGGGACGCGCGTCGCGGTGGCCAGCCTCGACAGCCGGTTGCGCATCGTCGCCATCCCCAGCCTGGAGGTCACCGACTCCCTCACCGGCCACAAGGACGCCGTCTACACCGTGGCGTGGTCCGTGGACGGCCGGTTCGTGGCCAGCGGCAGCAACGACCACACCACCCTGCTCTGGGAAGTCGCGGCGGGAATCCCACACCCCCTCTGGTCGGGAGAGCGGCCGAGCTACGCCGTCGCCTTCGCGCCGGACGGGCAGCGCCTCGCCGTGGCAGAGCAAGGCCAGCCGATCCGCATCCTCACGGTCCCCTCCGGCCGGGAGGTCGCCACCCTGGCCGGCCACACCGCCGACGTGGTCGCCCTCGCCTTCACCGCCGACGGCCGGCTGGTGAGCGGTGCCCGCGACGCCACCGCGCGGATCTGGCCGGCCGCAGAGGTGATGCCGTGAAACGACTCAACACATAAGGGGAAGGTACGCCCATGGATATCTCCGGCCTGATCATCGATTGCGAAGAGAGTCGCTTCCGCGACGTTGTGGATGCGCTGCAGGGCATGGCGGAGCTGGAGATCCTGCGCATCCTGCCGCCGTCGCGGGTCGTCTGCCTGGTGGAGGCGGCGGGCATCGACCCGTCGATGGATGTCAGCCAACGCATCTGGGCCATCCCCGGCGTCGCCGCCATCAACCTCACCTGCCACTACCACGACGTGGACGAGACGAGTCCCGCCGCGGCGCCATGAAACCGGTCTTTCACCACCGAGACACAGAGGCCACAGAGAATGTGTAGGTCGGATCAAGGAGCGTCAGCGACGGATCCGACGCTCCCCAAATGACAACCGCGTTTGGAACCACTGAGTTGGAACCACAGATGAACACAGATAGACACAGATCCCCTGTTTCGCTTCTTGGTGCTCCCTTGGCGACCTTGGTGCCTTGGTGGTTAAACGCCATCAGACCCTATCCGTGTTCATCTGTGTCCATCTGTGGTTCCCCTTTGCGTCTCCGCGCCTTTGCGACTTTGCGTTAAGAACATCTCTTCCTGACCCCCATGACCTAGGAGGCAGACATGGACCTGACCCGCAGGCAATTCGTGAAATCGGCCGCCGTTGCCACCACCCTGGCCGCCGCCGGAATCACCCCGGAGATCGGCGTCTCCGAGGCCGAGGCGGCGCTCGCCGACGTCAAGTGGGACAAGATTCCCTGCCGCTTCTGCGGTACCGGCTGCGGCGTCATGGTGGGGGTTAAGGACGGGAAGATCGTCGCCAGCAAGGGCGACCCGGAGGCGCCGGTCAACCGCGGCCTGAACTGCATCAAGGGGTACTTCCTGCCCAAGATCCAGTACGGCGCCGACCGCCTCACCCAGCCCCTGATGCGCAAGAAGGGCGGTCACTTCGACAAGGACGGCGACCTGACGCCGGTGTCGTGGGACGAGGCCCTGGGCTACATCGCCGAGCGCATGAAGGCCGAGCTCGCGGCCAACAACGGCATGGGCAACACTATCGCCATGTTCGGCTCCGGCCAGTGGACCGTCTTCGAGGGCTACGCCGCCGCCAAGTGGTTCAAGGCCGGCCTGCGCTCCAACAACATCGACCCCAACGCGCGCCACTGCATGGCCTCGGCCGTGGTCGGCTTCATGACCACCTTCGGCATCGACGAGCCCATGGGGTGCTACGACGACATCGAGGCCGCCGACACCTTCGTCCTGTGGGGCGCCAACATGGCGGAGATGCACCCGGTGCTCTACTCCCGGGTCGCGGCGCGCAAGCTCGGCCATCCCGGCTGCAAGCTGTTCAACCTCACCACCTTCTCCAACCGTTCCTCCGAGGTGGCGGACAAGGAGGTGATCTTCGAGCCCCAGACCGACCTCGCGCTGCTCAACTGCATCTGCAAGATCATCATCGACAAGGGGTGGGTGAACGAGCAATTCGTCAACGACCACTGCCAGTTCATGATCGCCGACTTCAACATCGGCTACGGCCTGGACGACCACAAGGAATACGTACCCAACCCTCAGAAGGTCGACTTCGAGGCCCTCAAGCAATTCCTCAACGGCAATTACAAGCACCTGACCCGGTACAACAAGCCGGACAAGGGAGTCGACTACGCGAAGTACCAGTACTACATCGACGATTACTCGCCGCGCGCCGTCTCCAAGCTCACCGGCGTGCCGGTGGACACGATCTACGAGCTGGCTGCCGAGTACGGCGATCCGAAGCGCAAGGTCACCAGCTTCTGGACCATGGGCTTCAACCAGCACACCCGCGGCTCGTGGGTGAACAACCTGATCTACAACGTCCACCTGCTCACGGGGAAGATCAGCGAGCCCGGAAACTCCCCCTACTCCCTCACCGGCCAGCCCTCCGCCTGCGGCACCGCCCGCGAGGTGGGCACCTTCGCCCACCGCCTGCCCGCCGACATGGTGGTGAACAACGACGAGCACCGGAAGCTGGCGGAGAAGATCTGGCAGGTCCCCGACGGCACCATCCCGGCCAAGCCCGGCACCCACGCGGTGAAGATGGTGCGCTACGTCGACCTGGGGAAGATCAATGTCTTCTGGTCGATGTGCGCCAATCCCATGCAGGACTTCGCCAACCTCAACCGCTTCCGCGCCGGGGTGCGCAAGCCGCATTGCCTGTACATCCACTCCGATCCCTACCCCAACCGCTCCACGGAGCTGGCGGACATCGTCCTGCCCACCGCCATGTGGTCCGAGAAGGAGGGCGCCTTCGGCAACGCCGAGCGCCGCACCCAGTTCTGGCGCAAGCAGGTGGACGCCCCGGGGGAGTCCAAGTCCGATCTCTGGCAGGTCATCGAGGTCGCCAAGCGCACCGGCCACGGCGCCCTGTTCGAGCGTTTTTACGGGGCGGACGACCCGCGCAAGAAGTACCCGTTGCGCGACGGCTGGCCCCACGACGACGCGGCCGTCGAGGCTGGCTTCAACATGCAACAGGCGATCTTCGAGGAGTACCGGCTGTTCGGCGAGGGTCACGGCCACGACCTGGCACCCTACGACACCTACCACCAGGTGCGCGGCCTGCGCTGGCCGGTGATCAACGGCAAGGAGACCCAGTGGCGCTTCCGCGAGGGATACGACCCGATGGTGCCGCCGGGCAAGGGGGTCTACTTCTATGGCAACGCCAAGAAGAACGGCGGCCGCGCGAATATCTGGATCCGCTCCTATGAACCGGCGGCCGAGGTGCCCGATGCCGACTACCCGCTGTGGCTGTGCACCGGGCGGGTCCTGGAGCACTGGCATTCCGGGACCATGACCAACCGGGTGCCCGAGTTGCACCGCGCCTACCCCCACGCCACCGTCGCGATGCACCCGGAGGACGCGCGCAAGCTGGGGATCAAGCGCGGGGACAAGGTGCGGGTGAAGTCACGCCGCGGTGAGGTCATCGCCCGCGCCGACATCGGCGGCCGCGCCCAGCCGCCGGCGGGGCTGGTGTACGTCCCGTGGTTCGACGAGGACGTGATGATCAACACCGTCACCCTCGACGCCTTCTGCCCCATGAGCCGCGAGACCGACTACAAGAAGTGCGCCGTGAAGGTGGAGAAGGCGTGAAACAACTTTAGATACAACTCACCACGGAGGCACAGAGGGCACAGAGGACGCAGATAGATGCCTAACCTCGATGACCTCTGTGTCTCTGTGGTGACCTTTAGGCCACTTCGCAGATGGAATTCTTCCTCTCGCCAAGGCGCGAAGACGCCAACGGAGCCGACCATACCCTTTGCGCCTTGGCGCCTTGGCGAGAGCCCCTACAAGAAGACGTTGGATGAACCCCGAAGAGGAACCGCGCGTTCCTGAACCCTGCACCGAGGAGGAGGAGTGGTGGCGGGTGACGCCCAAGGAAGAGAGTCAGTCACGGCGCATCAGCCGGCGGCAGCTCTTCGTCTCGGCCGCGCGTACCGGTACGGCTGCCGCGGCCCTGTGGGCCGGGGTGATGCTGCTACGCGACGAGCAGTGGCGGCTGCGGCCGCCAGGGGCCGGTGCCGAGGACCACTTCCTCGCCAAGTGCATCCGTTGCGGGCTGTGCGCCCAGAACTGCCCGTACGACGTGATCCACCTCGCGGGCCTCGCTTCGGGGGTGGCGATGGGGACCCCCGAGCTGGTCGCCCGTACCGGTCCCTGTCAGCTCTGCCCAGACCTGCCATGCATCAAGGCGTGTCCGACCACGGCCCTCGATCCGCAGATCACCGACGTCAAGGACGTGCGGATGGGGCTGGCGGTGATCGTCGACCGGGAGAGCTGCCTCGCCCTCCAGGGGCTGCGCTGCGAGATCTGTTACCGGGTCTGCCCGCTACTGGACAGCGCGATCTCCCTGGAGCCGCGCTTCAACCCGCGCACCGGCAAGCACACCATCTTCGAGCCGGTGGTCCACTCCGACGGCTGCGTCGGCTGCGGTCGCTGCGAGGAGGCGTGCCCGACAGACGAGGCGTCGATCAAGATCCTCTCCCTGGCCATGGCCAAGGGCAAGCTCGGCGAGCACTACCGCCTCGGCTGGAAAGAGGAGAGCGCATGAGAGAGCTGTCAGCGATCAGCCGTCAGCTTTCAGCCTGAAAGGAAGAAACCATTTTTCGACGAGGCCGTACCCGAAGCCATCCCTAAAAAAGAAGTCCAGCGAAGCTGTCCTTACAAGCTGATGGCTGACCGCTGAAAGCTAATGGCTACCATCCCCAACGTCCCGCATCGCAGTCGCGACGAGCTGCCGCATACCTGGACCAAGGTACGGCGGGGGGTGCAGCTTGCCTGCCTCGCCCTGTTCGCCATCTTCCCACTCACCCACTGGGCGACGGAGCGGGCGCACGGGCCGGAGGAGATCGTCCGGGAGACCTACGTCCAGGGCCACTTCGCCGCCTCCTCGTTCCGCCTCGGCGCCCTGCACTTCAACCTCGCCGATCCGTTCGCGGCCATCGAGGTGTTCGTCGCCTCCCGCGAGGTGACGGCGACGCTGGCGATCGCCGCGGGAATTGTCCTCGCGTTTTACTGGCTGGTCGGTGGCCGCACCTTCTGTGGTTGGGCGTGCCCCCTCGGCACGGTGCTGGACCTCACGGAGCCCCTCCACCGCTGGCTGCGCAAACGGTGGAGGTTCAAGGCGCGGGAGCTGGAGCCACGTCTGAAGTACCAGATCCTCGCCATCACTCTGGTGGTCTCGGCCCTCACGGGGCTGACGGTCTTCGAGCTGGTGTCGCCGATCTTCGCCGTTTCGCGGGCGATCGCCTTCGGAGTGACCTCAGGCCTGGTCCTGGTCGGCCTGATCATCGCCTTCGAGGCCCTCGTCTCCCGGCGCGGGTGGTGCGAGTCCCTCTGCCCGGTGGGGGCCTTCTACGGACTGGTGGGCAAGGTGAGCCCGGTACGGGTGGCGATCAACCACGACATCTGTGACGAGTGCAAGGTGTGCGCGCGCTACTGCGTCACGCCGCGCATCCTCGACCCGCCCATCGATGGCGCCACCGATGCCGTCACCTCCGCCGACTGCACCCTATGCGGCGCGTGCCTCGACGACTGCCCGACCGGCGCCCTGTCCATGCAACTCGCCTTTCGCGCGCGGAGAACCGCGTGAGAACGCGGCCGGCCTGCGTTTCTTGTTCTAACCACCCAAGCACCAAGGACACCAAGAGATGCACGAGAAACGCGACCCTACCTTGGTGATCTTGGTGCCTCGGTGGTTCCCATCTGAATGCGCCCCTTTCCTCATCCCCAAAGGAGGTGTCCCATGAAAGGCTTCGCTCTGTTCACCGTAGGTATCGGCCTCGGCCTGCTGATCGCCGCCTGCGCATCCACCCCAAAGGGTGAGGCGCCCGCGGGTGCCGAATCCGCCGCCCCCTGGGCCCGGGAGACCGGCAAGGCGCAGGTTCTACCGGAGAACACGGTCTACCCCTCCGCGATGCCCGGCGAGTCGGAAGTCATGGGCCGCGGCTACGAGGGGGCGCCACCGATGATCCCCCATGACATCACCGCCATGACCGTGAGCCGCGAGTACAACACCTGTCTGGCGTGCCACCTGAACGGGGAGACCGATCGCGAG
>Ga0210124_1000933_pt1 | contig 13632 bp, 11 predicted proteins | sample Muzzi_PWC_D2_FD_185554 | JGI IMG/M metagenome (GOLD analysis project Ga0210124, IMG submission 185554) | Wetland microbial communities from San Francisco Bay, California, USA, that impact long-term carbon sequestration - Muzzi_PWC_D2 (SPAdes) | ecosystem: Environmental > Aquatic > Marine >... | reverse complement strand
ATGAGGAATCTTGCCCACGGGCTGACCACTCATGCGGCGGCATCGAACAGCCGAGTGATATCTTGCTAGAACAAAAACAGAACATTCGCGGGTAGGTTCCGGTGGTTGCGGGCCCCCGCAACCACTTCTGTTATAACTCGCTTGAAGTGACGATCTGACCGAGGCTGCACAAGACTAACCTCTTGTGCGGCCTGATGTTTTTCTGCGCAAATCGCCGCCCGGCGAGGCCAGCGGGCCAGCGCGCTCGGACGCGCTTTCCTTGATGTAACCGCTCGGGGAGCCCGAGCTGCCGCGCGCGCCTGTTCGACGCGGGCGAGCGCTGCGGCGAAGTCGAGATTCTGATCGAGGGCGCGCTGAACGATGCGCACGAACTGCGGGTCGTTGAAGCCGATCCACCACGCGTCGAGGGGAGGGGCGGGATTGCCTGCGCTGCGTGCGGCCACGGCACCCGCGCTATGGAACGCCTCGAGCGCAATCGGCGGCCTCTGGTATTCGGGTCCGACAGTGCAGCCGGAAACACCCGATCCCATGGTAACGCCCATCGCGGCGATCGTGCCCGGCCTCCTGTGGGGCGGCAACTCGGCCGACGCCCGTATGACCATGAGAGGCACGGCGGTCCACCTCCAACTATTCCGCAGGGTCGATTTGGGCGAGCGGATGGTTCGCAGGACGCCGGCCCCAGGCGCCGCCGAGCACGGCAGCTGCCGTGAGGAGGCCATAGGAGACTGCCGCCAGGGCGGTGATCTGGTACAGGGTCGAAAGGCCCGCGCCGAACCAGGTAACCGCCGACCAGCCGATGAAGGCTGCAATGATCATGCGCACGGTGCCGGCCAGCACGGGAAACAACACGCGCTTCGCCCCCTGGCTTGCAAAGTAGAGCGCCAGGCCCAATCCGACGGCGCCGTAGACTGGCGCGACGTTCCACAAATAGAGGGTGCCCATCGCCAGCACCTGAGGATCATCGCTGAACAGGCCGATCCAGGCATGCGGGAAAACCACGGCGGCGAGGCCAATGAACTCGGTCACTCCGAAGGCAAGGGCGGCGCCGATCCAGGCGATGCGGTGCGCCCGCGCCATCTGCCCGGCCCCGATATTGATGCCAACCATGGTCACCACGGCGGTGCCGAGGCCGAAGAGCAGCGGAATCTGAATGTAATCGAGGCGCGAGGCGATGCCGTACCCGGCAATTGCGTCGGCGCCGAAGCGGCCGACGGCCGCGGTGACGAAAATGACCGTGAGATTGACCTGGACCGTGCCGATCGCAGACAGGAGGCCGACGCCCAGGATGTCTTTGAACAGGCGGCCGTGCAGAGGAACGATCCTGAGTTTCAGGAGGCTGCGTGGCGATCGCAGATACAGTATCAGCGCAAGCGCGGCGAGTACGTAATAGATGACCACTGCAGCTCCGCCGCCCGCAACGCCGAGCTGCGGAAAGGGGCCCCAGCCGAAGATCAGAGCCGGCGACAAGGGGACAAGGATGACGGCGCCGGAAAGGACGACGAGTGCCGGCACGTTCACGTTCCCGGCGCCGCGAAGGGCTGATGACAGCAAAGCAGTGATCCAGATCGGGATGGAGCCTGCGAACACGACGCCTGAATAGGTGAGCGCTGCCGTCAGCGTCGGTCCCTCCCCGCCCATCGCCCGATAAAGGATCGGCCCGCCAAGAAAAGCCGCTGCCGTGAAGATGAGGCCGAATGCGCAGGCGAGGACGATCGCATGCCAGATCAGAGCATCGGCGTCAGCGCCGCGATTGGCCCCCAAGGCCCGCGCAACGGCCGAGGAGACACCCCCGCCGATGCCGCCGTTCGACATCATCTGCATGAGCATGAGAACCGGGAAGACCAGGGCGACACCGGCGAGCGCGTACGTTCCGAGAAAGCTGACGAAATAGGTCTCAACCACCCCGACAAGCGTCTGGACAACGAGCACTACGATCGTCGGCAATGCAAGTCGGAGCATCGTCGGTGTGATTGGCCCGGCGAGAATGCCGGGTGGGACCTTGCGAGCTGGTGCCGAGACCGTTGGGGCCTCCGGATGGGGCGCGTCGGCCATCGGTTGATCCTTCATAAACTGTATGTGCGGACAGTGACGTGACCGTCTCCCACGTTGGCCCTTCGGCCTACGTCGTGATCTTGTCAGACCGGCAGACCTGCTTGCTTGCGCAGGCTCTTGTCGAAAGCGGTTTCAGGGACGAACCGGCGCAGCATACGGACCCGGCGTGCCAGTTTTCCGGCAGGGTTGCGTCTGTTCGGGACAGCAGCTCTTGCCGCTTTCAGGACGGTCTCCGCCACAAGTTCCGGGGCATCGCCTTCCTTCACGCTTTTCATCATGAACGTCTCGGTGCGAGAGCGCACCGACTCGTAAATCGAAAGCGGCTGATCAGGCTTCGTCTTGTTTTCTTCGAACGCCGTGTTGGTATAGGCGGGCTCAACTAGGGCTACCCGAATGCCCCATGTACGCAGTTCGTGATCGAGGGATTCAGAATAGCCTTCGATGGCATGTTTGCTCGCTGAATAGATGGCATTGTAGGGCGATGGGATCAGGCCCAGAATGGAACTCATATTGATGATCCGGCCCTGCGCTTGACGTCGCATCGTCGGCAACACCGCGTTGGTCACGCGGAGAACGCCAAAGACGTTTACGTCGAACAGTGCCTGAGCCTGGGCAGTTGAGGATTCTTCCGCGCCACCGACGAGGCCGATGCCGGCATTGTTGACAAGCAGGTCGATGCGCCCGGCCTCGGCCAGCACGTCATCGACCAGTTTTGCCACGGACGCATCATCGGTCACGTCGCAGATCAGCATGGTAACGCCGTCGGATCGTTCAGCGGCCGCGCGACGGCTGGTTCCGAATACGCGAAAGCCCGCTTTCTGCAGGGCCTTGGCTGTTGCGTATCCGATGCCGGAGGATGCCCCTGTCACCAGAGCGACGCCGGGATTGGTCTTGTTCATGGAGATCACTTCTTTCTTTGGGCTGGATTACGTTTCGAAATATCGCGTGAGCCGGGGTTCTTGATCGAAAGCGCAGAGATCACGGCTTGCTGCGCACGATCAGGCATGTCGACGTGCCATGGGCGTGGAGCCTGCCTTGCAGGTCCTCGATCCTTCCCTCTAGGGTGATGACGGTCCGGCCGTGCGAAACCACATGGCCGATGACACGCATTTCGCCGGAATCGATGGATATCGGGCGGACGAACTTGGCGGTGGTTTCGTGTGACGGACAGGTTTCCCCGGGCGAAAGCGTCGTCTGTGCGGCAAGCGCCATGGCGGTGTCGAGCATCGTCATGATCCAGCCGCCGTGTACCGTATTCGTCAGATTGCAAAAACGCGGCTCGGGGGTGGCTCGGAGCCCGACCTTGCCTTCCTAAGGGGGGAGCAAGGTGAAGGGGAACGTTTCCGCCATCGATGGAGGACGGATGCTTCCGTCCGCCAGTCCCGCAACGAGCGCAAGTCCGGAGTATCCCGTTAACTCGGAGACAGAAGCAGTTGCGTTGCGCGCCTCGGTCGGAGAATCCGTCGTCATTGGAGCGATCTTTCTTGGGTATCGCCAGCAGACGATCCCATCAACACGCTCTCGGCGGCCGCGTGCAGGAACTGCTTTGACAGCCGCTCGTCGTTGACAGCCCGGGAGAGGACGACCGCACCGACCATGATCGAGAGAATGGCCATGGCCTCGCCGTTGGGCTCCTCGCCGTCGGTCTCGGCAATCAACCGGCCGAGGATTTCGAGATGCACTTTGATGCCGGCTTCGAATGACGCTTTCACGTCACTGCCCTGTCTGGCGGCATCCGAGCCGAGCGCGACGATGGGGCAGCCGTCCATCTTTTCTTCGCGATGTGCCGGGCTGAGGTAGAACGCGATTATCGCGCCGAGCGGATCTTCGGGATTCTCCGAGGTCGCGGCCGACCATCGGAGGCTGGCGCTCTCCAATGCCCGCCTGGACGCCTGCACCGCCAGGTCCTCCTTTGACGCGAACTGCTTGTAAAAGGCGCCTTGGGTCAGCCCGGCAGCCGCCATCAGATCCTTAATGCCGATGCCATCAAAGCCACGCTCCCGGAAAAGGCGGCTTGCCACATTGATCACGGTTTCGCGGTTTTCCGCAGCCTGATTGCGACTAACACGCATCGTGGGTCTCCTTTTAGATTGCATTCATAATCTATATAGCCTATATAGAGGTCGAGCGCAATCTATTTTTGAGGCGAGGCGATGGCCATGAAGAAGAGGAATGTCGTGGTGTTAGCCGGTGTCCTGGTCGCAGTGTCGGGGGCAGCCGCTTTCGTCACACTTTCCTTTCGCACGCAGGAAGCCTCTGCCGTGAGCGACCCGAGGCAGGAGCCCCCGATCGTCAGATTGGCGACGGCAGTGCGGGTGGTGGCATCCGAACGCGGTTTCACGGGCATCGTAGGGGCGAGGGTGCGGAGCAACCTCGGTTTTCGCGTCCCCGGCAAGATCGTGGAACGGCTCGTGGATGTCGGTCAGGAGATCAGTGCCGGTCAACCGCTGATGCGGATCGACGACACCGACCTTCGCCTCGCGCTCACGGCGAAGCGCAATGCCGTCGCCGCGGTACGCGCATCTGTCGTTCAGTTGGACGCGGATGATCGGCGATACGCCAGTTTGCTCAAAGATGGATGGGCTCCCCGACAGCGCTACGAGCAGGCGAGGGCGGCATTGGATACCGCCGAGGCGCAACTCGCCGCCGCCGAAGCCGAGGCACGGGTCGCCGAGAACGAAGCGACCTATTCCGTCCTCGTGGCGAACGCGGATGGAACGGTCATCGAAACGCTTGGCGAGCCGGGGCAGGTGGTCTCCGCCGGCCAGACCGTGGTCCGGATCGCCCAGGCCGGCCCCCGCGAAGCGGTGGTCGCACTTCCCGAAACGATTCGGCCGGCGATCGGCTCAGTGGCCGAGGCCAGCGTGTATGGGGGCGATGGGCGACGCTATACGGCACACCTCCGGCAGCTGTCGGACTCCGCCGATGCCCAGACCCGCACCTATGAGGCCCGCTATGTGCTCGACGGAGAGGCCGCCGCGGCACCGCTAGGCGCAACGGTAACCATTCGACTTGCAAGCCAAGCCAAACAGCCGGAAGTCCAGGTGCCACTGGGAGCCGTGCTCGATGATGGCGAGAAGACTGGTGTTTGGATCTTGGATCGTTCTACCTCGACCGTACACTTCCGGCCCGTCAAACTGGTTCGGCTGAGTGGCGAAGCAGCCGTGATCTCCGGACTGAGCTCGGGTGATCCGGTTGTTTCGCTCGGTGCTCATCTCCTGCAGGAAGGCGCACGCGTAAGAACTGCGTCTGAAAGCGGAGGCAACTGATGAACCTCAATCTTTCCGCGATCGCCGTTCGCGAACGCGCCGTCACCCTGTTCTTCATCCTCTTGCTGGTGGCCGCCGGCGGCTACGCCTTCGTTAACCTCGGGCGGGCGGAGGACCCGAGCTTCACCATCAAGAACCTGACGGTCACGGCGGCATGGCCGGGCGCGACGGCGCGCGAGATGCAGGATCTCGTCGCCGAGCCGCTGGAGAAGCGGCTCCAGGAACTGGCCTGGTACGACCGGGTTGATACCACCACGCGGCCGGGTTTCGCGCTCATGACGCTTACGCTGAAGGACAGCACGCCGCCATCGGAGGTGCAAGAGGAGTTCTATCAGGCCCGCAAGAAGCTCGGGGACGTAGCCCGCAGCCTGCCGCCCGGCGTGTTCGGCCCCTTTATCAACGACGAATATGCGGACGTGAGCTTCGCCCTTTATGCCCTCAAGGCTAAAGGCATGCCGATGCGAGAATTGGTCCGGCAGGCCGAGGTGATCCGCCAGGACCTGCTGCACGTGCCCGGCGTCAAGAAGATCAACATCCTCGGCGAACGTCCTGAACAGATATTCGTCGAATTTTCGTACGCCAAGCTGGCGACCCTCGGCGTGTCGGCGCAGGACATTGTCGCCGCCTTGCAGCGCCAGAACACCGTCACCCCGGCAGGCTCGATCGACACCCGGGGACCGCGGGTCTTCATCCGGGTCGACGGCGCCTACGACAGTGTTCAGGCGATCGCCGACACGCCGATCGTCGCTCAGGGGCGGACGCTAAAGCTCTCCGACATCGCCGAGGTCCGCCGCGGCTACGAGGATCCTCCCACCTACATCATCCGGCACCAGGGTGAGCCCACCATCATGCTCGCGGCCGTTATGCAGGAGGGCTGGGATGGCCTCGCCCTCGGCAAGGCGCTGGAGGACAGGACGGCGGCCATCGCCCAGACGCTGCCGCTCGGGATGACGCTCGACAAGGTGACCGACCAGGCCGTCAACATCACTCATGCGGTTGACGAATTCATGGTGAAGTTCGCGATGGCGCTTGGCGTGGTACTGCTGGTGAGCTTGCTCAGCCTCGGCTGGCGCGTCGGCATCGTCGTGGCGGCGGCTATCCCCCTGACGCTGGCCGTCGTGTTTTTCATCATGCTCGAGAGCGGCCGGTTCTTCGACCGGATCACGCTCGGCGCCCTCATCCTGGCGCTTGGTCTTCTCGTGGACGACGCCATCATCGCCATCGAGGTGATGGTGGTGAAAATGGAAGAGGGCATGGACCGCATCAAGGCGGCGGCCTATGCGTGGAGCCACACGGCGGCGCCGATGCTGTCGGGAACACTCGTAACGGTCGCCGGGTTCCTGCCGGTGGGCTTTGCGCGTTCGACGGCCGGCGAGTACGCCGGCAACATCTTCTGGGTCGTGGGCTTCGCCCTCATCGTTTCCTGGATTGTGGCGGTGATCTTCACGCCCTATCTCGGCGTCAAGCTACTGCCCGAGATCAAACCGATTGAAGGCGGCCACCACGCGATCTACGACACACCGAACTATCGGCGTTTGCGAGGGCTCATCACCTTTGCCGTGCGCCACAAATTCGCAACCAGCGGCATCGTCGGCATCGCCTTCGCGCTTTCCGTCGTCGGCATGGGGGGCGTCAAACAACAGTTCTTCCCGACATCCGACCGCCCCGAAGTGCTGGTGGAGGTCCGCCTGCCGGAAGGCACAAGCATCGAGACGACGGCCGCCTCGGTCGGGAAGCTCGAACATTGGCTGGAAGGCCAGCCGGAGGCCGAGATCGTCACCAGCTATGTCGGTCAGGGCGCGCCGAGGTTCTTCCTGGCGTTGTCGCCGGAGCTGCCTGACCCGGCGTTTGCCAAGATCGTCGTGCTGACACCGGACGCGGAGGCACGCGAGGCCCTGAAGCAGCGGCTCCGTAAGGCGGTGGCCGAGGGGCTCGCACCCGAGGCTTATGTGCGCGTCACACAGTTCGTCTTCGGTCCCCCCTCTATCTTCCCGGTCGAGTTCCGGGTCATGGGACCCGATCCCGCGCAACTCTACGCCATTTCCGAAAGGGCTCTCGACATCATGCGGGGCGTCCCCGACGTGCGGGAGGCGAACCGCGACTGGGGCAATCGCACGCCCGTGCTCCGCTTCGTCCCGGATCAGGATCGGCTGAACCTGATCGGCCTCTCGCCGGCGGAGGTGGGCCAGCAGCTCCAGTTCCTCCTCACCGGCATTCCCGTCACGCAGGTCCGCGAGGACATCCGCAATGTCCCCGTCGTGGCACGCAGCGCCGGCGGCGAGCGGCTGGACCCGGCGCGTCTTGCGGACTTCTCACTAATGAGCCGGGACGGCCGCCCGATTCCACTCGACCAGATCGGGCATTCGGAAGTCCGTCTCGAAGAGCCGCTGCTGAAGCGCCGCGATCGCACACCCGTCATCACGGTCCGCTCGGACATCAACGAGGCGACCCAGCCTCCGGAGGTTTCCAAGCAGGTCATGACGGCCCTGCAGCCGCTGATCGCATCGCTGCCGGCCGGCTACCGCATCGAAATGGGCGGATCGATCGAGGAGGCTGCCAAGGCCAACGCCGCGTTGGGCAAGGTTTTCCCGGCCATGATCGCTGTCACGCTGATTGTCATCATGCTGCAGGTGCGATCCTTCTCGACGATGACAATGGTCCTGCTGACCGCGCCGCTTGGCCTTGTTGGCGTCGTGCCGGTGCTGCTCATCTTCAACCAGCCGTTCGGCTTCAACGCCATCCTGGGCTTGATAGGACTAGCCGGCATCCTGATGCGAAACACGTTGATCCTGACCGAACAGATCAAGGAGAACCGTGCGGCCGGCCTTGATGACTATCACGCCGTCATCGAGGCCACGGTGCAACGCGCGAGGCCCGTGATCCTGACAGCCCTTGCCGCCGTGCTGGCCTTCGTCCCCCTTACACACTCCGTCTTCTGGGGATCCATAGCCTATACGCTGATCGGCGGCACGGCGGTCGGCACGGTGCTGATCCTACTCTTCCTTCCCGCGCTCTATGCTGCGTGGTTCCGGATCAAGCCGGCAGCGGATGAGATCCATGAGATTTCGACGGAGGAACCGGAACTGCGAGCAGCAATGGCCGCCGAATAGGGCTCCGTTTTCGGAGGAGACGGTTCAACTTCTCGCCCGCTGCATTTGCCTGAACATACGAAGGGCTAGCCGCAAGATCTTACCGCTTACGGATGATCCTCCAAGGTGAGCCCGGCAGACCGAATTCATCAGTTCCGGAGAACCGGGCGGACAAAGGGAAATGAGCATGAAACTCTATAGTTTCGGACCAGCTCCGAGCGCGCAGCGGGTCCAGGTGTTCTTGGCGGAGAAGGGTCTTACGGTCGAGACAGTCGAGGTGAACGTGCGCGAGGGCCGGCAGTTCGCTGAGCCCTTCAACAGCATGAATCCGTTTCACTGCGTGCCGTTTCTGGAGCTGGACGACGGAACAGTGGTCGCGGAGTCGCTGTCGATCTGCCGCTATCTCGAAGAACTCAACCCCGAACCGACGCTCTTCGGAGCGACGCCAACTGCGCGCGCCATCATCGACGTGTGGTCGAGGCGGTTCGAATTGGACGGCTTCGTTCCGATATTGCTCGCCGTCCGCAATCATGCGCCGATGTTCGCAGGCCGCGTCGTGCCCGGCACGCGCACGGACCTGCCGCAACTGTCGACGCTGGCGGAGCGCGGCAAGCAGATGATGGAGATCTTCCTCGGCCGCATCGAACCGCATTTCGGCCGGAACGCCTTCGCCGCCGGCGCCGCATTCTCGATCGCCGACATCACCGGCTATTTCGCGGTCCGCTCGACACGGGCGGTCGGAATTGACCTTGCCGTCTGGCCGAATGTCGAGCGCTGGTTCGCCGACGTTTCGATGCGCCCCGCCTTCCAACTCGCGTCATAGAGGAGCAGCACCTTGAGCAAGCCTGTCTGCGTTGTCACCGGCGTCGGGCCCGAATTCGGAACCGGCGCCGAGATCGCCCGGCGGTTCGCCGATGGCTACAGGGTCGCAATGATCGCGCGCAACGCCGCGAACGTTCGGGCGCTGGCGGCGAATTCGCCGGGCGCCCGGGCCTATCCGTGCGACGTCGCCGACCTTGACGCGCTTGTCGAAACCCTGGCCCGCGTCAAATCGGAAATGGGGCCGCCGGCGGTCGTGATCCACAATGCGGTCCACGCCACGCGCGGTCCCCTGTTGGAAACGGATCCATGCGATCTCGAGCGCGATTTTCGGGTCAATGCGACGGCGTTGCTCCATCTGGCGCGCGAGACCTTGCCGGCGATGGTGGATGCAGGTTCGGGCGCCATTCTCGTCACCGGCAATACGGCTTCTATCCGTGGCATGGCGCGGAACGGCTTCTTCGCATCGTCGAAGGCGGCGCAGCGCATCCTGGCAGAAGCCATCGCGCGCGAGTTTGGGCCACTAGGGGTTCATGTCGCCTACTTTCTGGTCGACGCCGCCATCGATACGCCGCGTACGCGGCCAACATTGGCCCCTGACAAGCCGGACGAGTACTTTGCAAAGCCCGCGGCCATCGCCGAGGAAATGTACCGGGTCGCCCATCAGGACCGCTCGACATGGTCCTTCCTTGTCGAGCTGCGTCCGTTTGGCGAAACCTGGTAGGCCCGCGCTTGCCGCCGTACTGGCCTTCGTCTCCCTCACATACGTCGTCATCTGGGGATCGATGGCCTATACGCTGATCGGCGGCACGGCGGTTGGCACGGTGCTGATCCTGCTCTTCCTGCCGGCGCTCTATGCTGCATGGTTCCGGATCGAGCCGACTGCCGATGAGGTCCATGAGATTTCGACGGAGGAACCGGAACTGCGAACGGCAGTGGCCGCCGAGTAGGCTCCGTTGTCGGAGGAGACGGTTCAACTTCTCGCCCGCCGTATTTGCCTAAACATACGAAGGACCAGCCGCACGATCTTACCGATTACCTGTGACGTTTATGCCGCTCGCGTCGGTATGGCTCGTTCGATCAATCGCAAGAATCGGGTGTTGCGGGCCAACGATATGGCATATGAACGAAGATCATACTGGTTGCACGGTTTGGGATGTCTCGCATCGAGAGGGCGTACAAAAGCGTAGGGCGGAAGGGCTTGATCGCAGTTGGGAGCGCTGGAGCGTATATGGTTGCAGGCCCCCGCAACCACTGAAACCGACACTCCCGACGCGACGGCGCCGGGAGTGTTCTGCTTTTGGGTCGTCCATTCCAGAATCGTGCGGAAGTCGCCGTGCAGCGTGGCGTCGATCTGGCCGCGCTTGGGGCCGGGTGTGAGCGTGATGCGCTCGATGAGGGCGCGGATGGCCTCGGCCGCCTCGTCGCGCTCCTGCGGCCGTTGCAGCGCTTCCGCGAGCCGCTCCACCTTGCGCCGGTAGATGCCGGCGACGTTGGGGTGGATATCCGGGATGTCCACCGGCGCGTGGGAGAGGCGTTCCGTCAACTCGTCCTGCTTGGCTTCCAAGTCGTGAAGCCGGCTCATGAGGGGACGGCTGTAGCCGCCGTCTTCGATGGCCGTGACGATCTCCTTGAGCTTCTTCTCGATGTCGGCCAGCGCCTTGCGGTCGACCTCGCCAGACGAGCGCTGCTCGCGGTTGAGACGGTTGGTCTCCTCGGCATAGGCGTGCATGGCGGCGGCCGCGGCCTCCGGCGCCATAAGCCGGTCTCGGAGTCCGGTCAGCATGCGTGTCTCCAGTGCCTCGCGGGCGATGGTGCGGCTGTTGGCGCAGCTTCCGTTCATGACGTGGTTGGAGCAGGCGTAACGGCTTTGACAAGTTAACTCGCTGGCCCCGTCGACGTCGGCGCGGTAGCTTCCTCGTATGAACAAGATTTCGTACAAACGCCACAGATTTCCGGCAGAGATCATCCAACAAGCGGTTTGGCTGTACTGCCGTTTCACGCTGAGTTTCCGTGATGTTGAGGACCTTCTTGCCGAACGCGGTTTGGATGTTTCCTATGAGAGCGTCCGGTGCTGGGTTCTGAAGTTCGGAGCTGTCAGGTTCCTGAAGGCTCGACGAACGCGTGGTCGTCCAGTGGACGGATGCAACAAGCCGAGCGGACGAAACTCAGGCTAAACAGCCAAAGAAAGGTCTGCCGTAGCTCGGCGATGATGCCTGTATCCGATTGTGTCCAGATCGCAGGACGATGCCGGGAGCTACAACTTCGGGCGTCACCGTGGTGACGATGGAAAGGGCTAAGCAACCGACCCCGGCGTTCCGCTGCGCGCCGTCCGTCGAAAGCTGGACGGTGTCTGCCCGTACTTCTTCCGGAACCACTTGTGGAAATGGGCGGCGTCCGAAAAGCCGCATTCGAAGGCGATCTGTGTAATTGTGCGGTTGGTGTTCAGCAGCAGCGCGCGGCCGTAGGACAGTCTGATGTTTCTCCAGACCTCCAGCGGCCCGGTCCTGGCATGGCGCAAGAAGGCGGCGCGGAGCCCGCTTTCGGAGATACCGAAACGGGACGCAAGGTCGCCGATCGTGCAAGGTGAGGAGAGGTGATTGTTCATGAACTCGAGTGCTTGCTCGACGGTCCGGTGTCCGCAGGAAGCGAGATGAGCGTAGTCGTGATCGGGTGCGAGCTCGGCCATTCGGCCACGCCCGACCATGAGCGAAGTCAGAGCCTTCACCGCCCGCGCTCGCCCGCAATGTAGCCGGATGATCGAGAAGGCGAGGTCGAGCGCGCTGCTGCCGCCCGGACAAGTCAGGATCCCGTGATCTGAGACGAGTATCTGGTCGGAGACCGGAATCACCTTTGGAAAAAGCCCGCACATCTGGCGCTCGTGCTCCATATGCACTGCGCAGTGCAGCCCGTCCAGCACTCCGGCCTTGGCCAGCAGGAAACTGCCGGTGCAAATGCCGATCAGTCCGGTCCCGGCGCTGCGGGCGGCCCGGAGGTAGCCAAGGGTTTCGTCCCCGATCTCCAGGCTATGGGGCAACTGGCCTCCAGCGACGACCAGGTAGTCGAAGTCGCAGGGGTCCGAGAAGGCAGCCTCCACGTTCACCTTCAACCCGCAGCTCGAGGCGACGCACTCGGGCACCTGCGCTCCGAGAATCCGCCAGGTGCAGTAGATCTGGCGGCTGAAGTCGGCCTCGTCCGCGGCATGGCGGAGTGCGTCCAGGAAACTCGCCAGCGGGAGAAGCGAAAACCGCGGCGCCAGGATAAACCCGATGCGCAGATCCGGCTGGCGGGCCGGCAGGTTCACCGGTTCCGGAAACAGGCTGACATTCAACTCTCCCTCCCGCGTCGGTCCGGATGAAGCCATGGAGGAATGTACAATGAATATGAGGATCCTTTCAATTTTTGGTTTTGAAATGGTCGTAGCCTCGCTTAGTTCCCATGCGGACAAGGAGGCTGTCGAAAATGAAAAAGGATAAATTCCTAGTTTTGCTGGCCGGTGTTGCTATCGCCAGCACGATTGCGCTGCCGGCACTGGCCGACACCCGGCTGAAGATTTCGGGCCAGCACGCCATCGATCACCCTGCCACGGTTGCGCTCAAGAAGATCGCCAAGACCATCGAGGACGCCGATGTTGGCCTGTCGGCCAAGGTGTTCCCCTCGAACCAGCTGGGCGACTACACGCTGGTCTATGAAGACGTAATCCGCGGCAGTGTCGACATTGCCCACCTTTCGGTGCCTAGCCAGCTCGATCCCAACCTTGAAGCGAATTTTTTCCCCTTTCTTGTCACCAACTACGACGAGATGCGCCGGATCTATTCGCCGGGTTCATGCTTCTACAAGGCCTATGGCGACATGCAGGCCAAGCTAGGCGTGCGCCTGATGGGCATCGTGCCTGAGGGCTTCATCGGCGTCGCCCTGACCAAGCCGGCCAAGAACCTCTATGATGCGGGCGAGGAAAAGGGTGTCCTGATCCGCGTGCCGCCGATCGACACATTCGAAGCCGGTGCCTCGGCGATGGGTTTCCGCGGCACAACAATAGCATATGCGGACCTCTATCCGGCGCTGCAGACCGGCGTGGCCGACGGTTGGATCGGCGGCACCGCCGCGCTGAACTTTACCGGCTTCAGCGACATCGTGACTGAATTCATCCCCTACCGTGCCTACGTCGAGGCAACGGCCTATGTGATGAGCGAGAAGACCTGGGAGAAGCTGTCATCCGAGCAGCAGAAAGTCATCGCCGATGCGCTCGCAGCCGCGGCCAAGGAGGCCGTCGACCGCTCCGAGTCGGAAGACAATGAGTACCTCGCCAAGCTGAAGGAGAAGGGCATCAAGGTGCACGACTTCTCAGGCGAGGTGGCCGAGAAATTCGTCGCCGAGGTGCGCGCCTCAGCTTGGCCCAGCCT
>Ga0210124_1000932_pt1 | contig 13645 bp, 17 predicted proteins | sample Muzzi_PWC_D2_FD_185554 | JGI IMG/M metagenome (GOLD analysis project Ga0210124, IMG submission 185554) | Wetland microbial communities from San Francisco Bay, California, USA, that impact long-term carbon sequestration - Muzzi_PWC_D2 (SPAdes) | ecosystem: Environmental > Aquatic > Marine >... | reverse complement strand
TCTCAAGTGGCAAAGCTGCGGAACTGTTAGAGATGTCTCGGTGGGCGTTTATTCATCATGCCTCGCAGCTAGGCATCCCATATTTTTCAATGAGTGAAGATGAATGGGCGGCTGAACGCACCAGGAGCGAAACGCTATAATGCCACAGCCAGTTGTCTGCAACGCCAGCCCGTTGATTGCACTGGATCAGATTGGTCATCTTGATTTATTGGAGAAGCTCTTTTCTACAATCTTAATTCCACCCGCTGTTACCAGAGAAGCGGTTCCTACCGTCACTTTGCCGGATTGGATCAATGAACATACCCTAACGCAGCCCATCGGCCCCCAAATTCTCCACGCTTCACTTGGCCCAGGAGAGAGTGAAGCGATTAGTCTTGCCCTGGAAGTAAGCGCCCGCTGGGTGATATTAGACGACCGACCGGCGCGAAGAATTGCCGAAGCACTTGGTTTGCCGGTCATTGGCACATTAGGAATCTTACTTGCCTGTAAGCGTCGAACCTTTTTATCTGCTGTCCGCCCTCACCTTGATACCTTGCTGAACTTCGGCTTTCGTATTTCGCCCGATCTGTATGACCTCGTGTTGATTGATGCGGGGGAAAGCGAAGATAAATGAATTTCTCCGTTTCTCAAATTGATGAATATCTCTGAAATTCTAACCAAACGTGCCACCGCCTACCCAGAAACAACGGCCATTATCGACACCCACCGTGGCTGTCGCCGAGTCACCACATTTGCCGAAATGGAAGCGACTTCGGCCTGTTTAGCAACACAACTTCAACAAACGAACCTGCAACCCGGCGATGCTGTTCTGGTTTTCCAGGCAATGTCCGCCGAACTTTACATCATCCTGGCCGCTATCTTTCGATTAGAATTGGTAGCAATGTTCCTCGACCCCGGTCAAGGCCGTGACCATATCGACCAGTGCTGTAGGCTGCACCCGCCTAAAGCCTTAATTGCCAGCCCCAAAGCCCACCTGCTGCGGCTGGTCTCTCCCGCTCTCCGTCGTATCCCTGACAAATTCATGGTCACCGGAGTGGGGAGATCAAGAAATTGGGGATTACTGGGACAAGCAAGAACTACTCCCCAATCCAAAATCCGAAATCTGAAATCTGAAATCAATAGGCCCGCCTTACTGACTTTCACCAGTGGCAGTACCGGCCAACCGAAAGCAGCACTGCGAACACACAGTTTTCTCCTGGCTCAGCATCGAGCCTTGGCCGACAGTCTGAAGCTAACCGCCGGACAGGTTGACCTCACAACGATGCCTATTGTCGCTTTAGCCAATCTGGCCTCCGGTGTGACCAGTTTAATTCCCAAGGCCGATTTGCGCTATCCCGGCAAGATTGATCCGGCTCCAGTTGTGGCCCAAATTCAAGTTGAGGGCGTGACTAGCACGGTGGCTTCTCCGGCTCTTTTGGAAAGGTTAGCTCACTACTGTCTCTCTCGTCAGATAATACTGCCTGGCCTGCAAAGGATATTTACTGGCGGCGCTCCAGTTTTTCCTCACCTGCTGGGACAGTTGCAACAGGTCGCACCCCAGGCCGAAGTTGTAGCTGTCTACGGCTCTACAGAAGCAGAACCCATGGCTAAAATTGCTCATCACCAAATACAATCTGAGGATATCCAGGCGATGCTCAATGGCCGGGGGGTATTAGCTGGGCCGCCGATCGAAGCTATCCGGCTCAGGATTATGCAAGACCAATGGGGTAAGTCGGTGGGACCATATCGAGAAGCCGAATTTGAATCAGCTTGTTGCCCCCCCGAAGAGATTGGTGAGATTGTGGTCAGTGGTGAGCATGTGCTGTCAGGTTATCTACACGGTCAGGGTGATGAAGAGACTAAATTTAGAGTTGGCGACACCTTGTGGCATCGCACCGGCGATGCCGGGTATCTTGACTGGCAGGGGCGGCTGTGGTTATTGGGTCGTTGCGCCGCACGGATCGAAGATGAACATGGCATCCTCTACCCTTTTGCTGTAGAGTGCGCCGCCTCCCATCACCCCGCTTTGCGTCGGGCAGCTATTATATCACATAAAGGTCGTCGAGTGATAGCTGTCGAACTTTATGAAAACTCAACTACTAATGATTTGCCTTCTCTCAAAGAGAACCTGGCCTGGGCTTATATCGATGAGGTTAGAGCCCTCAAACATATTCCCGTCGATAAGCGCCACAATGCCAAGGTTGATTATCCGGCTCTCCATAAATTGTTAGAGAGTAATCGATATGTGAAGCAGATTTAGCATCCATCGATTCTTCTAATATACATCTAACATGCTTTTGTTACCATTATTTGTGTAAAATATCACAATTAATATCCTGTATATAAAGGTTAAATGGAGATAAACAGTGAATCATATAAACAGACGGATCACTCTTGATCTGTATTTTGACAAAATTGACCAGATCATTACGCATTGGATGGCACGCTATGGGCTGATAATTATGCGCATAGGGTTAGGTATCGTATTTTTTTGGTTTGGCGCTTTAAAGCTGGTCCCCGGCTTGAGTCCGGCTGAAGATTTAGTACGCCACACCATCTACTTTGTTAACCCGGATTGGTTTCTCTACGTATTGGCTGTGTGGGAAATGCTCATTGGGTTGGGCTTGATTTTAGGCAAATATATGCGGATCACACTTTTACTTCTCTTTTTACAGATGCCAGGTACGGCTCTCCCTTTGGTTATTTTGCCTCATACCGTTTGGACAGCATTTCCATATGGGCTGACCCTAGAAGGCCAATATATTGTGAAGAACTTGGTACTTATTGGAGCCGGGTTGGCCTTAGGGGGTACGGTTCGGGGCGGAAAGATTGAGCCTGAACCAGCGAGGTAATCTGAGCAGATAGAAAGTCTAAATATAGCTTGACAATCGCCCATAAGCCAACATACAATGGATTTATGATTGCCCTATTGCTTATTTTATTGGGAGTGTTGCTTTCCCTGGCGGGACTGGTGGCTGTTGGACCACAGGTGCAAGTTCATCAAATTGCCGTGAACTCCAAAGCAGCCTGGCTTTTTAAGATTGGGGCAGTGGTTCTGATATTGGGAGAGCTTTTCGGCTTGATTACTTCGCTTGAACCCACCCTGGTCACGGTCAGTTTGTTAATGGGTGGGGCCATCCTTTTTGCCAGTTTGGCTATCGGCTCTCACGAACGCCAGCAAGAGGGTTTTGCTCTCAAAACATCACTCAGCTTGCAGGTATTTGGGTTGGGAGTCATTATCGTGCTGTTGGCCTTTCTGTTGCGTTAATAGGTTATGCAGCTTGAGCATGCTCAACGGCGAAGTAATTTAAACGCGATATTCTCTCCACCTAGTCCTTGTACCTGCGCCAGTTGCACCGCGAGTTGAGCTAAAGGCTCTAATTGACGGGCGTTTCGTAAGGGTCCGGCATCGACCGGCTCAAGCCCTAAATCGCTAATGAGTGAGGCCACAATGGCTTTGGCCTCGGCATCATCCCCACAGTAGAATATTGTCGCCGTTTGCGAACCGAGTTGGGGGCTTATCTCAAGCATCGAACCATAGATATGGTTGAAGGCTTTCACAACCCTGGCTCCTTTGGCCCACTTGGCAACTTCTTCCGCCCCGGAGGTTACGTGACCGACAACTAACCCATACGAATCGCCAGACTCCGGATTAGTGCAGTCAATCAAAATTTTACCCGCCAGTGTCCCGGCGACCTGGAGCGCCGCCTCGGTATCTTGCCACGCCGTAACCAGGAGAATCACCTCGCCAAAATTATTAGCATCGACGTATGACCCACCGCTGGCATCGGGGCCAATAGAGCGGGCAAAAGATTCCGCTCGCTCTACCTGACGCGAGCCAAACAAAACCTGATGGCCCTTAGCCACCAATAATTTTCCCAGAGTCCCCCCCATCGATCCGGTACCGATAATGCCTATCTTCATGAAAATCTCCTTTGGTTTTCTTTACATCGGTTTCATAACCCTTATAATAACTGAATCAGTGATGATATTGAATAGCAAATCGAAATTATTTACACTCCATTGCAAAGGTTTCTAAAAGAAAAACGACCTATGACTTTCGAATCTGAAAAACTACTGGATAATGTTGGCTGGCAAATTCTGCAAGCATTGCAGGAAAATGCCCGATTTTCCTTCGCTGACCTGGGGCGGCGAGTGGGACTTTCCGCGCCTGCTGTGGCAGAGCGCGTACGGCGCATGGAGGAGGCCGGGATTATCACAGGCTACCACGCTGCCATAAATTTGGAGATGGTTGGCCGTCCTATCCACGCCTTTATTCGGATCAGCCAACCAGGGGTCAAATGTACCCCCCTCTACGAAATGGTGAATAAACTACCCGAAGTGCTTGAGTTTCACCGGGCCACTGGCAGCGAGTGTTATATTATCAAGGTTGCGGCCAGGTCGGTTTCCCACCTGGAAACACTCATCGACCAATTGGCTCCGAACGGTCAGGTCAGTGTGTCGATTGTTTTATCCTCCTGTTTGACGAACCAGGTCATTGAACCGATATGTGATAGTGTATGCCATCATGGCTAACGGAGAACTCACCGGCAGCGTTTTGGCGCTGATTATCTATTTCGCCGTTTACAGCGTGGTCCATAGCTGGCTGGCTAGCGCCTCGATTAAGGTTTGGGCGCAACGGGTATTCGGCCCGATAGCGGATCGCTGGTACCGGCTCGGCTATAATATCTTTGCTATTGTAACCCTGCTACCTATGTTTGCTATGATTGGGCTGCTTCCCAACCAAACGCTGTATGTGGTGCCTTCGCCGTGGAGTTGGCTCATGGTTGGGGGTCAGCTTTTAGCCGCACTAGCAGCCCTGATTTCACTGTTGCAGACCGGCCTTTTTCATTTTATCGGCTTGACTCAACTCGTTTCCGAGCGCCCTGACGAGGGTGTTTCCCTAAATTTAAGCGGATTTTATGCTTATGTGCGTCATCCTCTGTACACTTTTAGCATTATGTTTCTGTGGCTTGCACCTATCGTGACGACTACTACCCTGACCACCTTTATCCTATTCACGCTTTACTTTTATTTCGGCTCTATTTACGAAGAGCATCGCCTTCTAAACCGCTTTGGCCCAACTTATCAAGCCTATCGGCAACAAGTACCCCGATTATTCCCCATTCCTGGCCGTCGATATGTGCCGCAAAAGGAACGTAGCATAAGGTAATGACTGATGCCTGAGATTGAGATACGACATTTGAATCACAATACTCAACTCTGGCAGGTTTGGGAACGCATCCCCCATCCTAATTTAGAGCAGTTGCTAACAGCCAAGGATCTGCTTATCACCTTATGCCACAATTATCCACCCTACAAAATTGTCATTGGCATTCCCCATCAAGCGGCGGCTGGCGTCAGACGCATTTGCGAGCGTCGTTTGGACAAGCAGGGCAAGGCCAAGCCCCGCAAGGCTGATGATAATGTTGTTTCGTTTGCCCTGGTCATATTTTCCCGATTGAAGGCGCATAACATCCCCTGTAAATTGGTCGTTATGGCTCATTCAACCACCCACGACCCCAATAAAATCGTAGATAGCCCTTATTGCCGGGAAATCTTCAGCCAGGGGACGAGTCTGTTATTCGAGTGCCATGCTTCTGGCTCAACACGACATCTTGACCTGGAATTGAGCGCAGGCAGTAATCGCTTGGGGCAGCCGGTTCCTTTCGGACAACGCCTCGGCTCTATCTTGGCGTATCGTTACAGCCTGGGCTTGCAAACTAGGGTCGGAAAGAGTAACGCGCTCATCCTCCAGCCAGATGGCACAGCTATTAAGGGTCGATTACAGCTACCCGCCACCAAAACCATCTCCCTCACCGAAGCCGGTGTACGAGGCATCCCGGCCTTACACCTTGAAGCCAAACCCCGCTTTCGTGTCCCCAAAGAACTGACCAATTCCGTCAGCCAGGATGGCCTTATTCTGGGTCGGGCCGTCGCTGAGACAATTATTCATCTCTTGTAAGACATCGTTATAGGCTTGGAAATTACTGTGAAACATGAGTCTGCAAGATTGCGAGTGTACGAGTTGGCGAATAGCCATATTGTCCACCTGCTTACTCGCATACTTGCATACTCGCAGACTCATGTTTCACGTTGTTTTCACGAAAAGTGGGGCAATACTTCCTTCGCCATCAACTCTAGCGAGGCCAAATCATTGAGGGCATTATGCTGGAGCATAAAGCGGTCGATACCGGCCTCTTCGAATAGCTTGAGCTGATCGACCACCTGCTGGGGACTGCCGCCAATGAAGCCCGCTGCGTGCCAGTCGGTCAGGGTAGCGGGTAAATCGGAGAAGGTGGCCCGGTGCGCATCAATCCGGCCTTGAACCGCTGTCACATCCTGGCCGATGACAAACGGCATCATCAGCGAACGCCGCAGCGTTGCCGGGTCGCGGCCAATGGCTCGACACTGCTCGTCGAGTTGGGCAGACTTCGCTCGAAAAATGTCGATGCCGACATAAGAGCAGTTCCACTCCGTGGCGTGTTTAGCGACGATTTGCAGCGTCTTCTCGCCCTTGCCCCCCATGATAATGGTTGGGGAGCTTTGCCCAGGTAGAGGATAGGTCTCGGCGGCGTCCAGGGTATAGTGCTGGCCATGAAATGTGGTGGGTTGGCCGGACCATAAGGCCTTGATAACCTCCGTCCCCTCGTCGAGCATCTCCAGTCGAGTCCGGTAGGGAGGAAAGTCGATCCCAAACATGCGATGTTCGCCCTCATACCAGCCCGCGCCCAGCCCCAAATCAAGCCGACCATTAGATAGCACATTGACCGAGGCGGCCATCTTCGCCAGCATGGAGGGGTGGCGAAAGGTCATCGAGCAGACCATCGGTCCAAAGCGAATGCGCTTGGTGCGGAGGGCCAGAGCTGTCAGTGAGGGCCACAGGGCCAGAGACTCCCGTTTGGAGTCGCCGTTAAGGCCCGTCAGGTGGTCGGAGCGAAAGAGTGAGCCAAAGCCCAAGGTTTCTACCGCTTCGGCCAGGCGAAAGAACCGTTCCCAGGTCAAATCTTCCTGTCCTTCGAGCATAATCCCAATTTCGGCCATAGGTCTTCTCCTGTGCTGTTGATTTTCGCAACATTTTAACACAGTTGAAACCGGGTGACGAGTCAGGCTATATTCGCTTGTTAGGAGCCTGTTTCGGAGTCCCCTATTTGGGAAAATTGTACTAAAATGAGAGATGCTCAAAGGGATCTATCAATTCAAATAGTTGGGCGACTGCGGAAGGTCGGGTCGCACCAACACATAATCAAAGGAGATTTAGAAAATGGATACATTATTGACATTTGTTACACTTCTGCTTGTCTTGAGCGTTTCCTCAGAACGTCTGGTTGAGATCGTCAAAGGGATGATTCCATTCCTCAATCAGAAGAACGAGAACCCTGATTGGGAGCGCTGGAGAAGGATCAGTCTCCAGGTGATGGCCCTCGTGGCCGGTATCGTGACGGCGCTGCTTGCCCAATCAGCGATTGGCGAAATTGTACCTCAAATGGGACAATCTATCTATGGGGTTCTGGCATTGGGTCTCCTGGCAAGTGGCGGCTCCGGTTTATGGAACTCGATTCTAACGTACCTATTGCAGGTAAAAGACATCAAGAAGCTCGATCTCGAGGAGGCGCAGAAGAGAGCAGCCAATGCTGGCTGATCTCATCCTGTCGTCGATCGAAAGCGTGGCGGTTCCGGCCTGCCTCACGACAGAGTATGGCCCGCTACCAATGTAACTCTTGATCTGAAAATAACTTCTAAACTTAGGGCTTATCCGCCGCAGGTAGGAGTGCGGACTTCAGTCTGCGAATTTTGTGGAATAAATTCCGCACGCCTCTTTTTGCGGATAGAGTCCTATGGGGAAGCTGGCTGCTTCAGATGTGGCTCCTGTGCCGCATCGAAGGCGGTCTTATTCTGTTTGTGTTTTGGCCCAGTAAATATCAAGAGACAGAGCCGTAGGATTCAAGAAGAAGACTGATGGGCGGGCCGCACCTTAGGAGTCCGCATGCGACGGAGACCACGAAGGGGTAAAATAGCCTTATGTTATCGATAGTTGAGGATTATGCCATCAATGATTTGCTCTATCAGAACAAGTGTGCTATCTTTGATAAAGTGAGTAACTTTAATTATACAGATTCAAAATTCAAGGAGATAAAAAATGACCAACTTTGTTTTACTTTATACGGGCGGCGGAATGCCGGAGGGTGAAGAAGAACAGGCGAAGATGCTGGCCGCCTGGGGTGCCTGGTATGAGAAGATGGGAGCGGCCATTGTGGATGGAGGCAACCCCTTTGGCGCGTCCAAGAAGGTCACGGATAAGGGGATCAGCGATGGGGCGGTGAGTTCTCCACCGGCCACGGGCTACACCATTATTACCGCAGATTCGCTCGATGCGGCGGTTGCGACGGTAAAAGAGCATCCTCACCTGCAATTTGGCGGTCAAGTTACCGTTCACGAGACTTTCCAGGTCATGTAAACAAGACATTTACCTCTCCCAATGAAACAAGAAAAGCCTCGATACCGGGGCTTTTTTGCATTAGGAGCCTGTTTAGGAGCCTACGGGCGGGTAAAATAGCCTTGTGTTACCGGATTTCGTTCGCATTGATGAAAATGAAAGGGCTTCATTAATACATCTCAAACTTGATATATGTATTTTTATACATATAATATCTTATGGAATTTGAGTGGGATATAGCAAAACAGCAATCTAATCTTCGTAGACATCGGTTGGATTTTGCGGATGTAGAAGCGGTCTTTGCCGGAGCTACCTTCACCTTTGCAGATGACCGTTTTGAGTATAGCGAGGATAGGTACATCACCCTTGGTTTATTGCGCGGCACTGTGGTGGTGATTGCCCACACCGAGCGTAGAGAAGTGATTAGAATCATATCAATGCGAAAGGCAACGAAAAATGAGCAAAAAATCTACTTTGCCGGCTTCACAGACTGATTGGAAAGCCCTGGAAAAAATGAATGATGAAGATATTGATTTGAGTGAAATCCCCGAAGTTACGGCGGACCAGATAGCTCAGGCCACTTTACGAGTTGGCGGCAAGCCGGTTGCAAGAGGCAAGGTGCGAGTTAATATCTATTTGGATGCCGAGGTGGTTGAGTATTTCAAAGCGGCCGCTGGTGGTCGAGGCTATCAAACGCTGATTAATGAAACGTTGAAGGAGAGTATTCGCGCCAGAGGAATCGAAACGGTATTGCGGCGCGTCATCCGAGAAGAACTGAAGTGACGAACTAAAAAGAGCCTCGATATCGGGGCATTTTTGCTTTAGGAGTCCGCATGCGACGGCGATCACAAGGGAGTAAAATGGCCTTGTGTTATTGCCTGTTGCTTCAACTGATAACCGGGGAGTGCCGAATTCATACGGCACTCCTTTTTTTGCGCCGCGCCAATATTGGAATACGCGGCCAACTGAGGTAAAATCTGGAATATGAAATATGATGCACGCCAGAGAAGAAATTATTGACCATTCAGGAAGGTATCCAATTGACAGGGAGTAGATTGTGCAATTTGTATGGCGTTGGGCGTTAAAGCTTGGCCTTTGGCCGCGCGTAGCATTGGGCGTTAGCCTGGGTTTTCTGGCACTATTTGCCGCTGTGTCGGCCATAGGCGAACTTGCTCTGCGTGATAGCGCCAACCGTCTTCTTAATGAACGCCTGGTCATTGCCCAGATGGCCGCCAGTCAAATTGATAACACGCTGCAAGAAGCCACAGCTAATTTAAGCCGGGTGCGTCGCTTTGCCGATTTCGACCCCACCGATCCCAACCTGTCAGATGAAATTGATGTCCTGACGCATACCTACGGCCGGTCAGACACCTTTGCCTCCGGCATCATATTTCTTGATACGACAGGGCGCGTGGTTTTGGCCCATCCCCTCGGTCTTTATCCAACCGGCAGTAATTTAGCCACGCTGCCCCACGTAGCTGCGGCCCTGACACACCGCGAGGCGACCATTTCCGCCCCCTTCCGAGAGGCTGCCAGTAGGTGGCCGGTAGTGGCCGTGACTATCCCCATTTACAATAACAGCCGCTTTGTGGGTTTACTCAGCGGCCTGATCAACCTGGAAGGGCCGGCTATAATTGATTCTTTGCAGCAGGCGGCTACATTGGAGCACACCGGCCATGCCGTACTCACAGATGGAGAAGGCCGGGTACTGGTCTCCACCTTCGATCTGCCTTTTCTTTCACCCGGAGAGCATGCCAGCTTTTATCGCCGGGCTATGGCCGGGGGCCAACCCGTCGTGGAAACAGTTCCATTTGAACTGACCCTACCTCAGGAACCACTGGGCCACCTGCATGTGATGGCCTTTGCCCCATTGCGCACAGCACCCTGGGGGGTGGCCGTAGGTGGCGACATAGACGAAACCTTTGCCGGAGTCAACCGTTTGCGGTTTGGGCTGGCTTTGTTGAGCCTTGTTGCTTTGATTGGTATCTGGACGGCAACTCTAGTGGGAACCAGAAGGCTGGTCCGCCCCGTGCAAAATCTGACGGAGGCGGCCCAACGGATTGCCAATGGCGACCTGCATACCCCCCTTCAGGCTGCAGAAGGGGGTGAGATTGGGGCGATGGCCGCAGCCCTGGAGCAGATGCGGCGGCTGTTGTTAGCCAACATCGAACAACTGGCCCATTGGAACGAAACCCTGGAAGCCCGCGTTGCCCGACGAACGGAGGAACTCCACCGGCAGCAGGCCCTAGTCCAACAACTCCTGCATAAAACTATCACCGCCCAGGAGGAGGAACGCGCTCGTCTGTCCAGAGAACTGCATGATGAGGTTGGGCAAACGATAACTGCCGTTCAGATCAGCCTGGACCGTCTGGCCCAGAGTTTACCCCCGGCAGAACCTAAAGCGCGCGAACGACTGGAACAGACCCGCGCCCTGACGGAACATACGCTAACAGACCTGCGCCGAATCATCGCCGCGCTGCGCCCCGGCATTTTAGACCAGTTAGGCCTGGTTCCCGCCCTGAATTGGGTGGCCGACCACACCCTGCGCCCTCAGGGTTTGACAGTAACCATTGAAACAGATAACCTGCATGGGCGCTTGCCCGATGAACTGGAAATCATCCTCTTTCGCATTGCCCAGGAAGCGATGAACAATGTAGCCCGCCATAGCCGGGCCCGACGCCTGGAAGTCCATTTGCAACGTAACAACAGCCAGATGATTATGGCTCTAATCGATGATGGCTACGGGTTTAACTTATCAGAAGTGACGTCTGATCCCTCCCAGGGGCGGGGATTGGGCTTGGCCGGTATGCAAGAGCGCGCCTCGCTGGTTGGCGGCTGGGTAAAGGTGGAAAGCGCGCCCGGTCAGGGAACGACGGTACAGGTTACGGTTCCTGTGCTAGCTACAGTCAATAAGGAAAAAAACCGACAACCTCAAAGTTAGGTAAGAAAACCGTGTCTCAAAATATCCACTTAATTGTGGCCGATGACCATACCATTGTGCGTGAAGGATTGGTCGCTTTGCTGGAAGATGAACCTGACATTAAGGTAGTGGCCCAGGCCGGCACTGGCCGGGAGGCCCTGGCCCTGATTCGCCGCCACCAGCCCGATATTGCCCTGCTGGACATCACTATGCCCGGTCTCAACGGGCTGGAAACTACCCGCCAGATCAAGACCGAGATGCCCGCAGCCAAAATCTTGATTTTGACTATGCACGAGGAAGAAGCGTTTTTCTTTGAGGCGTTGTGGTCAGGTGCTGCCGGTTACGTGCTGAAAGGGGCTGGCAGCGAGGAACTCCTCAACGCGATCCGGGTCATTCACCAGGGGGGCGTTTACCTGCCGTCCAATCTGGCCGGTAGTTTGGTGCGTGATTACCTGGAACTCCACCCCCAACCCGCCCCCGATGACTTGCTGACTTCCAGCGAACAGAAAATACTGGCCCTTATTGCCCAGGGTTTAACCAACCGCGAAATTGCCAAGCGCCTCACCTTGAGCATCAATACGGTTAAAACCCATCGCTTGCATGTCTATCAAAAACTTGACCTGCACGATCGGGCCGCGCTGATAGATTATGCCCTGCGCCACGGCCTGCTGCGCCCCTGAGAGCCTAAATTCACCCCCTCCCACCCCTAATATCACCCCAGACGGGTGATGTGCCTGCATCTAATATCCTTTATGATAAACAGTAGAGAATATAACTTCAGATTTGTGGATGAATTCGCTGCCTGACGTTCCGACCTGTAAGATCGCCGTTAGCTTACCTCTGCCAAAACATTCTCCGCGTAAAATCAAAATATGCCCTATTCAGTTAATAGCCAGCATATTTGGAGGGCGAAATTATGAACAACGATGTTATTAAACTAAATGAAATTGTCAACGATATAAACCACAGCATCCAAGAATTGGCCGCGCTGGGACAGGATGGTGGCTTCAAAGTACCGTTGGTAATCACTCCGGAAGAGTTGGCGGAAATGATTGGCCTGCCAATGGGTCCTTGGCGACCTCAGAGCAACTATTTGTTGTGGTTCTACGCGCTTAAAATAACCGTTTATGCCCGCCACCTGCTGGAAGAATCGGGCCGTATCTTTGAGCAAATGGATGATGACGGCTATGCCCAACGGGTCGAGCAAATCATAGATACCCTTGATGAGCAATTTCATCCCCGTGAAACAGCTATGCACGTGTACGACAAGCTATTACACCCGAACCTGACCAACGGCGCGTATAAAGCCGGGTGAGCCGGGGCTGTTCAGTTCTAAAGAACGCCAACATAATTAAGAACGTTATCAAGGTTCATGCAGTTCTCAACTGATATCACGTTTAGGTTTGAGTTCAAATTGCTCGATCATAAAATCAAGGAGGTGCTACCAACTATCGAAGCAGAGATAACGGGTTAAAAGCCGAATATCATTAAAAATGGTTTATCGGGCTGCCAGTTCCTGACGTAAGAGGCAATACTTGGCGTCAACCAACTCCAACACGATATGAAAGAGAAAAGCGAGTAAATTGAGGGTCAACAACAAATACAATTCGAGAAATATTCAGAAGGAAGCCATAATAGTCTGAACTACCGTAATTTCTGATAAACATAACCAGAGTTTATTTAGGCCGAGAGTGACTCGGGCCTCAAATCAACACTAAGGAGAAAAAGATGCATAAACAATCTATTGTTCTACCTATCGTAATCCTATTTGCGGTCGTACTCTCCCTGGCGGCCTGTGGTGGCAGCCAGGCTGCCAAGCAACCTACAGAGGTCCATGTTACATTGAAAGAATTTACGGTTGAGATGGACAAGACCAGCATTCCGGCCGGGCCGGTGAAGTTTGTCATCGATAATGACGGCGGGCTGGAACACGAAATAGTCCTGGAAAAGGCTGGCGATGACGATAAACCATTTGGGCTCAACGGTAAGGAATCAGAAGCCGAGGAGATTGAAGCTGGTACTAAAGGTACCACGCTCGAGTGGACAATCGACCAACCAGGCCAGTATCAATTGGGCTGCCACGTTGAGAAGGACGGTGTAAAGCACTACGCCCAAGGCATGGTGGAAACCTTTACCGTTACCGAGTAGTAAGACACCCAAACCCCCCCATGTTCGCAGTTCCAGCAATCAACCACTGCTGGAACTGCGAACATGGGGGGGCAAGCTATGGCCCTCTGGCTCTCTCACCCCTACTCTTTATCGTGGGATTTTTCGGGATGACTCATGTTTCCTGTGTTTTTTTGATGGTG
>Ga0210124_1000931_pt1 | contig 13646 bp, 9 predicted proteins | sample Muzzi_PWC_D2_FD_185554 | JGI IMG/M metagenome (GOLD analysis project Ga0210124, IMG submission 185554) | Wetland microbial communities from San Francisco Bay, California, USA, that impact long-term carbon sequestration - Muzzi_PWC_D2 (SPAdes) | ecosystem: Environmental > Aquatic > Marine >... | reverse complement strand
CAGCCGGCCGCGGGGACAACACCGGGCACCGGCAGCTACATCTATCTCGACAGCATGGCCGGGGACTTCATCGGCCAGGGCAGCAATTATCTCTATACGCTCGCCGACTCCGTAATCACGGTCAGCGACGCGATCGGCCGTCTCGCGGTGTCCATCAATAGTAATGAGAACTGGACCGGTGACTTCCAGGTCATGAACAGCATCACCTCTCTCGAGGCCGGCTACTACGGTGACCTGCAACGCTACCCGTTTCACAACCCGGTGAAAGGCGGTCTCAGCTGGTTCGGTGAAGGGCGTGGCTGCAACACGTTGACCGGTTGGTTTGTGGTTGACAGTGTGACTTACGACGGTAATACGCTGACGGCCATAGACCTGCGTTTCGAACAGCACTGTGACGGCGGGGCCGCGCTGCACGGCAAAATTCACTGGGATGCAAGCGACATGAGCGGACCGGCAGGACCGGTCGTGCCGCCGCCCGCCGGTTTGTGGGAACCGGCACCGGGCATCACGCCGGACAGCGGAAACTACATCTACCTCGAGAGCCAGATCGGCGACTTCGTCGGCGCGGGCGGCAACTATCTCTATACATCGGCCGACAGCGTCATCAGCGTAGACGCGAATGGTCTTCACCTGGTTGCATCCGTCAACGGTGACGAAAACTGGAACAGCGACTTCGAGGGCATGAATTCGCTGATCCGGCTCGAGGTGGGCTATTACGGAGACCTGCAGCGTTATCCCTTCCACAACCCGACAAAAGGCGGGCTCAACTGGTCCGGCGAAGGGCGTGGCTGCAACACGCTGACCGGATGGTTCGTGGTCGACAGTGTCACCTACAACGGCAACGCGCTCGAGGCCATCGATCTCAGGTTCGAACAACATTGCGAAGGTGGCGGGCCCGCGCTGCACGGCGAGATCCACTGGGATGCCAACGACATGACGAGCTCGCCCGGGCCGGTTGTTCCGCCGCCAGCAGGCTTGTGGGAACCGCCAACGGGCGTGACGCCCGCTAGCGGTAACTACGTTTATCTCGAAAGTGATGTTGGAGACTACATCGGGCAGGGTCAGAACTACCTCTATACCGACGCCGACAGCACGATCACGATAGGCGCGCCCGGCGCTGCACTGACTGTCTCCGTTGACGGCTGGAACGGACGGTTCCAGGGCATGAATTCCCTGAATTACCTCGAAGTCGGGTATTACGGCGACCTGGAGCGTTACCCGTTTCACAACCCGGTGAAGGGAGGGCTCACCTGGTCAGGCAATGGGCGCGGTTGCAATATGCTATCGGGCTGGTTCGTGATCGACAGTGTGACGTATAGCGGGGTTACGCTGACGTCGATCGACCTGCGTTTCGAACAGCACTGCGACGGCGGGCCGGCACTGAACGGTGAAATTCACTGGAGTCAGTAAGCCGCGTTTGCTCGCGAGATGAAAAGTCTCCTGTCGGTCGTTTGACTGATTCGGATCCGCCTGCGCCGATCCTCACCTGAAACAGCTAGTCCGGCGAATCAGGCCACGGCGCTGGCGGCTTGCGCATGGTAATGCAGGGTTCGCCCTTCATCTTCCAGTTTGCTTTCCACTGCATGCCGGTCATGAAACTCACTTCATCGACGCGCAACCTGCAGGCTTCCTGGATGGTCTCGACATTGAGCAGCTTGCCGAGATTGTTGTAGTCATTGTTGCTGGAAGCGTAAAGCGCGACCATCCTGTTGCCCTGGAGCAATGACAGCGCGACCGCTTGCCTGGCACCGCCGACCTCGATCGTCAGCGTCTTCAGACGACCGCTCCGTGCCAGCTCACCGATGACCCTGCGTACTTCATTGGCGTCGTCTTCATTCGCGTAATCCGATTCTGCACCGAAATTGCGGTTGACCAGTTCGATGAACAGGTCTGCCTCGTTTTCGTTGCCCCAGTGCAGTTTTGGCTCGTGCTTGCTGGCCTTTCGCAGGTCGTAAAGAAATTTGTTTTTCTTCTCGGAGGAAAAAGTGTCGAGGTGTTTGTAGAAGTCAAAGTCGAATTCTGACGGCACCAGGTAGTAACGCAGGTCCTGCTCGGAGAAATTGCCTTCGAATTGCGGGCAGACCTTAAGCAGTTCGCTGACCCAGCTTTCTTTAAGATCGAACAATACGGTCCGTTCAGGAAACTGCTCGAAGAACTCGGGAAAATCCCGGTACGCAATCCACAGGATCCGGCCATCGGGATAGCTGCCGGCCATCAACATGTAGCGGTTGTGCTTTGTGTCGCAGACGAGCGGGACCAGGCCATCCGGATGCCCATCGCCAGCCTGGTGCACCAGGAAATTGAAGCGATGCTTGTCCTGGTCGTGAAACGCGAACATCAGGTCCCAGTCGTCCCAGCCATCCTGTCGCGGCGAAAACATATCCCAGAGTTTGCGGCATTCCTGGATGTCGGTTTCAGTACGAATCACACATGGGCCTCGTCTTAATGGGGGTGGCTCGGTTCAGGGCGTCTTGCACGCTGCAGTACATTCAATTTACCAACATTCGGAACCGAAATACCGCCCGGGCCAGGCGCTGAGAATATAGCAGGCCGCCGGCACCTGGTTTGCGGAAAGATTTTGCGAATGATTTCGCGCCCAGGTGCCCTCTAGTGGAGTTAAGCAACCACGGAGGTGGCAGTCATGTTCCCGAAAGCAAAAATACAAACCGTTTTCCTTCCACTGGCCCTGACCGTCCTGGCCGCAGCCGCAGCACCGGCGGCGGCCCAGGATAGGCCATTTTTTGTTGGCGCCGACCTGGGGCGGGTGTCCATCGACGACGTCGAAGGCATACCACTCAACGAATCGACGACCGCGTTTCGCCTCGGCACAGGCTACCGTCTTCTGCCCTGGCTGGGTGTCGAGGGCGCGTATGTCGATCTCGGTACGATCGAGTCGACTGTCGATATCGGCACCGGCACGCCGCAGGCAATCGCAGCTTCTGCGGACGGCTTCGAGGTCACCCTGACCGGGCGCGTCCCGCTAGGCGACGCGTTCGCGCTGACTGCGCATGCCGGCATGCTGTGGTGGACCGGTGACACGAGTATTGGCAGCACGGTCTCGAGCGACAGCGGTAACGATTCTACCTGGGGCATCGGCGCAGAATATGCGTTCGGGCCGGCTATTGTGGCCACGGCCGGTTGGCGTCGTTACACGATCGACAACGTCGATGCCGATGCGCTCTGGCTGGGCGTGATGTTACGTTTCGGCGATGCGCCCTGATAGCGCGCCTCGTGCCCACGACCTGGAGCATCGCAGAGTGATATATCCTTGCATACTGTCTGCAGCACTGCACCAGTGCGCCAATGACCGGAGCTGACGTGGAAACGTTCGAAACACACTCGGACAAACGCCTCGTCGAACGGATGCTGGCTGGCGACAACGCGGCCTTTCGATCCTTCTTCGCGACGTATTTTCCGCGCCTGCTGCGATTCGCGCTCTACCGCCTGCACGGCGACGACACGCTGGCCGAGGACGTGGCGCAGAGCGCGCTCGGCAAGGCGATGGACAAGCTCGACACGTATCGCGGCGAAGCCGCGCTGTACTCCTGGCTGTGCACGTTCTGCCGTCACGAGATCGGCGCGGCCTTGAAGCGCACGCATCGCGAACCGGTCGACCTGATCGACGACCTGCCGATGATCCGCGCAACCCTGGAGTCGCTGGTCGATCCCGGCGCTGCGCCGGACCGCGATGCCGGTCGCAGCGAGCTGGCACGCCTCATCCAGGTAACGATGGACAGTCTCCCCCCGGTTTATGCCGACGCACTGGAATGGAAGTACATCGATGGCCTGTCGGTTGCCGAAATCGGTAACCGCCTCGGGCGGGGACACAAAGCGGCAGAGTCCCTGCTGAATCGCGCACGCGAATCGTTCCGCGATGGTTTTTCGACACTGACCGGCGCGGGCCTCGACCTCATATTGGACCAATGACGATGAGCACAGAAAACACCAACGGAAAGGATCCACTGGAGAAGATCTTCCAGCTGGCCGGACGTCGCGAGCCGGTGGATCCGGCACGTGCCGAGGCCATAGAAAAGAAAACGCACGAACGCTGGCAGCAGATGCTTGCGCGACGTCGTGCCGAGCAGAGACGGCGCAGATTTGCGTGGGCTGGTGGCGGCCTGGCATTTGCGGCAAGCATCGCCGTTGCCGTGATCTTCATGTCACGGGTGGCGATCGAGACGCCCATGGTCGCAACCGTCGTCAACGTGCTCGGCACACCGGAGGGCGGTGCCCGCGGCCACGCAATGGCGGCACTCGTTGCCGGCGCCGAACTGCACGCGGGCAGCGTGCTGGAAACAGCCGCGGACGACGGCGTTGCACTGCAGCTTGCCGGCGGCCACAGCCTGCGGCTCGCTGCGGCCAGCCGCGTGCGCATCGAAACGGATGCCGTGATGCTGGATGCGGGTGCGGTCTATCTCGATTCGGGCGGCGAGGGACGCGCAACACCGATCGAAGTGCGCTCGCGCCTTGGCAGCGTGCGCGAACTGGGCACGCAATACATCGTGCATCTCGGCGGAAATTCGCTCGACGTCAGCGTGCGCGAGGGTGCGGTCCACGTGGCGCAGGGAAACATCACTGCAACGGCGCGCGCAGGAGAATTGCTGCAACTGGACAAGACCGGACAAATACTGCGGCAGCCGATAGCCGAATACGGCGAGCGTTGGGCCTGGGTGGCAGAACTTGCACCGGTGCCGTCTCTGGAGGGGCTGACACTCGCGGAGTTTCTTCGCTGGCTGGTGCGCGAACAGGGATGGCAGCTCGAATTCGCGACGCCCGAGCTTGCCCGCCAGGCCGCTAAAGTGGACCTGCACGGATCGATCGAGGGCCTGAGCGGTGAAGAAGCGCTCGAGCTCGTCATGGCATCGACCGGCTGGCGCTACCGCCTGGAAGACGGCACCCTGACCATCGACTCGCGCGAGGAACGCCGCCCGTGAATGAGGGCGCCGCTCGAAACAAGACTGCCTGGAACCGGTGGCGGAAACTGGCGACGGCGATCGTGCTGCTCCTTGCGCCTGTCGTAGTGCTCGCGCAGCCGCACGCCGGACAGCCGTTGCTGGACGCGCTCATCGAGCTGAATGAGCAGGGCGCCAACCTGGTGTTCTCGAGCGAACTCGTGACGGCCGACATGCGCGTAACCGAGACGCCACCGCGCGGCAGCCCTTTGCAAATGGCACGCGCCATTCTCGCGCCGCACAGCCTTGCACTCTCACGTGCGCCCGGCGGGCGCTGGCTATTGACGCGCCAGGAGGTACCGCCGCAAGCCGTAGCCATCGACGATGCGTCGCGGTTGCCGGAGCGTATCGATTCGCGCCCACCGGTCATAGACGAAATCATGGTGGTTGCGGGCCGTTACCAGATCTACGGCGACAGCCAGGTCGCCGAATTCGATCACGATGAGATCGACCAGTTGCCGCATCTCGCCGACGACCTGATGCGGGCGATCAGCCGGCTTCCCGCGGCATCCGCGGATGATTTCTCCGCGCGCATCAACCTGCGTGGCGGCACGCGCGAGGAAACCGCGGTGTACCTGGATGGGCTGAAACTCATCGACCCGTTTCACCTCAAGGATCTGCAGGGCGCGTTCAGTATCGTCGACTCCAATCTGATCGAGCGTGTGGACGTGCTGCCCGGCGGGTTTCCTGCTATTTACGGTGACCAGGCGAGCGGCATCATCAGCGTCGACACGCTGCCGCCGCCGGAGCAAAGCGTGCACTCGGTCGGGGTGAGTTTTGTCAATGCGTTCGCCAACACGCGCGGCTCGTTCGACGATGGCCGCGGCGGCTGGCTGGTTTCCGTTCGGCGCGGCTACCTCGACTGGCTGTTCCAGCTCGTCGATACCGGCGTGGGCGAGTTCACGCCACGCTACCTGGATGTGCTGGCGAAGATCGAACATGACATCGGCGAACGACACGTACTCTCCGGGCACGTCCTCGCGGCCCGGGACGATTTCAAGTACGTCGACGACACCGAAGACACGGATGCGGCGAGCAAGGCCGATACGCTGTTCCTGTGGGCACGTCTGCGAAGCTACTGGAATACGTCATTGACGTCGGACCTGGTGGTGTGGCGCAACAGCGTCGATCGCACGCGCAACGTTCACGTGAGCGACGCCCTGGATATCACGGCCGACGTCGCGGAACTGAGGGACATTGAAGAAGTCGGGCTGCGCAGCGACTGGCAGTGGCAATTGAACGATGGCTGGTCCGTCGGTTTCGGCGTGGAGGCGACGGACAACCACGTTGACTACGACTACTCGCTGGCCAGCATCACGAATAACCCGGGCTACCCCGGACAGCTGCCCATCGACCGGCAAACGCTGACGGCAGTCGACGGCGGCACCCTGCAGTGGTATGCCTCGCTGCGCAAGGAGTTCGGACGTCTTGCCGTGGAACTCGGCTGGCGACAGGACCGCGAGAGCTACACGGGGTTCGACGAATCCGTCTCGAGTCCGCGACTGCACATGCGCTACGACCTGACGCGGGACACCAAACTGCTGCTGGCCTGGGGGGATTACCATCAGTTCCAGCCGGCCGAGGGACTGCAGGTAGAGGACGGCCTCGAGCAGTTCTCGCCGGCGATGCGTGCCGAACACCGCGTCATTGGTTTCGAACACCAGTTCGATGCGGCACTCAGTTTGCGCGTCGATGCCTACCAGAAGCGTTACAGCCACCTGCACCCGCGTTTCATCAATCTTTTCGACAGCTACGAGCCGATCCCCGAAGCCAAACCGGACCGCTACCGGTTTGACGCGGAGTCTGCTGATGCGCGAGGCATCGAAGTGAGCCTGAAGCGGCGCGCGACGGAGGGCTTTTCGTGGTGGGCCAGTTACACCTATGCCAAAGTGGAGGACGTGATCGACGGCGTCGACGTGCCGCGCGAATGGGACCAGCCGCATGCAGTCAGTGCGGTGCTCAACTGGCAGGGCAAACGCTGGAATTTCAATGTCGCTTCTGCCTGGCACAGTGGCTGGCCGCGCACCGAAGCCGAGCTGGGCACGGTCGATACACCGAATGGCCCGCAACCCGTTGTTGTGCCGGGCGCGCGCAATGCCGGCCGCTACGATGACTACTTCCGCGTGGATTTACGCGCCAGCCGCAAGGTCAACCTGGTGCACGGCACCTTTGCCTACTTCTTCGAGCTGTACAACGTGTTCGATACCGTCAATGCCTGCTGTATCGACGAGCAGACGGTGCTTCCCGGACCGTCGCTCAGGCTCGATGAATCGACCTGGATACCCCGCATGCCGTCGTTCGGTTTCACCTGGACGTTCAACTGATCGGCAGGGGCCGGGGCGTCATTGCGGACAGGATGGGCTCGATCCCGCTCCGGTAGAAAAACTTTCCAATTGCCGCTTGCATTCTTGACCGAGCGGTTGTATATTCACGACCGTTCGTTCAACAATTGATCTGGATATGGTGCAGAAAGCGACAACTCGGTCCGTAGGCCGGCCTCGCGAGTTCGACGAGGAAGCTGCCCTGGAGGCAGCCATGGATGCGTTCTGGGCCAAGGGCTACGAGACCACGTCCATGGCAGACCTGTGCATCGTCACGGGCCTGCACAAGGGCAGCCTCTACCAGGCGTTCGGCGACAAGCACACCTTGTTCATGGATGCGCTTCGTCACTACGCCAACAGGGAGTTTCACGAGGTGGCGGCGGTCGCGTTCCAGTCGGCGTCACCCATCGAGAACCTCCGGGCCGCGGTCAAGAAGATCTGCGACGACGCCGCGAGTGAGAAGGGTTGTTTGATGATCAACACGATGGTCGAACTGGCCCCGCACGACCCGGAAGTCCGGCAGGCGCTGAGAGGGTTCGGGAAGCAACGAATCCGGGTGATGACCGACATGATCGCCAAAGCCCAGGAACTGGGTGAGATCAAGGTGAAAACGGCACCGCACAAGCTGGCACGGCAACTGTTGATGACGCTGGCCGGCGCAGCAACCATGGTGAAAGGATTCCTGGAACCCCGCGAAGTCGGCGAAGTGATGGACGATCTGATCGACTCGTGGGTTTGAGTTTTTTTGTCTAATTTATGACCAATCGGTAACAAAATAACACTGTCTGGAGAGAGAAATGGGTACGTATTTCAAGGCAATCGACCGCTTCGCGGCACAACTGACCCGGCGGGTGATTCGTCACCGCGGCCTGGTGCTGGCAGGCGCGCTGCTGGTCGCCCTGTTAATTGGCTCGGGCGCGTCGAAGCTTGAGTTTTCCACCAACTACCGCGTGTTCTTCTCGGAGGCCAACCCGGAACTACAGGCCTTCGAGGAACTGCAGAACACCTACACGAAGAATGACAACTTCCTGTTCGTCATCAAACCCCGGGATGGCGCGGCCTTCGACCGCGACACGATGGCTGCCGTCGAGGAACTGACGGAGGCCGCGTGGCAAATCCCGTACACGATTCGCGTGGACTCGGTGTCGAACTTCCAGCACACCCACGCGGATCAGGACGACCTTATCGTTGAAGACCTCGTGCAGGACGCCGTCGACCGTGATTCGTCTTTCCTCGCCGAGCGTCGCGACGTGGCGCTGGCCGAACCGCTGCTGCGCAACCAGATCCTGACGCCGGATGGCGAAGTCACGGCAGTCAATGTCGTCCTGCAATACCCCGAGAAGGGCTTCATGGAGGTGCCCGAGGCGGTCGAGTATGCGCGCGGGCTGAAGGCTGACATCGAGGCGAAATATCCCGCGCTGACGATCTACCTGACGGGCGTGTCAATGCTCAACAACGCGTTCGCCGAAACTGGCATGTCCGATGGCGCCACGCTGATGCCATTGATGTTCGTCGTCATCTTCCTGCTGACCTGGTTGTTCATTCGTTCACTGACGGCCACGTTCTCGACCTTGCTCGTGATCGGACTATCGACCATGGTCGCAATGGGCGCGGCCGGGTTTGCAGGCGTACAACTGACACCGATCGCGATGTCGGCGCCCATCGTTATCCTCACGCTGTCGGTCGCCGACTCGATACATATCCTGATGTCGCTACGGAACCTGATGCGTGAGGGCATGGCGAAGACCGATGCGCTGGTCGAGGCTGTACGCATAAACTTCCTGCCCGTCACGATCACGTCACTGACGACCATAGTCGGTTTCCTGTCACTCAACTTCTCGGATTCGCCTCCGTACTGGCACCTCGGCAACATCACCGCCGTCGGAGTCTTCGGCGCCTGGATCTACTCGTTGACGCTGCTGCCGGCCGCACTGAGTTTCCTGCCGTACCGCGTTAGGGAGAGGACCGGCGCCGGGTGGTCACAACGCGCGATGGAGCGGCTCGCCGATTTCGTGATTCGTCGCTACCGGGGTCTGCTTATCGGTGTTGGTCTGCCAACGCTCGCGCTGGCCGCGTTGATTCCAACACTGGACTTCAACGACCAGTGGGTGGAGTACTTCGATGATCGCATCGAGTTTCGCGTCGACTCGGATAACGCCCAGGAGCACTTCGGGCTGTACCCCATCGAGTACTCGATACCTGCGGCTGGGCCGGGAGGCATCTCGGAACCGGAGTACCTCGAACACCTCGAGTCGTTCACCAATTTCTTGCGTGAGCAGGAGCACGTCACGCACGTGTATTCGCTGTCGGACATCATGAAGCGCCTCAATCGCAACATGCACGCGGATGACGACAGTTACTACCGCATCCCGGATGATCGCGACCTGTCGGCGCAATACCTGTTGCTGTACGAACTCTCGTTGCCCTACGGACTCGACCTGAACGATCGCATCAACATCGACAAGTCGGCCACGCGGGTCACGGCGACCATCGCGCAAACAAGCTCGGCCGAGACCAAGCAGTTCTTCAGCGACGTCGATGCCTGGATGGCCGACAACCTGCCGACCTACATGCAGGCAAAGCCGACGAGCGCGGCCGTGATGTTCACTTATATAAGTGAACGCAACATGCGGAACATGGTGGTGGGAACGATCTTCGCGATCGCCGCCATCGCGCTCATCATGATGTTCGCGTTACGCAGCGTCCGACTCGGCATGCTGAGCCTGGTGCCCAACGGCTTGCCAATCCTGACAACGTTCGGTGCCTGGGCGCTGCTCGTGGGTGAGGTTGGTTTTTCGGTGGCGACCGTCGCCTCGATTTCGCTCGGCATCATCGTCGACGACACCGTGCACTTCCTGTCGAAGTATGTGCGCGCAAGAGATGAAAACAAACTCGGCGTCGAGGACTCGATTCGCTACGCGTTCCGCAACGTGGGTGTCGCGATCATCGTCAACACGATCATCCTGTTGGCCGGTTTCGCCGTCATGACCACGTCAGCGTTCAAGATGAATGTCGATCTGGGACTGATGACGATCCTCTCGATCACCGGCGCCCTGTTCCTCGACTTCCTTTTCCTGCCGGCCCTGTTGCTCTTTGGCCGTAACAAGGAACAAACCGAAATCGCGGGCGATACCAAGCTGTTGCCATCGACCGCTTAATTGACTTTCTTTTGAAGGAGACAGACCAATGAATTGCACAAGAATATTCGTAGTAGCGCTCGTTGCCGGCACATTGCTCGGTGTTGCGACCGTTGCCTTCGCCGCCACCGACAACCGCGGCTTTGACATTGCGGCCCGGTCGGACCGCACCGACCTGGGCTTCGGCGACAGCGAGGTGGAACTCCAGATGGTGCTGCGTAATGCTGCCGGGCAGGAGTCCTCGCGCTCGCTGAAAATCGAAACACTGGAGAAGCCCGACGAGACCGTCGGTGACAAGAGCCTGGTGGTTTTCGACACGCCGCACGACATAGAGGGAACGGCACTACTGTCGTACGCCAGGATACTCGAGCCGGACGACCAGTGGCTGTACCTGCCGGCGTTGAAACGCGTAAAGCGCATCTCGTCGTCGAACAAGTCCGGGCCTTTTGTGGGCTCCGAGTTCGCATTCGAGGATTTCACGGCGATCGAGCTCAACAAGTTCGATTACACCTACGTCGGTGAGGAGGCCTGTGGCGATCTGGTGTGTGACGTGCTCGAGCGTACGCCGCGCTATGAGAATTCGGGATACACCAAACAGGTATCGTGGGTCGACCAGACGGATTTTCAGATCCGCAAGGTCGAGTTCTATGATCGCCGCGGCGACCTGCTGAAGGTGCTCGAGCTGAGCGACTACCGCAACTACGGTGGAATCTGGCGTGCCCACAAGCTCTCCATGCGCAACGTCCAGACCAACAAGCAGACCGACCTCCTTTATGGCGACTACACGTTCAATAACGGTTTGGATGAGAACGACTTCGTCAAGGGCCGGCTGAGCCGCCTGAGGTAAAGACGATGCGTAGCTTACTGTTGGTCGTCCTCCTCGCCGTGCTTTCCCCCGCGCGCGGCGGGGAGGTGGACATCAACGGCAGCGTCGAGCTGCAGGCCCGGGCATTCTGGCACGATCCGGTTTGGGTGGGCCAGGACGACCAGGCCCTGCAAGGCTCGGTTGTCGCCACGACGGAGTTTCGCTGGCGCAACGATGAGGGCAGCCAGCGTACATCGCTGATTCCTTATCTGCGTTGGGATTCGAACGACGCCGAGCGCTCGCTCGTCGACCTTCGTGAAGCCTACTGGGCGATCGAAGGCGATGACTTCGAGCTGCTCGTCGGCGCCAATACCGTCTTCTGGGGCGTGACCGAGTCGGTTCACCTCGTCGACATCGTCAACCAAACCGACCTTGCGAGTGATATCGATGGCGAGGACAAGCTGGGCCAGCCTATGATCAGCCTCACGCTGCAACGTGATTGGGGTGAGATCAGCGCATTCGTTCTGCCCTGGTTTCGCGAACGCACCTTCACCGGTGAGGATGGCCGTTTTCGTCCACCGCTGCCGGTCAATGCAGACAAACCGCTCTACGATTCTTCGAGCGGCGAAAACCACGTCGATTTTGCCCTGCGCTACAGTCATTACATCGGCGATTTCGACATCGGCTTGTCTGCGTTCTCGGGAACGAGCCGCGAGCCGCGCTTTGTTGCAGACGCCGATGCGCAGGCGCTGCTGCCGGTCTATGACCAGATCGACCAGTTTGGCGTTGACCTGCAGTACACCAGAAACGCATGGCTATGGAAACTCGAAGCCATTGCACGTAACGGTTTTTCACAATCATTCGCAGCGGCCGTCGGCGGATTCGAATACACGATGTACCAGGTGTCGGACTCGCAAGCCGATGTCGGAATACTGCTCGAGTACCAGTATGACGGGCGCAACGAGTCTGAACCGGTAACCACCGCGGATAATGACGTGTTCGTTGGAACGCGGCTCGCACTCAATGACGCCCAGGACACGACTGTGCTGGCCGGCGTTGCCTACGACGTTGAGACGGGTGAATCGTTCGTCAACATCGAGGCGGAACGTCGCTTCGGTGAAAACTGGTTCGCAGAACTGCGGGTGCGCGGCTTCGCGGGCGCCGAGGCGGGCGACACGACTTACTGGTTGCGGAAAGATAACTATGTGCAGCTGAATCTCGCGAGGTTTTTCTGACGACGCGGCGAGAAACCCGACCCGGGAGGTAGGCGTTATAGCCAGCTAGAAGCCCGCGACGCCACTTGGATATGCTGCCGTATCGCCTTCCGTGTGGCCGTGTTTTTCGACGTGCCGGATCGCGTCTTCCATAACCTGCAGGCCCTCGCGCAGCACGGATTCCTGCATATTGAGCGCGGGATACATCCTGATCGTATCCTGTCGATCGGAAATGGCCCATACGCCGTTCTCAAGCATCTTTCCGCGGATGGCCCGCGCCGTCCACCAGTCTTTTTCATCGGCGCTTGCGGATTCGGGTTTGCCGAAACTGACGCCGAGTAACAACCCGTTGCCCCGGGCCTGGCGCACAATGCTGCAGGCTTCCCATTCGCGCATGATGCCTGCGGCGATGTTACCGAGTTTCTTCGCATGTGCCACCACATGGTCGCGCTCGATAATTTCCAGCGTCTTGATCGCCGCCGCACATCCCGAGGGCATGCCGGCAAATGTCGAACCTGACTGGAAATCAATGTTGTCGCCCATGATTTCGTCGCGCGCAGAGATTCCGCACAGTGGCGCAATGCCACCGGACAGGTTTTTTCCATAGACGAGTATGTCGGGCACGACATCATAGTGTTCGACGCCCCACATCCTGCCCGTACGCCCCACCCCAGTGAGCACTTCATCGGCGATCATCAACCAGTCATTCTTGTCGCAGATGTCCCGAATGCCGCTCACGAAGCGCGTTGACGGAATCCAGTTGCCGCCTTCCGCGAGTCCCGGTTCGATGAGGATGCCGGCAATGTTATCCCGCGTGGTGATGCTCGTTGGAATGTGATTATCGAGGTACCAGAGGCAGTACTCGGTGTACTGCTCCTCATCCATGCCCGCCGGAATACGCTCGCTGTAAGGGTAGGGTGCCTTGATTACGCCACCGCCCCAGCCTTCGAGATATCTGCTGAAGCGGGTGTCGAGGCCGCTCAGGACCTTCGTCGCGAGCCCCATGCCATGGTAGGAAGAACTGAATGTGATGATGTAGCGTCGCTTTGTGTGCGTGAGCGCCAGGTGGACGGCGGCTTCGGCGGCCTCGGTGCCGGACACTTCGTAGTTGGTTCGTGGCAGCGCCTTGCCCGGCATAATGTCGGCAAGCATTTCAGCCAGGTCGTAGCGCAACGGGTGGTCGTAATGAAAACCGTAGCGCCGGTTGGCCGCATCGA